>JADHEF010000077.1_pt1 | contig 114753 bp, 95 predicted proteins | sample 8952391 | NCBI WGS metagenome assembly JADHEF01 (sample SAMN16124439, study PRJNA663245) | bioreactor sludge metagenome | isolation source: sludge (nitrite) | place: India:Bengaluru | collected 2019-02-28
GCCGCTTCGAGGCGGCCCACCAGCATGGCCAGGTCGTCCACCTGCACCCGGGCCGAGAGGCCGACGACCTGCAGCCGGTCGGGATGCCGCTCGGCGAGGTCGGCGGCCTGACGGCCGATCGAGCCCGTCGCGCCCAGGATCACGACCCGCACCGGCAGCCGCGGCGCCGGCGTGGTCCGGCCGATCCGGTACAACGGCTCGGTCGCGGACCCGGCGGGTCCGGCGGGCGCGTTCCCGTCAGCGCGCAACGGTCGCCGCTCCGGTCAGGATCAGGGCGTAGTACACCACCGGCGCGTTGAACAGCAGGGAGTCGAAACGGTCCAGGATGCCGCCGTGGCCGGGCAGCAGGGCGGCGGTGTCCTTGACCCCCGCGTCGCGCTTGAGCATCGACTCGACGAGGTCGCCGATCTGGCCGGTGACGCCGCAGGCGGCGCCGAGCAGCCCCCCTTGCAGCGTCGAGAGGAAGGGCGCGAAGGTGGCGGCGGCGACGAAGCCCGCGGCCGTGGCGCCGAGGATCCCCCCGACGGCGCCCTCGACCGACTTGCGGGGACTCACCCGCGGCAGCAGCGGACGGCGGCCCACGGCGACGCCGACCAGGAAGGCCAGCGTGTCGCAGGCCCAGGTCAGGGCCGCCAGCAGGGCGAGCGCGCGCAGGCCCGTGAAGCCTTCCACACCCGACCCGCCCGGCAACTCCCGCAGCAGGACCAGGAAGCCGCCCAGCCAACCGACGTACAGGGCGCCGAAGAGGGTCACCGCGACGTGGTTCAGGGAGCGGTCCATGTTGCGGCGCATGAGCTCGACGGTCATGACGGCCATCAGCGCGGCCGTCAGGACGGGCACGGCCGCCGCGGGCCCGTGCGCGACCGCCCAGGCGCAGGCCAGGCCGGCCAGCGTCCCGATCACCTTGAAGGGGCCGTAGCCCTTGGCGCCCATCAGCAGCAGGAACTCGCGCACGCCCAGCAGCACCAGCACGGCGATCAGCGAACGGTAGACCAGGCCGCCCTGCACCGCGGCCAGCGCCAGCAGCGGCACGCCGATCGCCGTCACCAGCGCGCGGGGCAGCAGGCCGGCACCCAGCAGGCGGCGCCACAGGCCGGCGCGGACGGCCGGGCTGCCGTCGGTGCGGTTCATGAGCTGACCTTGAACAGCTTCCGCCAGCGGGAGGCGTCGAAGGGACCGGCCGCGGGGGCGTCGCCGTCCGGCTCGACGCCGACGCCGACGTCGCCGAAGCGCCGCTCGCGGCTCTGGTAGTCGGCGACGGCCTCGATCAGGTCGCGCTCGCCGAAGTCGGGCCACAGCACGGGCGTGAAGTAGATCTCGGCGTAGGCGGCCTGCCAGATCAGGAAGTTGGAGAGGCGCAGCTCGCCGCTGGTGCGGATGACCAGGTCGGGATCCGGGATGTCGGGCGCGTAGAGCCCGCCGCGGAACGCCGCCTCGTCGATGTCGGCGGGGTCCAGCTCGCCGGCTGCGGCCTGCGCGGCGAGGCGAGCGCAGGCGCGCAGGATCTCGGTGCGACCGCCGTAGGCCAGCGCCAGGTTGAGCACCATGACGCGGTTGCCGTCCAGCGAATCGATCACGCCCTGCAGGGCCTCGCGGGCCCGCGGCGGGATCAGGTCCAGCTCGCCGGTGGCCACCAGCCGCACGCCCTGGCGCTGCAGCTCGTCGCGCTCGCCGGCGAGGACCTCCTCCAGGAACGACCAGAGGGCGCGGACCTCGGCCTGGGGCCGCTTCCAGTTCTCCTGGGAGAACGTGTAGAGGGTCAGGTGGCGCACGCCCAGCCCGACGGCGGCCTCGACGGTGCGGCGCACGGCGTGGCGGCCGGCGCGGTGGCCGGCCACCCGGGGCAGGCGGCGGCGCTGGGCCCAGCGGCCGTTGCCGTCCATGATGACGGCGACGTGCTGCGGGACATTGCCGGCGGCCAGGACGCGCTCGCGCAGCTCCCGCAGCTCCGGCTCCTCCCGATGCTCGCCCATGCTTCAGATCTCCATGATTTCTGCTTCTTTGGACCGGACGATCCGGTCGATGTCCTCGCAGAAGCGGTCGGTGAGCTTCTGGACGGCGTCGCGGGCCGCGCGCTGCTCGTCCTCGGTGAGCGTGTCGCTCTTCTTGATCCGGTCGTTGGTGTTCTGGCGGGCCTTGCGCACCGCGACCTTGCCCTGCTCGCCGAAGTCCCGGACGGTCTTGGTGAACTGGCGGCGACGGTCCTCGTTCAGATCGGGGATCGGCACGCGCACCACGACGCCGTCGTTCGAGGGGTTCAGGCCGAGGTCGGCGGCCATGATCGCCCGCTCGATGTCCTTGAGCGTGCTGCGGTCGAAGGGGGCCACGGTCAGCAGCCGCGGCTCCGGCGCGCCGATGCTCGCCAGCTGGCGCAGGGGGGTCGGCGCGCCGTAGTACTCGACGCGCACGGAATCCAGCAGCGCCGGGCTGGCCTTGCCGGTGCGGATCTTGGCCAGGCGGTGAGTCAGCGTCTCGATCTGCTCCTCCATGAGGAGCTCGGCTTCCTGCGTGAGTTCGTCGCTCATGATTTGCGCTCCTTGGCGACCAGGGTCCCCGCGTCCTCGCCGCGGATCACCCGCAGGAGGTTCTCCGGGTCGCTGATGTCGAAGACCAGGATCGGCATGCCCTGCTCCGCGCAGAGCGTCACGGCGGTCAGGTCCATCACCTGCAGCCGGCGGTCGATCACCTCGTCGTAGGTGAGGAACGGGAAACGGACGGCGTCGGGGTGGAGGTGCGGGTCCTTGTCGTAGACCCCGTCGACCTGCGTGCCCTTCAGCAGGGCGTCCGCCTGGATCTCGGCGGCGCGCAGGGCGGCGGCGCTGTCGGTCGTGAAGAAGGGGTTGCCGGTGCCGCCGCCGAAGATCAGGACCCGGCCGGCCTTCAGCTGCGGCATCGCGCGGTCGCGCGTGAAGGTCTGCGACAGGGGCGGCACCTCGTGGGGGCTGAGCACCAGGGCGCTGGTGCCCTCGGCGCGCAGGTAGTCGCGCAGGACGGCGGCGTTCATCAGGGTGGCGAGCATGCCGACGTTGTCGGCGGTGACGCGGCCCAGCACATCCAGGTTCGCGGTGCGGGCGCGGAACAGGTTGCCGCCGCCGACCACGATGCCGATCTCGACGCCCTCGGACACCGCGCGCGAGACGGCCTGCGCCAGGCCCGTCAGCCGCTCGTGGCCGAAGGGGCCGGCGCCGTCGGCAAGGCCTTCGCCGCTGAGCTTCAGCAGGATCCTCGAGAAGCGGGGGTGGGACACGCTTCGTCCTTTCGCTGCGCGACGTCGGCTCCCGCGGGTACGGAAAAGGCCCGGGCCCATGGCCCGGGCCCGTCACCCTGGCCGGGGAGCGGCTCAGCCGCCGATCTGGTAGCGGACGAACCGCCGGATCGCCATGTTCTCGCCGAGGGAGCCGATCTTCGACTTCAGCAGGTCCTCGATCGTCACGTCGGGGTCCTTGACGAACTTCTGTTCGAGCAGGCAGACCTCGCCGTAGAACTTGTCTATCTTACCCTTGACGATCTTGTCAATGATATTGTCCGGCTTGCCCTCTTCCTGCATCTGCGCCTTGTAGATCTCGGCTTCCTTCTCCACCACGGCCGCGTCGACCGACGTGCGGTCCAGCGCCACGGGCGCGGCGGCGGCGATGTGCATCGCCACGTCGTGGACGAAGTGCTTGAACTCGTCGGTGCGGGCTACGAAGTCGGTCTCGCAGTTGACCTCGAGCAGCACGCCGACCTGGCCGCCGGGGTGGATGTAGCTCTCGACGAGGCCGTTGGCCGTCGCGCGGCCCTCCTTCTTGGCGGCCTTGGCGATGCCCTTCTTGCGCAGGTAGTCGGCGGCCTCATCCATGTTGCCGTTGCACTCGGTGAGGGCCTTCTTGCAGTCCATCATGCCCGCGTTGGTCTGCTGGCGCAGATCCGCGACCATCTTGGCGGTGATCTCCATCGTTCCTCCCGTCGCGCCCGCTCGCGGCCGCGACCGTGCTTGCTGGTTGGCTGCTCCGGCTGTCGTCGTTCAGGGCCGCGGCGGGATCATTCGCTGGCGGCACCGGCATCGTCCATCGACACGGCGGCCGGCGCCGCGCGCCCGGCGCGGTCGGCCTGGATCTCCACGCCGCCGTCGCGGCCCTCGTGGCGCGAGGAGCGGCCCTCGGCGATGGCGGCGGCCGCCACCGAGACGTAGAGCGAGATCGCGCGGATGGCGTCGTCGTTGCCGGGGATGGGGTAGCGGATCATCTCGGGATCGCTGTTGGTGTCGACGATGCCGACCACCGGGATGCCCAGCTTGTTCGCCTCGCGGACGGCGGTCTCCTCCTCGACGGTGTCGATGACGAAGACGGCCGCGGGCAGGCCCTTCATGTGGCGGATGCCGCCGAGGTTCTTCTCGAGCTTCTCGTAGGTGCGCGCGATCTCGAGCTGCTCCTTCTTCGAGAACTGCTCGATCTTGCCGGTGGCGCGCAGGCTCTCGATCTCGTCGAGCTTCGCGACGCTCTTGCTGATGGTCTGCCAGTTGGTGAGCATGCCGCCGAGCCAGCGCTCGGTGACGTAGGGCATGTTGCAGCGGGTGGCCAGCTCCTTCACCGCGACCTTGGCCTGCTTCTTCGTGCCGACGAACAGCACGGTGCCGCCCTTGGCCGAGACGCCGGTCAGGAAGTCGCGCGCCTTGTTCAGCGCGCGCAGCGTCTTCTGCAGGTCGATGATGTAGATGCCGTTGCGGGCGATGAAGATGTAGGGCCGCATCTTGGGGTTCCACTTGCGGGTCTGGTGACCGAAGTGGACGCCCGCTTCGAGCAGATCCTTGAGTCCGACGTTGGCCATGACGATCCTCCGTTGTCCGGTTGATGCCTCCCCGACGATCGACGGACGGGACGAACGCCCTGGGGCGCCACCGGTCCCGTCCTCCCGTCGGGTGCGTGATGTGGGGCGCCGGGCGCCCCGCGGCAGACGGTAGACTTCCGGAAGTCTACCGCTTCGAGAACTGGAAGCGCTTGCGGGCGCCGGGCTGGCCGTACTTCTTGCGCTCCACCATGCGGGAGTCGCGCGTCAGCAGGCCGGCCTTGCGCATCGCGATGCGGTTCTCCTCGTTGGCCGCGACCAGGGCGCGGGCGAGGCCGTGGCGCAGGGCGCCCGCCTGTCCCGTGGGCCCGCCGCCGTTGACCGAGGCCCACACGTCGTAGGTCTGGTTCTCGACGAGCGCCTTGAGCGGCTCGTTGATGGTCTGGATGCGCATGGCGTCGAAATAGGTCTCGGCCGCCTTGTTGTTGACCGTGATCTTGCCGGTGCCGCCGGGGGTCACCCAGACGCGGGCCACCGAGGTCTTGCGCCGGCCGGTCGCGTAGTACTTGTCGTCCAAGCTGATCTCCTTTGCCCGCCCCGCGGGGCGGGTTCGGTCCCTTGATCTAGACGTTCACCGCGTGGACGCGGGGCAGCTGGGCCTGGTGGGGATGATCGCTCCCCGGGTAGACCCGCAGGTGCTTCAGCTGGTGCCGGGACAGCTTGTTCTTCGGCAGCATGCCGCGCACGGCGTTGGTCACGACGAACTCCGGGTGCTTCTGCGTCATGGTCTGCAGGGGCACCCGCTTCAGCCCGCCGATGAATTGGCTGTAGTGGTCGTAGATCTTGTTCTGGCCCTTCAGGCCCGTCAGCTTGACCTGCGCCGCGTTGATCACGATCACGTTGTCGCCCATGTCGAGATGGGCGGTGAACGTGGGCTTGTGCTTGCCCCGCAGCAGGCCGGCGATCTGGGTGGCGAGGCGACCGAGCGGGATGTCCGCCGCGTCGACCACGAGCCATTCCTTGTCGATCTCGGCCAGCTTCATGTTGTAGGTCTTCTGGTCCTGGGTCTTCAAGTCCAGCCTCCACGCGCGCCGTTGCCGTGCGCGTCCCGCGATCCCGCGGCGCAACAGACCGATGCCCGACAGCCCACCGGTTGTCGAGTCGCCCTCTTCAGGGTCCGGTCCCGTGAATGCGCCCCGATCCGGGGCGCGGACCGCGCAACCAGCGTCCTGAACGCAAGCTGCGCAAGAACTCCGACGGAGCAGATACTCCAGGGGGAGAAGGGGAGAAATCTAGCAGAGCGGCAGGTTGCTGTCAAGGAAGGGAATCGGGCGCTCCGGGACCGATCCCCGCCAGCGAGGCGTCGTACGGGGGCCGGTGGACCCCCCGTTCGGTGACGATGGCGGTCACCAGGTCGGCCGGCGTCACGTCGAACGCCGGGTTCCAGGCCGCCACGCCGGTCGGCGCCACGACAACACCTTGGCATTCCAGGACTTCCGACGGATCTCGCTCCTCGACGACGATCGCGCTCCCGTCCGGCGACCCCGGGTCGAAGGTCGACGTGGGCGCCGCCACGTAGAACGGCACCCCGTGGGTCCGGGCCAGCACGGCCAGGGGGTAGGTCCCGATCTTGTTGGCGACGTCGCCGTTGCGGGCGATGCGGTCGGCCCCGGTGATCACGGCGTCGACGCCCCCGCGGCGCAGCAGGCTGCCGGCCGCCCCCTCGCAGATCAGCGTGACCGGGATCCCGCGGGCCTGCAGCTCCCAGGCCGTGAGGCGGGCCCCCTGCAGCAGCGGGCGCGTCTCGTCGGCGAAGACCCGCACCCGCTTGCCGGCGTCGGCGGCGGCGTACACCACCCCGAGGGCCGTGCCGTAGCCGCCGGTCGCCAGCCCGCCGGCGTTGCAGTGGGTCAGCACGGTCGCGGGGTCGGGCAGCAGCGCGGCGCCGGCGGCGCCCAGCGCCCGGCTCTTCGCCACATCCCGGTCGCGCAGCTCGGCGGCGGCCGCGGCCAGGGCCTCCCCCACCTGCTCGACGTCCGCGCCGGCGGACACCAACCGCTCCGCCAGCGCCGCCTGGCGGTCCAGGGCCCAGAACAGGTTGACGGCCGTGGGGCGGGTCGCGGCCAGCAGGGCGCGGTCCTCCCGCAGGCGCGCCAGGGCGCCGGCCGCATCGCGGCCCGCGCGGCGGGACAGGTCCCAGGAGAGCGCCAGGCCCCAGGCCGCCGCCACGCCGATCGCCGGCGCCCCTCGCACCGCGAGCGTGCGGATGGCCGCGGCGAGACCGGGCACGTCCCTGCATTCGAGGATGGCGTACGCGCCCGGCAGCCGGCGCTGGTCGATCAGCGCCACGGCGCCGTCGCGCCAGGCGACGACGGGGAAGGGGAATTCCGGCCGCGCCGGGCTCATGCCCGCTCCCGCTCGCGCCGACGCTCCAGCGTCGCGCGCAGGGCGACGCCGAGCAGCGCCAGCGGCAGGCCCATGACGTTGAAGTAGCAGCCCTCGACCCGGCGCACCATCAGCGCCCCGTAGCCCTGGATGCCGTAGGCGCCGGCCTTGTCGCGCGGCTCCCCGGTGGCGACGTAGCGGCGCAGGGCCGCGTCGTCGAACTCGAGGAATTCGACGCCCGTGGACTCGTGCCCGCGCCAGGCGCGCTCGGCGCGGTCGTAGAGGACCAGGGCGGTGACCACGACGTGGCGGCGCCCGCGCAGTCGCTGCAGCAGGCGCAGGGCGTCGTCGTCGTCGACGGGCTTCTCCAGCACGTCGCCGTCCAGCACCACGACCGTGTCCGCGCCGAGCACCAGCCGGTCCGGCCGCAGCGCCGCCACGGCGCGCGCCTTCGCGTCCGCCAGCGTGGAGGCGTAGGCCGCCGGGTCGTGCAGCAGCGTCGCGGCCGCCGCCGCGTGCGCGGCCTCGGCGCCCGGCGCGGGGTGCACGGCGAACGGCACGCCCGCGATCGCGAGCAGCTCGGCGCGGCGCGGCGAGACCGAGGCGAGGACCAGCTCCTCGCCCGCCGGCCAGTCCAGGAAGGGGCTCGTCAGCATGCCGGTGCGGTCCTCCCCCGCGTCCGCCCGCGGTCCAGGATCAGGGTGACGGGGCCGTCGTTGACCAGCTCGACCGCCATCGCGGCGCCGAAGCGGCCCTCGGCGACCGCGGGCCATTGCGCGCGCAGCAGCCCCGCGAACTCCTCGTACAGCCGACGGGCCGCCGCGGGCGGCGCCGAGCCCGTGAAGCTGGGGCGCAGCCCCCGGCTCAGGTCCCCGTAGAGGGTGAACTGCGAGACCAGCAGGATCCCGCCGCCGACGTCCCGCAGCGAGAGGTTCATCAGCCCCGCGCCGTCGCCGAAGAGCCGCAGGTCCGGCAGCTTGCGCGCCGTCCAGCCCAGCTCGTCCGCGGTGTCGTCCGGCGCGAAGGCGGCGAGCACCAGCAGGCCGCCGCCGATCTCGCCGACGACCTCGCCCTCCACCCGCACCGCGGCGCGGGACACGCGTTGCACCACACAGCGCACGGCCGTGCCTCCGTTCCGTTCCGGGCGTCAGTTGAGCTGGTAGCGCTCCACGCGCTGCACGCCTTCGACGCGCCGCACCGCGAGCAGGACCCGCTCGAGGTTGTTCAGGTTGCGCACCTCGACCAGGAACGACACGACCGCCAGCTCGTGGTCGCCCTTGAAGTCGCCGCTGTGGATGTTCGTGCCGACGCCGCGGATCGCGTCGCTGAGGTCGGCCAGCAGGCCGCGGCGGTCCAGCGCCGTCACGGTGAGCTTCACCTGGAAGACCTGCTCCTCGCCCACGTCCCAGGAGACGTCGATCAGGCGCTCCGGCTCGATGTTCGCCAGGTTCGAGCAGCCCAGGCGGTGGACCGACACGCCGCGGCCGCGGGTGACGACGCCGATCACCTGGTCGCCGGGGATCGGCTCGCAGCAGCGGGCGTAGCGCACCATCAGGCTGTCCAGGCCCTGGATCTTCACGCCGGACACGCGCCGCCGCAGCAGCGCCGCGTAGAGGTCCTTGCCCATGTCGACGAGCTTCTCGGGCGGCTTCTTCTCCCGCGGCTCGAGCCGCGCCAGGACCTTGGTCGACGTGAGGTCGCCGCAGCCGACCGCCGCCAGGAGCTTCTCGGTCTCGGTGTAGCCCATCTCCTGGGCGATCCCGTCGAGGTCCTTGTCCGGGTTCACGTTCAGCCTGTGGCGGCCGAACTCGCGCACGAGGATGTCGCGCCCCAGCCGCACGCTCTCATCGAACTGGGTCGAGCGGATCCAGCGGCGGATGTGGTGGCGCGCCTTGCCGGTCTTGACGATCTCCAGCCAGGACGTGCCCGGGTGCGCGCTCTTGCTGGTGAGGATCTCGATCGTGTCGCGGTTCATCAGCTCGGTGGTCAGGCTGACGATGCGCCCGTTCACCTTCGCGCCGACGCAGTGCAGGCCCACCGCGGAGTGCACCTCGAAGGCGAAGTCCAGGGGCGTGGCGCCGCGCGGCAGCTGGAAGATGTCGCCGCGCGGGCTGTAGACGAAGACCTCGTCCTGGAACATGTCGAGCTTCATGCCCGCCATGAACTCGCGCGGGTCGGTGACGTCCTCCTGGTACTCCATCAGCTGCTTCAGCCAGCTGACCATCCGCGAGAAGTCGATGTGCTCGTCCCCCGGGCCTTCCTTGTACTTCCAGTGCGCGGCGATGCCGATCTCGCTGCGCTCGTGCATCTCGTAGGTGCGGATCTGGATCTCGACGAACTTGCCGCCGGGCGCGCGGATCGTCGTGTGCAGGGACTGGTACATGTTGGGCTTGGGGTTGGCGATGTAGTCCTTGATGCGGTCCTGCAGCGGCGTGAACAGGCTGTGGACGATGCCCAGCGCGTGGTAGCAATCCACCTTCGTCCGCACCAGGATGCGCAGGGCGTGCAGGTCGTACACCCGCTCGATCGGGATGTCCTGCGCCTGCATCTTGTTCCAGATGGAATAGAAGTGCTTGGGCCGGCCGACGATCTCGGCCTCGACGCCGGCCTCGGCCAGGCTCGCCTTCAGCGGCCGGCTCACCTCCTCGATGAGGTGCTCGCGGTCGGTGCGCGTCTGGAGCACGCCGTCGCCCACCGCGTAGTAGGCCTTCGGGTTCAGCACCTTGAAGGCGCGGTCTTCGAGCTCCCACTTGATCTTGGCCAGGCCGAAGCGGTGGGCCAGCGGGGCGTAGACGTCCATCGTCTCGCGCGACATGCCGGCCTGCCGCTCGTCGGCCAGGAACTCGACGGTGCGCATGTTGTGCAGGCGGTCGGCCAGCTTGATCAGGACCGTGCGGGGGTCCTGCGTGATCGAGAAGACGAGCTTGCGGTAGTTCTCCGCCTGGCGCGTCTCGGGGTTGTGCGAGCGCAGGTCGCTGATCTTCGTCACGCCGTCGACCATGTGCGCCACGTCGGGCCCGAACTCGCGGCGCACCGTCTCGAGGTCCAGCGAGGTGTCCTCGACGACGTCGTGCAGCATGCCCGCGACCAGCGTGTCCACGTCGAGCCGCAGGTCGGCCAGGATGTCGGCCACGGTCAGGGCGTGCACGAAGTAGGGCTCGCCGCTCTTGCGCAGCTGGCCCTCGTGGGCCTGGCGGCCGCGGCGGTAGGCGGCCCAGAGGCGGTCGATGTCGGCGCGCGGGTTGTAGGCCCGCACCTTGCGCACGACCTCCTGCATCCCCGCCTCGAGGGCGTCCCCGGCGGGGGCCGTGTCGCGGTCCACGTTCACGACGCGTCGCCCTGCCGGATGTCCAGCAGCTGCAGCTGCACGGGCTCGACGGTCGCGCCGTTGCTGGGGCGCCAGTTGTTCGTCGCGACCTGGAACAGGATGTCCCAGCGCCGGTCCGGCAGCGAGGTCCGGCCGCCGGGCAGGCTCCCGAGCATGGCATGCCAGGCCTTGCCGGTCCCGAAGCTGATGAACGGCAGCGAGAGGGCGGGCGTGCCCCCGGCGCGCGGCTGCCCGGGCCCGGCGAAGCGGAAGCGCAGGTGCTCTCCCCCGCGGCCCACGGGCGCGGGGGCCGCGGACAGGCGCAGCCCGTCGCAGCGGAACACCGGCGCGCGGTTGCCCTCGCCGAACGGCTCCAGCAACGCGCATTCCTGGTTCAGCTGCGCCACCTCCTGCACCGTCATCGACCCCATCGACAGCTCGAGGTCGTAGGTCTCGGGCACGCCGGCCTGCGCCGGCGCCTCGCGCAGCGCGGCCAGGAAGGCCGCGCGGAACGCGTCGAGATCGCGCGTGCGCAGGGTCATGCCGGCCGCCTGGGCGTGCCCGCCGTAGCGCACCAGCATCCCGGCGCAGCGGTCGAGCACGGCCTTGATGTCGACGCCGGGCACGCTCCGCGCCGACCCCCGCGACTCCTCGCCCTCGAGCGAGAACAGGATCGACGGCACGTTGAAGCGTTCCACGAGCCGGGCGGCGCTGATGCCGATCACGCCCCGGTGCCAGCCCTCGTCGCCCAGGATCAGGCCCGGGTCGCCGCGCTCGGCGAAGGGCAGCGCCTTGATCACCGCCTCGTCCATGACCCGCTGGTCGGTGTCGCGGCGGCGCTTGTTCGTCTCGTCGGCCTCGTCGGCCAGGGCGCGGGCCTCGTCGGCGTCCCGCGTCAACAGCAGGTCCAGCGCGGCCTGGACGCGGCCGATGCGCCCGCAGGCGTTCAGGCGCGGCGCCAGCTGGTAGGCCACGTGCGTCGCAGTCACGGCCTGGCCGTGGTCGAGACCCGCCTTCTCCAGCAGCGCCCGCAGGCCCGGCCGGACCGTGCGGCGATCCGAGATGCGTTCGAGCCCGCGGCGCACCAGCACGCGGTTCTCATCGACCAGGGGCATCTGGTCCGCGATCAGGCCCAGGGCAGCGAGGTCCTGGACCGAGGCGAGGAAGTCCTCCGGCAGGCAGCCGGGCGCCAGTTGCGTCAGGGCCTGCGCCAGCTTGAACGCCACCGCGACGCCGCACAGTTCGGCGTTCGGGTAGCAGTTGCCCGGCCGTCGCGGGTTGACCAGCGCGTGGACCCCGGCGGGCCGGGCGTCGAAGAGGTGGTGGTCCAGCACCACGACGTCCATGCCCCCGGCCAGGGCCACGGCGATCTCCTCGTGCGCGGCCGAGCCGGTGTCCACGGTCACGAGCAGGTCGACGCCGGCGGCGCTCCACTCCCCGAGCATGCGCCGGGCCACGCCGTAGCCGTCGCGGGCGCGGTCGGGCACGAACGGCGGCTGCAGCTCGCAGCGTCGCCCGTCCACCGCCAACGCGCGCAGCAGCTCGGCCAGCAGCGCGGTGCCGGTCAGGCCGTCGACGTCGAAGTCGCCGTGGATGGCGACCTTCTCGCCCGCCGCCGCGGCGCGCAGCAAGCGCCGGGCGGCCGGCTCGATCTCGTCCAGCAGCAGGGGGTCGTGGAGGTGCTCGATCTCGGGGTAGAAGAAGCGCTCGAGCGCCCGTTCGCCGACGACGCCGCGCACCGCGAGCAAAGCGACGAGGTGGCCGGACACGGGGCGCGACAGCGGCAGGGCGCGGCTGATCGCCTCGAGCGTCTCCGGCTCGGGCACGCCGGCGGCGTGCCAGGCGCGACCGCTCAGGACGCCGGGACGACCCGTCGCCGCGGGCGGCACCGTGGCCGCCGCCGGGACCGGCTCCACGCCGCCGCTCCCGCCGAATCCCAACTCGTACTGCAACGCGTCTCCATACTGCGCCGCGGTCCGCGACCGCGGCGCGGCGAAAGGACGGGAAGTCGGTCGTAAGCCGGGTTCTGTTGCCGCGTCGCGGCGACGACCATGTATCTGGGTCCGGCGTTGCCGCCGGCCTCAAGCGACCTACCCGGGAGTCATGCGAGGCGGGCCGCCTCTGCTCCCCTATGCGGTCTTGCTCCGGGTGGGGTTTGCCATGCGACGCCTGTCACCAGGCGCCCGGTGAGCTCTTACCTCGCCTTTTCACCCTTACCGCGACCTTGCGGCCGAGGCGGTATCTTTTCTGTGGCACTTTCCGTGGGATCGCTCCCCCTGGGGATTACCCAGCACCCTGCCCTGCGGAGCCCGGACTTTCCTCGAATCCCTCGCGGGACCCGCGGTCGTCTCCCCGACTTCCCGGCACCCATCATAGACGCTGGCGCCGCCCGTGTCACGGACCGGCTGCGGGGAAAGTCGGGGGCGGGAGGGTCAGTCCGGCAGGTGCCCGTCGAGGGCGAGATTCGCCAGGACGTCGGCGAGGGTGTTGCGCTCGCGCCGGATGTGCCGCACCGAGAAGCCGTCCAGCTCGCGGATCAGGTCCATCACCTGGCGATAGAACGGCAGCAGGTCCTGGCTCTTGACGCGGTACTGCCCGGAGATCTGCCGGGCCACCAGCTCGCTGTCCAGCTGCAGGCTGATGCGGGAGGCGCCCCATCCGGCGGCCAGCTCGAGGGCGCGCAGCACGGCCCGGTATTCGGCCACGTTGTTGGTGGCGATGCCGATCGTCTCGGCGTGGCGGGCGAGCAGGTCGCCGCCCTTCAATCCGAACACGATCCCCACCGAGGCCGGGCCGGGATTGCCGCGGCTCGCGCCGTCGGTCCAGATCTCCAGCACCGCAGAGCCGGCCGCCGGCAGGGGCGACGCGGCCAGGCCGGCCGCCGCGGGCACCGACGCCAATTCCGGGGGCAGGGGCTCGGCCGCGGGCTTGCGGCGACCGCGCGCAGCGGCGCCCTTGGCCGCGACGGCCGGTTCGGCGGGTGCGCCGCCATCCTTGGCGGAAGCGACGACGGGATCCGCCGCAGGCGCCGCGGACTCCTCGGCCAGCTCGCGCCGCCACTGGCGCAGGCGCCGCTTGAGGTCGCCCGGCGTCAGCCCGCACTCGCGGGCCAGCGCGCGCAGGTTCTCGGTGCGCTCCAGGGCGAGCAGCAGGTCGCCGAGGGTGACCGGCTGTGCGGGATCGGTCATCGCCATCTCCATCGTCACCCGGGACAAGGGCACCCAAGAAAAAGGGTGCCGGAGCACCCTTACCGCGGACGGCGCCCCGCGGGAACGCGAGCGGGGCTGGTGGGCGATACTGGACTCGAACCAGTGACCTCTCGCGTGTGAGGCGAGCGCTCTAGCCAGCTGAGCTAATCGCCCGGTCTTGCCGGATTCCCCGTCCCTTCGGTCTCGTCGCGGTCCTTCGATCTCTGCAGGTTCAACTGCCTGGTGGGCCCACCAGGATTCGAACCTGGGTTCAACCGGTTATGAGCCGGTCGCCTTAACCGCTTGGCCATGGGCCCACGATCCGGCCGCCCATGATAGGAAACCCCGCGATCGGGGTCAAACGATTTCCGTGTAGCCCTTCAGCTTGCGGCAGCGGCTGGGATGCCGCAGCTTCCGCAGCGCCTTCGCCTCGATCTGCCGCACCCGCTCGCGCGTGACCTTGAAGATCGTGCCGACCTCCTCGAGCGTGCGCGGGGTGCCGTCGCCGAGGCCGAAACGCAGGCGGATGACCTTCTCCTCGCGCCGCGACAGGGTGCTGAGCACGCGGTGCAGCTGGTCCTTGAGCATCGCATGCGCGGCGACGTGGGACGGGGATTCGGCCGCGGTGTCCTCGATGAAGTCGCCGAGGCTGCTGTCCTCGTCCTCGCCGATGGGGCGGTCCAGGGACACCGGCTCCATGCTGGCCTTGAGCACTCCGTTGACCTTTTCCAGGGGCATGTCCAGGTTCTTGGCGATCTCGTCCGGCGAGGGGTCGCGGCCGAGTTCCTGGACGAGCTGCCGCTGCGCGCGGTTCACCTTGTTGATCGCCTCGATCATGTGGACCGGCACGCGGATCGTGCGCGCCTGGTCGGCGATGGCGCGGGTGATCGCCTGGCGGATCCACCAGGTGGCGTAGGTGGAGAACTTGTAGCCCTTGCGGTAGTCGAACTTCTCGACCGCGCGCATCAGGCCGCTGTTGCCCTCCTGGATGAGGTCGAGGAATTCCAGCCCGCGGTTGGTGTAGCGCTTGGCGATGGAGATGACCAGCCGCACGTTGGCCTCGATCATCTCGCGCTGGGCCGTCTCGACCTCCCGGCGCCCGTCCTCGATCTCCCGGGCGACGACCGTGAGCTTCTTGTGCTCGAGGCCGACCTCGCGCTCGACCTCCCCGATCTGCTTCTTGATCCCGCGGGCGACGGTGCTGCTCGCGCCCTTCAGGCGCGCGTCGAGGTCCTCGACCTTGCGGTGCACCAGGATCAGCCGGTTGGAGAGCTGGTCGATCTGCTGCGGCGACAGGTGGAGGTCCAGGAAGGTGTCCAGGATCTTGCGCTCGCGGGACTGGACCATGCGCGTCAGCGTGGCCGCGCGCGGGCCGGTGCGGTTCTTCTTCAGCTCGAGCTTGTGGGCGACCAGCTCCTCCTGCCACTTCTCGATCGCCTCGACGGCGTGCAGGATGCGTTGGCCCTCCTTGCGGGGCGAGTAGTGGACGTTCCAGGTGCTGCTGTCGTGCTGCACGACCTCGTCGACCTGGATGTTGTCGATGATCAGCTGGTTGCCGATCTGGCGCAGCTCGCGCAGGGTCAGGGTCGAGCGGATGGTCGCCTTGAGGACCTCGAGCCGGCCGGTCTCCATGCGCTTGGCCAGGTCGACCTCGCCCTGGCGGGTCAGCAGCGGCACGCGTCCCATCTCGCGCAGGTACATGCGCACGGGGTCGTCGAACTTCATCGTGCTGCGCTGGGCCTTGCGCTGCTGGGCGGTGCGGCGGCGCTGGCGCTCGGTCTCCTTGGCCCGCTTGAGGGCCGCTTCCTCGTAGTTGTCGTAGACCTCGATCTTGATCTCGAGGAGACGGTCCAGGACCCGGTCGTACAGTTCGGCGACCTGGTCCACGTCGCCGATGGCCTCGTTCACCTGGTCGAGCAGGAGGTAGCCGCCGTTGTCGCTGGCGATCTTGCGGATCCGATCGACCACGGCCTCGAGCTTCGTCTGTGCCATAGGCCTATTCCCCTCGTCCGCCGGCGCGTGTCCTGGTCCTGTCGCTGTCGCGGCGTCGTTTGCGGTCTTGTTCCAGCACATGGCGGCAGTCGCGGACGACACGCACGTGGTCGCCCGTGCTGCAGGCCTCCTCGTTCGTGAGCAGGTCCGTGACGAGCCGGCGGAAGCCGTCGTCGTGGGCGTGCCAACGTTCCTGGACGAATCCGGCCGGCGGCGGCGCGCCGCCGAGGCGGCGCTGCTCGCGCCAGGCCGCGAGTTCCTCGTGCAGCCGCCGCGCCGGTTCCAGCGCGAAGTCGGCTTCGGGCCACAGGTCCAGCATCGCCTCGGCCGCGTCCCCCGTCTCGTCGGCCAGGGCGTGGGCGAGCATCTGCTGCTCGACGGTCGCCGGGTCCACACGCAGCAGGCCCCGGGCGGGGTGCAGGGGCGGGGCCACGGTCCCCCCCGCCGGGTCGCTCCGCGCCGCGGCGGCGCCGGAGGCGCGGGGCGGTTCCGCGTGCCGGTCGACCGCCGCACCGACCAGTTCCCGCGCCAGTCCGAAGACCTCGGCCGCCTCGTCGACCAGCAGGGCGCGGCGGATCGGGTCGGGCACGCCGGCCACGGCCTCGATCGCGCGCTTGACCGCCCGTTCCCTCGCTTCGCGCCCCCGCCCGCTCTCGGCGGCGAGGTCGCGCAGCAGCTGCAGGTAGCCCGGGGCCGCCTCCAGGACCGCGGTCAGCGCCGACGCGTCGCGCCCGAGCAAGAAGGACGCCGGGTCCTCGCCGGGCGGCAACCTCCCGATGCGGGGTTCGAGTCCGCCGGCCAGGGCGGCGGCCGCGGCCTTGACCGAGGCCTTGATCCCGGCGGCATCCCCGTCGAACAGGACGAACACCCGCGAGCAGCCCCGGCGCAGGATCTTCGCCTGCTCCTGGGTGAAGGCCGTGCCGCAGGTCGCGACGCCGTTGCCGAAGCCCGCTTGGGCCAGGGCGATCTGATCGAGGTAGCCCTCGACCAGGATGGCCGTCTTGTGTCGGGCGATGGGGATCCGGGACATGGCGAAGCCGTACAGCAACTCGCGCTTGCTGAAGTAGGGACCTTCGGCGGAGTTGAGGTACTTGGGCTCCCCCTCGCCCAGGATCCGACCCCCGAAACCCGCGATGCGCTGGGCGATGTTACGGACGGGAAAGATAATCCGGTTGCGGAAATATGCAAAAGGCTCTCCGCCGTGCCCGGCGCGCACCAATCCGGTCCTCTGGGCGAGGTCGCGGTCGACGCCGCGGCGGGTCAGCCCCTCGACGAGCCACGACGTGGCGGCCGGCGCGAAACCGACGTCGTAACGGCGCAGGATCTCCTGCCCGAAACCGCGGCCCTCGAGGTAGGCGCGGGCTTCGGCGCCCTCGCGCCCCCAGTAGGCCTCGCTCCACAGGGCGGCGGCCGCTTCCTGCGCGCGGAAGAAGGCCTGGCGCTCGCCCTCGGCCTCGTCGTTGTCCACCAGGAAGCGGGCCAGGTCCACGTCGAGGGGACGGGCCAGGATCTCCAGCGCCTCGGGGAAGGACAGCCCCTGCAGCTTCATCAGGAACGAGATGACGTCGCCGCCCTCGCCGCAGCCGAAACACTTGTAGATCTGGCGGTGGGGGTTGACGTTGAAGCTGGGGGTCTTCTCGCGGTGGAAGGGACAGAGCCCGACGAGGTTCGTCCCGGCGACGCGCAGCGTGACGTACTCGCGCACGACCGCCGCGATGTCGGTCTCTTCCTTGATGCGGGCGACGAGGTCCTTGGGCAGAACGGGTGACATCGGCGCGACGCTCCTGTGGCCCTGGTCCGACTCCTCGCTGCGCGCACGCCGCGATCGGCCAACGTACCAGTATACCGCCCGGAAGTCCAATTTCCAGGGCGCGGTCCCGCGTTCAGGCCAGGCGGACGACGGTCCTGCCCTGCCCGCCCTGGTCGGCGGGGGCGTCCTGGAAGCCGGCGACGCGGGGATCGCGGGCCAGGCGCGCCAGCAGGTAGGCGCGCAGGCGGCCGGTCCCGAAGCCGTGGATGACGCCGATCTCGCCGGTGCCGGCCGGGATCGCCCGGTCGATGAGGCGGTCCAGCGCCTCCCAGCCCTCTTCCGCGCGGAAGCCGCGCAGGTCGAGTTCGGTCGCGTCGCAGCTCCCGGCGACCATCGATGGGAACGGGGCGACCGGCCGGGACGTCCCGTCCTCGCTCCCGCCGCCGGCGGCCGCGACCGCGTCGGCGGGCAGGGACAGGCGCATCCCCCCCGCGAGGACCACCAGCCGGCCGCCGCGGACCTCGACGACCCGCCCGTCGAGACCGAGGTGGGGCACGCGCACGCGATCGCCCGCGGCGGGCGTCGCGACGGGAGGCCGCGGCGCCTCGGGCGGCAGGCGCGCGTCCAGGCCGGCCAGCTCGTCGCGGGCGTCGCGGATGGTGCGGGTACGCGGTCCCTCGCCGCGCAGGTCGCGCACGAGGCGTTCGAGGGTCCGGCGCGCCTCGGCCAGGAACTCCTCGCCGGCGCGCCGGGCCGCCGCCAAGGCGGCGGTCCGTTCGCGGTCGATGCCGGCGAGACGCAGCGACAGGGCTTCGTGTTCGCGGCGGGACGCCTCGACCAGCCGTTCGGCCTCGACCTGCCGCTCCTGCAGGTCGCGGGCCCGGGTGCCCAGCTCGGTCAGCAGGTGCTCGATGCGGAAGCGGTCCTCGCCGACGCGCGCGCGGGCCCGCTCCACCAGGCCGGCCGGGAAGTCCAGGCGCGCGGCGATGGCGAAGGCGTGGCTCGCCCCGGGCACGCCCGCCCGCAAGGTGTAGAGCGGCGCCAGGTTCGTCTCGTCGAAGTCCATGGCGGCGTTGGCCATCAGCGGGTGGTCGGCGACGGCGGCCTTCAGCAGTCCGGAGTGCGTGGTGGCCAGCACGAGCGCGCCGCGGTCGGCCAGCGCCTCGAGCACGGTGAACGCCAGGGCCGTGCCCTCGTCGGGATCGGTGCCGCTGCCGATCTCGTCGCAGAGGACCAGGGTGTCCCCGTCGGCGCGCGACAGGAAGCCCGCCAGGTGGGACAGGTGCGCCGAGAAGCTGCTGAGCGAGCGGGCGATGGACTGGTCGTCGCCGACGTCGACGTCGAGGCGCCCCAGCAGCGGCAGCCGCGTGTCCTCGCGGGCCGGCACGTCCCAGCCGCACTGCGCCAGCAGGCACATCAGGCCCGCGCATTTCAGCGCCACCGACTTGCCGCCGGCGTTGGGGCCGCTGATCACCAGGACGCGCGCCCCGTCGGGCATGGCCAGATCCAGCGGCACGACGTCCGCGCCTTCGCGGTCCAGCAGCAGCGGGTGGCGGCCGACGCGGACGTCCAGGGCGCCGCCCACGGCCAGCGCGGGGCGAGCACCCCGCACCGCGCGGCTCCACAGCAGGGCGGCCCGCGTCTCGTCGATGCGCAGGGAGAGCTCGCAGGCCTCGCGCAGCGCGGGCGCCGCCGCCTCCGCCGCGCGGTTGAGCTCCAGCAGGATGCGCTCGGCCTCCGCGGCGGCGGCCAGCCGAGTCTCGATCAGGTCGTTCTGCAGGGCGACGACGGCGGCGGGCTCGATGAACAGGGTGCCGCCCGTCGCCGAGCGATCGTGCACGATGCCGTCGACCAGGCGCTTCGAGCCCGAGCGGACCGGCAGGCAGAGGCGGTCGCCGCGCAGCGTGACCTCGGTGCCGGTCGTCCAGCCGCGCTCGCGCGCGTCGGCCATCGCGCGCTGCACGGCCGCGCGGGCCTGGCGCTCCTGCTCGCGCGCCTCGCGGCGCAGGCGCGACAGCTGGGGCGAGGCGTCGTCGCGCACGCCGCCGTCGCGGTCCAGGGCGCGGGACACCGCGCCGGCCAGGCCGCCGAGCGGCTGCAGGCAGCGGGCGGCGCCGCACCAGCGCGGGTGGTCCCGCTCGCGCGCGACCAGGTCGTCGCGCAGCAGCTCGAGGTCGACGGCCGTCGTCGCGAGGTGGACCAGGTCCGCGCCCGCCAGGCGCAGCGGCCGCGGGCGATCCAGCAGGTCCAGGGCGTCGCCGACCTCGACCAGGGGCGGCCACTCGCCGCGCTCGCCGCGGGGGCGCAGCTCGTCGGCCAGTTCGCGTGCCAGCAGGATCGGTTCCGGCCGTGCGAAGGGGCGGCGCGCGGCCAGCCGGGCCGAGGCGCGGCGCGACCTGGCGTGGCGGGCGACCTGCGCGGCGACGCGGTGCCACTCCAGCAGGCGCAGGGCGCGCCGGTGCCCGGGATCGTCCGGCAGCGCGGCCGACCCCTCCCAGCGCTCCAGTTCTTCCAACAGCGGGATCAAGCGGTCACTTCCCGGGGTGCGCAGGGGCGGCGCGGGTCGTGTCGGCGGCGGACTTGTCGGCGGCGGGGTTGCCGCCGGCGCCCGACTCGTCCTCGTCGTCGGACTTGCCGAGCCCGACCGCGGACTTGCCCGCCTCGACCGCCGACCTGCCGGCCTCGACCGCCGCGGCCGGCAGGTCGGCGGCGGCGTCCTTGGCGTGGCGCCAGAGGTCGCCGGCGTCCCGCTCGTCCACGACGGAACCGTAGACGGCGGGCGCGGCGCCGTAGGCGAGCCGCGACACGGTCTGGGACTGGATGCGCGCGCACCAGGCGCCGCCGCGGTCGAGCCGGCAGACGAGCATCAGCGCCACGCTGACCACCAGCAGCCCGGCGAGCAGGCCGCCCAGCAGCCCGCCCGCGCGGTCGAGCCAGCCCAGGGCCGACGCGTTCAGCGACTTGCCGGCCAGCCAGGCCAGCAGCCGCGAGACCAGCAGCACGGCCACGAAGACCAGCAGCCAACCGGCCAGCGGCGCCACGGTCTCCCCGACCCCGGCGACGCGTTGCAGCCAGCCGCCGGCCGCCCGCCACTGCGCGGCGGCGATCAGCACCGCGGCGACGAGCCCGGCCAGCTCCAGCAGCCGGCGCACCAGGCCCGCCCGCCAGCCGCCGGCCGCGAAGAGGGCCACCACCGCCACGACCGCCACCGAGATCCAGGGCATGGTCCCCCCTATCCTCCGAGCTGCGCCTTGACCGCGGCGCCGACGCGGCCGCCGTCGGCCTGCCCCGCGACGCGGGCCATCGCGGCCTTCATGACCTGGCCCATCTCCCGCGGCGAGGTCGCGCCGGTCTCGGCGATGGCCGCGCGCACGATCTCGGCCAGGGCCGCGTCGTCCAGCTCCACGGGCAGGAACTCGTTGACGATGACGAGCTCGGCCTTCGCCTGGGCCACCAGCTCCGGCCGGCCGGCGGACTCGGCCCCGGCCAGCTGGTCCTTCACCTTCTTGGCGTAGGAGCGCACGATCTTCACCGCGCCCGCCTCGTCGATCTCCTGGCGGGTGTCCACCTCGACCTGCTTGAACGCGGCCTGCAGCATGCGCAGCACCGCCAGGCGGTCCTTGTCCCGCGCCTTCATGGCGGCGACGGTCTCCTGCTGGAGCCGGGCCGCCAGATCCGATTTCGCCATCGGTCCACCTCGTTCCCCGTTGCGTCCCGCGCCGCGCGGGATCGTGCCGATCATACTCCCGGGACGGCCCCGGCTTCGACGATCATCTCGCGCGCCGCGGCCAGCAGCGCCAGGCCGGCCAGGGCGGCGGTCCCGGTGCGCAGGCGGTGCGGTCCGAGGCGCAGCGTGCGGCCCGCGGCGGCCAGCAGCGCCAGCTCGGCGTCCTCCCAGCCGCCCTCCGGTCCCACGCACCAGACCAGTTCGCCCGCGCCCCGCAGGCCGGCGTCGCCGGCGGCGGCGGAAGCCAGCAGCGTGGCGGGGCCGCACCGGCCGTCCTCCTGATCCCGCCAGGCGCGTGCGCGATCGCGCGCCGCCCCGGTGAAGAACAGGCTACCGGGCCGGCCCGAGACCAGCGCCGTCGGCGTCGCCGGCTCGGCGAGGTCGGGGGTCCAGCTGCGGCCGCTCTGCTTGCCGGCCCCGCGCAGCAGCGTCCGCCAGCGGTCGCGGCGGCCGTCGCCGGGCAGGACCTCGCCGCGCGCGGTCAGCAGCGGCACGATCTCGTGCGCGCCCAGCTCGACCGCCTGCTCGAGCGCGGCCTCGAAGCGCTTGCCCTTGGCGACGCCGCAGGCCAGCACCAGGCGCGGCCGCGCCAGCTCGGCGGCGTCCCGGTGCGACGCGCGCACCCGGGCGCGGGCGCGGCGCGCGTCGGCGTCGACGAACTCGGCCTCGACGACGCCGGCGCGTCCGTCGACCAGGCGCAGCGGGTCGCCGGGGCGGGCGCGCATCACGTGCAGCAGGTGGTGGCTCTCCTCGGCGTCGAGGCGGACCTCGTCGCCGGGACCGGGCAGCGGCGCGTCCGCTGGCAGCTCGAGATGGTAGGTGTGCACGGGACCCTCCTGCGGCGCGGCGCCGGTCAGTCGACGAGCCCGCGGCCGGGCGCGGGCACCCGGGACGAGAGCCCGGCGCGCAGCGACTCGAGCCGCGACTTCTCGTCGGCGGAGAGCTTGTCCGGCGTCCAGGCCAGGATCCGCACCAGCTGGTCGCCGCGGTCGCTGCGGTGCAGGCGGGGCATGCCCTTGCCGCGCAGCCGGAAGACCTTGTGGGTCTGGGTGCCGGCCGGGACCTTGAGCGCCACGCGCCCGTCGAGCGTCGGCACCTCGACCTTGACGCCGAGCATGAGGTCGACCGGCGAGACGGGCACGTCGATGAGCAGGTCGTCGCCCCGGCGCTCGAAGACCTCGTCCTCGTGCACGTCGAAGACCACGCGCAGGTCGCCGGGATGGCCGCCCCGCTCGCCGGCGTCGCCGTGGCCCGGCATGTCCATGTAGTTCCCGCGCGCGACCCCGGCGGGGATGCGCACCTCGACGGTCTCCTCGCCGCGCACGGTGCCGGTGCCGCGGCACGCGCCGCACGGGTCGGTCACCACGTTGCCGCGCCCGCCGCAGCGGTTGCAGGCGACTTCGGTGACCATCTGGCCGAGCAGGGTCCGCACCACCTGGCGGCGCCGGCCGCTGCCGCGGCACTCGGGGCAGTTCGACGCGCCGCTGCCGTGGGCGCCGCCGCTGCCGCCGCATTCCTTGCACGCCACCTGCTTGCGCAGCTTGACCTTCTTGTGCACGCCGTCGGCGGCCTCGCGCAGGGTGATCCCGACCTTGACCTGGAGGTCGCGGCCCTGGCCCCGCCCCGCGGCGCCGCCGCCGGCGCCGCCGCCGAAGATGTCCCCGAAGCCGCCGAAGTTGCGCAGGAAGGACGCGAGCGCGTCGTTCATGTCCATCCCGCCCATGCCGCCGTAGCCGCCGGCATGACCGCTCGGCTGCTCGAAGGCGGCGTGCCCCAGCTGGTCGTACTGGGCGCGCTTCTGCGGGTCCTTCAGCACCTCGTAGGCCTCGGTGGCCTCGCGGAACTTCTCGGCCGCCGAGGGGTCGTCGGGGTTGCGGTCGGGATGGTGCTTGATGGCCAGCTTGCGGTAGGCCTTCTTGATCTCGCCCTCGGCCGCCTCGCGGCCGACTTCGAGCACCTCGTAGTAGTCCCTCTTCTGGGCCATCCCTGGCGCCTTTCGTTCAGCGAGCCACCACGACGCGGCACGGCCGCAGCACCAGGTCCCCGAGGCGGTAGCCGGCCTGCGCCACCTCCATCACGGCGCCGGATTCGACGCCGTCCCCGTCCATCTGCATCACGGCCTCGTGGATGCCGGGATCGAACGGGTCGCCCTTCGCCGTCGGGATGGGGGTCAGGCCGCGCGCCCCGAGGATCTCGCGCAGGCGGCCGTGGATCAGGGCGACCCCGCTGCGGACGGCCTCGGCGTCGCCGTTCGCGGTCGCGGCCCCGGCCGCCCGCTCGAAGTTGTCCAGCACGTCGAGCAGGTCGCGCAGGACGTCCGCCACGGCGAAGGTCTGGGCCTCGGCGATCTCGCGCCGGGCGCGCTTGCGCACGTTGTCCAGCTCGGCGTGCGCGCGCAGCCACTTGTCCTTGTAGTCGTCGCGCTCGCGCGCGAGTTCGCGCCGGGCTTCTTCGTCGGCATCGGCGGCGGCGGGCGGCTCCCCGCCCGTCGCATCGACGGCCTCGCCGTCCGTCGCGTCGACGGCCTCGTCGTCCGGCGTCGGCAGATCGCGATCGGTCATGTCGGTCCTTCCTGTCCGCGTGGCAGCTGCTTGAGGCCCTGGATCAGGACCTGCATCCCGGCGATGGTGCGGTCGTAGGACATCCGGCGCAGGCCCAGCACCGCCAGCACGCCGCGCCGCTCTCCCAGCAGGAACGGCGAGGAGACCAGGCTGAAGGCCTGCAGCTCGCCGATCGGGTTCTCCGAGCCGATCCAGACCGCGATGCCGTCCTCGTTCTCCGGGCTGAGCCGCCGCAGCGCGGAGCGGATCTCGCGCGGCGACTCCAGGAACTTCACCAGCCGCTTGAGCTGGCCGGGGTCGGAGAACTCGGGCTCGTCCAGGACGTTGGCCACGCCCATCAGCTCGAGGTCGGCGGCCTCCACGTCGTCGAAGAGGGACGCGCCGTTGCGCGCGACGTCCCGGGCGATCCGGCCGGCGTCGCTGTCGTCGGTGTCGAGCGACGCGAGCACGCCGTGCCGGATCTCGTCGATGGTGCGGCCGCTGATGCGCTCGCTCAGGATGCGGGCCGCGTCGTCGAGGGCCTCGGGCGTGACGTCGAGATCCACGGCGAAGGTGCCGGTCCGCACCAGGGCGTTGTCCAGCACCAGGACCATCAGGACGCGGCGGTGCTCCTTCGGGTACAGGTCCAGGCGCCGGGCCCGCACCTGGTCCCAGGCCGGCCCCAGGATGATGCCGATGTTGTCGGTCAGGCGGCACAGCAGCGCCGCGAGCGCCTTGACCATCGCGTGCGTGCCGCGCGAGCGCTCGAGCTCCCGGTCCACCAGGGCCCGCAGGCTGCGGCCGGCGGTGGCCTCGCCCGGCGCCGCCACGAGCAGCCGGTTCACGAACGCCCGGAACCCGGCGTCGGTGGGCACGCGCCCCGCCGAGACGTGGGGCTTCGCCAGGTAGCCTTCCCGCTCGAGCAGGCCCATGTCGCCGCGCACCGTCGCGGAGCTGACGGCGCCGCCCAGCCACCGCACCACCAGGGCGGAGCTCACCGGCTGGCCGGTGCGGCTGTACAGCCGCACGACGGCTTCCAGGACCGTGTCGAGTCTGCCGTCCCTGCTGGTCATCCGGCGGCTCCCGTCGCGCCCGTCCCGGTGACGGGCCCACAAGTTAGTCCGAACGATTTCGGTGTGTCAACCGCACCGCGCCCCGCGAGCCCGGCGAACAGCGTCTCGACGTCGTCGATCCTCAGGCGGCCCCGCGGCGTCAGGGCCAGCCGCCCCCGCGCGCGCCGCCAGAGCCCTTCGACCTCGCCGCGCGCCAGGACGGCGTCGTTCGCCGGCAGGTCGCGCAGGGGCGCGCCGGCGGCGGTGCGCAGCGGCAGGAACATCCGTTCGAGCCGGCGGGCCGCGGGATCGAGGCGGTCGACCCGGGCCTCGGGCAGGCGTCCCGCCTCCACCTCGGCGACGTAGCGCGTCAGGTCGGCGAGGTTGGCGTAGCGGCGGTTCCCGGCGAAGCCGTGGGCGCCGGGACCGAGCCCGAGGTAGGGCGTCCGCCGCCAGTAGGCGGCGTTGTGGCGCGACCGCTGGCCGGGCAGGCAGAAGTTGGAGATCTCGTACTGCCGGTAGCCCAGGCGCGCCAGGTCCTCGCAGGCGCCCAGGTAGAGGGCCTCGACCTCGGCGTCGCGGGGCCGGGGCACGCGCCCGGCCTCGACGTCCGCGGTCAGCGGCGTGCCCGCGTGCAGTTCGAGGATGTAGAACGAGACGTGGCCCACGCCGAGGTCGCGGGCTTCGGCGAACTCCCGCGCGAGCCGGTCGCGGCGGCAGCCCGGCGCCAGGATCCAGTCGGCGCTGACGCGCGGGAAGCGCGACGCGGCCAGGCGCAGCGCGGCGCGGGCGCGGTCGGGGTCGCAGCGGCGGCCGAGCAGGCGCAACACGTCCGGGTCGAGGCTCTGGACGCCCACGCTGACGCGCCCGACGCCCGCCCCGCGCCAGGCGTCGGCCCGCGCCTCGTCGAAGCTCTCGGGGTTCGCCTCGGCGGTCACCTCGGCCCGGCCCGCGCGGGCCAGGCGGCCCCAGGTGCCCTGCAGCAGGTCGACGAAGAGGCCGGGCTCCAGGACCGAGGGCGTGCCGCCGCCGACGTAGCAGGTCAGCGCCGGCCGCCGCCCGTCGCGCAGCGCCGCGCAGGCGTCGCGGCGCAGCGCGAACTCGGCGATCACGGCCGCGACCAGCCGCCGCCGGGACGCGCCGTCGTGGCGGTCGGTGCGCGGGAAGCGGCAGTAGGAGCACAGGGAGGCGCAGAACGGCACGTGGAGATAGACGCCGCCGCCCGGGCGGCGCCGAGGCGGCGGTCGCTGCGCGGGCGCGGCGTTCACCGGATCAGGTCGCCGATCCGGGCGAGCCGCGGCAGGAATCGCTGCGCGTCCCAGGACCAGTAGATGAAGATGGCCTTGCCCTTGACCAGGTCCAGGTCGAGCGGCCCCCAGCCGCGGCTGTCGTAGCTGTTGTCGCGGTTGTCGCCCATCATGAAGATCGTCCCGGACGGCACCACGAACGGCGCGGCCGCGGCGGCCGCGGCGGCGCGCAGCGCGCCCATGTGGCGGCTCATCTCCAGGACGGTCAGCGAACCGCTGCCGTCGACGTGGGCGCGCAGCGGCGCGAGATCGCCGGCCAGCGCGGCCGGATCGAGGCCGGCGCCGGCGGCGACGGCCGCTTCGACCATCTCGACGAAGCGGCGCGGCGTGAGGCCCTCGGTGCGCAGCGCCTCGGCCAGGCCGTACTCGCGCCCGAAGGCCCGCGCGTCCGCGGCCGCGTTGTGCAGGGTGTGCGGGAGGTGGCGCGCGCCGGCGGGCTGCACCTGGGTCACGCGGCCGGGATGGTCGAGCGCGTCCTCGTAGAGCTCGCCGTTGACCCGCAGCAGCCCCTGGCGGACCTCGACCCGGTCGCCGGCCACGGCGACGCAGCGCTTGATGTAGTCCTGCGTGCGGTCCTTGGGGAACTCGAAGACGATGATGTCGCCGCGGCGCGGCGCCCGCAGCGCGGGCAGCTTCAGCACGGGCAGGTCGTCCGCGAGCGTCCAGTTCACCACGGGGATGCGGATGCGCTCGGGCGTCTTGGCTCCGTAGAGGTACTTGTTCACGAACAGGAAATCGCCCACCAGCAGCGTGTTGACCATCGAGGGCGAGGGGATCCGGAACGCCTGGATCACGAACTGGCGGATCACCAGCGCCACCAGCACGGCCGTGCCGATCGGCTTGACGTAGTCCGCCCACAGGCGGTGGCGGAACCCGGAACGCGCCGTCCCCTGCTTCCGCATCTGCTGCCGTGCACCCTGCTGCCTGTTGCGACCGAACATCGTGCCGTTCCTTCCTCTGGTCGGGCCGCGGCCCGTTCCGTGCCGGGTCCGCCCGGTCTAGCGCTCGACCTTGAGCAGGGCCATGAACGCCTCCTGCGGGATCTCGACGGCCCCCACCTGCTTCATGCGCCGCTTGCCCTCCTTCTGCTTCTCCAGCAGCTTCCGCTTGCGCGTGATGTCGCCGCCGTAGCACTTGGCGGTCACGTTCTTGCGGAAGGGCTTGACGGTCGTGCGCGCCACCACGCGGGTGCCGATCGAGGCCTGGATCGCCACCTGGAACATCTGGCGCGGGATCAGCTCCTTCAGCTTGCGGCACAGCTCGAGGCCCCAGTTGTAGGCGCTGTCGCGGTGCACGATGCAGGCCAGGGCGTCGACCGGGTCGCCGTTGATGAGCAGGTCGAGCCGGATCAGGTCGCCGGGGCGATGGGCCAGGTACTCGTAGTCGAGCGAGGCGTAGCCCTTGGTCACCGACTTCAGCTTGTCGTAGTAGTCGACCACCAGCTCGCTCAGCGGCAGGTCGAATTCGAGGTTCACCCGCTCGGTGTCGATGTACTCCATCTTGCGCTGCACGCCGCGCCGCTCCAGGGTGATCTGGATGACGTTGCCGATGTACTCCTTGGGCGTGATCACGGCGGCGCGCACGATGGGTTCGCGGATCTCCGCCGTCTCGTGCGGCGACGGCATCAGCGCCGGGTTCTCCACCAGCAGGGTGCGGCCGTCCTTGGTGTCGACCTCGTACTCCACGTTCGGCAGCGTGGCGATGAGGCTCAGGTCGTACTCCCGCTCGAGCCGCTCCTGGACGATCTCCATGTGCAGCAGGCCCAGGAATCCGCAGCGGAAGCCGAAACCGAGCGCGGCGCTCTTCTCCGGTTCCCAGGTCAGCGAAGCGTCGTTGAGCTGCAGCTTCTGCAGCGCGTCCTTGAGCTCGTTGTAGGCGTCGTTGTCCGTCGGGTAGAAGCCGCTGAAGACCATCGGCTTGGCCTCGGCGTAACCCGCCAGAGGCTCGGCACAGGGCCGCTCGGCGAGGGTCACGGTGTCGCCGACGCGGATGTGGCGCACGTCCTTGGCCCCGGTCGCGATGTAGCCGACCTCGCCCGCCGACAGGTGCTGCCTCGGCACGCGCTGCAGCCGGAACCAGCCGATCTCGCCGACGTCGTGGACGCGGTCCTGGCGCATCAGCTTGACCTTGTCCCCCTTGCGCAGCGTGCCCTCCATGACCCGCAGGTAGGCGACCGCGCCGACGTAGGGGTCGAACAGGGAGTCGAAGATCAGGGCCTTGACCGGCGCCTCGGGATCGCCGGCCGGCGGCGGCACCTGCGCGATGATCGCCGCCAGCAGCTCGTCGATGCCCGCGCCGGATTTGGCGCTGACCATCATCACCTCGGAGCGCTGGCAGCCGATCAGGTCGCCCAGCTGGTCGGCCACGTACTCCGGGCGCGCCGCCGCCAGGTCGATCTTGTTGATCACCGGCAGGATCGTCAGCCCGTGCTCGACGGCCAGGTAGAGGTTGTTGATGGTCTGCGCCTGGACGCCCTGCACGGCGTCGACGACGAGCAGGGCCCCCTCGCAGGCGGCGAGGCTGCGCGAGACCTCGTAGTTGAAGTCGACGTGGCCCGGGGTGTCGATGAGGTTCAGGACGTAGGGCACGCCCGCGGCCGCGTAGGTCATGCGGATCGGGTGGCTCTTGATGGTGATGCCGCGCTCCTGCTCGAGGTCCATGGAGTCCAGCACCTGGGCCTTGAGGTCCTTGCCCTTGAGCGTGCCCGTGTACTCGAGCAGACGATCGGCCAGCGTCGACTTGCCGTGGTCGATGTGGGCGATGATGCAGAAGTTGCGCGTGCGTTCCATCTCGGTCATCGTCGCATCCCGGTTCGTCGTTTCAGAACGTGGCGGACCAGCCCAGGGTCGCGGCCCCCGCCGGGCGGCCCGCGTCGGGCAGCTCGATCGGCTGGGGGACGTCGCCCGGATCCCAGTTCGAGGGAACGGGCACCGGATCGTGCTCGAACCGGTGCAGGTGGGCGCCGACGTAGGCGTCGAGCGCCATGATGAACATCGCGCCCGCCGACCACCAGGCGTTGTCGCGGGCCAGCTCGCGGTACTCCTCGGCCTGCGCCCAGTAGAAGTCCCGCACCGCATCGTTGTCCGTCGCGTCCCGCCAGTCCAGCAGGCGCTCGGCCTTGCGGTCGTACATCAGCAGGCGCGACCAGTAGAACATCTCCGCGCCGAAGGCCAGCACCCCGCGCCAGCCGTTGTCCGCGTAGAGCTGCCCCCAGCCGGGGAAGACCGGCGACATCACCGTCGCCAGGGTCGGGTTGACCGGCGCGGCGAGGCGGAACTCCCGGATCGCGGGCGCCGCGCGGGCGCCGGGCGCGATCGTCGTGTCGTGGGTCGCTTCGCCCGGGGCGGCGACCACGGCCGCGGTGCTGTCGGCGCTCGCCGCGGCAGCGGCGAGCGGCGCCGCGTCCGCGACGGCGCGGCCGGACCCGCACGCCAGGGCCGCCGCGACCGCGACCAGGACCGCCGCCCGTTTCATCGTCCCTCCCCGCCGCGTCCGCGTCCCCGCGTGCGCGCCGGCACGCGGACCAGCACGCCGTGCGGCAGCAGGCGCAGTTCGTGCCCGCCGGCGGGCAGGCGCCCGGATTCCCCGTCCCAGTGCGCCGCGGCCGGCGCCGCGAAGTCGACGGTCGCGGCGATGATCCGCCGGATCACCACCCGCGGGTCGTCGACGTGGGTGCCGCGGATCCCGCGCGGCAGCAGCCGGACGAGGTCGCGGCGCCGCAGGGCCGGCACGAGGCAGAGGTCGAGCAGGCCGTCGCCCGGGTCGGCGTCCGGCGTCAGCCGGAAGCCGCCGCCGCAGCGCGAGCCGTTGCCGATCTCGGCCAGCATCCAGTCCCCCTCGAGCGTCGTCGCGCCGTCCGCGTCGCGCAGCGTCCAGCGGACGCGGGCGGGACGGCAACGGGCCAGCGGCCCCAGGGTCGCCAGCGGGTAGCGCAGCCGGCCCCAGCGCCGGTCCACGGCGGCCGCCGCCAGGGCGACTTCGCCGTCCAGCAGCAGGCCGCACGAGTTCACGAACACGCGGCCGGCGAACTCCGCGACGTCGACCGCGAGGGTGCGACCGTCGCGGATCGCGCCCGCGCCCGCGACCGCGTCGGCGATGTCCAGCCCGCGGGCGAAGTCGTTGCCGCTGCCGGTCGGCAACACCACCAGCAAGGCGGGCGTTCCGGCCAGGCCGCGGACGACCTCGCTGACGGTGCCGTCGCCGCCGGCGACCGCGACCCAGGGGTGCCGCTCCGCCGCCCGGGCGGCCAGGTCGGTCGCCTCGTGGGCGCGGGCGGTGACGAGGATCTCGGACTCGACGCCCGCCCCGCGCAGCAGGGCCGCCGCGGCGGCCGGGGCGAGGCGCCCGCGGCGGGGTCCCGCCACGGGGTTGAGGATCAGCGCCGCCGTCTCCATGCCTGCTCCGTGAGCCGCGCGGGCAGGCGCGAAAAACGCGGCTCGCGCCGCGTCGCACGCCCGGTGGCCGGTCTGGCGGGAATGTGTGGGAATCGAACCCACCTCGGACGGTTCAACGCGCCCGACACAGGGATTTGAAGTCCCGGGAAGCCACCAGGCCCCATCCACTCCCGTGCACGGCCGACAGGATACACCAGAGTCCCGGCCGGACCCACCGAAAATCAGCGCGTCGCCGCGATCATCTCCACCTCGACCAGCGCGCCGACCGGCAGGGCGGCGACCCCGACGGCGGAACGGGCGGGGAAGTCGGCGGTGAAGAACTCCCGGTAGACCTCGTTGAACGCCGCGAAGTCCCCCATGTCCGCCAGGAACACGGTGACCTTCACGACGTCGGCCAACGTGGCGCCGCCGGCCTCGACCACGGCCCGCGCGTTGTCCAGGGCCCGGCGGGCCTGTTCGACGACGCCGCCGGGGACGAACTTGCCCGTGGCGGGGTCGAGGCCGATCTGGCCGGCCGTGAACACGAGCCCGGCGGCGGCGACTCCCTGGCTGTAGGGACCGACGGCGGCCGGGGCCTGGGACGACGCGAGCACCTTGCGCGACATGGCGGATCCTCCTTCGGCGTCACTCGACGGTGACGCTCTTGGCGAGATTGCGCGGCTGGTCGACGTTGCAGCCACGCATGACGGCGATGTGGTAGGCCAGCAGCTGCAGGGGCACGACGGCCAGCAGCGGCGACAGGAGCTCCGAGGAGGCGGGGATGCGGATGACGTGGTCGCTCATGGCGGCGATCTCCTCCTCGTCCTCGGTGACGATGCTGATCACCTTGCCCGAGCGGGCCTTCACCTCCTGCACGTTGCCCTTGATCTTCTGGTAGCTGCCGTCGCGCGTGCAGATCACGACCACCGGCATGTCGGGGTCGATCAGCGCGATGGGCCCGTGCTTCATCTCGGCGGCGGGGTAGCCTTCGGCGTGGATGTAGCTGATCTCCTTCAGCTTCAGGGCGCCCTCGAGCGCGATCGGGAAGTTGTAGCCGCGGCCGAGGTACAGGAAGTTGCTGTGGTCCTTGTAGACGGCGGCGATCTTGCGGATCTCCTCGTCGCGGGCCAGGATCTGCCGGATCTTCTCCGGGATGCGCTGCAGGTCCTCGAGCAGGCGCATGCCCCGCTCGCTGGAGATCGAGTGGCGGCGGCCGAGCATGATCGTCAGCAGCACCAGGATCGTCACCTGGCTGGTGAAGGCCTTGGTCGAGGCGACGCCGATCTCGGGCCCGGCATGGATGTAGATGCCGCCGTCGGTCTCGCGCGCGATCGTCGAGCCCACGACGTTGGTGATGCCCAGCACCTTGGCGCCGCGCCGCTTCGCCTCGCGCATGGCCTCGAGCGTGTCGATGGTCTCCCCGCTCTGGCTGATCGTCAGGCAGAGGGTGCCGGGCTCGATCACCGGCGAGCGGTAGCGGAACTCCGACGCGTACTCCACCTCCACCGGGATGCCCGCGTGCTCCTCGATGAGGTACTCGCCGAGCAGGCCGGCGTGGAAGCTGGTGCCGCAGGCCAGGATGATGATGCGCCGCACGTTGCGCAGCTCCCAGTCCGTGAGCCGCAGGCCCGACAGCTTCACGTCGCCGCTGTCGGGCAGGATGCGCCCGCGGAAGGCGTCGACGATGGTCTCCGGCTGCTCGTGGATCTCCTTGAGCATGAAGTGCGGGTAGCCGCCCTTCTGGATCCGGTCGAGGTCCCAGGTGATCTCCTGGATCTCCTTGGTCAGCAGCTCGTTGCGGATGCCCAGGACGCGGACGTCGTGCGGGGTCAGCACCGCGAGCTCGCCGTCGTCGAGGTAGATGACCTGGCGCGTCTCGCCCAGGATCGCCGCCACGTCGCTGGCCAGGTAGTTGGTGCCCTGCCCCACGCCCACCACCAGCGGCGAGCCCTTGCGCGCGCCGACGATCTTGCCCGGCTCGTCCGCGTGCATCACGGCGATGCCGTAGGTCCCCTCGGCCAGCGACAGGGCCTTCTGCACCGCCTCCTCGAGGTTCCCGTGGTAGTGGTGCGAGATGAGGTGGGCCAGGACCTCGGTGTCGGTCTCCGACTTGAAGGCGTGGCCCTGCTTCACCAGCTGGGTCTTGAGCACCGTGTAGTTCTCGATGATGCCGTTGTGGACCAGCGCCAGGCGGCCGTCGTCGTCCTGGTGCGGGTGCGCGTTGACGCGGTTGGGCGCGCCGTGCGTCGCCCAGCGGGTGTGGGCGATGCCGCACAGGCCGCTGAGGTCGTGGTTGGACGCCTCGGTCTCGAGCGCCTTGATCTTGCCCTGCTGCTTGACGACGCGCAGGCCGCCGTTGATCACCGCGATGCCCGCGCTGTCGTAGCCGCGGTACTCCAGCCTCTTGAGGCCTTCGATCAGGATGGGCGCGACCTGCTTGTCGCCCGTGATGCCGACGATCCCGCACATGGCTGCTCCTTCGCCGTCAGGCCCGCTCGCACAGGGCGCGCGCGCGGGACACGAGGTCCCGCGCCTGCGCCTCGCTGGCGGCCTCCGCGATCACGCGGACGATGGGTTCGGTATTCGACGGGCGCATGTGCACCCAGCCGGCGGGGCCGGACCAGCGCAGTCCGTCACGGTCGTCGACCGTGCCTTCGCCCAGCGCAACTCCAAGTCCCGCTTTGATGTCTTCGGCCGCGAACGGTCCTTCTTGATCGAACTTGTCCTTGATCATGGCCACCGGCGGGTAGCGGTCGACGAGGTCCGCCAGGGACAGGCCGGTGTCGGCCAGGTGCTGCAGGACCATGGCGATCCCGACCAGGGCGTCCCGCCCCGGGTGCAGCGCCGGGTAGATGACGCCGCCGTTGCCCTCCCCGCCCACGACCGCGCCTTCGCGCAGCATGGCCTCGACCACGTTGGCCTCGCCGACGGGCGTGCGGGTCACGCCGACGCCGTGGCGGGCGGCCACGACCTCGACGAGCGCGGTGGTCGAGAGGTTGATCGCGACCGGGCCGGGCTCGCGCCCGAGCAGGAAGTCGGCCGCGACGGCGAGCGTGAGCTCCTCGTTCAGCACGCGTCCCGACGCGTCGGCCAGGACCAGGCGGTCCACGTCGGGGTCGACGGCGAAGCCGAGGTCGGCGCCCTCGCGGCGGACCGCCGCGCTCAGGTCGGCCAGGTTCGCGGGCGTTGGTTCGGCCGGGTGCGGGAACCGGCCCGTCAGGCCGCAGTGCAGGGGCACGCAGCGCACGCCCAGCGCGGCGAGCAGCTCCGGCACCAGGGCGCCGCCGGCGCCCTCCACGGCGTCGACGACGGCCGTGAAGCCGCAGGCGGCGATCGCCCGCGTGTCCAGCCAGGGCAGGGCCAGCAGGGCGGCGATGTGCCGCGCGTCGGCGCCGTCGCGGCGCGCGATCCCGCCGAGGCGGTCCCAGACGACGTGGCCCCGGCCGGTGTCCAGCAGGACCTGCAGGGCCGCGTTGGCCTCCGCGCCCAGGAACAGCCCCCGCCCGTCGAGCAGCTTCAGCGCGTTCCACTGCTGCGGGTTGTGGCTCGCGGTGATGATCACGCCGCCGACGGCGTCGCTCTCCTGGACTTCCATCTCGGTGGTGGGCGTCGAGGCGACGCCGATGTCGACGACGTCGTGGCCCGTCGACCGCAGGGCCGAGGACACGGCATCCAGCAGGACCGGTCCGGAGGGGCGGGTGTCGCGGCCGACCACGACCGGGCCCGGCGGCAGCCAGGCGCCGAAGGCGGCGGCCCACCGCGCCGCGACGACGGCGTCGAGTCCGTCGCCGATCACACCCCGGATCCCCGAGACGCTGATGCGCAGGGCCAATGCAGGCTCCTTCATCTGACTTGGACGCATAGCCGGCAGGGCCGGCCGTTGGCGGCGGCGGGTCGGACGGCGCAGGGCGGTGGAGCCGATGTGGGGACTCGAACCCCAGACCTGCTCATTACGAGTGAGCTGCTCTACCAGCTGAGCTACATCGGCTCGAACGTCGGACGAGAAGTGGTGCCTGGGGGCGGAGTTGAACCACCGACACCATGATTTTCAGTCATGTGCTCTACCAACTGAGCTACCCAGGCACACCGGACGCGGGACCGCCGCCCTGCGGCGACGGTCCGGGAAGTAAACACTCCCGCGCGACCCCTGTCAAGCCGTCCACCGGCAATAATACGCCCGCCAGCATACCCGCGTTCGGACCGCACGGCCATCCCCGGTTCCCGCGGCCTCAGCCGCGGTACCCGCGGGGGTGGTCCCGGTGCCAGCACCAGGCGTCGGCCAGGATCGACGGCAGGCCGTCGCCGCGGGGCTGCCAGCCCAGATCGCGACGGGCGCGGGCGTTGCCCGCCACCAGCCGCGCCGGGTCGCCGGGCCGCCTCGGCTCGAGGCGCGGCGCGATCTGCCGCCCGGTGACCGCCGCGGCGGCCGCCAGGACCTCCCGCACCGAGGCTCCCGTCTCGGTGCCGAGATTGTAGACGCTCAGCCCGGGACGCAGGTCGGCCTCCAGGGCGAGGGCGTGGGCCTCGGCCAGGTCCGCGACGTGGACGTAGTCGCGGATGCAGGTGCCGTCGGGCGTCGGGTAGTCGTCGCCGAAGACGGCGAAGTCGACGTCCGGGTCCAGCAGCGACCGCAGCAGGCGCGGGATCAGATGGGTCTCCGGCTCGTGGTCCTCGCCCAGTTCCTGCGAGGCGCCGCACGCGTTGAAGTAGCGCAGCGCCACGGCCGGGAATCCCGCGGCCGCCGCCGTGTCGGCCAGGGCCCACTCGATCGCCAGCTTGGTGTGGCCGTACGGGTTGACCGGGCGGGTCGGCGCGTGCTCGGTGATCGGCATCTCGTCCGGTTCGCCGTAGACGGCGGCCGTCGAGGAGAAGACGAACCGCCCGATGCCCGCGCGCGCGGCGGCGTCGAGCAGGTTGACGCTGCCGCCGACGTTGTTGCGGTAGTACTTCAGCGGGCGGACCGCCGACTCGCCGACCAGGCTGAAGGCCGCGAAATGCAGCACCGCATCGACGGGCGCGGCCAGCACCCGGTCCACGAAGCCCGCGTCCAGGAGCGAGCCCTCGTGCAGGGCGACCCCCGGCGGCAGCGCCTCGCGGTGGCCGGTGCTGAAGTCGTCGAGGATCTCGACCTCGTGGCCCCGTGCCATCAGGACCCGGGTGGTGACGCTGCCGATGTAGCCGGCGCCGCCGGTGACCAGCACCTTCATCGCTCCTCCTTCATCGAGGGACCGGGGCGCCGGCGGGCGCGTCCCGCGCCGCGCGCCGCGAGGTAGCGCCCCGTGACCGACTCCTTGCAGGCCGCGACCTCGGCCGGCGTGCCCGCGACGACCACGGAGCCGCCGGCGTCCCCGCCGCCCGGCCCCAGGTCGATGATCCAGTCCGCCTGCTCGATCAGGTCCAGGTTGTGCTCGACGACCACGACGGACTGGCCCTGGGCGACCAGATCGTGCAGGACGCGCAGCAGGTCCGCCACGTCGTGGACGTGCAGGCCCGTGGTCGGCTCGTCCAGCAGGTAGAGGTTGTGCTTGCCCGCAGGCGACGTCAGCTCGCGCGCGATCTTCAGGCGCTGGCTCTCCCCCCCCGAGAGCGTCGTGGCGGACTGTCCCAGGGTGAGGTAGCCCAGGCCGACCTTCTTGAGGATCCAGAGCTTGTCGCGCAGCGCGTTCTCGCCGCGGAAGAAGGCCAGCGCCTCCTCGACGGTCATCGCCAGCACCTCGGCGATGGTCCGCCCCTGGCAGCGCACCTCCAGCGTGGCGGGGTTGAAGCGGCTGCCGCCGCACACCTCGCAGGGCACGCTGATGTCGGCCATGAAGTGCATCTCGACGCGGTGCTCGCCGAGCCCCTGGCACTCCGGACAGCGCCCGCCGGCGGTGTTGAAGCTGAAGCGGCCCGGCGGGAAGCCGCGCGCGCGGGCGTCGGGGGTCGCGGCGAACAGCTCGCGGATCGGCGCGAGCACGCCCAGGAACGTGGCCGGGTTCGAGCGGCTGGATTTGCCGATCGGCGACTGGTCCACCAGCACGACCTGGTCGATCCAGTGCGCGCCCTGGAAGCCGGTGAAGGGCCGCGCGCGCTCCTTGCCGCCGGCCTCCTTGCCGGTCAGCCCGTCGTGGAGGCAGGCGCCCATCAGCGTGCTCTTGCCCGAGCCCGAGACCCCGGTCAGGCAGACCAGGCGCTGCAGGGGGATCGCGACGTCGAGGTTGCGCAGGTTGTGGCGGCGCGCGCCGCGGACGACCAGCTGGCGCCGCGCTTCCTCGCGCACGGGCGCGAGCCGGGGCAGCGACCGCTCGCCGCGCAGGTACTCGGCGGTCAGCGTCGTGCCCGTGGCCAGCAGCTCGGCTAGCGGCCCCTGGAAGACGATCTCGCCGCCGTGGCTGCCCGCGCCCGGACCCAGTTCGACGAAGTGCTCCGCCGCGCGCAGGACCGCGAGGTCGTGCTCCACGACGACGACCGTGTTGCCGCCCTCGACCAGGTCGCGCAGCGTGCCGATCAGCCGCTCGACGTCGGCGGCGTGCAGCCCGGCGGTGGGTTCGTCCAGGACGTAGAGCGTGTCGGTCAGGCGCGAGCCCAGCGCGTTGGCCAGGTGGATGCGCTGGGCCTCGCCGCCGGACAGCGTGCGCGTGAGGCGGTCGAGCGTCAGGTAGTCGAGACCGACCCTGTTGAGGAAACGCAGCCGGTTGCGGATCTCGTCCAGGACGTCGCCGGCGGCGGCGGCGTCGGCCCGCGACGGGCGCAGACCCTCCATCTTCTGCAGCGCCTCCCCCAGCGACAGCCGGCCCAGGGCGCCGACGTCCAGCTGCCCGACGCGCACGGCCAGGGCCTCGCCGCGCAGGCGCGAGCCGCCGCAGGCCCGGCAGAGGGAGTCGCCCATGAAGCGGCGGGTGAAGAAGCGGTGGTGCCCCTTCTTCATCTCGCGCCGCATCTCTTCCAGGAACGGCATGATCCCCGTGTAGGCGGTTTCCTGCGTCTCGAGCACCTCGCGCTGCTGGGCGCGGGTCAGCTTGCGCCAGGGCGCGTCCGCCGGGATGCCGCGGCGGCGCGCGAAGCGGATGAGCCCGGCGTGCGCGCGGGCGAAGGCCGGCGTGCGCCAGGGGCGCACCGCGCCGTCGAGCAGCGACAGGGTGTCGTCCGGGACGATCTTCTCCTCGTCGAACTCCAGCCGGTTGCCGAAGCCGTTGCAGGCGGGGCAGGCTCCCTGGGGCGAGTTGAAGGAGAACAGGTGCGGCGTGGGCGCCGGGAACTCGCGGCGGCAGCCGTTGCAGACCAGGCGCGACGAGTAGGCGCGGCGCTCCTCGCCGCAGCGCACCGCGACCCAGCCCCCTCCCTGCCGCAGGGCCAGCTCGACGGCCTCGGCGAAGCGCGACCTCTGCCCCGCCGCCAGCGTCACGGCATCCACCACGACGTCGACGACGTCGCCCGCCCGCGGCCGCGGCGCGCCGGGCTCGGCGGCCTCGTCCAGCCGCACCAGGATCCCGCCCACCACGGCGCGCCGGTAGCCCTGCGCCAGCAGCGGCTCGGCCCAGCCGCTGCGCGAGCCGTCGCCGCTGATCTCCTGCGGGTAGGCCACGAGCGTCGTCGCGTCCGCCCCCCACCGCTTGACGGTCTCGCGCCACACCGTGGCCGGGGTCTCCGGCACCACCGCCTCGCGGCAGTCCGGGCAGACGATCCGCCCGATGCGCGCGAAGAGCACCCGCAGGTAGTCGTTGATCTCGGTGACGGTGCCGACGGTGCTGCGGCCGCTGCGGGCCGCGTTGCGCTGCTCGATGGCGATGGCGGGGCTGATGCCGTCGATCCAGTCGACGTCGGGCTTGGGCATGCGCTCCAGGAACTGGCGCGCGTAGGTCGACAGGGACTCGACGTAGGTGCGTTGCCCCTCGGCGTAGAGCGTGTCGAAGACCAGCGACGACTTGCCCGAACCGGACACGCCGGAGACGGCCGTGAGGCGTCCGCGCGGGAGGTCGACGTCGCAGCCCTTGAGGTTGTGCTGGCGGGCGCCGCGGATGCGGATGGTCTCGATCAACGTTCCTCCTGGGCCCCGCCGCGGGCGCGCCGCCGGCGGGACCTGCCAAGGTATCCGTTCTTTCGCATTCCGCACAAGGGATTTACACTGGGCGGCGTCCCGGGACCGCCTCGCGGTGCGGCCCGCCACCCACGCCGAGGATGCGCCATGCCCCTGCCGAACACCGAGCGGCTGCTGTCCACGATCCACGTCCTGCGCGCCCCGGACGGCTGTCCCTGGGACCGCAAGCAGACCCTGGCCACCGCCGCGCACCACCTGCACGACGAGTCGGCCGAACTGCTGGAGGCCGCCCTCGGCGGGGACCTCGACCACGTCCGGGAGGAGCTCGGCGACCTGCTGTTCATGGTCTGCTTCGTCGCGGAGATCCTCGGCGAGACGGACCCCGCCGGCTTCGACGACATCGCCGCCCTGGCCGACGCGAAGCTCGTGCGGCGGCATCCCCACGTCTTCGGCGGCGCCGCGGCTGGCGACGCCGGCGAGAGCCAGCAGCGGTGGAACGAAGTCAAAGCCCAGGAGAAGCGCGCCAAGGGCCTGGACCCGGACCGCGAGTCCCTGCTGAAGGACCTGCCGGCCGCGTCCGCGCCGCTGCACCAGGCCCACCGCTACCAGAAGGACGCCGCCCAGGTCGGCTTCGACTGGCCCGATCTCGAAGGCGTGAGGGAGAAGATCCGCGAGGAGCTGGCCGAACTCGACGAGGCCGTCGCCGCCGGCGACGCCCCGGCGATGGAGCACGAGGTCGGCGACCTGCTCTTCTCGGTGGCCAACCTCGCCCGCCGGCTCGACATCGCCCCGGACGTCGCGCTGCGCCGGGCCAACGCGCGCTTCCGCTCCCGTTTCCACGCCGTCGAGGCCGCGTTCGGCGGCGACCGCGACCGCCTGGCCGCCGCGTCCCTCGACGAGCTCGAGGCCGCCTGGCAGGCCGCCAAGAGCGCGGAGCGCGGCGGCGCCTAGCCCGCGCCGCCGGTCGCGGCGGACGGCGCGGAAGATTCGGAAGACTCGGGCGTTTCGGGCGCATCGGGGCAACCGTCGTCGTCGCGGTCGCCGTCGTAGTCCTCGGCCTGGTCGGGGCAGCCGTCGCGGGCGTCGAGGATCCCGTCGAGGTCGTTGTCCGGATCGGGGCAACCGTCCGCGTCCTCGAAACCGTCCAAATCCTCCGCGACGTCCGCGCAGCGGTCCTCCCGGTCCTCGATCCCGTCCCCGTCGCGGTCCGCCATCTCGTCGGGGCAGCCGTCGGCGTCCTGGTAGCCGTTGTAGTTCTCGGCCTCGAAGGGGCAGTGGTCCTGCTGGTCGAGGATCCCGTCCCCGTCGTTGTCCGGATCGGGCGCGCCGTCCTGGTCGCGCCAGCCGTCCGGGTCCTCGGCGACGTCGGGCGCCGCGTCCGCCACGTCCGGCACGCCGTCCTCGTCGTTGTCCGGGTCCGGGCAGCCGTCCTCGTCGCGGAAGCCGTCCCGGTCCTCGGGCGCATCCGGACAGAGATCCAGGCGGTCGGCGAGGCCGTCGCGGTCGCGGTCCGTGCCGCCGACGGCGAAGCCCCGGCTGACGCCCACCGCCACCGTCCAGTCGGGCACCGACGCCGTGAACGGCGTCGACAGGTCCTCGCGGGACAGGGGCACCTCGTAGGCGACGTCCAGCGCCCAGCCGTCCTCCGCACCCCAGCGCACGCCGGCGGCGAGGGCGCGGTACGCCTCGCGCGCCGCGATCGCGGCCGACGCGGGGTACGCTTCCGCCGCGTACGTGACGTGCAGCACGGCGAGGGACTTGCGCATGTCGACGCCCACGCCCCACAGCCAGGGGTCGTTGCCGACGCCGCCGGCGTCCACGGGGTAGGTCAGCGGCCAGGGTTCGTAGCGCCCGCCGCCGACGGCGCCCCGCCCCTCGTCGCGCGGCGTCCAGCGCCGGCCCGCCGCCGCGTGCAGGCGCAGCTCGGGGACCTGGGCGTCCCGCCAGAAGCGCTGCGTCCAGGCCAGGCCCGCGTAGGGCGCGGCCGCGCCGTCGCCCAGGCCGCTCGCGCGCGAGCCCAGCGGCAAGGTGGTGCGCAGGTCGAGCGAGAGACCGGCATCGCGCCAGGGGCGCGGCAGGCCGAGGACCAGGCCGGCTTCGCCGTCGGCGAGCCCGGACGCGGCGGCGGGCAGATCGCCGGCGCCGCCGGACCAGGAGCGCCACGGCGCCGAGGCCCACGCGCGCAGCCACGGCCGCCAGCCGTACTCGACGTCGGCGCGCCAGCCGACGTGGTCGACGTAGTAGCGCGCCTCGGCGGGCCCCGTCTGCACCGACCAGCGCTCGTGCCCCAGGCCGATCAGCAGCACGCCGTCGGGGGGCAACACCCCCTCGACGAGCCGGCCGAGCCGCACCGAGCGCTCCTGGTTGCGGCGCAGCTGCTCGGCGGCGCCGTCGCCGGGGCCGAGCAGCGCGGCCGCGGCCAGTCCGGCCGCGAGCAGGCGGGCGATCGTGGCGGGCTTCAGGGACGCGGGCTTCAAGAGGGCGAGCCCCCTGCATCCGGCTCCGGCTCCGACTCCGCTGCCGTGTCCGGATTCGCCCCGGCGTCCGCCGCCGGCGCGGCCTCCTGCCGTTCCTTCTTCAGCTCGTCCATGTAGTTGAGCTTCAGGTCCATCACGGCGCGCGACAGCAGGCCGGCCACCTCGGGGTGGGCGTTGCCCTTCGTCTTGGCCTTCAGCATGTCCAGCAGGTCGATCGACAGCCGTGCGCCTTCGAGGTCGCGCCGAGGCTGCCCGGTCTGGGGATCGGCGAGCTTGCCGAGCTGCACCAGGGCACCGGACTGCAGGTTGAGCACGAGCATCATCAGCGACTGGTCGTGCTTGTCGAACTCCGGGGTCGTCGTCTCGCTCACGTTCCTCCTCCTTCGTCCGATCCGTGCGGTCGTCAGCCGGCGGCTTGGTCCGCCTCGTCGTCGAATTCGTCCGCGATGCTGCCGACCAGGACCTCCAGCAGGTCCTCCAACGTGACCATGCCCAGGGGGTTCCCGCCGGCGTCCACCACCACGGCCATCTGCTGGCGCTGCCAGCGCATCTCCTCGAACAGCCCCCAGGGCGACATCTCGCGGTCCACGCGGGGGCAGGTGCGCAGCAGCGCGTCCGGGATCCGCCGCCAGTCCTGCCGCACCGCCTCCGACAGGAGCAGGTCGCGCACCAGGACCCAGCCCTGCACCTCGCGCGGGTCGTCGCCCAGCACGGGCAGGCGGCTGTAGCCGGAAGCGGCCGCCAGCCGGCGGCACGTCGCGGCATCCGCCGCGCGGGGCAGGCTGTCGACACGATCCCACGGCGTCATCACGGCGTCGAGGTTCAGGTCCGACAGGGCCAGGCAGCGCGCCAGCAGTTCGGTGAAGCGCCCGTCCTGCGCGGCCGCCGGGTGCGCGGACATCAGTTGGTGCATCGCCTCGCGGCCGACGACGGCGCCCTCGGCGCGACGGCCGCGGCCCGGCAGGAGGCGGTCGATCAGCGAGGAGTAGGCCAGCAGCACCCAGCGCACCGGCGCCAACAGGAGCATGGCCGCCCGCAGGGGCCGGACCGAGGCGAGGCTCAGCATCTCGGGGTACTCCCGGTACACCACCTTCGGGATGATCTCGCCGAAGACGACCATCAGCACGGTGGCGATCACGGCCGCCGCGAACTCGCCGCGGCTCCCGTAACGCGCCGTCAGCGCGGCGGTCAGCACGGCGCTGAAGCCGACGTTCGCGAGGTTGGTGCCGATCAGGCAGGACAGCACCGGGTCCTCGATGCGGTCCAGCAGCCGGCGCAGCACGGCCGCGCGCGGGTCCGGTTCGCGGCGCATCAGCGAGCGCAGCCTGATGCGGCTGATGCTCATCAGCCCCGTCTCGGCGCCGGAGAAGAATGCCGACGCCGTCAGGCAGGCCACGAGCACCGCCGCGACCGCCGCCGGCGAGAAGCCGCCGCTCATGGCGTCTCCTGCGTCGCCGGCCGCGGCAGCCGCTGCAGGCGCAGCTTGGTGACGCGCAGGCCGTCCATCTCCAGCACCGTGCAGCGGTAGCGGTCCCACACGACGCGGTCGCCGCGCGCGGGGATGCGCCCCAGCTTCGCCATGACGAAACCGGCCAGGGTGACGTAGTCGTGGGATGGTTCGAGCGGGGCGCCGCAGGTCTCGCGGACCTGGCGCAGGTCCGTGACGCCGGCGACGATCCAGTTGCGGTCGCCCACGGCCAGGATCTCGGGGTCTCCGGTGTCCGATTCGTCGAGCCAGGGGCCGGTCAGGGACTCGAGGCAGTCCTCCAGGGTGACCAGGCCCGCGAAGTCGCCGTGCTCGTCGAGCACGAAGGCCATGTGGCCCCCGTCCACGCGCAGTTCGTGCATGAGCACCGAGACGGACTTCGACTCCGGCACGAAGACCGGCGCGCGCAGCATCGCGGCGTCCAGGACCGCGTCGTCGGCCCTGCCGAGCAGGTCCTTGAGGTGCAGCACGCCCACCGGCAGGTTGCGTCCCGGTTCGACCACGGGGTAGCGGTTCAGGCCCGCGCCGCGGGCGGCTTCCAGGAGCTCCGGCCGGGACTGGCCGATCTCCAGCGACACGACGTCCGGTCGCGGCCGCATGATCTCGCGCACCTCCAGGCCGTCCAGCGTGAGCAGGCGGGAGACGAAGCGGCCCTCGGTTTCGGTGAGCGAGGCGTCGTGCACGGCCATGTCCACGGCGGTGATCAGCTCCGGCACGGTCAGCGGCCGGCTGCCGGTGCGCTCGAAGGGCAGGCGCGCCAGCGCGCGCCGCGTGATCAGGCCGTTGAGGTCCAGCACGGGCCGGATCACGGCCAGCCACACGCGCAGCGGCGCCTGCAGCAGGCGGGCCAGGGGCGGGCCCAGGCGCAGGGCGATCAGCTTGGGCGTGATCTCACCGACCAGCAGCACGAGCACCGTCAGCGTCGGCACGGCGATCGCGAGGCCGCGCTGCCCGAAGCGCTCCAGCAGCAGGGAGGTGCCCAGGACGCTCACGCCGATGTTGACCAGCAGGTTGCCGATCAGCAGCGCCGCGAGCAGGCGCGGCGGGTCGGCCAGCAGGCGCAGGACGTGCCGGTCCGCTGGCGATCCCCGACGCCGCAGGCGCGCCAGGTCCCCGTCCTGGAGCGAGAACAGGGCCGTCTCGGTGCCCGAGAAGAGCGCCGAGAACAGCAGGAGCAGGGCCAGGACGGCGACATCGAGCAAGCGATCCTCCCGGAGGTCGGCACTCGCGGGAGCATAGCCGTTGGCTTGACACCCTGCAAGCGCGTCACTAGGGTCTGTTTCCTGAAGGTCTGTTTCCCGAGGCTCTGCCTCACGGCTCCCGTTTCCCGGCTCCATGCGAGCCGAGCCGCCGCGAAAGGAACCCGTGCCGCGCACCCTCGTCATCCGCTTCGGCGCCCTGGGCGACCTCTGCCTGAGCGGCTGGTTCCTGGCCGGGCTCGCCGCCGCCGGCGGGACGCGCGCGACGCTGGTGACCAAGGCCCGCTTCGCGCCCCTGGCCGCGCGCTTCGCCGGCGTCGACGAGGTGATCGCGCTCGGGGGCGGCGGTCCGGGCGACCTGGTCCGGCTCTCCCGCCGCCTGCGCGGGCACCGCGACGCGACGTGGCTCGACGCCCACGCCGTGCTGCGCAGCCGCGCCCTGCCGCTGCTGCTGGGGCGCGGCGCCGACGCCCGTCTGCGCAAGGACACCCTGCATCGGCTGGCGCTGATCGGTTCGCGGCGCGCGCCGTGGCCGACCGTTCCCGACGACGCGCCCCGCTCCCTGCTGGACCGCTTCTGCGCGCTGGCCCCGGCCGTCGGCATCGGCGCGGACGCCGCGCGCGCCGCCGCGCACCCGCCGCTGCGGGGGGTGTTCGCATCCTCCCCCGGAACGCGCCTGGTCCTGGCGCCCGGCGCCCGTTGGGCCACGAAGCGCTGGCCCGAGACCCACGCCGCCGCTCTGGTGGACCTGCTGGCCGGCTCCCTGCCCCACCCGCTCTCGGTGCTGCTCGGCCCCGACGAGTCGGCCTGGTACGACGGCGGGCCGCTGGCGGCGGCGGTCGCGCGCCACCCCGACGCCCGCGTGCTGCGGGAACGCCCCCTGCCCGAGATCGCCGCGGAACTGGCGGCCAGCCGCGCCGCCGTCGTGAACGACAGCGGCCTCCTGCACCTGTCCGAAGCCGTGGGCACGCCCGTGGTCGCCCTGTTCGGCCCGACGGTGCGCGCTTTCGGCTACGCGCCGCTGTTGCCGGCGAGCGTCCTGCTGGAACGCGACCTCGCTTGCCGGCCCTGCTCGCGCACCGGCTCGCGCCCCTGCCATCGCGGGGATCTGGCCTGCCTCGAGGGCATCCCCGCGACGGCGGTCCTGGACGCGTTGCGCGGCCTGCTCGACCGCGGGGCCGATTCGTGAGGCGCGCGGCGGCGGCCTGGGTCGCCTACCGCACGGCGGTGCGCCTGGCGCTGCCGCTGCTGCCGGCGGCCGCGGCGCTGTCGCCGAAGCTGGCGCGAGGCCTGGCCGGTCGCCGGGAACTGATGACGCGCCTGCTGGCCGCGGCGCCCCTGGTCCGCGGCGGCGTCTGGCTGCACGCCACCTCGGTGGGCGAGTACGAGCAGGCCCGCCCCATCCTGCGCCGCCTGCGGGAGCTCGGCGTGGGCCCGCTGGCCGTGACCCACTTCTCGCCGTCGGGCCGCGAGTACGCCGCGGCGCATCCCGAGGCCGACGTCCACGACTACCTGCCCCTGGACCGGGCGGCCGACATGAGGGAACTGCTGGACGCCTGGCGGCCGCGGGCGCTGGTCTTCGTCAAGTACGACTGCTGGCCGAACCTCGTCGCCGCGGCCGGCGAGGCCGGCGTGCCGGTCGTGCTGCTGTCGGGCGCGCTGCCGCCCGGCTCGCTGCGCCGGCACCCGCTGCTGCGGCCCTTCTACCGCGACCTCTTCGACCGTTTCGCGAGGATCGGCGTCGGTTCGCCGGCGGACCGGGACCGCTTCGTCGCGGATCTGGGCGTGCACGCGCCCGTCGTCGTCAGCGGCGACACCCGCGCCGAGCAGGTCCTGCTGCGCTACGACGCGGCGGCGGCGGACGCCCTGCCGGCGCGGCTGGCGGCCTGGGGTGAGCAGCGCCTGGTCCTGGGCAGCACCTGGCCGCCGGACGAGGCCCTGTGGTGGCCCGTCCTGCCGGATCTGCTGGACGAGCGCCCCGGCCTGCGCATCGTGCTGGTCCCCCACGAGCCCTCGCCCGCGCGTGTCGCGGGCCTGTTGGCCGCCGCGGCGCGGCGCGGCGTGGCGGCGGCGGCGCTGTCCGGTTGGGTCGAAGGCGCGGGCGCACCGCGCGACGTCCGGCTGCTGGTGGTCGACCGCGTGGGCGCGCTGGCGGGGATCTACCGGGCCGCCACGGCGGCCTACGTCGGCGGCAGCTTCACGACCGGCGTGCACAGCACGCTCGAGCCGGCCGCGGCGGCCGTGCCGGTGGGTTTCGGCCCGCGCATCGCGAACGCGGAAGAGGCCCTGACCCTGACGGCCTTGGGCTCTGGCACGATCCCGGGCGCCGGCACGATCCTGCGCGATCCGCCCGGGGCCGCGGCCTGGCTGCGCCGCCTGCTCGACGATCCGGACGCGCGCCGGCGCGCCGGCGGGGCGGCCCGCGGCGTGGTCGAGGCGCAGCGGGGCGCGGCGGCGCGCAGCGTCGACCTGCTGCTCGCGGCGATGGGCGATCGTCAGGCGTAGGGGATCGGATCGGTCGCGCCCGCGCGGGCGAACCCACGCAGCCGCAGCTGGCAGCTCTCGCAGCGGCCGCAGGCGCGCTCCTGCGAGACGTAGCACGACCAGGTCAGGTGCAGCGGCGCGCCGAGCTCCAGCCCGCGCCGCACGATCGCCGCCTTGTCCAGGTGGATCAGGGGCGTGAGGATCTCCAGGCGGGTCTGCGGGCGCGTCCCGGCGTCGATGGCCGCCGCGAAGGCCCGGTAGAAGGCCTCGGTGCAGTCGGGGTAGCCGCTGCCGTCCTCCTGCACGGCGCCGATGACCAGGGCCTGCGCCCCGATCACCTCCGCCCAGGACGCCGCGATGGCCAGCAGGTTGCCGTTGCGGAAGGGCACGTAGGTCGAGGGCACGCCGCCGCCGGCGACGGGCAGCCCCGACTCGACCGGCAGCGCGTCGTCGATCAGGCTCGTCCCCCCGATCGCCTTCAGGTGGGACACGTCCACCGCCAGGCGGCGCGCGATGCCGTAGTGGTCGGCGATCGCATCGAACGCGGCGCGTTCGCGGGCCTGCGTGCGCTGGCCGTAGTCGAGGTGCAGCACGGCCGCGTCGTACCGCGTCAGGACGCCGGCGAGGCAGACGCAGCTGTCGAGCCCGCCGCTGAGCAGCACCACCGCCGTGCCCCGCCGTCCCGACGCGGCGGCCTCCCCCGCGAGTCGCGTCATGAGCGCCGCTCCCCGTCCGGCCACAGCGTCTTGTGCAGCTGCAGCTGGAAACGGACGTCGAGACCGTCCTCGACCAGCCAGTCGGCGAGCGAAGCCGGCGGCAGCCGGCCCTCGGCGGCGGAGAAGACGACGGGCGTCGCGGGCGGCAGGCGGCTTCCGGCGCGGACGAGGTCCCGCGACCACTCGTAGTCCGCGCGGTCGCAGCAGACGAACTTCAACTCGTCGCCGGCGTCGAGGCAGGCCAGCTGGTCCCAGGCCACGTCCCGTTCGCGCAGGCCGCTGCCCGGGGTCTTGACGTCCACGACGCGGCGCACGCCGCCGGGGACCGCCGACAGGGGCAGGGCGCCGCGCGTGCCGCTGGTCTCCAGGACCGTGCGGCGGCCGTCCCCGACCAGGGCGGCCAGCAGCGCCGGGCAGCCGGGCTGCAGCAGGGGCTCGCCGCCCGTCACCAGCACGGTGCGGCAACCCAGCGCTCCGACCGCCGCCAGGATACGCGCCACGGGCAGGCTCTCCCCGCCCTCGAACGCGTGGGCGCTGTCGCAGTACGAGCAGCGGCGATGGCACCCCGTCAGGCGCACGATCGCGCAGGGCCGGCCGGCCTCGGTCGACTCGCCCAGGATGGTGCGGTAGATTTCGCGGACGATCAGGTCGTCCGGGGTCCTGTCGTGCATTCCCGTCCCGTTCACGGCCCGCTTGGCAACGCGGCGATTCATGCTACAATACAGCCTTGTCTTCGCACCCGGAGGAGCGCGCATGCGAAACATAACTCCGGCGGGACGCGGCCACAACCGCCGCGGCGTCCTGCCCGCAGGCCTGATGAGTCTACCCGCCGGCCTGTTGATCCTGGCCGCGCTGTCCCCCGCCGCCGGCTGCGGCGGCGACCAGCGCCGCGCGGCGCCGCCGGCGAGCGCGGTCGCGCAGGTCAAGCTCGACGTCACCGCCCTGGACGACTGGCTCGCGATCCTCGACCGGCTGGAGGACGGCAAGACCGTTCCCGCCGAATCCTACCAGCAGCTGTTCGAGCTGCCGGCCTACGCCCTGCAGGGCAAGGACCCGCGGATCTTCTCCCCCGGCATCCTCCAGAAGTGCACGGAGTACGCCTGCCTGAGCGCGGCCGGCGACACCGCCGACGTCACCCCCCCGCGGCGGACCGACATCGTGGCCAATTGCGACTACCTGCGACGGCGCGCCGACGAGGCCCGCGATTTCGCCAGCGTCCTGGCCGACGACCAGTACCGCAGCCGAGTCTGGGAGCTCGCCCGTCGCTGGGTCGGCGAATCGCGCCTGCCGGGATCGATCACGGTCCACGTCATGGTCGGCCCCACGAGCCTCGGCTTCCAGGCGCCCGACCACGTGATCCTCGACGCCGGCCTGGCCCTGGCCGCCGGCAAGGAGCAGGCGGCCCGCATGACGGCCTCGCGGCTGTACGCCGAGCTGGCGCCGCCGTCGGGACCGCAACCGCCGTCCGCGACCTCGGGTCGCGAGGCCCTGCGGCAGACCATGCGCTTCCTGCACCACGGCGCGGTGATCGCCTGGATCGCCGGCGGCGCCGATCTGGAGTTCGACGGGCGCCACGACCACCTCGGCGCCCCGCGTCGGGAGACCCGCACCACGCAGGAGCGGGCCGCCGGGCTGCTGACCTACTCGTTCCGCCTGCTCGAGGGGATGCTGGACCCGGGCCACGAGGACCTGCTGCAGGACAACGGCAAAGCCGTCGACGACCTGCTGCGCTCGCGCTGGGGCTACGAGACGCTGGGCTTCGCGATGGCCGAGGTGATCGCGTCGCGGGGCGGCGAGGAGGCGCTGTTGGCGTTGTCGGGCGACACGGCCGCGTTCCTGAACGCCTACCAGTCCGCGCTCGGCGCGGACTCCGTGATGCCTCCCTTCCCCCCGCAGTTGCTGGAACAGCTGAGCGGACTGGTCCGCGAACCCTGAGCGGGCGCCGTCGGCGGCGCCCCCGATCCGGAGGTACCCATGAGCCGCTGCGACCCGCATTCCTGGTGCGACGACGGGCAGGCCGTCACCCGCCACCTGGACCTGACCTGGAAGGTCGATTTCCCGGCGCGCGCCCTGGAGGGCGAAGCCCGCCTGACCTTCGCCGCACCCGCGACCGGCCCGCTGGACCTGGATTCCCGCGGCCTGCTCGTGGCCGGGATCCGCACCGATCGCGACGAGCCCGTCGCCTGGTCCGTCGCCGATCACGATCCCGTGCTCGGCGACCGCCTGCGGCTGGCGCTGGCGGCCGGGGCCGGTGCGGGGTCGGTCCGCGACCGGCCCGGTGCCGCCGCCCCGCCTGTTCCGTCGCCTTAACCGTGCCCTGTCTGGGGCCCCGCCTGCGGTGTGAGCGCGCGGCGGTGCCGGGTCGGTGTACGATCCGCTACCGCACCGGTCCCGACGCCCCGGCGCTGGGCTGGCTCGATCCGGTCCAGACCACCGGCGGCCGCCACCCCTTCCTCTTCACGCAGTGCCAGCCCATCCACGCCCGTTCGCTCGTGCCCTGCCAGGACACGCCGCGTCACCGGGTCACCTACACGGCGGTCGTGGACGTGCCGGCGCCCCTGCGCGCGGTGATGTCCGCGGCGCCCGGCGGCGACGAGCCGGCCGGCCCGGGCCGCACCCGCTGGCGCTTCGCGATGCCCCAGGCCATCCCGACCTACCTGCTGGCCCTGGCCGTCGGCGACCTCGACCGCCGCGACCTCGGCCCGCGTTCGCGCATCTACGCCGAACCGGGCATGATCGACGCCGCGGCCTGGGAGTTCGCGGAGGTCGAGGCGATGATCCGGTCCGCCGAGCGGCTGTTCGGCCCCTACGAGTGGGACCGCTTCGACCTGCTGCTGATGCCGCCCGCCTTCCCCTACGGCGGCATGGAGAACCCGCGCCTGACCTTCCTGACCCCGACGCTGCTGTCCGGCGACCGCAGCCTGGTCAACGTCGTGGTGCACGAGCTGGCCCACAGCTGGACGGGCAACCTGGTCACCAACGCGACGATGAACGACTTCTGGCTGAACGAGGGGTTCACCGTCTACGCCGAACGGCGCATCCTCGAGGAGCTGCACGGCCGCGAATTCGCCGACCTGCAGGGGGTCCTGCGCCGCAACGCGCTGCAGGTCCACCTCGACCAGTTCGGCCCGGAGTCACCGCTCACGAAGCTGCGCACCGACCTCGCGGGCATCGACCCGGACGAGGTCTACTCGCTGGTGCCCTACGAGAAGGGCGCCCAGTTCGTCATCCTCCTGGAGCGGTCCGTCGGCCGCCACCGCTTCGACGCCTTCCTGCGGGAGTACATCGACCGTTTCCGCTTCCGCAGCATCACCACCGACGAGTTCATCGCCTTCCTCGAAGAGAAGCTGCCCGGCGTGCTGGACGCCGTGGACGGCCGCCGCTGGATCGACGGGCCCGGCATGCCCGCCAACGAGCACCGCACGTCGGCGCCCGCCCTGGACCGGCTGCGCGCCCTGGCCGCCGGCTGGAGCGCGGGCGAGCGTCCCGGCCCGGAGTCCGCGGCCTGGTCCCCGACCGAGCTGCAGCTCTTCCTGCAGGACCTGCCGCGCCCCCTGCCCCACGACGATTGCCGCTGGCTGGACGACGCCTTCGCCCTGACCGGCCGCGGCAACCACGAAGTCCTGGTGGAATGGCTGACCATCGCCGCGCGCAGCGGCTACGCGCCGGTGCGCCCGCGCCTGCGCGAGGTGCTGGGCCGCGTGGGCCGCATGAAGTACCTCAAGCCGCTCTACGGCGCGCTCATGGCTGCGGGCGACGACGGCGCCGCCTTCGCGCGCGAGGTCTTCGCGGCGGCGGCGCCCGGCTACCACCCGCTGAGCCGGGGCTCGCTCAAGAACATCGTCGGCGCCTGACCCCTTCGGCGACGGGTGACGGAAACAAGCGGCCGGCCCCGAAGGGCCGGCCGCCTGCTTGCGACTCGAGGGACAGGACTACTGCGTGAGGTGGGACTGGTAGTAGGCGATGGCGTTGTCCAGCAGGTCCAGGGCGTACTCGGGGTTGTGCACGCCGTGGCTGCCGTCGTTGCTGACGAACACGCCGGCGTACAGCGCCTCACGCTGCCAGGACGACATGGCCGCGTTGTCGGCGTCCATGTTCTCCATCAGGACGTCCCAGTCGGCGTAGCCGAACAGGGTGGCCAGAAGGTCCAGCTTGTCCACGACCTGCGTCTGCACGCCTTCCACGTCGAAGTCCGTGATCTCGGTGTGGCAGGGCGCGCAGTTGCCCACGTCGGGCGTGAAGGTGTGGAACGAGTGGTCCTGCAGCTCGCCGTGCAGGAGCACCTCGCGCACCATGTGGCACTTCACGCAGGCGTCGTCGATGGCCTGGTGGAAGTGCTCGCGGTCATAGACGTAGTCCGGGATCTCGTAGCAGCCGGCGCCGAGGAACATGTCCATCTGCGGGCTGCCGTGGGGGCCGAAGTGGGCGTTGCCGCTGGCGATCTGGCCGGTCACGTTCGCCGCGTTGCGGCGGGCGTGGTGGCACTGGGCGCAGGTCTGGGCCGCGCCGTAGCCCTCCATGCGGGGGATCTCCGGGTCGCCCGGCGTCAGGCCCGGCGTGTACACGATCTCGACGGCGCCGACGGCCCGCAGCTGGGCCGCGTTGCCGCCGCCGGCCTCGCCCACGTGCGGGTCGTGGCAGGTGACGCAGCCGATGAAGTTGACGTCGCCGCCGAAGTCGTACGAGGCGTAGACGGGGTCGTGCGCGGCGATGAAGCCCTCGCTCGTGTGGCAGGGCTTGCAGGTCGCGCTGCCGCCGAACTCGTCGACGAACTCCTCGTGCGTCAGGCCGCTCGCCGTGCCGTGACCGGAGGTCTGCCACTCGTCGAGCTGGCCCTCGTGGCAGGGCACGCAGGAGGCCGTGATCTCGCCGTCGACGATGGTCGAGAAGACCACGCTCGGGGTGTGGGCGTTGAAGTCCGGGCCCATGGGGCCGTGGCAGGACTCGCACTGGACGTTCTCGAGCGCGTCGCGGCGCGAGGCCGCCTCGGTCGTGTCGACGCCGAAGTAGTCGTCGTAGCCGTGGACGTCGTCGCCGGTGGGCTCGAACTCGGTGACGCCGTAGGCGATCGGCGTGTCCCAGCCGGTGGTGTGGCACTGCAGGCAGTAGGGCAGGTCCTGGGACTCGGCGTCCAGGTCCGCGTGGGCGACGTTGTGCCCGGTCGTGCGCACGTCGGCGACGGTGCGGCCGTGGCAGTGCAGGCAGGCCTCGCCCTGGTAGCCCGCGTAGGTGAACTCGCTGGTGCCGCCGGGAGGCCCGGGAGGGCCGGCGGGGCCTTCGGGGCCCTGGGCGCCGACGGGTCCCTGGTCTCCTTCGCAGCCGACGAGGGCCAGCAAGCCGCACAGCATCAGGGCCGGCAGCAGCCCCTGCTTCACGATCCTGGACATGTTCAACCTCCTGTTGGGTGGGTTCCCCCCCCGATATCCTAGTGCTATGGGGGACCATAGCGAGTGTTCGTTATCGATGCAAGGATAAATGTCATAGAATTATCATGGACTATGGATCTCATTGTCATATAGACAGATGCCCCCGTCCGCACCTGGCGGACGGGGGCGCTCGCCGAGCGGGAGGTCAGCGGGATCCGACGTCGTACCGGGGCAGGATGTCGACCGGCACGTCGTCGAGCCGGTCCAAGGCCGCGGCCAGCACGGGCGGCATGACGCCGTAACGGTCCAGCAGGGCCTTCGCGCCGGCGTAGTCGCCGGCCGCCTGGACGGACAGCAGTTCCTGGACCAGCTGCGCGATCGCGCCGGGGAAGGCCTCGTAGGAGATCCGGAACTTGCCGTCCTCGGGCGTGATCACGCCCTGTTCCAGCAGGTAGTTGAACTGCAGGGCGTTGGCCACGCCGTGGGCCTCCCCGATCCCGAAGCGGACCGAACGGAACAGCCCGGCCAAGTAGGTCGCAGCCTGCTCGCGATAGATGGAGGCGGGGAACTCGCCGCGCTCCTGCAGGCGGAAGATGCACCACGGGCCCATCGCGTCGGCTTTGGCCTCCTCGATGGCGGAGTAGAGGTCCTTCAGCTCCAGGCGCACCTCGGTGTCGCGCCCGTCCTTGACGATGCGGCCCGGCCCGAGGCCGTGGCTCATCTCGTGCCAGAGCGTGTGCAGGAAGAAGGACTCGGCCGCGAGGTCGCCCAGCTGGTCGGCGACGACCAGGCGCTCGGCGATCGGCGTCAGGATGGTCGTGAACTTGGCGTCCATGATGTTGCGCAGCAGGACCTTCTTGCTGCCCTTGGCCTCGCGCACGCGCTCGTCGTTCGGCAGGTTGAAGGCGATGGTCTGCACGCCCGTGCGCGTGTCGCCGGCGGTGTAGACCTCGTCCACGACGCGGATGGGCGAGTCGCTGCCGCGGTTGGGGTTCTTGTCGGCCTCGGGCAGGGGCAGGCTCGACTCGAGCCAGGGCAGCACGTCCTTGAAACGGGCGAGGCGCTGCGACTCGGCGGGATCGGTGACCGTCACGAAGGCCTCGAACGCCGCCTTGTAGCCGAACAGGCCGTCCTCGTAGGTCTCGTACGGGCCGATGGTGATCTCGACGCGGCTGTCGACGTCCATCCACAGCATGTCCGAGGCGTAGTAGTCGTCGGACAGGAAGGCGTCGGCGCGGGCGACCAGGAACGCGGCCAGCGACGCGTTGTCGGTCAGCCCGGCCGCCTCGCGCAGCAGGCCGGCGGCGCGGGTCAGTTCCGCGCGGAAGAACTCGGAGTAGGGCACGGCGACCAGACCGCCCGCCGCGTCGCGGCGCACCATCGTGGTCAGGCCGGAGAGCGCGGGGTCGGCGCCGATCGCCGCCCGCTCCGCCTCGGTGAGGTCCGCCGGGTAGAAGTTCGCGCCCTCGGGATGCGGCAGGCCGCCGATGAACGGCTCGAAGTGGAAACGGCGGTCCCAGGGCCCGGCGTTGATCCCGAAGAAGGCGCGCGCATCGTCGGCGCCGGGACCGGCCGCGGCCCGCAGCGCCGCCTCGAAGCCGGCGCGGTCGGGCAGGGCCTGGTCCACGAACAGCTCGTGCATGATCGCCGACGCGGCGACCAACCGGTCCAGCACGGCCCGCTCGGAGGCCGTCAGGCGCGAGAGGTCCGTGCCGATCCTGGTCGGCGCGAAGGCGGCCAGGCGTTGCGAGATGTCGGCGACGATCGGCGTGTCCATCCTGGCAACCTCCACCCTGCCGCGGTCCGCGGCTCGATCCTGTGCGCTCGCGCCGACGGTCGGCCCGATCAGGGCCTGGACCGCCAGGGCGGCGGCGGCGATTCGCAAGACACCTCGCATCGGCTTCTCCTCGTCGTTCGGGATGCGGTCCGGGGCGCGGCCGGCGGGAGGCCCGTCGCACCGGCGCCGTCAACGTAGCACCGGCCGCGGCCGCGCTCAAGTCCGCGGCGGAAGCGTCCGGACGGAAACGCGGAGGCCGGTCGTCGCCGACCGGCCTCCCGCCGCGGCGCCCGCGCGCCGCCTTGTCACGTCGCGGCTAGTACAGGCTCTTGACCTGTCCCCAGCTCATCTCCTCGGTGGCCACCGGAATGGTCAGGAAGGAGGTCAGGCCGTCGGCGTTCCACATCACGGCGTTGTTGTCCGCGACCTTGGGGGTGTCGTAGCTGGGGTGGTTGGTGATCGACAGCGTCGCGTCGATCATCTGGTTGTTGAGGGTCGAGAAGAGCAGCGAGTACAGGATGCCGGGGTCCGAGCCGAAGACCGGCAGGCTCGTGTACAGGCCCATCTCCACGCCGCTGAGCAGGCTGCCGATGATCAGGCCGTTGGCGGGCGTGGCGCTGATCATCAGGATGCGGGGATCGAGGTTCAGCTTGAACGCGGCGCCGCCGACCATCATCTCGGCGTTGCGCACGCAGATCCAGGCCTGGTGGAATTCGTCGAAGCCGCCGTTGTAGACCGCGGACTGCTGCGTGGCGGCCGTGTCGAAGAAGACGCCGATCTCCGGCGTGCTGCGCAGCGTCACGCTGGAGACCAGGCCCGTGGCCGGGAACAGGATGGCGCTGTTGTTGGCGACCACCGGCGTCGCGTAGTCGGGATCGTTGACGATCGTCAGGTGGGAGTTGACCACCATCTCCGACCCGAACACCTGGATGGTGCAGATCACCGCGGGATCGGTGCCGAACTGCGGCAGCGCGGTGTAGAGGCCGATCTCGGCGCCGGTCAGCAGCGTGCCGAAGAGGATGCCGTTGGCCCAAGTCTCGCCGACGATCATGAAGCCGCCCTCGGTCTCCAGCTTGAAGGCCGCGCCGCCGACCATCATGTCGGCATTGTTGATCAGGACGTAGCCGGTCTGCACGGTGCCGGGTTCGGCGACCAACTGGGCCTGCAGGCCTTCGGTGTCGAAGAACACGCCGATGGTCGGTTCCGCGTTCACGACGGAGGCCGCGCTCAGCATGGCCAAGGCGATCAGTAACATGTGGCGACGCTTCATTCCGAGTCCCTTTCGTTGGCCTCATCGCTGAGGCGGCCGGTCCTCACGAAGTGGCAGGAGTCATGGGAGCGGCTCCTGGCAAAGACCATGATGCGGGTGAATCTTAACGCAAATATCCGCGGAACTACAAGATAGATTTGACAAGTTCTTCACTTGTGGCTGGAGTGTATTGCCGGTTTGTCATGTGTTTTGAAGTTTTATGATTTTCAAATGATCTGATTCGAATCCGGAGACGACAAGAGCGGGAGGGAAAGAAAAGACCCGCGCTCGGCGCGGGTCGGAAAGGCGGTGGCGGGAGCGACGAGATTCGAACTCGCGACCTCCGGCTTGACAGGCCGGCGTTCTAACCAGCTGAACTACGCCCCCACTCACGGTCGCCGAATATAAGCCGACCCCCGGGGGCTGTCAACCTGCGCGGTCCTGAATGTTCGACGGCAAGGGCACGATCAGCGGGGCGATGTCGGCGGGCGTCACGCCGGCGCCGACGACCACGGACCAGCCGCCCGGCAACAGGGCCTTGGCCTGGAACGCCAGGCCCGGGTGACCCAGCACGACGCAGCGGCCGCGGTCCGCCAGCGCGCGCCCGAACCAGCGGCGGGCCGCAGCCAGCCGTTCGACGGCGGCCGGGGCGTGCCCGGCGACCAGGAGCTGCGCCGCCGGCGGCTCGCCGTACGAGTCGAGCGGGACGGTCAGGCACCGCCCGCGCCAGCCGGCCGCGCGCAGGGTCTGCCGGTCCGGCGAGCCCCAGCGGTGGTCGGGCGCGGAGAACCACAGCGCCAGCGGCCCCGCCCGCGGGTCCAGGCAGGGCGCGGCGGCGCGGCGGCGCGCTTCGCGCCAGGCGGATTCCGCCTGGGCGTCAGGTCGAGGGCGCGGCGGCGCCGCGACGCCGGCGGGCGGGTCCAGACCGTCGACCGGCAAGGCCCGCCAGGGGATCCCCCGGCACAGCAGCCGGTCGCAGGCGCCGGCGTCGACGGCGGCGAGCCACGCCGGCAGCAGGTCGCCCGGTTCGGCCAGTCCGTCGCCGGGCGCGGTGACGCCGAGCGCGGCCAGGGGCGAGCGCAGGGCGCCCATCGTGATGTCGTCGCTCAGCAGCAGGCCGGCGCCGAGCCGGCGCGCGCGCGCGGCGGCCGGCGGGCTCAGCGAAGCGGGACCCGCCTCGCCCGGTGCGACGAGATGCCCCAGCATGATCGCCTCGGCGCCGGCCGCCAAGCCGGCGGCGTAGGGCCGCTCGTCGCGGAAGGGCACGGGCGACGCCGCGCCGAGGTGGGTGTCGCGCGCGACGGCGCCGTGCCCCGGCCAATGCTTCAGGCAGCAGCGCACGCCGCCTTCGCGCAGGCCGCGCACCGCGGCGGCCACGTGGCGGGCGACCAGGTCCGACGAGGACCCGAAGGCGCGGCTGCCGATCACGGTGTTGCCGGGCGCGAGCAGGACGTCGGCGCAGGGGGCGAGCAGGCGGTCGATCCCGCAATCGCGGGCGCGTTGCGCCGTCGCGCGGTGGACGCGGCGGGTCAGTTCCGGGTCGTCGATCGCGCCGAGCGTCCAGGCGGACGGGGGGCGCCCCGCCGCCGCGGCGAGGACCGAGACCGCGCCGCCCTCCTGGTCGGCCATGATCTCGGCGCCGGCGGGCAGCACGCGGCGCAGGTCGTCGCAGAGGCCGCGCAGCTGCCCGGCGTCGCGCACGTTGCGGCCGAAGAGGATGACCCCCGCCGGCCGGTGCCGTCGCAGCCAGGCCGCCTCCGCCGGCAGCAGCGCGGGGCCGAGCAGGCCGACGACCAGACGTCCGGCCACCCCCGCGCCGCCGTTGGCCCCGGCCCCGCTCACGGCGCGCCGATCGCTTCGAGACGCGCGCCGGGATAGTAGTGGGCGAGGATCTCGCGCACGTCGTGCCCGGCGCGCGCCATGGCCAGCGCGCCGTGCTGGCACAGCCCGACCCCGTGCCCGAAACCGCGGCCGGCGACCGTGACGCGGCGCAGGCCGCCGTCGCGTCCGGACTCGACGGACAGGTCGAAGTTCGCGCTCTCGAGGATGGAGAATCTGCCGTCGACCGGAACCAGGACCCAGCGGACGCGATCGCCGCGGATGCGGTAGACGCCCGCATCGGTGCGGACGTCCAGCCGCGCGACGCGCCCGCAGCTCGTCCGGCCGGCGATCTCCAGGCCGCGCAACCGACCGGGCCGGCGCGCATCGACGCCGGCCCGCGCCGGCGCGAAGCCCTCGCCCGCCCAGTCCCGTCTCGCCGACGAAGCCGACAGCCACTGCAGGTACTCGGGCAGGGTGCGCTGCAGCACGCGCTCGAGATCGGCGGCGGACCACGACTTCTCCCAGCGGAACAGGGGCGAGCCCCGGCACCAGGACTCTTCCGACGGGCCGTCCGCGACGCTCGTGAGGTAGGGGCGCGGCTCGCGCGGCCAGACCTCGTGCACGTCGCTGGTGCGTCCGCCGCAGGTCGAGCAGTAGTAGGCCTCGATCTCGCGGCCCCCGTGGCGGAGCACCAGGCCGCGCGTGTTGTCGACGGCCCGATCGCACCAGGGGTCGTTGCCGCGTCGCCCATGGTAGACCTGGTCCTGCACGTCGGCCCACAGGTCGAAGCCCAGGCCGCTGCGGTCGCCGCGGTGCGCCAGGCTGTAGGTGCGGGCGGCGACGGCCTGCGCCTCGAGCGCGGCGAGCCCCGGCTCGCCGGGGCGGCCGATCTCCCACGGCACGACCCCGCGCAGGTATTCCTCCAGCGCGACCACGTTGATCAGGGTGAGTCCGGACTGGGGGCGCAGGATCCGCATCCCGCCGCCGTAGGGCGTGTCGCCCCAGACCAGGCCGTGGCGGGGATCGACGGGACGCAGCAGCAGCGGCGCCGCGGCGACGCCGTCGCGGCCCCCGCCCCGCCAGGAGACGCCGCCGCGCCCGGCCTCGAGCACGCAGGCGGCGCCGGCGGGCAGGCGGGCCAGGACGCGGGCGTCCCCGCCGCCGATCAGCTCGGTCGCGCCCTCGACCGTCAGTTCGAAGCGGGGTTTGCCGGTCGCGAGGCCGATGGCGAGGAACACGGGTTCGCCGGACCGCAGGCCGCGTTCGTCCGCGGGCGTGAGCGTGTCCGCCGGCGTCGGCGACGGCAGGCGCGGTCCGTTCTCCGGCGCGACGTCGCCGGCGTGCGGCGCCGGCACGGGCGTCGACGAGGCGGGCGGCGTCACGACGGGCCCACGCCGCCGGCCGGCGCAGCCGCCGCCCAGGACGGCGACGAGCAGGACGGCGACGACGAGCAGGACGGCGACGACGGCCGGTGCGCCCGGCAACGGGGCGACCCGCACCCGTCCGGGCGTGCGCCTGCCCAGGCCCGCGCTCACCGCATCAGGACCAGTCGTTGCATGTCGCTGGCCACGACGCCCGCGCCCGTGGACAGCTCGACCCGGTAGAGGTAGACGCCGTTGGCGAGCCGGTCGCCCCGCCCGTCGCGCGCGTCCCAGGGCACGATCACCCGCCCGCCGCCGACGAAGTCGTCCGCGGCCACCGGCAGGCGCGCCGCGAGCCGGCCGGCGACGGTGTAGACCAGGATGCTGCCCGGACCGGGGGCGGCGTCGGTGGCGAACACGAAGCGGGTCCGCTCTCCCGCCGGGTTCGGGAACGCCATGAGGTCGGCGATGCCGGCGGTATCCCCCGTCTCGATCTCTTCCAGGGGGATCTCGGTGCCGCGGCCGTCGACCAGCAGCACGACCGCGGCCGGCCCGGCGCCGTTCTTGGCCGCGGTGAAGGCCAGGTCGATGGTGTGCTCGTCGACGCGGGTGAGCGAGACGCCCGAGAGCGCGACGTTGCGGCCCAGCAGCTCGAGCACGGCGTCCTCGGGCAGGAACGCGGCGGTGACGGCGCGGCCCGTGAACGCGCCCGGCCCCGGCGAGGGGAAGGGCGTCTCGCCGGCCACGTACAGCTCGCCCTCGAGGTACAGCACGACCGACACCGGCATCCGCACGGTGAACGCGGCGTGGGGGTCGTCGTCGCGCGCGGCGGCGGTGTCGTAGACGTGCAGGACCGCCGTCGCGTCCTGGGCGGGCACCGGCAGGCGCACCTCGAAGGCCGTGCGCTGGTCGCTGGTCGCACCGGCGGGCCGCGTCGAGGTCACCGTCGCGCCCTCGACGCCGGTCACCACGAGGCGGTCGATCCCCGCCTCGTCGAAGGCCTTGACGGCGAGCACGACGGTGTTGGCCGCGTCCTGGGCCTTGACCGTCGCGCCGTCCTCCAGCAGCTCCCAGTCCAGGCGCACGTCGAGCCGCGGCGGGCCCGCGTCCAGCACCATCAGGGCGTCGCCCAGCAGGCAGAACTGCGCGACCGCGTGCCGGTACTGCCAGTTGTTGGGTGACGCGGCCAGGAACGAGGCCTCGGCGGACGCCAGCAATTCGCCCAGGACCCAGCGCGTGCGGCCGGACGGTCCCGCCGGCGGCGTCCGCAGCATCGCGATGGCCTGCAGGCGCGCCAGCGCCGCGTTGGGGTCGCGGTACTCGTAGCCGGGGCTGGCGTAGACGCCCACGGCGCCGGCGCCGGGGCGCAGCAGGAACTTCTCGCCCAGCGATGGCCGCGTCGTCGGGTTCGACTCCGGCGAGATGTCGCGGGCCCAGCGCGAAACGTGGCAGCCCAGCCCGACGAAGACGAACGGCTTGCCGGCGTTCGCCAGGCTCGCCACGTCCTGGCGGTACTGGATCACGGGCACGTCCTCGATGACCTGCTCGTGGGCCAGAACGTGGTCGTTGGCGTGCCCTTGGTAGGTGGCCAGCATGGCGCCGGCGCCGAACCGCGCCAGCAGGACGGGCACGATCTCGGTCTCGGCGATGCCGCGGAAGGCGAGGCGCGAGCGCGTGCCGCCGGGGAAGGGTTCGTGCAGGTCGAGCCAGTCGCCGGCGTAGACACGCGACGCCTCGAAGGCGGGATCGCCGGGGTAGCCGTCGCGGGCGTCGGCGAAGGAATCCCAGAGCACGGCGCCCTCTTCCAGGCTGGTCTCGAAGACCTGCTCGCCGCTCTGGTAGATGAGCTCGTCGAGCCCGACGTCGTAGCCGTCCGACCAGGCGTCGTCCGCCACGGCGATCGCGCGCTTCTTCCAGGTCCCGGCGGCGGCTTCGAAGGCGATCACCTTGTCGACCAGGGTCGCGGCCTCGGCCGCAGAGTTGCACGGGAACCTGCCCACGAGCAGCTCCGGCAGGGCGAACGGCAGGGAGAGGTTGTCCCCGGGATAGTCGAGGCCGGCCCCCGGCGTGGCGTACCACTCGTCGGACGGCAGCATCTCGTTCTCGTAGTTGGTCGCGGTCCAGCGGAACATCGGCGCCGGCACGAAGTCGCGGGCCGCGTCGTCCGCGCTGAGCGCGCGCGCGTTCTCGTTGCCGTCGCCGAAGATCTGCAGGGCCCACGGGCCTCCCGCCTCGAGGGCGCGCGAGACCAGGCGCCTGATCGCGCGCGGGTTCTTCAGGCCGCCGCCGTACCAGTCGTAGATCGCGTGGACGTCGAGCACGGCGACCGTCAGGGGCTCGGGCGAGCGGGCGATGCGGTGGGCGGCCCAGCGCTCGGCCTCGGCGCGGAAGTCGGGGTGCGCGACCACGAGCACGTCGGCCCCGGCCGCCGCCGCCAGGGGATCGTCGGCCGCGGTCACGCGGCTGAGCCGGAAGGTCGGCACCGCGGGCAGCGCCGCGGCGAGCGCGCCGGCGCGGGCCGCGAAGCGGCGGGCGCCGGGCGCGTCCTGGGCGGCGTCGAGCGAGAGGGTCCAGGTGCCGTCCCCGGCGTCGACGAGGTTGTCCCCCGCCAGCGCCACCCGCTGCGGGGCGCGCGGGTCGGAGATGTCGTAGACCCACAGCTGCGGATCGGTGAAGCCGGTCACCGCCAGCGAGCGCTGCCCGGCGGCATCGCCGGCGTGGAAGTCGAGGACGTCGTCCCGGGCGCGGTAGAGGGCGTCGTAGGCGACCTCGAACCAGTCGAGGTAGCCGATGAGGTAGTTCGTCGGTCCGCTGATCCGCAGCGCCGATCCCTCGAGGTCGGCGCCGGTCAGGCCGGCGGGCGCGGTGAAGACGGCGCCCGCGTGGTTCGCCTGGAGCGTGCCGAGCGCGGTCGGGATCTCGTCGCGCACCAGCGCGAAGTTGAAGGTGCGCAGGGTGAGGCCGTAGCCGGAGACGCCGGCCCGCAACGACGCCGCGCCGCCGGGCGCGGGGTTGACGGCGCCGAGGTCGCGGACGACCTCGCGGTCCTCCTTGCTGTTCCAGGCGTAGCGGTCCACGAAGGCGTTGTACGGGCGCACGATGTAGTGCGAGTCCTCCTCGCGCACGTCGACGCGGCGGTACGACGCCGACGGCGCGCCCTGGGCTGGCGGCAGTTCGATCTGCGGCATGCGGGCCCAGGTCTCGCCCGGCGGCGGGTCGGCGACGGCCAGGTAGTAGATGTTGCCGCCGTTGACCGGGTCGAGCGCGCCGGGGTTCCAGGTCTCGAGCGAATCGCCGCAGCTGGCGTAGCCGATCTCGCCGCGGACGAACGGCCCGTCGTCGCGCGGACGCAGGCCGTAGAACACCAGAGCGTCCTCGCCGGCGAAGTCGCCGCCGTCGTCGATCAGGTCCGCCGGCACCTCGATCTCGTCGTAGGGCGGCGTCTGGCCGGGCACGTAGCGGCGCTGGTAGAGCCGCAGCTGGTCCGCGGCCGCGCCGGCCGGCAGCAGCCCGGCGTTGGCCAGGTCGGCGGCGCGCAGGCGGAACAGGCCGGTGCGCGTCACCGGCACGCGGATCTCGGGGCCCAGCAGGGCCGCGCTGCGGCGCAGGGCGGCCTTGTCCCCGCCGATCGGCGCCACGGCCTCGCGGGGCTGGGCGGACAGGGCGGCGCCGTTGAGGAAGAGATGGGCGAAGCGGGCGTCGCCGGCTTCCAGGCGCCCGCCTGCCTTGTCGGCGGCTCCCGTCTCGGGCTCGAAGACGATCGTCCAGGCGGCGCGGCGCAGCAGGCGCCGCGATCGCAGGTCGTCGCCGACGTCCAGCGGCCGGACCGTCAGCGGGGCGATGCGGTGCCCGCGCCAGAGGCGAGGCTCCCCCACCTCCAGGCCCGCCGGAGCGCCGCCGCCGTTCGGCGCCTGCGGCGTCACGGCTTCGACGCCGCCGCGCGGCGGCTCGCCCGGCAGCAGGTCCTGCTCTTCCATCACGGGATCGCCGCCGCCGGGATGAGGACGCAGCACCGGCGTGGGCGCCGGCGCCACCAGGCGGCCGTCGAGGGGCTCCCAGACCGCCTCGTCCAGGCGGACGACCGCCCGCGTGCCCGGGGGCAGGACGAGCCAGTTCCCCAGGGCGGGCACCGAGGGGCGGCGCGGCTCGCCCGTGCCGACGAAGCCGGGCAGTTCCAGACGGTGGTACGTCCGACCGTCCCGCTCGAACGCCGTCCGCCATACGGGCTCGCCCGTCTCCAGGCGGATCGTCGCGGTCGACGGGTCGGTCCGGGTGACGAGCAGCGGGGCGGCGCCGGCGACGCCGCCGGCCAGCAACAGGGGCGCGAGGGTCAGCAGAGGTGCGAGGTGCAGCAGGGCGCGCCGTGCACGCTCACGGTCGACGGGGAACCGGCTCATGCCGCGATCTCCTTGCCCAGGGGGAGGGCTTGGCTTCCAGGGGGTGGAACTTCAGGTCAGTATAAGAGCGGCCGCCGCGGCGGTCAACGCGCGGTGCGCGGGCCGCGCCCCGCGGTCGCGTGCCGCGGCAAACGGAAGGGGCGGGTCTCCCCGCCCCTCCGCGCGCCGATGTGCGGCAAGGTCACCGGTACAGCGTCTTGATCTCGCTCCAGGAAGCTTCGTCGGCGGCGACGAGGCACTGGCCGGCCTCGGGGCCGTTGATGCGGAACACCGGGTTGTAGACGTAGGGCGTGCCCGGGGTGCCGCCGGTGGCGGGGTAGCAGGGCGTGTTGAAGCCCAGCGTGTGGACGAAGCCCGGGGTGCCGCCGGGGAAACTGACCGAACCGGGGATGTTCGAGATCGTGAAGTCGATCACCGCGGCGGCGTTCAGGATGATGACCTGCATCGTGCCCAGCACCACGACGTTCTGCGCATTCGGATCCAGGGGCGCCGCGCCGTTGCCGATGACGAAGTCCTCGGGATCGTTGTCGACGTCCAGTCCGGACATCACCCACGAGCCGATCATGCTGGCCGCATTGGTGTTGGTGATGCGCGCCTCCCAGGCCAGCACCGGCGAGTTGCTGGGGTTGGTGATGCACATGTAGATGTTCGTCGGCACGAAGGCGGGCACGTTGATGCAGTTCACGGCCGGCCCGGTGCTGGTAACATCGGCGTAGATGCCCATGCTGTCGGGTCCGGGGTAGGCCCAGGCCATGGACGCGGTCAGCACCATCACGCTCAGGACGAGTAGCATCTTCTTCATCGGTCTGTCCCCTTTCGCTCGGAATTGCCAATCACCAGAATCGACAGTCACACGGAGTTTCCCAGTCAGAGCTTGCAGGCACGTTATCGGCTGCCTAACCGCACGCGTCGACGGCACATCGCACCCGCGACGGATCGCCCGCGCCATGTCGCCCACGTCATATCGCCCGCGTCGACCTTCTCGGTCCGCGATGGCAGGCCCCGTTCCCGTCGGACAGGATGCCGGGATTCCTGCGTCGGTCGAGCATCAATATCCGGGCAACCGCCGGACCTGTCAAGCGTCTTTCCCCGGCAACAGCCTCCCCATGTGGCGCCGGGAGACGGCCGGGGAGCGCGACGGGAAGGGCGCGCCGCAAAGGAACGGGGCCGCCCCGAAGGGCGGCCCCTAGCTGACAGTCGAACGGATCGTCGGGCGAAGACTAGTACAGAGCCTTGACGTTGCTCCAGGACATGTCCTCGTTCGCGACAACCAGGCAATTGGTGTTGATGCAGGCCTGGGGCGCCAGCATGTTGCCAGTCAGGACCTGGCAAGGGGTGTTGATGCCCAGGGTGTGCACGTAGCCGGGCTGGCCGCCGGGGAAGCTGACGGAGCCAGCGACGCCCTTGACCGTGAAGGTCGCAGCCGAGCCGGCGCCGGGGGCGGCGCCGTACATCGTCTTGCTCGCGAGCACGATCGCGTTGGCCTGCGGGTGCGGCGTGGTGCCCATGCCGACAACGAAGTCCAGGGCGTCGCTGTCGACGTCCAGGCCACCGTTGAGAGCCCAGGTGCCGGGGACCGTGAAGTTGTTGGTCTCCACGATCGTGCACTCCCACGCCCGGATGAAGGCGCCCGACGGACGGGTGATCATCAGGTACACGTTCACCGGCGCGAAGCCGCCGGGGTACGTGATGTTGAACGAGGTGGCGCCGGTATCGAAGTAGACACCGAAGCCGTCCGGATCGGGATCGACCTGGGCCGAGGCGCTGACGCTGAAGGCCAACAGCGCGATGGCGGTCAGAGCTAACAACTTCTTCATGTTGCGTCTCCTTTTTGTTGTCTGCCTCGGTCAACTGGTTGCCGAGGAGCGTCGCCCCGCGGCCCGGGGCCGCGGGGCCGAGAATTTCCTTACGGGCAAACCACGTTGACCGAGCTCGAGAAGAGCACCAGGTCGGACAGGTTCACGCTGCCGTCGTAGAAGTAGTCGGCAGCGTAGCCGGTCCCGCCGTAGTAACCCGAGAACTGCGAAACGTCGCTCAAGTCAACCACGCCATCCGCGAAGAGGTCGGGGCTGTTGAACAGGACGTTCAGGTCCTCGCCAACCAGCGGGGAACCGTTGATGATGACCTGGGTCAGCTCACCGGCCACCTTGTTCGAGTAGCCGCCGGCATAGAACGGGCCCACGAAGGTCGTGACGCCGTTGATGTCGGTGTTGGCGTTGGCCAGGGTGCCGTTGGTGCAAGCCACCAGACCGCCGAGCGTCGTCTCCAGCCACATGTCCTCGAAAGGATAGGCGAAGACGGCGTTCATCCCGGCGTCGAACAGCGTCACCGTGATGGTGGCGTCCACGACATCCAGGGGCGGCGTCGTGATGGCCCGGGCCTCGGTCATCAGGTTGCCGGTGCCGTCGGGAGTCAGGAACACGCTCACCTGGGGCAGTCCCGCGGGCAGATCGGCGTTCGAGTTGACCAGGTCAGGGACTCCCGCCACGCCCAGAGTGCTGACACCCAGGGCAGCGACGCAGATCACAAGACCCACAATGTTCCTACGAAGCATTAGGACACCTCCTAAAAGGCATTTTCATGCGAGGGTGGCAAACCCAAGCGAGAACGAGTGCAATTACGTTGACCCTCCCTTCCACTCTTCATAAGTCCTTAACTTGACGATATGAGTGTACCACCGGGGAGGACGGCGTGCAACACTATTTTTTGGGTTACCGGCCCCCTTATTCACAGATGATCATAAATTTTGACAATGACAGTCTTGTATCGGGTTCCTGGAAATGCCGGATCGGGGTCCGTCGGGGAGGGTGGTGGGCGAAACAGGGTTCGAACCTGTGACCCCCTGCGTGTAAAGCAGGTGCTCTGACCAGCTGAGCTATTCGCCCTTGCCCCGCAGGAAGGACCGCAACAGGAACAGCGGCACCAGGACGCAATACCCCAGGACCAGCAGCAGGGGCGCGACGGTGATGTCCCCCCCGGCCAGCAGCGCGTAGCCGGCGGCGATCGTCGCGAACCCCAGAATCAGCCCCAGGTACTTGCGGAACATCGTTCTCCCCTCTCGGCCCCGCGGCGTGCCTCCGGCCGCGTGGCGCCAGGGTAGCCCCGCGGCGGGGCGGCGTCAAGACGGCGCGGGCTCAGGGCGACTCCGGCGCCGCCCCGGGAGGCGGCCCGCTCGCGCTGTCGGCGAACGCAGCTCCGGTCTTCGGTGCCGCCGACGCCGCGGCCCGGCGCTGGCGGTAGACCTTCACCGCCGCTTCGTGCTGGGCGTGGGTGCGCGAGAAGACGTGGCCGCCGTAGCCGTCGGCGACGAAGAAGAAATCCTCGCAGCCGGGCTGGGGCTTCAGCACCGCCGCGATCGCCGCGAGCCCCGGGTTGCCGATGGGGCCCGGCGGCAGCCCCTCGTTGAGGTAGGTGTTGAAGACCGACGGCGTGCGCAGGTCGGAGTACAGGATCCGCTGCCCCTTCTTGTCCAGGGCGTAGGCGACGGTGGGGTCGGCCTGCAGCGGCCGGCCGGCGCGCAGGCGGTTCAGGTAGACCGCGGCCACCCTCGGCATCTCCGAGACGCGCGGCGTCTCCGCCTCGACGATGGAGGCGAGGGTCAGCACCTCGTGCGGCGTGCGCAGGGGCAGGTCCCCCAGCGCGAGACGCGCCCGCGCGTCGGGGACCCAGCGGTCCCACCCCGCGCGCATGATCGCGCGGGCGACGTCGCGGACCGAGGCGCCTTCGGCGAAGTGGTAGGTCTCGGGGAACAGGTACCCCTCGCAGAGCGGGAACTCCCGCCCGCGGGCGAGGCTCTCCTGCAGCAGGGCCGCGGCGTAGGCGGCGGGATCGCCCGCCGTCTCCAGCAGCAGCGCGCGCACCTCGGCGTCGCAGGCGGCGCGGAACGTGGCGGGCGCCCAGCCGAAGGCCTCCGCGACGCCGACCACCGCCTCGCGCGTCGGCAGCCCCTCGGGCACCATGACCACCACCGGCAGCGTCCGCCCGTCGACCAGCAGGATCAGCAGCTCGCGCGGCGACAGCCCCCGCGGCACGGCGTAGCGGCCGGCCCGGATCGAGCGGTCCGAACCGGTCAGCCGCGCGCCCAGCACGAACGCGCGGCGGCGGTCCAGCAGGCCGCGCGCCTGCAGCGTGTCGGCGACCGTGGCGAGGCTGGAGCCGGGCGGCACGCGGATCTCGACCGTCCCGTCCCCGCCGGGGCCCGCGCGGTCCCACTCCGTCCAGGCCCAGAAGATCGTGCCCGCCGCGACGAGCAGGACCACCGCCGACGACCAGGCCAGGACGCGCAGCGCCCTGACGAGATGGAACGTCGCCGTCCGGCTGGGCGCCGTCATGCGCCACCGTCCCGGCCGGCGCCCGCGGCGTCCAGGTACTGCTGAAGGATCAGCTCCGCCGCGACCGCGTCGGGCGACTCGCGGCCGCGACGGCGGCCGGGGCCGCGCAGCAACCGCTCGGCCTCCTGCGTGGTGTAGCGCTCGTCGACCAGTGCGACCGGCAAACCCAGATCCTCTCCCAGCTTCCCGGCGAAGCGCTTGGCCCGTTCGGCGATCTCACCCAGCCTGCCGTCGGCGGTCAGCGGCAGCCCGACCACCAGCTGGTCGACGCCCCGCTCGCGGGCCAGGGCCGCCACGAAGGCGGCCACCGGGCCGTCGCGGCCGGCGCGGTGCACCGCGACCGCCGTGGCGAGCGTGCGGGTGGGGTCGCTGACCGCGATGCCGATGCGGCTGGTGCCGTAGTCCAGGGCGAGCACGGCGCCCACGTCAGTCCTGCCGGGGGTGGCGCTTCACCAGCTGCACGCGGAAGCGCCCGTCGGGCGCGTGGTCGAAGGTCAGCTCGTCGGTGAACTCGCGCATGATCGTGATGCCGCGGCCGCGCTCGCGCATGAGGCCGTCGGGCGGCTGCCAGTTGCGGAAGTCGAAGCCGGCGCCCTGGTCCAGGACCGTGACGCGGATCTCGTCGGGGGCGAAGCGGAAGTGGAGCTCGACGCGGCGCTCCTGCTCCATGCCGTTGCCGTGCTCCATGGCGTTGGTGCAGGCCTCGATGACGGCCGTGCTCAGCTCGTCGATGTCCTTCTGCTCGTACGGGAGGTCGCCGGCCAGCTCCATCAGGATCGCGTCGGGCACGCCGAGGAACAGCAGCCGGCTGGGCAGCATCACCTCGACCTGCTGGGAGGAACCGTTCGCGCTGGTCATGGCTCCCCCTAGGCGAAGCTGCGGACAGCTTCTTCCTCGTTCGAGTAGGAGACGAACACGGTGTGGAGCTTCGAGACCATGAAGATGCTCTCCACGCGATCCGACACGTTCAACAGCCGCAGGTCGCCGCCGCTGCGGCGCACCGTCGAGTAGCCGGAGATCAGGATGCCCAGGCCCGTGCTGTTGACCCAGTTGACCTTGGCCAGGTCGACCAGGACGTTGCGGTGGCCCTCGTGGATCAGGGTCTTGAGCGTGTCGTTGAACGCGGCGGCGTCCGGCCCGCCCATCAGCTTGCCGTTGAGCTCGAGGATCACCACGCCGTCGCGCTTGCGTTCCCTGATCTTCACCTGGCCTCCTTCCGGCGCCGGTCGCGGCGCATCCCGACTGCGAGGATACGGACCGACCCCGGCCGTGTCCAGCCCGAAGCGGCCGCGGGCCGCGCCGGCTAGTCCGCGCTCGGCGTCGCCCGGCGCAGGATCCCGAGCACCTCGGCGATGTCGTCCGGCAGCGCCGAGGTGAACACGAGCGGCTCGTCCGTGGCGGGATGGCGCAGTCGCAGCTCGCGCGCGTGCAGCATCTGGCGGCCGGCCCGCGCGACCATGGCCTGGGCCGCGTGGCGGTCCAGGGGGTGGACCAGCCGCTCGCGGGCGTCGTCCCCGTACAGGGGATCCCCCACCACGGGGTGGTGGCCGTGCGCGAAGTGGACGCGGATCTGGTGGGTGCGGCCGGTCTGCAGCTCGGCGTCGCAGTGCTGCACGAACCCGAAATCCTCCACCACGCGGTACCGCGTGCCGGCGGGCCGCCCGCCGGGGACCACCGCCATCATGCGGCGGCGGTGGGGATGGCGCCCGATCGGCTCGGCGATGAGGCCCTCGCGGTCGTCCCACTGCCCCCAGCTCACCACGGCGTAGATGCGCCCCAGCGTGCGGTCGCGCAGCTGGGCCGACAGGCCGCGGTGGGCGAGCTCGGTGCGGGCCACGGCCAGCAGGCCGGAGGTGTCCTTGTCCAGGCGGTGCACGAGCCCGGCCCGCGCGCTGTCGCCGGGCAGGTCGCCGAACCGGTGCAGCAGGGCGTTGACCAGCGTCCCGGAGCGGTGGCCCGGGGCGGGATGCACGACCATGCCGGCGGGCTTGTCGATCACGACCAGGTGCTCGTCGCAGTGGACCACGTTCAGCGGGATGTCCTGCGCGCCCAGGTACGGCGCCGGCGGCGCCGGCCGCGTGAACTCGACGAGGCTGCCCGCGTGGACCCGGTAGTTGCTGGGGCGGGGGCGCCCGTCGACCGTGGCGGCGCCCTCGGCGAGCGCGCGCTGGATCCGGCTGCGGGACGTCTCGGGCATCCGCTCCGTCAGCAGGAGATCGAGCCGGCTGTTCGCCTCCTGCGGCGTGACGGTGAACGAGAGGCGGGGCTGTCCTGCGTCAGTCATCGCGACGTCCCGGGTCGGAGGAGCCGGGCGCGGGGTCCGCGTCGGCGATGGTCCCGGCGTGTTCGCCCGCGGGCGCCGGGTCGCCGGGCGCGGCGCGCGGCGAACGGTCTTCGCGCCACAGCGACAGGAACAGGGCCGCGCCGCCGAGCGTCACGCCCATGTCCGCCACGTTGAACGTGTAGAAGCGGTGGGCGCCGATCCCCAGGTCGATGAAGTCGACGACCAGCCCGCCGTAGAAGGCCCGGTCGACCAGGTTGCCCAGCGCGCCGCCCATGATGGCGGCCAGGGCGCAGCGGCGCAGACGCTGCCGGGGGTCGGTGCGGCGGTAGAGCGCCGCCAGGACCGCCGCCGCGAGCAGGCTCACGCCGATCAGGAAGCCGCGGCCGCCCAGGGGCAGCCCCATCGCGGCGCCGGGGTTGCGCACGTAGGCGAAGCGGGCCACGTCGCCCAGCACCTCCACCGGGCGCGCGAGGCGGTCCACGTTCGCCAGCACCAGGCGCTTGGTGGCGAAGTCGGCCACGAGCACCAGCGGCGCCAGCAGCCAAGGTGAGCGGAGACGCGGGAAGCCGAGGCGGGGGCGTCTCAATGCCGCTCCTTCTCCTCGCGCTCCTTGCATTCGATGCAGAGCCTGGCGTCGAGCTTGGCCTTCAGGCGCTCCAGCCCGATCTGTTCGCTGCAGCCGGCGCAGACGCCGTAGCTGCGGTCCTCGATGCGCAGCAGGGCCTGCTCCAGCTGGTAGAGGTAGCGGCCCTCGCTGCTGGCGAACTGGATCGTGGTCTCGTACTGGAACTCGTCGCTGCCCTGGTCGGCCATGTGGTTCGAGTGGGCCTTGGCCAGGTCGCCGCCGAAGTCCTCCCCCTCGTGGTGGATGATCTTCGTGTGCTTGGCGAGCGACTTCTCGACGCGCTCCTTCTCCTCGAGGATGAGCTTCTGGAACCGCTCGAGTTCGGTCTTGCGCATGGTCCCTCCTCAGTTGACGGCCAGCCGGGCGATGGCCACCTCGATGGCGACGCCGTCGACCTCGAAACTGTCGGTGTGGGGCAGGTCCGGCGAGGCTGCGACCAGCTGCGCCAGCGTCTCGCCCGCGATCCTCTCCCCGAAGCGTGCCAGGGCCCGCCGCGCGTCGCCGTCGCCGGCGACCGCCAGGCGGATGCGGTCGGCGACCGCGAACCCGCTCTTCTTGCGCAGGTTCTGCACCCGGTTGATGACCTCGCGGGCCAGGCCCTCGTCGAGCAGCGCCTCGTCGAGGGTCGTGTCCAGCGCCACGGTCATCCCGTCGACGGAACCGGCCGCCCAGGGGGCGAGTCCCTCCTCGGAGACGCGCGCCTCCTCGAAGGTGATGCTCTCGGCCGCGCCCTCGACGTCCAGTTCGACCGAGCCCGTGCGGCGCAGGGCGAGGGCCTGCTGCGGCGTCATCGCCGCGATGGCGCGGCCGGCGGCCGGCGCGCGCTTGCCGAAGCGCGGCCCCAGGGCCCGGAAGTCGGCCTTGGCCGACAGGCGGGCGACGCGCAGGGGATCGTCCAGCGCGGCGATCTCCTTGATGTTCAGTTCCTCGGCCAGGATGCCGCGCAGGCGCGGGTCGCCGAGGAGCGCCGCGGCGCGGTCGTCATCGGCGTGCAGGAGCATCCTCCCCAGGGGCTGCCGGGTGCGGATCTGGGCATCCTGCCGCAGGCTCCGGCCCACGCCCACCACGGCCTGCGCCGCCGCCATGACCGCCTCGAGTTGCGCGTCGACGCGCGCCGCGTCGCACGCCGGGTAGTCCGCGAGGTGGACCGAGCGCTCGCCGCCGCCGTGCAGCGCCCGGTAGATCTCCTCGGCGGTGAAGGGGATCATCGGGGCGAGCAGCCGCGCCGCGCCGTCCAGCACCTCGAACAGGGTCGCGAACGCGGCGCGCTTGTCGGGCGTCGTCTCCCCCTGCCAGAACCGGCGGCGCGACAGGCGCACGTACCAGTTGCTGACGTCGTCGATCACGAAGGCGCCGATCGCCTTGGCGGCGCGGGTGAAGTTCAGCTCCTCGAGGGCCGCGCGGGCCTCCGCCGCGGTGCTGTGCAGCCGGCTCAGCACCCAGCGGTCGAGCAGCGACGGGTCGGCCGGGCCGTCGACGTGCGGGTCCCAGCCGTCGAGGTTCGCGTAGAGCGAGAAGAACGAGTAGACGTTCTCCAGCGTCGCCAGCAGCTTGCGGCGCGCCTCGGCCACGCCCTCGGCGTCGAAGCGGGTCGGGGTCCACAGCGGCGAGACGGTCAGCATGTACCAGCGCAGGGCGTCGGCCCCGTGCTCGCGCATCAGCGCCATCGGCTCGACGCTGTTGCCCAGGCTCTTGGACATCTTCTTGCCGTGCTTGTCCAGCACCAGCTCGATGGTCAGGCAGCTCCGGTAGCTGCTGCGCCCCGTCAGGAAGGTGCCGATCACCAGCATCGTGTAGAACCAGCCGCGGGTCTGGTCGATGCCCTCGCTGATGAAGTCGGCCGGGTACTGGCTCTCGAACAGCTCGCGGTTCTCGAACGGGTAATGGTACTGGGCGAAGGGCATGGCCCCGCTGTCGAACCAGCAGTCGATGACCTCGGGCGTGCGCCGCATGACGCCGCCGCAGCCCGCCCGCGCGCAGGGGAAGGTCAGGTCGTCGACGAAGGGACGGTGCAGGTCGAGCCGCGACTGGTCCGTCCCCGTCAGCTGCGTGAGGTCGTCGCGGCAGGTCGGCAGGTGCTGCTCCCCGCAGGCGTCGCAGATCCAGACGTTCAGCGGCGTGCCCCAGAAGCGGTTGCGGCTGAGCGACCAGTCGATGTTGCCGGCCAGCCAGTTGCCGAAGCGGCCGCTGCCCACCTCCGGCGGCGCCCAGCGGATGTCGGCGTTCGCGGCCAGCAGCTTCTCGCGCAGCTCGCTGGTGCGGATGAACCAGCTCGGCGTGGCGTAGTAGATCAGCGGGTTGCCGCAGCGGTCGTGGAAGGGGTACTCGTGGGTGTAGCCCTCCTCGCGCAGCAGGCAGCCCCGGGCGCGCAGGTCGCGGATGATCTGCCGGTCGGACTCCTTGACGGCGCGGCCGGCGTAGGGCGGCACCTCGTCGGTGAAGCGCCCGGCGGCGTCGACCGGGCTGAAGAAGGCCAGGTTCTCGCGCAGGCCGGCCTGGTAGTCGTCCTCGCCGAAGGCGGGCGCCAGGTGGACGATGCCCGAGCCGCTGTCGAGCGTGACGAAGTCGGCGGCCACGATCTTGAACGCTTCCTTGCCGGCCGGGACCGGCAGCAGCGGGAACAGCTGCTCGTAGCGGCGGCCGACCAGGTCGCGGCCCTTGCAGCGGTCGAGCACCTCGGTCGCGACGTCCGCGTCCAGCGCGCCGAGCCGCGCCTCGGCCAGGATCAGCACGTCGTCGCCGTGGCGCACCCGCACGTAGTCGTGGTCCGCGCCGACGGCCAGCGCCACGTTCGAGGGCAGGGTCCAGGGCGTGGTCGTCCAGGTCAGGAAGTGCTCGTCGGCATCGACGGCCTTCAACTTCACGAAGATGCTCGGATCCTCCACGGTGCGGTAGCCGCTGGCCGTCTCGTGGCTCGATAGGGGCGTGCCGCAGCTCGGGCAGTAGGGCACGACCTTGTGGCCGCGGTAGAGCAGGCCCTCGGCCGCGAAGCGGGACAGGATCCACCAGACCGACTCGATGTAGTCGTCCTGGTAGGTGATGTAGGGGTCGTCGAGGTCCACCCAGTAGCCCAGCCGCTCGGTGAACTCGTCCCACTCCGCCTTGCAGGCCCACACGCTCTCGCGGCACTTGGCGTTGAAGGCTTCCAGCCCGTAGGCCTCGATGGCCTCGCGCCCCTGGATGCCCAGCTGCTTCTCGACCGAGCGCTCGACCGGCAGGCCGTGGGTGTCCCAGCCCGCCTTGCGCAGCACGCGGTGGCCGGTCATGGTCTTGTAGCGGCAGGCGATGTCCTTGGTCAGGCGCGCGGCCACGTGGTGCACGCCCGGCAGGCCGTTGGCCGTGGGCGGCCCCTCGTAGAAGACCCAGTCGGGCCGGCCCTCGCGTCCGGCGATGCTGCGGCGGAACACGTCGTGCTCGCGCCAGAACGCGCTGACCAGGCGCTCGGACTCGGCGTCGTGGATCTTGCGGGCCAGCGGCGCGTAGCGCGGCGTCTCGTTCGACATGCCTTCCGTCCTAGGCGGCCCCGCCCGCGGGCGGGAGCCGTCGCAGCAGTTCGGTCACCAGGCGGCAGAGCTTCGGCTCGATCAGCGCGGCGGTGCGGATGATGCCGTCGACGTCCGCGGGGTGCAGGGCGTCGGGGAAGCAGGCGTCGGTCACCGCCGACAGGCCGAGCACCCTCATGCCGCCGTGCACCGCGACCAGGCACTCCGGCACCATCGACATGCCGACGGTGTCGGCGCCGATCGCGCGCAGGAAGCGGTACTCGGCCGCGGTCTCGAGGTTGGGGCCGGCGACCGCCACGTAGACGGCCCGGTGCAGCGGCAGCCCGAGCTCCAGGGCCGTCGTCTCGGCCAGCTCCACCAGCGCGCGGTCGTAGGGCTCGCTCATGTCGGGGAAACGGACGCCGAGGCGCTCGTCGTTGGGGCCGAGCAGCGGGTTGTCGCCCATCAGGTTGATGTGGTCGGTGATGACCGTCATGTCCCCGGGGCGCAGGTGCGGGTCCATGCCGCCGACCGCGTTGGACATCACCAGGGTCCCGGCGCCGAGCGCGCGCATCACCCGCACGGGCAGGGTGATCTGGCGCATGGTGTAGCCCTCGTAGTAGTGGACGCGGCCCTGCATGGCCACCACGCGGCGGCCGCCGAGGGTGCCGAAGACGAAGCGGCCGTGGTGGCTCTGCACCGTCGAGCTGGCGAAGTGCGGGATCTCCGCGTAGTCCAGCGTGCACTCGGCTTCGATCTTGTCGGCCAGGGCGCCGAGGCCGGTGCCCAGGATCAGGCCCACCTCGGGCTCCAGCGGGCAGCGCCCGCGCAGGAAGTCGACGGCTTCCCGGATCTGCGTCCACGTCTCGTGCAATTCCGTCCTCCGGGCTGTTCCGCCCTCAGGTTCGCGGGCCGCGCCGCGCCGCCGCCCGCCGTCTGGAAACGTGGAAACCTAGCATGCGGGCGGACCAGGGGGAAGGAGAATCGCCCCGGACGTCCCGGACGCTCCGGACGTCCGGAACGCGCGCTCCGCCTAACCGGCCAGGAGCTTGGTCAGCAATGCGCAGCCCAGCCGCACCAGCAGCAGGGCCAGGATGGGCGACAGGTCCAGGCCGCGCAGCGGGATCAGGGGGCGCAGCAGATCGAGCAGGGGGTCGGTGACCCTGCAGACCATCACCAGGATCTCGTGACGGGGCGTGGGGTTGAGCCAGCTGATGACCACCCTGGCGATGATCAGCCAGCTGTAGACCTCGCAGCAGGCGAGCAACAGTCGCAGCAGCACGCTACCTCTCCTTCCGGCGGCGCCGGCTCAGGCGCTCGGCGGTCGCGCCCCGAACACGGCGGTGCCCAGGCGCACCAGGGTCGCCCCCTCGGCGATCGCGATCTCGAAATCGTCGGACATCCCCAGGCTCAGCTCGGGCAGCGCCAGGCCGGTGGCCGCGCGGGCCGCCTCGACGAGGCGACGCACGAGGGCGAAGGTCGCGCCCAGCTCGGCCGGCGGTGCGTCCTGGCGGGCCATGGCCATCATCCCGCGCAGGTCCAGGCCCGGCAGCGCGGCGGCGGCGACGGCCGCCGCGACGGCCGCGTCCGGGTCGAGCCCGAACTTGCCCGGCTCGCGGGCGGCGTTGACCTCCAGCAGGACCGGCTGGCGCAGGCCCCGCTCCAGCGCCACCTGCGAGATCCGCTCCGCGAGCGGCGGCGTGTCCACGGCGTGGATGAGCGCGAAGCGGCCGACCGCCTTGCGCACCTTGTTGGCCTGCAGGGGCCCGATGAAGTGCCAGTGCAGGCTCTGGGCGGCGGCGGGCCCCAGCCGCGCCGCGAGTTCGTCCTGGCGCGGCAACGCGTCCTGGATGCGGTTCTCGCCGAGGTCCGTCTGCCCGCAGGCCACGGCGGCGGCCACCAGTTCCAGCGGGACCCGCTTGCTCACGGCGACCAGCCGGACGGACGCGGCCGCCCGGCCCGAAAGGGCGCAGGCGGCCGCCAGGCGGTCACGGACGCGCAGCAGGTTGTCGGCGACGTCGGTCATGCCGGGCCTCCCGGCCGGGCCGGGCGCCGCACCGGTCAGCGCCAGCGCAGCAGCAGGGTCCGGGGGTCCAGTTCCATGTTGATGTCCGGAGCCACGGGGCGGTCGTGCGACTTCAGGATGCGCACCCGCACGTGGTCGGCGACGGACTCGAGCGCGACGATCAGGCTCAGGCGGTCGTCGAAACGGGCCACCGACAGGGGGATGCCGCGCGCGTCGCACGCCTGGCCCTCGCGGTGGGTGAGCGACGAGGTCCAGATCTCGGTGTTCCAGTCGCGGGCCAGCGCCAGCACGCCGTCGATCTCCCAGTCCTCGCAGTGCTCGAAGCGCGGCGTGCCGTCCATGATCACCATGTCGGGCTCGAAGTGGGCGGCGTCGCGCAGGAACTCGGCCGTCCCGCGCAGCTTCTCCAGGGAGAAGGAGTCGCGGTTGTAGACCAGGATGTGGCGGTTGCGTTCGAGGTCCAGGCGCAGCTCGAGACGGTTCTCCAGCTTCTGGTTCTCGCAGATGTGCTGGAAGATCTCGAAGTAGAAGGCGCGCAGCTTCTCGATCGACTCCTCGGTGGAGATGTGCAGCACCTTGCGGCCCTGCAGCAGCGCGTCGACCGCCATGCCGACCAGCAGCGCGGTCTTGCCGACGCCGCGGCGGGACAGCACCACGCCCAGGTGGCCGCGGCCGAGGCCGCCGTCGGTGGCCTTCTCGAAGACCCGCAGCGGGCTGCGGAAGCGAATGTCCTTGGTGGGCATCGTCGTTCCTCTCCTACTTGTTCCCCGCCGCGACCTTCTCGGCGTGGGCCTTGGCCAGGCGTTCGGCCACCTCGGCGGGCGCCGGCGAGTAGCGGGCGAACTCCATCGAGTACTCGGCCTTCCCCTGCGTGCTAGAACGGATCACGGTCGCGTAGCCGAACATCTCGGACAGGGGCACGTGGGCGTCGACGCGCACGAAGCCGCTGTCCTCGGTCGAGCCCATGATGATGCCCCGGCGCTGCATGACCGTGCCGAGGATCTCGCCCTGGAACTCGGTCGGCCCCTCCACCGAGACCAGCATCAGCGGCTCGAGGGCCACGGGCCGGCCCTCCTTGTAGTGGTGGCGGAAGGCGCCGCGCGCCGCCGCCTGGAAGGCCTGGTCCGACGAGTCAACGGCGTGCGAGTTGCCGTCCTCGAGGACCACCGTCAGTCCCTGCACAGGATACCCGATGTAGGCGCCCTTATCGAGCATCGAGCGGAAGCCCTTCTCGACGGCCGGGATGTACTCGGTGGGCACCGTGCCGCCGATCACCTTGTTCTCGAACTTGAACTCGCCCGTCTCGTTCGGCTCGAAGTAGCCGCAGATGCGGCCGTACTGGCCCGAGCCGCCGGTCTGCTTGCGGTGCGTGTAGTCGAAGTTCACGCGCTGGGTGATCGCCTCGCGGAAGGAGACCTTCGGCTGCCCGGCGGTCACCTCCGCCTTGTACTCGCGGCGGATGCGCTCGAGGTACACTTCCAGATGCAGCTCGCCCATGCCCATGATGAGGGTGTCGCCGGTCTCGTCGTCCGTCCGCGTCCGGAAGGTGGGGTCTTCCTTGGTGAAGCGGGCGAGCGCCTTGGCCAGGTTCGACTGGGCCTTGTTGTCCGTCGGCACGATGGCCAGCGAGATCACGGGCTCGGGCACGTGGAAGTTCGAGACCGAGATGGTCTCCCCGCCGGTGAAGGTGTCCCCCGACGCGCACTCGACGCCGAACAGGGCGACGATGTCGCCGGCGAAGGCCTTCAGGATGTCCTCCATCTGGCTGGCGTGCAGCCGCACCAGGCGGCCCACCTTCACCCGCTTCCCGGTGCGGGTGTTGTGGATCGTGTCGCCCTTGGCCAGGGTGCCCTGGTAGAGGCGGATGTAGGTCAGCTGGCCGTAGGCGCCGTCCTCGAGCTTGAAGGCGAGGGCCACGACGTGGTCGTCGTCGCTGTTGGACAGGACGAAGTTCTCCGGCTCGCCCTCGGCGTTGAGCCGCAGGGCCTCGTTCTGGACCTCGGTGGGGTCGGGCAGGTAGCGCACCACGGCGTCGAGCAGCAGTTGCACGCCCTTGTTCTTGTAGGCGCTGCCCATGAACACGGGCGTCAGCTCCCGCGACACCGTGCCGCGACGCACCGCCTCGTGGATCAGCTCCTCGGTGACCGCGCCGTCGAGGATGGCCTCGGTCAGCTCGTCGCTGAACATGCTGGCCGCGTCGAGCAGCTCCTCGCGGCGGGCCTCGGCCTCGAGCTGCAGGGCCGCGGGGATCTCCTCCCAGACCAGGTCGTCGCCCAGCTCGCCGGTGAAGCGGCAGGCCTTCATGCGCACCAGGTCGACCACGCCCTCGTGCTCGTGCTCGAGGCCCAGGGGGATCTGCATCATGGCCGCGTTGTGGCGCAGCTTCTCGCGCAGCTGCTCGGTGACGCGCGCCGGGTTGGCGCCCGAGCGGTCGCACTTGTTGACGAAGGCCAGGCGCGGCACCTTGTAGCGGCGCATCTGGCGGTCCACGGTCATCGACTGCGACTGGACGCCCGCCACCGCGCAGAGCACCAGCACCGCGCCGTCCAGGACGCGCAGCGCCCGCTCCACCTCGATGGTGAAGTCGACGTGGCCCGGCGTGTCGATGATGTTGATCGGGTGGCCGTCCCACTCGCAGTAGGTGGCCGCCGAGGCGATGGTGATGCCGCGCTCGCGCTCCAGCTCCATCGAGTCCATGGTGGCCCCGACGCCGTCCTTGCCGCGCACCTCGTGCACGGTGTGGATGCGCCCGGTGTAGTAGAGGATGCGCTCGGTCAGCGTCGTCTTGCCCGAATCGATGTGGGCGCTGATGCCGATGTTGCGCAGCTTCGTGATGTCTCTGCTCATGGCGACCGCCGGGGCCCCCGCCGGGGGGCCGTCTCGTTGGAGTGGTGGGGGGCCGCCGCCGCGCTTTGCGGACCGCGGGGGGCCCTGCCCTCAAGGACGACGCCCGCCCCGGCAGGGGGCGGGCGTCGACGCGCGGAATATAGGCGGAATCCGGACTTTGGCAAGCGGATTTGCGCTTTTTTAGCGATTCGCGCCGTCCGGGGCCCTCCCCGCCCCCGTCTTCAGATCGCGCCGTGCCGGCGACCGACCTTGCCGAAGGCCTCCAGGCAGCGCTCGACGTGGTCGGGCGTGTGGGCGGCCGAAGCCTGCAGCCGGATGCGCGCCTGCCCCTTCGGCACCACCGGGAAACCGAAGCCGATGCAGTAGATGCCCTCGTCGAGCAGGTCGCGGGCGACGCCCTGGGCCATCAGCGCGTCGTTCCCGTGGCGGCGGAAGTGGACCGGCACGATGGGGTGCTCGCCGGGATCGACGTCGAAGCCCAGCTCGCGCAGGCCCGCGCGCAGGCGGCGCTGGTTGGCGTCGAGGGTCCGCAGCGGCGCCGGGTCCTCGCGCAGGATGCGCAGCACCTCGAGCGTGGCGCCGCAGACGACCGGCGGCAGGGAGTTGCTGAACAGGTAGGGGCGCGACTTCTGCCGCAGCCAGGCGACGACCTCGGCGGGGCCGGCGGTGCAGCCGCCCAGGCCGCCGCCGAGCGCCTTGCCCAGGGTGGTGGTGATCAGGTCGACGCGGCCCATCACGCCGAGCTTCTCGTGGGTGCCGCGGCCCGTGGGGCCGGTGAAGCCGGTGGCGTGGCTCTCGTCGACCAGGACCAGCGCGTCGTGCCGTTCGGCCAGGTCGCAGATCTCCGGCAGGCGGGCGTAGTCGCCGTCCATCGAGAACACGCCGTCGGTGACGATCATGCGCAGGCGCGCGTCGGCCGCCTCCTCGAGGCGGCGGGCGAGGTCGTCCATGTCGGCGTGGCGGTAGATGGAGCGGCGGGCCTTGCAGAGGCGCACCCCGTCGATGATCGAGGCGTGGTTGAGCTGGTCGGTGATCAGCGCGGCGTCGGCGTCCAGCAGCGGCTCGAACACGCCGCCGTTGGCGTCGAAGCAGGCGGCGTAGAGCAGGCAGTCCTCCAGGCCGAGGAAGGCGGCCAGCTCCCGCTCCAGCTCGCGGTGCAGCTCGGTGGTGCCGCAGATGAAACGCACCGAGCTGAGGCCGTAGGCCCAGCGGTCCAGCGCGCGGCGCGAGGCCTCGACCACGCGCGGGTCCGAGGCCAGCCCCAGGTAGTTGTTGGCGCAGAAGTTCAGCACGCGGCGGCCGCCGACCAGGATCTCGGCACCCTGCGGCCCCTGCAGCACGCGCTCATCCTTGAAGAGCCCCTGCTCCCGCAGCGCGTCCAGTTCGACGCGCAGCCGGTCGACCAGCGATCCGTGCATCCCGGGCCTCTCCCTAGCGGTAGCGCGCCTTCATCTCGTCGAGGGTCGTCGCCGGCACCTTGTCGCCCCAACCGGCCTGCCCGAAGGCGATCATGCGGTCCCTGACCACCGCGGCCATCGCGTCGCGCGACGGCTTGAGGTAGTCGCGGGGATCGAACTTCTCGGGGTGCTCGGCGAACACCTTGCGGATGGCGCCGGTGATGGCCAGGCGGTTGTCGGTATCGACGTTGATCTTGCGCACGCCGTGGCGGATGCCGCGCTGGATCGCCTCGACGGGCACCCCGTAGGTCTCGGGCATCTTCCCGCCGTAGCGGTTGATGAGCTCCACCAGCTCCTGCGGCACCGAGCTGCTGCCGTGCATCACCAGGTGGGTGTTCGGCAGGCGGCGGTGGATCTCCTCGATCAGGTCCATCTTCAGCACGTCGCCGCCCGGCTTCTTCGTGAACTTGTAGGCGCCGTGGCTGGTGCCGATGGCCACGGCCAGGGCGTCGCAGCCGGTCTCGGCGGCGAAGCGCTCGGCCTCGGCCGGGTCCGTCAGGTGGGCCAGGGCCGCGTCGCCGGTCAGCCCGGCGCCGTGCCCGTCCTCGATGCCGCCGAGGCAGCCGATCTCGGCCTCGACCGTGACGCCCAGAGAGTGCGCCTTCGCCACGACCTCGCGCGTGACCTTCACGTTCTGCTCGTAGGTGGCCGGCGTCTTGCCGTCCTCCAGCAGCGAACCGTCCATCATCACCGAGGTGAAGCCCTGCTCGATGGCGGAGAAGCAGGTGGCCGGGCTGTTGCCGTGGTCCTGGTGCATGGCGATGGGCAGGTGCGGGTGCAGCTCGGCCGCGGCCAGCATCAGGTGGCGCAGGTAGTTGTCCTGCGAGTAGGAGCGCGCCCCGCGCGAGGCCTGCACGATGACCGGCGAGTTGGTCTCCGCGGCCGCCTGCATGATCGACTGGATCTGCTCCATGTTGTTCACGTTGAAGGCGCCGACGCCGTAGCCGTGCTCGGCGGCGTGGTCCAGCAGCACTCTCATCGGTACCAAAGGCATGGCGGTCTCCTTGATCGTGGTCGCGGTGCGGGGCGCGGGGACGACCGTCGGGCGTCCGCGCGGGAATGTAACGCTCCGGCGGCCGGGGGGCAATCCTGTGAAAAACGAACCCCGCGGCCGTGGAGCCGCGGGGTCGAGAGCGGAGGTGGTGGAGGCGGCGGGAATCGAACCCGCGTCCGAAGCCGGTCCCCCGCCGGCGTCTACATGCTTAGCCGCTGATCGATCTCGTTCCGCGCCTGGCTCAGCGACAGGCCGAGCGTGGAACCAGTCTCCGTAAAGATCTCGTCCGTCCCCAGGAGACCCGGTTCAGGACCAGACGCCAGATGACGGCGCTCCGCCGGAGGGACTGGCGTCCCTCTCTCCGGGGAACGCGCTGCGTGTTATTTACGCAGCGAGAGCGAAGTGCTCTGTGTCATTTGTTTTGTTCCCAGCGTTTTACGAGATAACTGGAATCTCGGCATGCTGCCAACGGTCCCCCGACCCCGTCGAAGCCATGTCGCCCCCACGAGATCGCTTAACCCCCACAACGTACCACAACCCCTGTGCTCTGTCAAAGCGGTCGGTTCTGGCTGCGGGATCGTCCCTGCTCATGCCGTGATGCGACTCGGATCCGCACATCCTGCCGTGACAGGGGGCGCTCGTCGGGCACATCCTGTGCCCGACTCGCTTGGCCTTTCGGCCCTTCCGCCATCCTGGCTCCAGGGCCTGCAGGACACCCCTGTCTCGGCAGGATGTGCGGATCCGAGTCGCACGGCGGCATGGGCATGGCGGGGATGGTCCCGCAGCCGGAACCGGTGCGACTGACGGCGGGGGGCGATCAGCGGGCGTAGAGCGCTTTGACTTCGCCCCAGGTCGCTTCGTCGGTCGCCACCACGCCGGTCCAGCCGGTCAACCGGCTGCCGTCGGCATCGAGCACAGGGCCGAGCTGACGATGGAGGTAGAGCGTCTGCACGCTCAGACCCGACCCGAAATACTGAAGCCTCATCGTATCGAAGGTGCCGGCGGGCGTCGTCACGGACTCCTGGCCGTTCACGATGAAATAGTAGATCACCGAATCCGGACGGGCGGCGCCGCCGATCGATGATCGGCTCGTCCAACTCTTGAACATGGTGAGAGGCAGATCCAGGAACAGGATGGGAGGATCGAATTCAACTGACGTGGGATCGACCCAGGACTCGCAGCTCCGGTTGTAGCCGCACCAGAGGACGTCGCCGGCCTCGCTGAGGCGGTAGATGTCCTGATGGGAGCACCCTTCACTGTTGCGGTTCCTGACGAACCAGTCCGGACCCATCTCCTGGATATCGACACTCCACGCGGGATCCTGGTAGGTGAAGGTCGCCCCCGGCGTCAGCGGCCAGTAGTCCGCGGCAACGGCGGTCCCCGCCAGCGCGGACAGGAGCACGGCCGCGACCGACACTCGGATCGTATGCATCACGGACACCTCCAAGCATGGGCGACATCCTAGAGAGCCATCATATCATGCCGCGTAGGTGCGCTCCAGGGGGTCCGCTCCCCCTCCGACTGCACGTGAGCGGCTGCACCGCTGGACCCCCCGCCCGCCCGGGCGGGGGGGGTCGGGTGGGGCCCCGCGCCCGGTGGGCGCGGGGCCCCTTACGTCGCGCCCCCCGGGCCCACGCGGTGCCCGGGGCGCGTCCCCCGACCCTGCCGGTCGGGTGGTTCAGCGGTGACCGCTACACGACTCCCTGGTCCATCATGGCGTCGGCGACCTTCAGGAAGCCGGCGATGTTGGCGCCGTTGACGTAGTTGCCCGGAGTGCCGAAGGCCTCGGCGGTCTCCACGCAGTTCTTGTGGATCGACTTCATGATGCCGTGCAGCTTCGCGTCGACCTCTTCGCGGCTCCAGGAGAGGCGCATGCTGTTCTGCGACATCTCGAGGCCCGAGGTCGCCACGCCGCCGGCGTTGGCGGCCTTGCCGGGGCCGTAGAGGATCTTCGCGTCGATGAACTGCTCGACGCCCGCGGGGACCGTGGGCATGTTCGCGCCCTCGGAGACCACGTAGACGCCGTTGCGCAGCAGGTTCGCCGCGTCCTTGGCGTTGACCTCGTTCTGGGTGGCGCTGGGGAAGGCGCAGTCGGCCTTGTGGTCCCACAGCGGGTTGAACGCGGCGCCGGGATCGATGGCCTTGTAGACGGCCTTCGGGTACTTGTCGCAGTACTCCTTGATGCGGCCGCGCTTGACGTTCTTCAGGTTCATGACGAACGCCAGCTTGTCGCGGTCGATGCCCTGCTCGTCGTAGATGTAGCCCGCGGAGTCGGAGAAGGTCACCGGCTTGCCGCCGAGGTCGAGGATCTTCTCGACCGTGTACTGGGCCACGTTGCCCGAGCCGGAAACCAGGCAGGTCTTGCCCTTGAGGTCCTGCTTGCGGGTCGCGAGCATCTCCTGCGCGAAGTACACGGCGCCGTAGCCCGTGGCCTCCGGGCGGATCAACGAACCGCCCCACTTCAGGGCCTTGCCCGTGAGCACGCCGGTGAACTCGTTGCGGATGCGCTTGTACTGGCCGAACATGAAGCCGATCTCGCGGCCGCCCACGCCGATGTCGCCGGCGGGCACGTCGGTGTCCGGGCCGATGTGGCGCTGCAGCTCGGTCATGAAGCTCTGCGTGAAGTGCATGACCTCGTTGTCGCTCTTGCCCTTGGGATCGAAGTCCGAGCCGCCCTTGCCGCCGCCCATGGGCAGCGTGGTGAGCGCGTTCTTGAAGACCTGCTCGAAGGCGAGGAACTTCAGGATGCCCAGGTTGACGCTCGGGTGGAAGCGCAGGCCGCCCTTGTACGGGCCGATGGCGCTGTTCATCTCGATGCGGAAGCCGCGGTTGACCTGGACCTCGCCGTTGTCGTCGATCCAGGGCACACGGAACAGGATCACGCGCTCAGGTTCGACGATGCGCTCCATGATCTTCGCCTTGCGGTACTCGGGGCGCTTGTCGAGCACGGGCCACAGGGACTCCACGACCTCTTGCACGGCCTGGTGGAATTCCTTCTGCTCGGGGTTCTTGGCCACGACCTGATCCATGAAAGCCTTGAATTCAGCCATGTCGGCTCTCCCGCGATGAGGGACCGTCCGAGGACAACCGTGAGGTCGATTGCACCTGTTGAAACTCCAACAAATTTAGGTGGCGACGGTGCGGACGCAAACATTATTCACAGATGCCGCGCCGGCGGATCCCCATGCCGCGCCACCCGTTCCGGCCCGGATACAGGCGTGTTCCACTCCTGGTTGATCCGTGGTTGCGCGTCGCCGGCGCGGGGCGCACCATGGCCGCCGACCGAGGGAGGATGGGCATGGGCCTCTGCCACTTCGCGACCGACCTGCACGGCCGCCCGGACCGCTATCGCAAGCTCTGGGACGCGGCCGCCGCCGAACGCCCCGCCGCCCTGTTCCTGGGCGGCGACCTGCTGCCGCACCGGTTGGTCGCCGGCGGCGATTTCGTCGCCGAGGTGCTGGCTGCCGGCTTCCGCCGCCTGCGCGCGGGCCTGGGCGACGCCTACCCCGCGGTCTTCCTCGTCCCCGGCAACGACGATCCCGCCGCCGAGCTGCCCGGCCTCGCCGCGGGCGAACACGAGGGGCTCTGGGTCCAGGCGCACGGCCGGCGCGTCGTCTGGGGCGACCGGAGCGTGCTGGGCTACGCCTGCATCCCCCCCTCGCCGTTCCTGCTCAAGGACTGGGAGCGCTACGACGTGTCGCGCTACGTGGATCCCGGCTGCCTGTCGCCGGAGAAGGGACGGCGCACCGTCGCGCGCGACGAGCGCGAGATCCGGCTGGCGACGATCGCGGCGGAGCTGGACGAGCTGGCGGGAGACGCGGACCTGTCGCGGGCGGTCTGCCTGTTCCACTGCCCGCCGTACGGCTGCGACCTGGACCGCGCCGCCCTGGACGGCCGGTCGGTCGACCACGTGCCGCTGGACGTGCACATCGGGAGCATCGCGATCCGCAGGTTCCTCGAGGCGCGGCGGCCGCCGCTGTCGCTGCACGGCCACGTGCACGAGGCCGCGCGGCTGACCGGCGCCTGGCGCGCGACGATCGGTGACACCCTGGCCTGCAACGGCGCCCACGACGGGCCGGAACTGGCCCTGGTGCGCTTCGACCCCGACGACCCCGACGCGGCCGCGCGCGCCCTGCTCTAGGGGGTCAGGCCGGCTCGTCGCCGCCGCCGAGGTGGAGCTCGCGGGCCGGGTCGGTGATCGCGCCGATCTTCACGGCGAAGCTCGACCGTTCGGCGATGTCCCGGTCGGTGATCAGGTGGGCGTCGATCAGCCCGGAGCTGCGGTAGCCGGTGCGCAGGTAGTTGATCTCCGCCAGGCAGCGGCTCCAGCCGTCGAGCCAGACCCGCAGGGCCGCCTGCCGCACCGGGTCGTCCTCCATGTGGACCAGCAGGTCGATGTCGCTGGCCGGGCCGGCCGTCGCGTTCTTCACGCTGCCGAAGATGTACATCGCCTTGACGCCGAAGCGCGCCGCGTCGACGTCGCGCGCGATGCGCTCGGCCATCTGCAGGCGCCAGCGCCAGACCTCGCCGGGCTGGCCGATCAGCTCGGCCGCCGCGTCGGCGCCCGTGCCGCGCTCCTGCCCCGGCTCGACGAAGCAGGCGAGGGCCTCGTCGAGGTCGGCGTTCATCAGCACGCGCAGCACGCGCCCCCCGGCCTCGGCCGGCACGTCGATCACCCGCAGCGTGCCCGCGAGTTCGGCGTACTGGGGCAGCAGCTCGGGCAGCAGGTTGCGCGCCCCCAGCAGGAACTGCTCGTTGAACACGATGCCGTCGCGGTCCGGGTACAGCGGCAGGTAGCGGATGCGCGCCTCCACCAGGTCCTGGAAGAAGTGGGTCCCGAAGGAGAGGTCGGGCAGGTAGCCGCCCTTCTGCCGCGCGATCTCCACCAGCATCGAGGTGTGGCTGATGTCCGCGTAGGTCACGCTCACGCCCAGCTTGATGTCGCCGCGGCTGCCCCAGCGGCCAGGGCCCATCAGGATGAAGCAGCGCTTCGGCAGCAGCTTGTTCAGGTCGCCGATCGCGCGCCCCACCGCCAGCATGCTCGCGCGGTCCTCGAGCGCCGCGTAGGCGTCGGGGTCGACGTAGACCACGTGGGTGACGTCGGGCATCCAGCCGTTGGACACGTGCCGGTCGGCCGTGAACAGGACGTCCTTGACCGGCAGGTTCTTGGGGATCGGCGCCGGGGCGGCGTCGTCGGTGTGGCTCTGGGGCCGGCACTGCAGCAGGTAGAACCGCTCGCCGTCGTGGGCGAATTCGATGTCCACCGGCGTGCCCAGCTTCTCCTCGAGGATCACCAGCACGTTGCGCAGGTGGCGCACGAAGGGCGTGCCGTTGATCAGGCCGTCGAAGGTCGACACCAGCTCGTCGTGCGCGGGGTCGTACATCAGGCGCCGCGGGCGCTGCAGCATGCCCTCGTTCAGCTGCGAGAACACCAGCTCGAGCCCCGGGTAGCGGCCGCCCACCTCGCGCAGCAGGTCGGGGATCGACAGCGTGACGAAGGCGTTCTGCTCGAGGTCGATGACGTCGATCTTGTTCGGCGCGTAGCGCACGATCTCCTCGAGCTCGACGTTCACCCGCAGGTTGGGCTGGCCCGGCACCGCCAGCACCGGGAAGTCGTCGCCGACGCGGTCGACGGCGCGCGTGCCCAGCCCGGGCACCAGGCGGATCAGGCCGTCGTCGCGCCGGATCCGCGGCGACCAGCGGAACTCGTTGCGGCTGAAGGCCACGCCGGCGAAGGCCGGCAGGAAGTAGCGGCCGACGCGGCGGCCCACGACCTCCTGGATCAGGATCCCCATCTCCTCGCTGAAGTCCAGCAGGCCGCGGTCGCGGCGGTACTCGACGGGGTCGGGCCCGAACACCGAGGCGTAGATCTCGGTGATGGCGTCGCAGAGGGCGTCGAGGCGCTCGCCGCGCCCGCCCTGGTTGGGCAGGAACAGGCTCTTGTACTTGCCGGAGAACGAGGTGCCGAAGCGGTCCTCGAGCAGGCTGGAGCTGCGCACGATCAGCGGCACCTCGCCCAGGTCGTCCAGCGCCGCGGCCAGGCCCTGGCGCAGGTGCGGCGGCAGCGGCGAGTGCTTGAAGAGCTGGATGATGTTGGGGTACTCCTGCCGGACCTGCCCGATCTCCTTGTACTTCTGCTCGATGACGTCCTCAAGGTCGTTGTGCGCGATGAACTCCAGCGTGGCGTCGGACGCCAGGTACCAGGTGCGCGGGACGTGGACCTCGCCGACGGGCCGGTCCGGCGTGGAGGCGCGGGCCAGGATGCGCTCGGCGAGGATCAGGCCCGAGCCCTTGCCGCCCAGCTTGCCGGTGCCGTCCACGGGCATGATCAGGCGGTCGACCAGGGCGCGCAGGTCGGCGACCGTCACGAACTCCTTGGCGACCTTGATGTAGTCGAGCTGCTCGGTGAGGAAGCGCCGCACCAGCGAGACGTGCATGTTGGTGACCGTCGAGGGCTGCAGCGAGGAACCCTCGCCCACCAGGTGGTGGTAGCGGCGCAGCGCGTCGGCCAGCTCGGGCAGGGTCGTGCGCGGGTTGTCCAGGATCTTCAGGAAGAGGCCGGCGCGGTCGTCCTGGATCCACTTCTGGACCTTCAGCAGGATCTCGTGGTCGGTCATGTGGCGCGCGGCCATGAAGAACGGCGCGTCCGACAGCAGCACGGACTCGTCGCGCTTCTGGACGACGCCCGGCACGTTCACCTCGCCGGAGACCGTCTCGGCCGACACCACGGAGTCCACGCGCCCGAGCATGGCCTGGGCCTCGTCGACGCCCATCGAGCAGAGCAGGTTCAGCAGCTTGCGCGCGATGCTCTGGTGGAGGTGGGGGTCCGACTCGCGCAGCATCTGGATGGGCATCAGCCACAGCGGCTCTTCGATCCCGTCCTCGCGGACGTGCGCGCGCACCTTGCGCAGGTCCCGCAGGCGCTCGAAGAGGACGTAGTGGGCCAGGCGATCGGCCACCGATTTCAGCAGGCGCCGCTCCTCCTTCAGGAAGGGGCCGTCGCCCACGTCGGGGCACGGACCGGTGTAGTAGACGCAGACCTCCCCCGTCATCTGCTCCTGCACCAGGATCTCGGCGCGCAGGTGGCAGGGCGTGCGCGGGCCGTTCTCGGTGCGGTGCACGACGCCGTCGCACGCCACCTCGGCCTGGCAGATGGTCGGGTACTGCATGCCGGTGACGAGGGCCTCGGCCACGCCGCGACAGACGTCCTGCCGCGATTTCCCCTGCTCCGCGAACAGCTCCTCGATGCGGTAGAGGCAGTCCAGCTCCTTCGAGCGCTCCTGCAGCGAGACCAGCAGCTGGGCCAGCGTCGGGTCGCGGTCGTCAGTCATGGCGGATCACTCCCCTGCGGGCGCGCCCGTCGACGCGGACGTCCAACGGTCGCGGGGTGCGGACGTGGCGCACGAGTTCGCCCTCGTGCTCGGCCGGCAGCGCGTCCAGCCAGGCCCAGTCGACGGCCCGGCCGCCGGTGTGCGGCACCGACAGGTACTGCACGCCGAAGCTGATCAGGTTGTGGAAGAAGTGGGAGCCCTGGCTCAGGTCGGGGCTCATGTCCGGCAGCGTGGCCTCGACCACGACGCGGGCCTGGGAGATCTGGCTCCAGTCCACCGGCACGCCCAGCCAGGGATCGGAGCTGCCCCAGCGGCCGAAGCCGATCAGCAGGCAGGTCCGCCCCTCGGCCAGCAGGCCGGCGTTGATGCGCTCCAGCTCCGCGGCGATGCGCGGCGTGTGGCGGGCCTCGAAGGCGGCCGGCTTCACGTAGACGACGTCCCGCAGGTCGGCGCGGGCGCCGTGTCCCAGCACGATCTCCGAGGACAGCAGGACTCCCGGGCCGTCCAGCTCGTCCTCGCCGACGGTCACCTCGCCGACGGCCACCTGCATGGGCCGCGCCTGCAGCAGGCCCAGCCGCGCGGGCGCGCCGCTTTCGCCGAAGGTCAGCGCGAACTCGATCTCCACGTCGGCGCCGAGGGCTTCTTTGGCCAGGCGCAGCAGCTGCTTCACCGCCTCGTTCAGCGGCAGCACGCCGGCGTCCAGGATGGGCGAGAAGTCCAGCACGCGCGCGCCGCCGGGCAGCAGGCCGCAGCGCAGGCGGTTGCTGGCCGGGTCGAAGGTGGACACCAGGTGGTCCAGGGCGCCGTCGGCCTCCGCGCGGGCCAGGTCCGAGCGCACCAGGAACTCCGTCTCGCGCACCGGGTCGGGCGGCGGCGGCGTCCCCATGTTCACGCCCCAGAACGAGGTCTGGGTGTTCTTGACCATGTCGCCCAGCCCGTTGAAGGGCGGGCCGACGCGCGGCCGGGCCGGCGAGTAGGACCAGCTCAGGCCGCCGTCGACGATCGCCTTGCCCAGGCCGAGGGCCAGGTTGACGACGCCGTCCTCGGGGCGCGCGCGGCCGATGGGGTAGTAGCTGTAGGAGCGGCCGACGCCCGAGAGGCAGGGGTAGAAGAGGTCGCCGCGGCGCAGCCCGACGATCTCCTGCACCACGACCGCCATCGCCTCCTCTCGCGGGTCGCGGCCGATCGAGCGCATGTAGTCGCGCGGCTGGCGGAAGAAGGTCGAGGCGATGACGAACTTGACCGCCTCGACCAGCTTGCGGAAGCGCGTATCCGGATCGTGCTGGTTGTTCGGGATCATCTTGGTGGCGTAGACGCCGGCGAACGGGTGCTCCAGCGCGTCCTCCAGCAGGCTGGAGGAGCGCACCGCCAGCGGCGAGTGCACGCCGTCGATCAGGGCGCGCAGGTCGCCGACGAACTGGGCCGGCAGCTCCGCGCGCTGGCAGGCGTGGGCGATGCGGTCGTCGGGGGCGCCGCCGTAGACCGCGTCCGCCAGGTCGTTCTGGTCCACGAAGGCCCGGAAGACGTCGGTGGTCAGGACCACCAGCCGCGGCACGTCGACCCGGATGCCCGGGCACGCGGCGCCGTCGAAGCGGCCCAGGATGTCCCGCGCCATGAGCGCGAGGCTGGCCGCCTTGCCGCCGAGCTCCCCCTCCCCGATGCGCGACACGGCGTCGGCGCCGTCGAAGAAACGGCGGTCGAACGCGGGCACGGCGTCCCGGGAGATCATCGTCACGGCGTCCCCTCCCCGGTCGTCCGGCTCACAGCCAGCCGCGGTCGCGGCAGGCCGACGCCACCCGGTTGATCGCCAGCACGTAGGCGGCGTCGCGCAGGGACAGGTCCTGGCGACGCGCGAGGTCGGCGACCGCGATGTAGGCGGCGGTCATCTTCTGGTCCAGCTTGCCCAGGACCTCGTCCATCTCCCAATAGTAGTTCATGTTGCTCTGGACCTGCTCGAAGTAGCTGCAGGTCACGCCGCCGGCGTTGGCCAGGAAGTCGGGCAGGACGGTCACGCCGCGGCCGCGCAGGGCCTCGTCGGCCTCCGGCGAGGTGGGGCCGTTGGCGCCTTCCAGGACGAGGCGGACGCGCGGCTTCACGCGCTCGACGTTGTCGGCGGTGATCTGGTTCTCCAGGGCGCAGGGCATCAGGATGTCGACGTCCTGCTCCAGCCAGGCCTCGCCCGGCAGCGCGGCGTAGCCCGCGGCCTCGGCGCGCGCGCGGTCGATGCCGCCGTAGCGGTCGGTCATGCCGCGCAGCTCGGCCAGGTCGACGCCCCCGTCGCGGCGGTAGGTGGCGGCCTCGCCGCGGCCCTCGTCCCAGCAGGACACGGCCACGGTGCGGCCGCCGATGCGACCGTACAGCTCGATGGCGTGCTGGGCCACGTTGCCGAAGCCCTGCACGCTGGCCGTGGTGGCGTCGGGACGCACGCCCAGCTCCTTGAGCGCCTCGCGCAGCACGTAGACCAGGCCGTAGCCCGTGGACTGCAGCCGGCCGCGCGAGCCGCCCATGCCCACCGGCTTGCCCGTGAACTGGCCCGGGTGGCGCCCGCCGCGCATCGCTTCGTACTCGTCGAGCATCCAGAGCATGTGCTGCGGGCCGGTCATCACGTCCGGGGCCGGCACGTCGGTCTCGGGCGACAGGTCGCGGCCGAGCTGGCGGACCCAGCCGCGGCAGAGCGCCTCCTGCTCGCGCGGGCCGAGGTGGTGCGGGTCGCAGACCACGCCGCCCTCGCTGCCGCCCAGCGGGATGTCGACCACGGCGCACTTCCAGGTCATCCACATGGCGATGGCGCGCACCGTGTCGATCGTCTCGTGGGGGTGAAAGCGCACGCCGCCCTTGGCCGGGCCGCGCGCATCGTTGTGGACGATGCGGAACCCCTCGAAGACCTCGATCCGCCCGTCGTCCATGCGCACCGGGATCGTGAAGCGCCGCTCGCGGGCCGGCGTGCGCAGGTAGGCGCGGGTGCCGGCGTCCAGCCCGATCAGGTCGGCGATCTTGTCGAACTGGGACTGGGCCATGGCGAAGGCGTTGAAGGCTCGGTTCGCGGTCATCGTGCACCTCGTGGTTGGTTCGCCGCGCGGCCCGCTCGTATCGCCGGGTCAGGCGGACTGCGGCCGCAGCACCACGCCGCGGCGGGAACGCCCGTCGATCAGCACCTGCAGGGGCGCCTCGAGGCGCAGGTGGTTGAGGTGGGCCGAGCGCGCGGCGGGCGCCTGGCCGAGCAGCCAGTCCCAGTCGAGCTTGCCCCCGCCGCTGCTGGCGTTGACGGTCAGGTACCCCACCCGGAACGACGTCAGGTTCTGGAAGAAGTGCGTCCCCTGGCTCGGGGTGACGCGGAAGTCGTCGAGGTCGGTCTCGACGATCACCGCCGCGCCGGAGATCTGCGACCACTCCACCGGGATGCCCAGCCAGCGGTCGCTGGAGCCCCAGCGGCCCGGCCCGATCAGCAGGTAGGGCCGCCCGTCCGCGCGCAGGCGGCGGTCGAGGTCGCCGACCTCCCGGGCGATCTCCAGCGTGCGGCCGCGGTCGAAGCGGCCGGGGTCCACGAGCACCACGTCGTGGATGTCGTCGTAGGTCCCGTTCCCCAGCGCCACGTCCGTGGCGATCACGACGTCGGGTCGCGCGGCCAGGCCGTCGGGGATGCGCGGCGAAGCCATCTCGGCCGCCAGCGGCCGGATCTGCAGCAGCCCGAACTCCGCCGGCTCGTCGCCGGCCGGCAGGTTCGCCGCGAACTCCAGCTCCACGGCGCAGCTCATGCAGCGCCGGCCCAGCTCCAGCAGGAAGACGAGCACGTCGGCCAGGGGGTAGAGGTCCGACTTCAGGACGTGGGCGAAGGTCACCAGGCGGGGTCCCTCCCGCCCCAGCCCGTCGTAGACGGCGTCGTTCTCGGGCGCGTAGACCGAACCCACGGCGTGCAGGGTGCCGTGCCGCTCGGCGACGTCCAGCCCGAGCACGTCCACGTTGGCGTCCTCGCGCAGGGACGGGTAGGCCTCGGGGTCGCCCACGTCCAGGGCCTGGAACGTGCGCTGGCTGTTGGCGAGCGTGTCGTCGATGGTCGAGAACTGGTAGAGGCGGCGCGGCGCGCGCGGCGAGAAGCGCAGGCACTGGCCGCCCTCCACCACGGTGCGGCCCAGGCCCAGGGCCACCAGCGCCACACCGTCCTCGGGGCGCATGGCGTCCGTCGGGTAGTGGTTGGTCGAGTGGGCCACGCCGGCGAAATCGGGGTACACCCAGTGCTCGTGGCGACGGCCGACCACCTGCTGGATGATCACCCCCATCTTCTCCTCTTCCACCCGGTTGCTCGTGGCGGCCAGGTAGGTCTTGGCGCCCCGGGTGAAGGTCGAGGCGTAGACCAGCTTGATGGCCTGGCACAGCTGGTCGAGGCGCACCGCGAGGTCGGGGTGCGAGTTGGGGATCATGTAGGTCTTGTAGACGCCCGCGAAGGGCTGGTGCTGCGCGTCCTCCAGCTGGCTGGACGAGCGGACCGCCAGCGGGTAGCGCACCTGCTCCAGGAAGATGCGCAGGTCGTCGTGGATGGAGGTGGGCAGCTCCGCGGCCAGGAAGGCCGCGGCGACGGCCCCGTCGTCGTCGGATTGCAGGGCCAGCTCCCGCAGCTGGCCCTGGTCCAGGAAGGCGTCGAAGACGTCCGTGGCGAGAACCGCGGTCGGGGGCACCCGCAGCCGCAGCCCCGGGAACTGCTCGCCGATGCCGTAGCGGCTCAGGACGTGGTTCATGAAGGCCAGGCCGCGGGCCTTGCCGCCGAGCGAGCCGGTGCCCAGGCGCGTGAAACCGCCGGCCGCGTCGAACTCGCGCCGCGAGAAGTCCGCGATCACGCCGCGCCGGGACTGCTCGCGGTACCAGCCGACCGTCTCGAGCAGGAACTCGCGCAGCTCGCCGGCCGAGGCGAACTGGCTCGCCTTCAGCGGCTTGATCAGGTTGGCCAGGCCGAACTTGGTGCGGGCGCGGAACCAGTTGGAGAACTGGTCGCGGCGCGCGTGGAACAGCAGCGATTCGTCGGGCACGCGGGCGATCTCGCGCATCAGGGCGCGCGAGTTGTGGGCGCGGCCCACCTCGGTGCCGTCGGGCAGGCGGAAGACGAAGTCGCCGAAGCCGAACTCCTCGCGCATGAAGCCGCGCAGCTCCTTCAGCAGGCTGGTCGACTGCTTGTGCAGGAACCGGGCGCCGGCCGCCTCCGCCGCCGCGCGGCCTTCGGGATCGGAAGACTGGATGACCACCGGCAGCAGCGGGTCGTCCTGCTTCAGGCGCCGCACCAGCTCGAGGCCGGCGTCGGCGCGCAGCCGGCCCTCGCGGGGGAACCGGGCGTCGCAGACGGCGCCCAGCAGGTAGTCGCGGTAGCGCCCGTAGAGGTCCATCGCCTGCTCGAAGTCCGTGGCGAACAGGATCTTCGGGCGGGCGCGCATGCGCAGCAGCTTCTGCGACAGGTTGACGCTGTCGGCCATCAGCTCCTGGGTCTGGCGCATGACCTCGGTGTACAGCATGGGCAGGTAGGTCGAGTAGAAGCGGACCGAGTCCTCCACCAGCAGGATGCAGCGCACGTCGCTGGTGCGCGTGTCGTCGTCGACGTTCCAGCGGTCCTCGACCTGCTTGACGATGGCCAGCAGCAGCCGCACGTCGCCGGTCCAGATGAAGGAGCGGTCGACGGCCCCGGCGTCCCGGTCAGTGAGCGCCTCCAGCTCGCGGTCGTTGTAGCCCAGCACGACGACCGGCAGGTCGGGCTTGATCGCCTTGGCCCGGCGGGCCAGGGTGCAGGCGTCCATGTCCCCGAGCCGGGTCATGGTCAGCAGCAGGTCGTAGCCGCTGGCCTCCAGGAGGCCCAGCGCCTCCTCGCCGCTGATGGCGCGCCGGATCTGGGGGGCAGCGCTCAGGTTCAGCTCGCGGTACTCCGCCAGCACGACCTCGGTGAGCCGCCCGCCCTCCTCCAGGGTGAAGGCGTCGTAGAGGCTGGCCACGAGCAGGATGTTGCGGACACGGTGCTTGATCAGCTGCTCGAAGCCGGCCTCGCGGTCGTAGGTGATGTCCTTGAGGCGGGACCAGGCCTCCTCGATGGCTTGGTCGCGCGAGGCCCGTGTCGCCATCGTCGCCTCCGTGTTGCACCGCCCGTCGCCCCGGTCAGGGATGGAATTCGACTCCCTGCGCCAGGTGGACCTCGCCGCCCCAGTTGATCGTGTTGGTCTGGCGGCGCATGTAGCTCTTCCAGCAGTCGGAGCCCGACTCGCGGCCGCCGCCGGTCTCCTTCTCGCCGCCGAAGGCGCCGCCGATCTCCGCGCCCGAGGTGCCGATGTTCACGTTGGCGATGCCGCAGTCCGAGCCGCGGAAGCTGGTGAACGTCTCGGCCTCGGACACGCTGTCGGTGAAGATCCCCGACGACAGCCCCTGGGGCACGCCGTTGTGCAGGGCCAGCGCCTCGTCGAAGCCGCGGTACTTCATGACGTAGACGATGGGCGCGAAGGTCTCCGTCTGCACGATCGCCGCGTCGTTGGCGATCTCGATGATCGTCGGCAGGACGAAGGTCCGGTGGCCGAACGGCGGGTCCATCACCTTGCCGCCGTAGACGACGCGGCCGCCCTGCTCCTTCGCCGCCTTGACCGCCGCCTCGTAGTCGGCCACGGCGCCCTCGTCGATCAGCGGCCCCATCAGCGTCGCGGGGTCCAGGGGGTCGCCGATGCGCACCTTCTTGTAGTTGGCGACGAGCTTCTTGAGGAACACGTCGTAGATCGACTCGTGGACGATCAGGCGGCGGGTCGAGGTGCAGCGCTGCCCGGCGGTGCCGACAGCGCCGAAGAAGGCGCTGGCCAGCGCGCAGGTCAGGTCGGCCTTCTCCGAGATGACCAGCGCATTGTTGCCGCCCAGCTCGAGGATGGTGCGGCCGAGGCGTTCGCCCACCACGGCGCCGATGCGCTTGCCCATGCGGGTGCTGCCGGTGGCCGAGATCAGCGGCACGCGCTCGTCCGCGACCAGGCGCTCGCCGATGACCGCGCCGCGCCCGACCACCGCGCAGGACACGCCCTGCGGCACGCCGTTGCGGCGGAACACCTCGTTGGCGATGTTCTGGCAGGCGATGGCGCACAGCGGCGTCTTGCTCGAGGGCTTCCAGACGGCGACGTCGCCGCAGACCCAGGCCAGGGCGTTGTTCCAGGCCCAGACCGCGACCGGGAAGTTGAAGGCGGTGACGACGCCGACGACGCCCAGCGGGTGCCACTGCTCCATCATGCGGTGCCGGGGGCGCTCGCTCTGCAGGGTCGGGCCGCTGAGCATGCGGCTCTGGCCGACGGCGTAGTCGCAGATGTCGATCATCTCCTGGACCTCGCCCAGGCCCTCGGTGAGGATCTTGCCCATCTCGAGGGAGACCAGCTGCCCGAGCGCCTCCTTCTTCGCGCGCAGCGCCTCGCCCAGCTGCCGCACGACCTCGCCGCGCCGCGGGGCGGGCACCTCGCGCCAGAGGACGAAGGCCGCCTCGGCCTTGCGCATCAGCTTCTCGTAGTCCTTCGCGGAGGCCTGCTCGACGCGCGCGATCACCGCGCCGGTCGTCGGGTCCACGACGTCCAGGAAATCGCCGCTGTCGGCGAACCACTCGCCGCCGGCGTTGGCGCCCTTGAGCTCGCGCCCGAGATCCAGCGCCTTGAAGATCCTGTTCACCTGCTGACGCGTCGCCATGGTCACTCGCCTCCCTCGTCTCCGGTGTCCCGGTCGATACGTTCCGTCTTCTCCTGGCAAACGATGCCGTGCCCCTCGAGCTCGTCGAGGATCGGCCGGTAGAATTCCGCCGTCACCGGTCGCGCCACGCCGCGGGCCGCGATCCCGCCCTCCAGCACCAGGCGCACCCCCACGGCCAGCGGCAGCGAGACCGTGCGGGCCATCGCCGAGTCGCCGCCGGGCTCGCCGTAGGCGACCAGGCTGGAGGTGATCGACTCGCGGCCGCCGTCGGGCAGGGCCGCCGTGAACTCGTGCTTCATCACCAGCAGGTCCCGCTCGCCGGGGGCGTAGACCAGCTTCGCCAGCATGGCGTCGCCCAGGACGTCCAGCGGGCAGCCGCGCTCGCGCCCCAGGGGGGTCTCGTCGCAGAGCCCCAGCCAGCGCAGGTTCGCGACCGGCAGCGCGTCGCGGCACAGGCCCAGGCAGCGGGCGACCGCGGCGTCGGCGGCCTCCCCCGGCGCGGCCCCGGCCAGGCGGCGCAGCAGGTCCGCCGACGTCGCGCCGGCGAGGTCGACCGGCTCGATCCCGAGCAGGCCGAGGCGCCCGTAGTTGTGCAGGCAGTCGCACCAGCCCGGGTTGCGCAGCGTGCCGCGCAGCATGGTGCGGATCCCCTGCAGGCCGTAGATGTCGATGTAGGAGATCGAGTCGCGGTTGGGGTAGGCCTCGAAGTCCCCGGCCCCCTCGACGTGCAGCAGGCGCATGTCGCGGAACAGCCTCGCCCCGGGCACCGTGACCCGCGCCCCGTCGACCAGGTAGTGGGCGTCGTTGCGGCCGGCCATCAGCACGCCGCGGGGCGCCCAGGAGAACTTGTAGCCGAAGGGGTTGTCGTTGGCCTCCGGCGCCGGCAGCCCGCCGCAGTACGAGCGGAAGGACAGGATGCGGCCGCCGCGGGCGCGCACGCCGTCGATGACGCGCATCGCGGACATGTGGTCGATGCCGGGATCCACGCCGATCTCGTTGAGCAGCAGCACGTCCCGACCGCGGGCGGCGGCGTCCAGGGACGCCATCTCGGGCGCGACGTAGGACGCGGTGGCCAGGTGGCGCCCGGCCTCCACGCAGAGCCGGGCCACGGCGGGATGGAAGGGCGGCGGAGCCAGGCTGACCGTCAGGTCGTGCTCGGAAACCAGCGTCGCCACCGCGGCGGTGTCGCCGACGTCCACGGCCAGCGCGCGCCCGCGGGGGTGGCCGTCGATCATCGCCGACGCGCGTTCCGGCGCCAGGTCGCCCTGGGTCACGCCGAAGCCGCGCTCCAGCAGGTAGCGCACCAGCGGCCGGGCCACCATGCCCGCGCCCAGGACCAGCACCTTCTTCATGCGCGGCTCCCGCGTTCGAGGTACCCGGCGAGGTGGGCGTAGCGCGGCGCCAGCTCGCCCCGGTGGACGATCACCGCGCGCTTGAGGTGCGGCGGCAGGTCCAGGTCCACGAACTCGGCCGACCAGTCGCAGTTGCCCAGGTCGCCGACCATGTCCTTCAGCACGGTGCTGAAGTGCTCGCTCGCCTCGCGCGGCAGCTCGCAGGGCAGGTTGTCGACCGCCATCACGGCGATGCCGCGCCCGTCGACGCCGTCGCGCACCTCGCCCGCGACCGGGTCCACCACGTAGCAGGGGACGTCGGGCTGCGTCGCCTTGACGCTGATCTCGATGCTGCCCTCGATGTCGATGCTGATGTCGCCGACGACCTGCAGGCGCGGCTCGCGCCCGTCGCGGAACTGCTCGGCCGCCCAGGCGGCGGTCAGCAGGCGGGGGTAGCGCTCCGTCCAGAAGATGGTGTTGACGAGCAGGTCGAGGTGCGGCAGGTGCTCGGCGAAGCGGCCCTCGTAGCCCTCGGGGCGGTCGTAGTAGTCGTGCAGCTCGAACGGCCGGCCGTCGCGGGCGCGCACCATGTCCTGCTCCTTGAACACGCAGGCGAGCAGGGGCTCGGCCGAGGGCGCGCGCGCGGCGGCCGGCAGGTCCGCGGGCGTGACCCGGGCCACCGGCAGCCAGGACAGGACCGTCTGCACGCCGCGGGCCACGTTGCCGTAGCCGGCGACGCCGATCGTCAGCGGCAGGCCCCCGGGCAGCCGCTCGGCGCGCAGCCGCTCGCCGATCCCGCGCAGGTGCGCCTCGGCCTCCGTGAGGTCGCCGTAGGCGTGGGGCGGGCGGATCTCCGCCAGCGGCGTCGCGACGCCGCGCCCGAGCAGGCGCAGTCCCAGCGCGCGCAGCGACTCGATCGCGCCGGCGTAGCCGGCGTGCACGCTGAAGAAGATCAGCCGGCGGTTGTGCTCGTCGGCGATGCACTCGTAGTCCACCAGCGTGCAGCCTTGCCGCAGGTACTCGCGCAGCAGCGGCATGTTGCGCGCCTGGCCCTTGATGACGTGCGCGAAGTTGACGTACACCCGGCCCGGGCGGTACAGCGCCGGCGGGATCTCCTTCACCGCGATCACGATGTCCGCGTCCAGCGCGGCGTCCGAGACCTCGATCCCGGCCTCGCGGTACTCCCGGTCGGTGAAGACGCGGATGGGCGACGGCTGCACGACCAGGCGATGCCCGAAGCAGGCCTGGATGCCGGCCGCGTCGGCCGGCGTCAAAGGGACGCGTCGCTCCCACTTGCTCTTGTCCTCGAGTCGGATGCCGATGGTGGCGGGCAAGGCGGACCTCCGGGTGGCGGCGTCGGCGCCGCGGGCGAGGGGGGGACGGGCACCGGCCAAACTAGGCAGCCGGAGCCGCCAGCGTCAACCCGCGCGAGACGGGGCGCGGAAAAGACATGGAAAAGGCGCCCCCGGTCGGGGGCGCCTCCGGCCGCCGCGCGGGGGTTCAGCCCCGGCGCGCGAGCACCGCGTAGACGACCGGCAGCACGATCCCGAGCAGCATCAGCACCCCGCCGCGGCCGACCAGGCCCTTGCGGCCCTTGACCAGGAAGATGCCGGATACCGCCAGGATGATCAGGACGGCGGCGTAGGCGTCGGCGATGCCGGTCCAGGGCGCCTTGCCCTTGTTCAGGTGCATGAAGTTGACGTCGTAGAGCAGCGGGCGCTTCTCGTTGCCGCGCCGCACGACCTCGCCGGTCACCAGGTTCACGTCGATGGTCCCGTCCTGGACGAAGACCTGCAGCAGGTCGCGTCCCGCCCGCCAGGTCTCCTTGACGGGTTCCTGCAGGGCGAGGCGTTCCAGGACCAGGGGCGCGATCACTTCGGTCTCGCCGTCGCCGGGCGGCTCGATGCGCGAGTTCGCGACGTAGGACGCGTGGCTCGGGTCCCAGTGGTGGACGTGGTTCACGGCGATGCCGCTGATCGCGTACACGAGGGTCAGGCCCACGGCGAAGAAGCCCAGCTCGCGGTGCAGCCAGCGGCAGACCTTGCGGAATCCGTTCACGCGCCTACTTCCAGTCGCACACGGCGCCGGAAGCGAACAGCTCGTAGACGGTCGTGCACTGGACCTCGGGCTCGCCGTCGCGGGTCGCGTCGCACTTCTTGGCGGTGTCCTCGACGCGGTTGGCCTTGAACACGCCCTCGGCGCGGACCTTCTCCCCCACGATCTCCTTCGGGAAGATGATGACCCCGTCCTCCACCTTGACGCGCAGGGTCTGGCCCTCGACGTCCGAGGCCAGGGACAGCCAGCAGCCGCGGTGGGCGCAGACGCCGACGACCGTGCCTTCGACGACCAGGGTCTTGCCGACGTACTGGTCGGGGTGGGCCAGGACCGTGCCGATGGGCGTCGCCTCGTGCGCGGCGACTCCCTTGCCGTAGACCTTCTCCTTGGCGACGGCCGGCGCGGCGGCGACGGCGAGCAGCAGCAGGGCGGTGACGATGCGACGCATGGAGGATCCCCCTCGATCGTGTTGATTGGTCTTCCCGGAACGGGAAAGATGCGACTCCCTCAACGCGCGGGCAAGCCCGACCCTGCGGGGGCATCGCAAATCAGCCGGCCAGCAACGAACGCAGCGTCCCGGGCAGGGCCTGCCGCCAGTTGACCCAGTTGTGGCCGACGTGGCGCTCGATGGCCCGGTGCTCGCAGCCGGCGGCCAGCAGCGCGGCCTCGAGGCGGCGGTGGCAGGGCAGCAGCCACTCGAGGGTCCCGCACTCCAGGTGCCAGCGCAGCCCGCCGCCCCGGCCGGCCAGGATCTGCCGCCGCAGCCACTCCCCCCCGGCGAAAGGGTCGGGAGGCGCGTCCTCGGGCGCGATCAGGAAGGCCCCGCTGTGCGCCGCGATCGCCGTGAAGAGGTCGGGCCGCGCCAGGGCCAGGTCGGCGCCGGCCAGGGCGCCGAGGCTGGCGCCCAAGAGGACGCGCCGCCCGTCGCAGTTCACGCGCGCCTCGGCCGCCGGCAGCAGTTCGTCCAGGACATGGGCGCGGAACGGCGCGCTGAATATATAGTCACGGCTGCGCCGCTCGGGGTGGACCAGCAGGTAGTGCGCCGGCGGCACCTCGCCGCGCGTGGTCAGCAGGTCGACGATGGGGCCGAGGCGCCCGTGGTGCCAGTAGGACTTCCCGTCCTGGACGATGACCAGGGGGCCGGGGCGGCCGGGATCGGCGGCCGAGTAGAGGAAGGCGCGCCGCTCCCGCCCCGCGGACCGCGGCCCCGTCCGCAGGCCCTGCAGGCGGTGCGCCGCCCGCGCCGTCGCCGCCGCCACGACGGGGTCGACCGACCACCGCGGCCCCGCCAGCCGGCAGGCGTGGCGCCACCAGGGGTTGCCCGCCGGCACGCCCGCGGGATCGGCGCACGGGGCGCCGCCGGCGTCCAGCCAGGCGTACTCGAACCAGGCGTCGTCGGGCAGCGTGAACGGCGCGAGGTCGGCGACCGGCAGGGGCCGGCGCCGCCAGTCGTGCAGGTCGCTGAGCAGGTGGGTGGCCCCGCTCGGTGGGTGCAACACCGCTTCCAACCCGTACCCCGTTCGGCTAGGATGCCGCCATGGCGACAGCGAAGTTCGACCCGGCCCCGGCGGAACTGCTGGGCTGCCGGCGCTGCCCGCGCCTGGTCCACTGGCGCGAGCAGGTGGCGCGCGTCAAGCGGCGCGCCTATCTGGATTGCGAATACTGGGGCCGGCCGCTGCCCGGTTTCGGCGACCCCGAGGCGCCGGTCTGCCTGGTCGGCCTCGCGCCCGGCGCCCACGGCGCCAACCGCACCGGCCGGATGTTCACCGGCGACGCCAGCGGCGCCTTCCTCTTCCCGGCCCTGCACCGCTGCGGCTTCGCCGACCGGCCCGCGGGCACGGACCGCGACGATGGCCTGCGGCTGCGCGGGCTCTGGATCACCAGCGCGCTGCGCTGCGTGCCGCCGGACAACCTGCCGACCAGCGAGGAACTCCGCCACTGCCGCGACTGGCTGGCCCGCGACCTCGACGGTCTGCGCCGGCTGCGCGTGATCATCGGCATGGGCCGGATCGGCCACGACGCCGTGCTGGACCTGATGGTCTCGCGCGGCGCCCCGCTGGTCAAGCTGCGCCACCGCTTCGCCCACGGCGCGCAGTCCGAGCTGCCCGACGGCACCCTGCTGCTGGACACGTACCACGTCAGTTTCCGCAACACCAACTCCGGCCTGCTGACCCCGGGAATGCTCGATGCCGTGCTGCTGCGGGCGCGGGAACTCGGCGGCCTGCCGCCGCCGTGACGGGAGCTTGGTGGTGCGCCCCGGCTTTACGGGCTATCGTGGAAGCGCCCTTCGGGGGGGAGGACGGATGCGGACCATGGGCTTGACCACGCGCCTCGCCGCGCCGCTGCTGGTCCGCCGGCTGCCGGCGGCGGCCGCCGACGCGGTGCTGCTGACCTTCGACGACGGCCCCACCCCGGACGTCACCGGCGGCGTGCTGGACCGCCTCGCCCGGCACGGGGCGCGGGCGGTGTTCTGCATGGTCGGGGAACGCGTCGCCGCCGCGCCCGGGCTGGCCCGCGCCTGCCGCGACGCCGGCCACGGCCTCGGCAACCACTCGCACATCCACGACATGTCGCGGCTGCCGTCGCCGGCCGTCTACCTGCGCGACATGGACCGTTGCAGCGCGGCGATCCGCGGTGCGGCCGGCTGCGACCCGCAATGGTTCCGCGCGCCCGGCGGCCGCCTGCACCCGGCCAGCCTGCTGGGTCCGCGCCGCCGCGGCCTGCGCCACCTGCACTGGTCGGTGGACCCGCTGGACTGGTGCTGCCGCACCCCGGAGCAGGCCCGTGAGACCGCGCGGCGGCTCGCAGCCGAGGTCCGCGGCCGCGACATCGTGCTGCTGCACGAGTACGACGCCCTGATCCACCAGCTGCTCGACGAGCTGCTGCCCGCCCTGGCGGCGCGCGGCTTCGACCTCGCCGGCGGCTTGGCCACGCTCGAACCCCGCCACGGCTCGCCCGGAGGACCCGCCACGTGACCCACGTCTCGATCGTCGTGCTGACCTACCGGCGCCCCGAGGCGGTCCTGTCCCTGCTGGACGGGCTGTCCCGGCTGCGCGACGCCGACCACGAAGTCATCGTCGTGGACAACGGCGGCGGCGACGACGCCGCCGCGGCGGTGCGCGCTGCCCACCCCGGCGTCCGGCTGATCGTCCTGCCGGAAAACGTCGGCGTCGGCGCGCGCAACCGCGGCCTCGAGGCGGCCCGCGGCGGCATCGTCGTCACCCTCGACGACGACATGGTCGATTTCGACGACGCCGACCTCGCGCGCCTGCGCGCCGCGTTCGCGGCGCGGCCCCGCCTCGGCGCCCTCTGCTTCAAGGTGACCTGGCCCGGCACCGACCGCGTGCGCGACTGGGTGCACCGCCGCCCAGTCGCCGACGCCGACCAGACCTTCCCGACCTACGAGATCACCGAGGGCGCCGTGGCCTGGCGGCGGGACGCGCTGCGCGAGTCCGGGCCCTACCGCGAGGACTTCTTCATCAGCCACGAGGGGCTCGACCTCGCCTACCGCCTGCTGGACCGCGGATGGGAGATCGTCTACGACGGCAGCGTCGTGGTGGGCCACGACCACCGCGCCACCGGCCGGCCCGGCTGGCGTCGCTACTACTACGACACGCGCAACCTGATCTGGATCGCCGTGCTGCACCAGCCCGTCGGCTACGCGGTCGGCTACCTGGCCCGGGGCCTCGGCGCGATGCTGGTGTACAGCCTGCGCGACGGCCAGCTGCCGGCCTGGCTGCGGGCGGTCCGCGACGGCCTGCAGCGCGTGCCGGAGCTGGGCCGCGAGCGCCGCGTCTGGTCGGCGGCGACCCGGGCCTACGTCGCGGCCGCCGACGCGCACCGCCCGGGTTTCTGGTCGCTGGCGCGGCGCCGCTTGGGACAAAAGGGCTTCAGTCTGGAATGACGGAACCGATACCAACGCCTGGACCGGCCGGTTCGCCCGGCACATCGAGAATCCGGGAGCTGACGGGGGAAGTCGGATCGTGACCTCTGCGCGCGAACCTAGGCCGGAACTGACGGTCGTCATGCCGATCCGCAACGAGGCGGACCAGATCGGGTCCGTCCTGGACCAGCTCCACGCGCAGTCGCTGACGCCGGACCGCTTCGAGATCGTGGTCGTCGACGGCATGAGCGAGGACGGCACCCGCGAGGTCGTCCTGGCCGCGATGAAGCGCTACCCCGGGATCCGCATGTACGACAACCCGCGCGGTCTGTCGGGCATCGCCCGCAACATCGGCGTGGAGCACGCCCTCACCCCGTACATCCTGTTCATCGACGGCCACTGCCGCCTCGAGAGCCGCGAGATGCTCGCGACCGCGCTGGCCGCCTTCCAGCGCGGCGAACGCTGCCTGTCCCGCCCCCAGCCCCTGATCGAGGGCGGCGGGCGGCCGTTCCAGACCGCGGTCGCCCTGGCGCGGGGGTCGATCCTCGGCCACTACGCCGGCTCGAAGATCTACCAGGCGGAAGACCGCCACTGCAACCCGCTGAGCGCCGGCTGCGGCTACACCCGCGACCTCTACCTGGAAATCGGCGGCGTGGACGAGAGCTTCGATGCCGGGGAGGATCTCGAGTTCAACCTGCGCGTCCACCAGCGCGGGGTGGAGGCCCTGCACTGCCACGACCTGGCCCTGGCCTACCTGGCGCGACCCACCTGGCGCGACCTGTTCCGCCAGCTCTACCGCTACGGCCACGGGCGCGCCCGCATGGCGCGCAAGCACCCGAGCTCCTTCTCGCCCCTGGCCGCGGCCGTGTCCCTGCTGAGCCTGTGGCTGACCTGCCTGCCCGTGCTGGGAGCGGTGTGGCGGCCGGCCTGGCAGCTGTGGCTGGCCACCGCCGCGCCCTACGCCGTCGTGGTCACCGCGACGGCGGCCTGGCTGGCCCGCGGGCGCGGCTGCCGGCTGTGGCTCGCGACGGCCGCCTGCTTCCCGGCGATCCACTTCGGCGCCGGGATCGGCTACGTGTCGGGTCTGGTCGGCGGACCCGCCTGGCGCCACGCTCCCGTCCGCAAGCACGCCGCCGCGACGGTGCCCCCCCCCCCGCGGCCTTCCTGACCCCCGTTCAGCCCTGCGACCGCCACCGTCGGCGTGCGGCGATCAGCTCGTCGACGACGCCGGGTTCGGCCAGCGTGGTCGTGTCTCCCATGCCGTCGTACTCGCCGGCGGCGATGCGCCGCAGGATGCGCCGCATGATCTTGCCGCTGCGGGTCTTCGGCAGCCCCGGCACCACGAGGATCGCGTCCGGGCTCGCGATCGGCCCGATCACGTGCCGCACCTGCTCCTTGAGCACGCCGACCAGCTCGTGCGCCTCCATCTCCTCGCCCTCGGCGTTGACCAGCACGTAGGCGAAGATGCCCTGCCCTTTGATCTCGTGCGGGTAGCCGACCACCGCGGCCTCGGCGACCACCGCGTGCGCGACCAGCGCGCTCTCGACCTCGGCGGTGCCGAGGCGGTGGCCGCTGACGTTGATCACGTCGTCGACGCGGCCGGTGATCCAGTAGTACCCGTCCTCGTCGCGGCGGCAACCGTCGCCGGTGAAGTAGTAGCCCGGGTACTGCGTGAAGTAGGTCTCGTGGAAACGCTCGTGGTCGCCGTAGACGGTGCGGGCCTGGCCCGGCCACGTCCGCTCGATGCAGAGGTTGCCGGCGACGCCGTCGCCCTCCAGGGGCTTCCCCTGCTCGTCCATGAGCAGGGGCTTGATGCCGAAGAAGGGCAGCGTGGCCGAGCCGGGCTTCAGGGGCGTGACCCCGGGCAGCGGCGAGATCAGCACGCCGCCGGTCTCGGTCTGCCACCAGGTGTCGACCACGGCGCAGCGCCCGCCGCCGACCTGGTCGTGGTACCAACGCCAGGTCTCGGGATTGATGGGCTCGCCGACGGTCCCCAGGATCCGCAGCGTGTCGCGGCGGCTGCCCGCCAGGAAGCCGTCGCCGCAGCGGTGGACCGCGCGCAGCGCCGTGGGCGCGGTGTAGAAGATGTTCACGCCGAGGTCGTCGACGATCTGCCAATAGCGACCCGCGTCGGGGTAGGTCGGGATCGACTCGAACATCACGGTGGTGGCCCCGTTGGCCAGCGGCCCGTAGATGATGTACGAGTGGCCGGTGATCCAGCCGATGTCCGCGGCGCAGAAGTGGATGTCGCCGGGGTGGTAGTCGAAGACCAGCTTGTGGGTCATCGCCGCGTAGACGAGGTAGCCGCCGGTGGTGTGCAGCACGCCCTTGGGCTTGCCCGTCGAACCCGAGGTGTACAGGACGAACAGCGGGTCCTCCGCCCCCATCCACTCCACCGTGCAGGTCGAGCGCTGCTTGCGGCACTCCTCGTCCAGCCAGAAGTCGCGGCCCGGCTTCATGGCGACCTCGGCGTCCGTGCGGCGCGCGACCAGCACGGTCGTCACCAGGTCCAGCCCGTCCACGGCGCGGTCGACGGTCTCCTTCAGCCGCAGCCGCTTGCCCCCGCGCAGCCCCTCGTTGGCGGTGATGACCAGCTTGGCGCCGGCGTCGAGGATCCGGTCGCGGATGGACTCGCTGCTGAAGCCGCCGAAGACGATCGAGTGGACGGCGCCGATGCGCGCGCAGGCCAGCATGGCGACGGCCAGGTCCGGGATCATCGGCATGTACAGGCAGACCCGGTCGCCCTTCTGCACGCCGTGGTGGCGCAGGACGTTGGCCACGCGCGCCACGCGGTGCTTGAGGTCGCGGTAGGTGATGCGCTCGTACTCGCCCGGCTCGTCCTTCGCCCAGATGATGGCCGTGCGGTCGCCGCGTTCCTTCAGGTGCCGGTCCACGCAGTTGTAGCAGGCGTTCAGCCGGCCGCCGAGGTACCACCCGAAGTCCACGTTCTCGTAGTCGTGGTCGAAGACGGTCCGCCAGGGATGGAACCAGTCCAGGATCGCGGCCTGCCGGCCCCAGAACGTCTCGGGATCGTCGAGCGACAGGCGGTACAGGCGCCGGTACTCCTGCATCGAGGAGATGTGGGCGCGCGCGACGATGTCGGGTTTCGGCTGGATGAGATCGCGGTCGCCGGACATGGGTGCCTCCGGGCGGGATCGGGTCGGCGGTTCCGAATGAAGGCGAAAGATACTCCGGATTCGGGCCGGCGTCATCCCCCCGGCCGGCCGGCCGGCACCGTCGCCGGCCGCGGCGGAATTCTCACCCGAGTGGCTTGTGGATCATCGGCCTGCGCGATAGATTTCGGGGCGTTCCCGCGGCTCCGCCGCGTTCCCGTTTCCGCCAGAGACTGCGCTCCGGTTCCCCACAAGTGGTCCCGCCGTCGGTCCCGGCTAGCAAAAGGATGATCCCGTGAAGATCTACGTGGGCAATCTCAATTTCCGCTCCTCCGAGGAGGAGATCCAGGCCCTCTTCGCCACCTACGGCCAGGTCGAGGACGTGACCCTGATCACCGACAAGGAGACCGGCCGCCCCCGCGGCTTCGGTTTCGTGATCATGACCGCGGACGACGCCGGCCGCCGCGCCATCGACGAGCTGAACGGCAAGGAGTTCGACGGCCGCGCCCTGACCGTCAACGAAGCGCGCCCGCGCGAGCCGCGTCAGGAGCGGTCGGGCTGGTAGGCGCGCCGCGCTCGGCACGCCAGGACGGACACGGCCCCGGTCCCCGCGGACCGGGGCCGTTCGCCTGCCCCGCATCCCTCGACATCGCGGGCAACTCCGCGATCCGCGGTGCGTCCTCACCTGCGATTCTCGGCTCCAACCGTCGCTCCGGAGGTCCGCCATGACCGCGCCCCGCCCCCACCGCTCCCGTGCCCCGCTGTTCGTCCTGCTGCTGTCGCTCGCGGCGGCCGCGCCCGTCGCCGCCGGCTCCCTGGACCTGCCCGTGCGCGGCGCCGGCCTGTCCTTCGGCAACTCGCGGTCCTTCACGGGCCTGCGGTTCAACATCCGCGACCGCGACCTGCAGACGATCCGGGGCGTGACCGTCACGCTGTGGGCGCCCGACCGCGAACCCACCGGCCGCATCCAGGGCCTGAGCCTCGGCCTGGCCGGCACGGCCGCCGACGAGATCGACGGCGTCACGCTCAACCTGCTGGGCTGCGGCGCGGACCGCGTGCGCGGCGTGGCGGTCGGCGGCCTGGGCGCCGGCGCCGACGATTTCACGGGTCTCGGCCTGGGCGGGCTCGGGTTCGGCGGCGAAGACCTGACGGGGATCGTCGTCGGCGGGTTGGGTCTCGGCGGCGACCGGCTGACGGGCATCATGGTCGGCGGTCTGGGCGTCGGCGGCGAGGACCTGACCGGCATCATGTTCGGCGGTCTGGGCGTCGGCGGCGAACGGATGACCGGCCTCATGGTCGGCGGCCTGGGCGTCGGCGGCGAGGACCTGACCGGCCTGTTCCTCGCCGGCCTGGGCGTCGGCGGCGAGCGGCTGACCGGTCTGTTCCTCGCCGGTCTCGGCGCCGGCGGCGAGAGCCTGACCGGCGTCGCCGTCGCCGGCGGCGGCCTGCGCGCCGACCGGTTCGCCGGTCTGGCCGCCTGCGGGGCCTACCTGCGCGGCGACGTCCTGACGGGGGTCGGCGTCGGCGCCTACAACCGCTTCGACGTCGGCGTGCAGGGTCTGCAGATCGGCATCGTCAACCACGCCGCCGAATTGCACGGGGTCCAGATCGGCCTGCTCAACCACGCCGGGAACAACCGCCGCGGCGCCCGCTGGCTGCCGCTGCTGAATCTGCACCTCGGCGATTGAAGCCGACAGGAAATCGCGGCCGGGGTCTTGCGCCGCGAAATGCGAATCCTTACGTTGTTGTCAGCTGACAGACGGACGGAAAGGTGCAACAACTTCTTCATCGATCCTTGAGTTTCTGCGCGTTTCCAGTCGACTCAACAGCCTAGGGGGGGCTCCGGCTCCCCCTTGACTGTGTCGGCATCTTGTTTTTCCTCAAGTTTTCAACTATTATGCCGAATCCGATGCATCCAGGAGGGTTCCCATGCACCTGATCCGAGCGATCCTGCTGTCCATCCTATTGACGGCGGCGGCCACACCCGTCGCGGCCCTGGACAATGTCCTGTTCCTGCATCATTCCACCGGCCGCAACCTCATCGACGAGGGCGGCATGCGCAGCACGATCACGCTGCTCAACCAGAGCCGCGGCGCGCCCGTGCAGTTCTGGGACCACGACTACAACGCGATCGGCCTGCGCGGCCCCGACGGCGCCTACACGGGCGAGAGCTACGACATCCCCGGTGACAACACCGACCCCGACGGTTTGTACGCGCTGTGGACCACGGCCAACGGGGCCCGGGCGTCGATCCTCGAGAACCACCAGGTGATCGCCTTCAAGTCCTGCTACCCGGCCTCGGACGTCGGCAGCGACGAGGAACTGCAGCAGTACAAGACCTGGTACCTCGCGATGCGCGACGTGTTCGACGGGCACCCCGACAAGATCTTCGTCGTGGTCTCGCAGCCGCCCCGGCACCGCCTGATCACCGACCGGGACGACGCCGCCCGGGCGCGGGCCTTCGCCGTCTGGCTGGGCAGCGCCGAGTTCCTGGGGGGGCACGACAACCTGCGCTACTTCGACCTGTTCGACCGCCTGGCCGTCCCCGACGACGGCACCGCCACGGCCAACATGCTGCGCTGGGAGTACGAGCGGTCGCACACGGTCGACGACTCCCACCCCAACGCCTTCGCCAACCTGACGGTCGGGCCGGACCTCGCCGCCTTCCTGATCGAGGTCGCGGGCAGCGTGACCCCCAACAGCGTCAGCAGCTGGGGCGAGGTCAAGGCCGCCTGGCGCTGACCGCGGACCACGGTCCAGCAGCAGAGCCCGCGTCCCCTCGAACACGGGTTCTTGGGACGCGGGCTCTTTCGCTGCGGGCCGGCCCGTCGGCGGGTCAGCCTCGGATCAGCTTCTTGTAGCGCAGCCGGTGCGGCTGGTCGGCGTCGAGGCCGAGCCGGGCGTGCCGGTCCTCCTCGTAGTCCGACCAGTTCCCCTCGAACCACCGCGCCTGGCTGTCACCCTCGAAAGCGAGGATGTGCGTGGCGATGCGGTCGAGGAACCAGCGGTCGTGGCTGACGACCACCAGGCAGCCGCCGAACTCCAGCAGCGCGTCCTCGAGCGCGCGCAGCGTGTCGACGTCGAGGTCGTTGGTCGGTTCGTCCAGGATGATCAGGTTGGCTCCGGACTTCAGCAGCTTCGCCAGGTGGACCCGGTTGCGCTCGCCGCCGGAGAGGACGCCCATCTTCTTCTGCTGGTCGGCGCCGCGGAAGTTGAAGCCCGAACAGTAGGCGCGGGAGTTGATCTTGCGGCCGCCGAGGTCCAGCTCCTCCAGGCCGCCGGAGATCTCCTCCCAGACCGTGCGGTCGTCCTGAAGGTCGTCGCGCAGCTGGTCGACGTAGGACATCCGCACCGTCTCGCCGACGCGCAGCTCGCCGCCGTCGGGCTGCTCCTGCCCGGTGATCATGCGCATCAGGGTCGTCTTGCCGGCGCCGTTGGGGCCGATGACGCCCACGATGCCGCCCTTCGGCAGGTGGAAGGAGAGGTCGTCGAAGAGCAGCTTGTCGCCGTAGGCCTTGCGCAGCGCGGTGGCCTCGACCACCACGTCGCCCAGACGCGGCCCGGGCGGCAGGGAGATCTGGGCGGTGCCCTGGCGCAGGTCGCGCTCCTGGGTCACCAGTTCCTCGTAGCGGGACAGGCGGGCCTTGCTCTTCTTGTGGCGCGCGCGGGCGGGCGTGCGCACCCACTCCAGCTCGCGCTCGAGGGTCTTGATCCGCGCCTCGTCCTGCTTCTGCGCTTCGGAGAGCTGCTTGCGTTTCTGGTCCAGCCACGAGGAGTAGTTGCCCTCCCAGGGGATGCCGTAGCCGCGGTCCAGCTCGAGCACCCAGCCGGTGACGTTGTCCAGGAAGTAGCGGTCGTGGGTCACGATCACCACGGTCCCCTCGTACTCGCGCAGGTGCCGCTCGAGCCAGGCCACCGACTCGGCGTCGAGGTGGTTGGTGGGCTCGTCCAGCAGCAGCAGGTCCGGCTTCTGCAACAGCAGCTTGCAGAGGGCGACGCGGCGCACCTCGCCGCCGGACAGCGTCTCGACCTTGGCGTCGCCCGGCGGGCAGCGCAGCGCGTCCATCGCGATCTCGAGCGTGCGGTCCAGCTCCCAGCCCTGCTGGGCGTCGATCTGGTCCTGCAGCCCGCCCATCTCGTTCATCAGCGAGGTCATCTCGTCGTCGTCGATCGGCTCGCACATGCGCATGCTGATGGCGTTGAAGCGGTCGATCTTCGCCTTGAGGTCGGCGACCGCCTCCTCGACGTTGCCGCGCACGTCCTTCGCGGGATCCAGCGTCGGCTCCTGGGGCAGGAACCCGATGCGGATCCCGTCCGCCGGGTACGCCTCGCCGATGAACTCCTGGTCCACGCCGGCCATGATCCGCAGCAGCGTGCTTTTGCCAGCGCCGTTGAGGCCGATGACGCCGATCTTGGCGCCCGGCAGGAACGACAGCCACAGCCCGCGCAGGATCTCGCGGTTCGGCGGGATGACCTTCTTCAGGCCGATCATCGTGAAGACGTATTGCTGGGCCATGGGCTCCTCGCAGGTTCGGGTGGGACGCTTCGCGGCGACAGGATAAGCGCCGGGAGCCCCGCGCACAACCGCCCGTACGCCGCCCGGCGCGCGAAGGGCCCCGCGCACGGTCGTGCGCGGGGCCCCGGGACCGCGGCGGCGGGGGCTACTTCACCAGCAGCAACCGCCGGCTCAGGACCTCCCCGCCCACGGACAGGCGCGCAACGTAGGCGCCGGCGGCGGCGACGCGACCCGCGTCGTCCCGGCCGTCCCACGTCGCCTCGCGGCGTCCCGCCGCCTCGACCCCGCCGGTGCGCAGCGCGCGCACGAGCCGGCCCGCGACGTCGTAGATCCGCAGTTCGACCCGCCCGGCGCACGGCAGTTCGTACCGCAGGGTCGTGGCGGGGTTGAACGGGTTCGGGAACGGCTCGTGGAGTTGCAGCCGTCCCGCCGCGGCGGGCGGCGCCGCGACGGGCACGCCCTGCCGGACGTTCAGCCGGCGGTCGGCGGCCAGGCCGGTGACGATCTGCTGCTGACCGTCGGGCCAGCGGATGCGCACGGTGTCGGCGATCGCGGCGCCGCCGAGTCCGAACTCGACCGTCGGCGACTCCTGGGACAGGTAGCCGGAGCCGGCCTGGACCTCGCGCATCTGGCGCACCCCGCCGGCGGTGAGCCAGACGCGGGCGCCCACGGCCGAGGTGTTGCCGCCGGACGCGGCGAGATCGAGGTGGAGCCAGTGGTTCCCCCCGGCCATCCCGTTCAGCAGCAGGCCGCTCGGGCCCCCGTCGTTGGCGACGTAGGCGTCGAGGTCGCCGTCGCCGTCGAGGTCGCCCAGGGCGACGCCTTCGGCCGCGCCGTTGGCCGCCTCCAGTCCCAGGGGGACGCGGGTGAACGTGCCGCCGCCCTCGTTGATCAGCACGCGGTCGGGATCGCCGCGCCGGGCCAGATAGAGGTCCAGGTCGCCGTCGTTGTCCAGGTCGCCCCAGGCGACCCCGCGGCCGTGGCCCGCGTCCCCCAGGGCCGAGCCGACGATCAGCGGCCAGGTGCCGCGGTCGTTGCGGATCAGCAGGTCGGCTTGGCCGTCGTTGGCCACGTACAGGTCGAGGTCCCCGTCGTTGTCGTAGTCGCCCCAGGCCGCGCCGTGGCCGTTGCCCACGTCGGCCAGCACGCCCGTGCCGGTCGCGTTGTACCAGCCCAGGGTGCCGCCGTTCTGGAAGAGGCGGTTGGCGCCGTAGCGGTTCGTCAGGAAGACATCCTGGTCGCCGTCGTTGTCGTAGTCGCCCCAGGCCGCGCCGGCGCCGTTGGCGGCGTCGGCGACGATCCCGCCGACACTCATCATGAACCAGGCGACGCCCATGTCGGCCACGCCCCGCAGCAGGACGTTGGCGCCGCCGTTGACCACGTACAGGTCCAGCATGCCGTCGCGGTCGTAGTCGGCGGCGGCGACCGAGGTCCCGGCGCCGGTGTCGCCGGCGGGCCCGAAAGTGGCGTCGAGGTAGCCGCCCGCGCCGTCGGCGCGCAGCAGCAGGTTGGACTGGGCGTCGCGCACGAGGTAGACGTCGCGATGGCCGTCCCCGGTCACGTCGGCCCAGACCGCGGACATGCCCGCGCCGGCATCACGCAGCAGGGCGTGGCCGCCGGGCGCGAAGTCCAGCCCTCCCCCGTTCGTCAGCAGGGTGTTCTGCCCGTTGCGCACCGAGACATAGATGTCCAGGTCGCCGTCCTCGTCGGCGTCGACGATCGCCACGCCGCGCGCCGCGGCGCCGGCCAGGGCGAGATCCGCGTCGGCCGCCGCTGTGAAGGGGCCGTCGGTGTACAACCCCGACAGCGTGGCCTCCCCGTCCTGCGCCAGCTGCGCCGTCACCACGGCGGGGACGGGTTCCGTCCAGCCGGACACCTCGCCCCAGGTCAGGACGTACTCGCCGGTCAGGAACACGCGCACGACCCGGTCGTCGGCGCCGCTGAGCGAGAAGCCGCCGGGACCGGTCAGGGTCCACGGCGCCGACAGCCCGTCGGGCTGCGCATCGACCGTCAGGACGCCGGCGTACTCGGCCACGGCTTCGGCGGCCTGCAGCACCGTCCGGTTCGCCTCGCTCTGCACGAAGACGATCACGCCGAGGCGCTCGGGATTCCACGACGGGTCGACGGCGAACGCGCGCTGGACGATGACCGACTGGCCGGGCGACGTCAGCGTGAAGGGCTCGCCCGCCGGCACCGCGCGCACGTAGTTGGGATATTCGGGGCGGGGCAGCGCCTCGTACACATAGAAGCGCACCTGATTCGAGCTCGTGGTCACGGTCGAGGCCACCTGGATGGTGGCGGCCACCGACCCGTTCGAGCCGACGACCTGAAAGCTCGCCGCGATCGTCAGGGGCGAGGCGACGCCCAGCCTGTTCTGCACCAGGGGCTGGTAGGTGTTGAACATGCTGCCGCTGGGCATGCCGCCGACGGAGCTGATCACCCCGTCGAACATGGCCGTCGGCGTCCCGCTCAGTCCGTAGTAGAGGAACCGGTCGTGCCCGATGCCGGTGCCGGTGTCCCAGGTCAGCGGCACGAACTCGGTGCTGTCGTAGGCGGCGAGCAGATCATGGAATCCCGCGACCGCGGAAGGGCAGTAGGGTCAGCCGGCCGAGGAGAACAGTTCTCCCAGGACCGTGCGGGGCGCCGCCCGGGCGGCATCGGCGAGGCCGCCGGCCAGGATCAGACCGGTGGCGAGGACGAGCACGAGGGAGCGGGAAGGATGCCTGGATTTCATGGAGCCTCCTCCTGGAAACGCGGGGCGCGGGTGACGACTTCTCGAATCATAGCATCGAGTTAGGCGTTCCGGCAAACGTTCCCTCAAAATGCCTGGAATCGCGACATTTCCGATGAAAATTAACTTTCTGGACACGTGATGGTTGTGCTAGAATGTCGGCATCCCCGTACAGTTTCTTGCTGTATCGTGCCCTCGGGCAGAAAGAGCGGAACTCGGAGGGATTCAGTATCCCGCATGCGGCGATGGCCGACTGCGGTGGCCAGTCAACCAATTCGAGGGGGACCTTCATGAAGACAGGCAACCTGATGCTCGCGATCCTGATGATCCTGGGCCTCGCCGTGGCGGCGAGCGCCATGGACAAGGACGAGGCCCTGCACGGGCCGACCGCCTACGTGCCCGAAGCGATCAGCCCCATGCTCATCACCGGCGCCGACTGCACCGACCCCATCGTCATCTCCAGCCTGCCGGCCAACCTGACCGGCCAGACCAACTGCGGCATGGGCAACACCTACTCCGCCACCTGCCTGGGCAGCTACGACGGCGGCGAAGATGTCATGTACCGCCTCGACCTCGCGGCCGAGACGACGATCGACATCCTGGTGACCACGACGGCCACCTGGACCGGCATCCTGCTGGACGACAACTGCCCGCCCGACGCCAGCGGCTGCATCGCCATCAACACGGGTAGCGCCGGCAACCGCTCCATCAACGACAAGACCCTGGCGGCCGGCAGCTACTGGATCATGATCGACACCTGGCCGACCCCGAACTGCGTCTCTTCGTTCGATCTGGCCATCACCGAGGACGTGCCGCCGCCGCCGCCGCCGGCCAACGACGTCTGCGCGGGCGCCATCGACCTGCAGAGCTTCGACACCAACATCTTCACGGTCGACCTCTGCGCCGGCTACACCAACAACTACGACGCCGGCGGCACCACGGGCTGCACCGGCTACGCCTCCGCCGGCAAGGACGCCACCTACAAGGTCTACCTGACCGCCGGCGAGAACCTCACCGCCTCGATGGTCAGCGCCCACGACTCGGCCCTGTGGCTCGTGACCGACTGCGCCGCCGCCGCCGCGACCTGCGTCGCCGGCGCCGACGAGACCTTGGCCGGCGGTGTCGAGACCATCAGCTACAGCGCCGCCGCCGCCGGCTGGTACTACCTGATCATCGACGGGTACGCCGCCGACGCGTGCAACGTCGCCACCGTCACCATCGACGCGCCTGTCGCCAATGAGAATTACCAGTGGGGCGGCGTGAAGGCGATGTTCAAATAGCTAGTTCTGACTCCGTAATTGTCCCTAGCAGAGGCGAGGCCCCGCGGCCTCGCCTCTG
>JADHEF010000078.1_pt1 | contig 113324 bp, 89 predicted proteins | sample 8952391 | NCBI WGS metagenome assembly JADHEF01 (sample SAMN16124439, study PRJNA663245) | bioreactor sludge metagenome | isolation source: sludge (nitrite) | place: India:Bengaluru | collected 2019-02-28
GGCGCTTCTGAAGCCGCGGCGGCGGCCGGCGCCGCGGTACTGGATCCGGTAGCGGAGGTGCGGTCCAGGCCCTGTGGCTCGTTCTCGGCCAAGGCGCGAGAGGGACGAGTCGCGTCGCCGATCAGTTGAGTCGAATCGAAGCTCTTGCGTTTCGCTCGCGCCCCGTCACTGTCAGAGTCGGCTGCTTATGGCGGCGGAATCATCGTAGTATCCGGCTCCGAGGCCGATACTTCTCGGTGCGATTGGGAGCGCGTGGACGATCAACAGGCCAGCCAGAGGCGCACTTGCACTTGGGCGACAGTGACCCGGAGCGCGTGACGACGATTTCGTCGGCCCGGGAGACGCGGACTCTCCTCGCGGTTCTGGCTGTCTTGGGGATCCTCCTGTTCGTCACGAGCGTGCCCGGCGTCTTCACGATCGACGAGAACAACTACCTGTCGACCGTCCTCTCCCTGCGTGGCGGACGTTTGACGGTACCAGGCACGGAAGGGCTCACGCCGAGCCGAATGCTCGCCTACTTCGATCCGACCGCGATCAGTCGTCGTGCGACGACATCGCCAGTAGCCTCGACGGCCCCGCCCCTGTACGCGTTCTTCGCTCTCCCGTTCGCGCTTTTCGGGTGGAGGGGGCTGATCGCGCTGAACGTCATCGCCTTCCTCGTGACAGGGTTCCTCGTGTTCCGGCTTGCGCAGTCCCTTTCAGAGGATCGTGCGGCGCCCTGGCTCGCCTTCTGGACGTTCGTCCTCGCGGGGTACTCGATCGAGTACGCACAGGGAGTCTGGCCTCATATGCTCTCCGTGGCCCTGGCGACGGGCGGAGTCACCGGCGCCGTTCGCTCCCGTCGCGACGCGGGCCTCGCGACGTCTGTGGTCGCCGGCCTCCTCTGCGGCGTCGCGACCGGTGTTCGCTATCAGAACCTCGTCTTCGCGTTGGCGGTCGGGGCCGGGCTCCTCCTTGCGGACCGGCGTCGGATCGCGAAAGCGGGCGCGTTCTCCCTTGCGTTCTGCCTGCCGCTTGCAGCGAGTTCCGCGATCAACTTCGTGCGGCTTGGGTCCTGGAATCCGGTCAGCAAGGGACCGGGCTATATGTCGCTCCGTGCGGGCACTACGTTCGACAACCCTGTCGTCGAAGGAGTCGTCCTCCTCGCGACGAGGGTCGTCGACTACTCTCTGCATCCGTCTCCTCGGGACCCGGCGGCCGCTCTCCCGTGGCAACTTCCCTACGGGCCAACGGGGACCTATGTCTACTTCGGAGCGATCAAGAAGTCGTGGATCCAGTCTTCGCCCTGGATTCTCCTCGCGCTGGTTATCCTCCTCCTGTTCGCCGTCTCGAGAGAGAGTTCCTCCCGACGCAGGGAGAGCCGCGCGTTTCTCCTCGTAATCGGCGCCGTGATGGCTCTCTTCGCCGCAGCCGGCTTTGGCCGGATCGACGGGGTCTGCTTCAATCAACGCTACTTTCTGGAACTCGTCCCGCTCGTGGCCGTAGCCTTTACCTGGGGGGTCGACGGGAAGCCCCTGGCACGTCGGCCACTTCTGGAGGGGGCCCTCCTCGGTACCGTCCTCGGATGCGTGCCGCTCTTCCTGCCGATGCTTTCCAGAGAGCGGCACTTTCTCCTCCTTCGCCTACCACTCGTCCTGGCTGTGATTCTCGTCGTCGTATGGTTCACCGCGGGGAGGTCGTCCACTCCGTCATGGACCTGGTCGCGACTCGCGGGCGCCTGCCTTCTGTACTCCTTTCTCGTCCACCTCGGGGACGACCTTTCGGCGTCCGGTCGGGCCCGCGCGGGGAAACTGGCGATTCGCGGGTCGGTGGAGTCCACGATTGCGGGAGGGCCGGCGGCCCTTCTTGCACGCTGGGGCGAGGCCGAGCCGTTCGGACCGCTCCAACTCGACCACGACCTGGTCATCCTAGACACGCACGCCGCACCGATATCCGAGGGGCGGCAGCTTGTGGGTGAACTCTTGACGAAGGGGAGGCGGGTCTTCGTCTACACAACGCGGATGTCCCTCGACGAGCTGCAGACGTTGTCAGAGGGGCTCGTCGTCGTCCGCCCGCCGCTGCCTCCTGACGTGCCCCTCTTCGAACTGAGGGCCCGGACGGGAGAATCTCCGCCATGAGTTCGGATCGGCAGGCCGAACGCGTCATCTTCCTCGTCGACGTCGTCGTCCTCATTGCCGCGATGGGGGCCTCCTACGTACTCCGCGGGGCGCTCGTTCCTCTCCTGCCGGGCCTGAAGCCCTCCGTCCCGGCGAGCGACTACCTCCACATTCTTCTCGTCTTCGTGCCGACGTGGGCGTGGTGCGCGGACAGGCTGGACCTCTATCGGACCCGAACGCTCCGTGGCCCCCTGCTCGACCTTCTCCGGTCGCTTCTTTCCACGCAGGCCTGGGGCGCGCTCGCGATCTCGGCGATCCTCGTCGCCGCGCGCGTCAGCTTGAACCGGTCCTTCATCGGTGTCTTCCTCGCCGTCTCGACGCTCTTTCTGCTCCTCGACAAGCTCACGCAGCAGGCCTGGATCCGGCACCAGCGAGGTCGCGTGACCAGCCTCGTCGTCGGCGAGGACCCGGTGGGCCCCGAGGTCGCCGGCGAGATGGAACGGCTCCGGGGGCGTCATGTCGAACGCCTGGTCTCCGCGGAGCCCGATGCTCTCCGGGAGCGGCTTCGCCGAGGGAGCATCGACGAGGTCGTACTGGCCGGCACCTTCGCGCATGCCCGTCTACGGCATCTTCTCGAGGTCTGTGAGGCGATCGGGGTGCCCGCCCTCGTGCGGGTCGAGCGGGTCGAGCTCGATCTGGCGCGCCCGGGCGCCGAGTTCGTCGGCCCGAGCCTCTACGTCACCTACCGCACGGTCGAGCCCGACCGCCCGTCCCTGCTGGTCAAGGAGCTGGTCGATCGGATCGTGGCCGCCGTGGGCCTCGTCATCCTCTCGCCGCTCTTGCTCCTCGTCGCCGTCGTCGTGAAGGCGACCTCCCGCGGGCCGATCCTGTTTTGCCAGATGCGCGGGGGCCTGAACGGAAGGCCGTTCCGGATGCTCAAGTTCCGGACGATGAAGTGCGGTGCGGAGGCCGAGCGGGAATCGCTTCTGGCCGCGAACGAGATGGATGGGCCCGTCTTCAAGCTGTCGAGCGACCCCCGCGTGACGTCGCTCGGGAGAATCCTCCGGAGGACGAGCGTCGACGAGCTCCCTCAACTGGTCAACGTCCTGCTCGGCCAGATGAGCCTCGTCGGCCCACGCCCCCTGCCCGTGGTCGAGGCTCGGGAGCTCGACGGCGTTCACCGGCGTCGGATGAGCGTCCGGCCCGGGATCACCGGCCTCTGGCAAGTGAGTGGACGAAACGACCTGACCTTCCAGGAGTGGATGGCCCTCGACCTGCAGTACATTGACAACTGGAACCTGGGACTGGATGCGATCATCCTTCTCCGGACGATCCCGGCGATTCTCTCGGCCCGCGGGGCGAGGTGACGTCTCTGCCAGGCGGCCTCGGCACGTTCGCCCGAGTGGTGGGGGGCTAGTTCTCGCGACGGGCGAGTTGAATCAAGGCACGGTCCGTGCTCGTACTTCTGCGGGGGCCTTTCGAGCGGCCGCACGAAGCCAGATGGAGTCGAGAACGCCTGCTGCCGAGGGACCTTACCAGCGGGTGTGGGCCCTTATCGAGCGCGGGCCATGACCGGCATGAGATCATCGGCTCTGCGATGATCGCGAGGTTTCTCGTCTTGCCTTGTAGCTCATGCTTGAGGCTCCCGGCGTCGCCCGAATGATTCGAATGCCCGAGGACGCCCTCGGTTTCGGTTTCCGGGCAGCGGGAGCTACCCGTGTTGGATGTAGGCGACTCTCCCCTCGAGAAGTGTTCCCTCCCTTCGTTCCCTCCCCCTGTGTCATGGCCACAAGAGGAATGCGTCACGTCGGCGGGTGCGGCACCGGCGGGTCCAGCCGGAGCATCCTCTCTGCCTCGTGCCCATCGGGGGGGTGGGCGGCACACGGCGTGGCAGCGGGGGCGGCGTCGCGCTGTTCCGTCTCGTCCGGAGTGGATGCGGGCCCGGCCCATGGATAGGGAAGGCCTCGAAGCACGCGCCGCAGCGGGAACAGGGGAGTCGTCAGTCCGTCCGTGGCGTCGATACCGCGTCGGTCCGGTCGTCGTAGACGCGATCCGCCGATCCGAGCTCGTGGACGCCCTCGTCGCGGCTTCCTCGGGAGGCGAGGGTCGATCCGCTGCCTACGTCAACGCGCATGTATTCGAGCTCCTGCATTCGGATCGGGAACTCGCGGCGGCGACGGAGACGATGGATATGGTCTTCTGCGACGGCGTCGGGGCGCTGCTCGGGTTTCGGGCGCTCGGAGCCGTAGTTCCAGAGCGAATGACGCCGCCCGATTTCATCGACGAGGTGCTGCGTGACTTGCGCGATCGGGGCGGCACCGTCTTCCTGCTGGGCGACGAGACCGATGTCGTCGCGAAGATGTCTGAGGTACTGGAGGATCGGTGGCCCGGCATCGTGGCAGGAGTCCACCACGGCTTCTTCCCACCTTCGGATCTCGGGTCCGTCGCCGCCCGGGTCGCGAGCTCGCGCGCCAATCTCGTGCTCGTGGCGATGGGGAGCCCACGCCAGGAGCTGACGATCGTCGCGCTGCGGCGGGCCGGCCTCGGCGCGAGTCTCCTCGCCGTGGGCGGGCTCTTTCGTTGGTATTCCGGGGTCGAGACTCGAGGGCCGAGGTGGGCAACAGACCATGGATTCGAATGGCTCTTCAGGCTTCTCGTACAGCCCAGGAGAACAGCGCGACGCTACCTCTTCGGGCTTCCGCGGTTTGGCCTCAGGGTGGTCGGCCTCCGGTTGCTCGGGCGGTACGCGCGTGTGGCTTAACCCCTCAATCGACGCTGGCCGCAGTGTTCAATGCTACCTACGGGGCGAATCCGATTTCTCTCGCCCGCTTGAAATGATTGATGGTCAGCCCAAGGCATGACAGGCCGGCCAGCGCCATCGGTCCTGGTTCGCGACGCCAAAACTCGGTACTGGCGCTCTCTCTGAGCCTGACGGCGCGCGGTCTCCGCGCTGCGGGTCGCCTGCTTGCGTTCGCACTGGCGGCCCGGCTCTTTCGCCTCGGCGAGGTGGGTGACTTCGCCTTCTGGCTCGCGGCCGGATCCTTAACGGCCGTGCTGAGCGATCTTGGTCTCTCCGAGCACCTGACACGCGCTTTGCCGGGCGCTGTGGGCAACAACGGCATCGTCCGCGCTGCCCTGAGGGCCCGGCTGGCAGCGCTCCTGCCGTGCCTGGTATTCGGCTGGCTGATCGGGGTCGCATTCGGCGGGATAGGTGATCTCGGGGCCGTGGGCTCGTTCGCGTTTGGTGTCGCGGTCGGATTCTCCGACTTTCTCAGCGCGATCCGTCGCGCGACCGGTCGCTTCGATCTCGAGATCCTGGAGTCCGGACTCGTGACCGGGGTCGGGCTCGGTACGGGACTCGCGGCCGTGGCTTCCGGGCTGGGTTTCGTTCCATTCCAGCTGGCGCTCGGCGCTGGTGCGGTCGGCGCAGCAGCGGTTCGGGTCGTGGCACTCGCGCGAACCGTGCGGAGCTCTGGAGACGGGGCCGGGCCAGGCGCCGGCCGCGTCGCCGCCGAGGCGAGGTGGCTCTGGGCGAGGGCCATCCTGGGATGGGGATACCTCGATGCCACTGTCCTTCTCGTGGGCCTCGTGTCCGATCCGGTACAGGTCGCTCTCTTCGCTGGCGCGGCCCGCCTCGTCGGCATCATGACGCAACCCCTGCTTGCGGTTGCGGCCGTCTTCACTCCCGTGCTGGCACACGAGGCAAGCTTTGGGCGCGAGCGCTTTGAGGCAGCTAGTCGCCGCCTCAATTGGATCGGTCTCGCGTCCGTGCCCTGTGCCTTCGCCGCCTGTATCGTCCTCGGGCATTTTGGCATTGCCGGCTTCGGCGCCGGCTTCCGCAGCGCCCAGCCGATTCTGGCCCTGCTGGCTCTTGGTTTCGCCGTTCATGCCGGGGTCCTCAGCAGCGTGCCTCTGATCGTCCTTGGACGGGAGCGGAGCCTCGTGCTGTCCACCATCGGCGGCCAGTCCGTGCTCTGGATCACGACGCTCGCACTGGCCGGAAGGCGGGGGGCCGAAGGAGGCGCCATAGGCGTGCTAACCTGTTTAATCGCGGTGAAGGTCGCGACGGTGGTCCTGTATCAGCGGGCTCGACTGCCGTTGGGCGGCTGGCTCCAGTGTGCTGCGATCGCTGCGGTCCTCGCCTGGTTCCTCGCAGTGTGGAACCTGGACGGCTGGCCTCGGTGGAGTCTGCTCGGCGGCGGAGCGGTGATGAGCGGACTCGCTACGCTCGTTCTCCTGACCCGGACCAAGGTCGTCACGCATGCGGCGTAGAAACGTGCCGGCTGCCAGGTCTCGGTGGCAAGTGCCAGACGAAATTGCGGCTTCCGGCGCGGCCTCGCATGGAAACGGTGGCGTGGCGGCGCCGAGACGACACCTTTTCGCGGACATGCAATGGGCGCATACAGGCCGGGCTCGGGAACCCGCGCGCCGGTGGAGGGCAGATCGTGAGCAGGAGTACCGAGACCGAGGATTTGCGAGGACCTTCAGCTTTCGTTCCCGAGCTCGAGGTCGTGAACTGTGACCTTTGCGGCAGCATGGCCGGGTCGCTCCTGCTTCGTGGGGACGACTCCCGGTATGGGGTGTCTGGCACGTTCGCCGTCGTGCGTTGCGAGGTCTGCGACCTTGTGCGAGTGAGCCCCCGGCCGACCCTCGACTCACTGTCACACTACTACCCCGTCGAATACGAGCCGCATCAGGATCCGGGCCTTCAGCATCGGAGCCGCGTCGGCGATCTGCTCCGGCGCCTCGGCCTGGACTCGTCGGGAGGAGCACGCCGGCTCCTGGTGTGGCTCTACAACTGTCTTGCCTTCCGCGCCTTCTTGGCTGGTGCACCGGGTCGGATTCTCGACGTGGGTTGCGGAGCGGGTGCCTATCTCGCGGTCTGGAAGAGTCTGGGGTGGACGGTGGAGGGCGTGGAACCCAATGAGCGGGCCGCTGCGGTTGCGGCGGAGCGGCTGGGAGCGACGGTGCACGTGGGATTGGTCGAGGACCTCCAGCTTGAGGCCGGCAGGTACGACTTGGTGACCATGTGCCACAGCCTCGAGCACGTGCGCTCTCCCCGGACTGTCCTCCGCGTGGTTCACCGGCTCCTGTCGCAGAAGGGCCGGTTGCTCCTGATGATGCCGAACTTCGCGGCCTGGGAGCGCTCGCTCCTCGGAGAGGACTGGTACGGTCTCGAGATTCCCAGACACCTCTATCACTTCGAGCCCCGCACCCTCATCAACGTTCTCGAGAAGGAGGGGTTCGTGGTCAGGTCCCTGTGGGGCTCTGCTCAGCCTGACGGCTTGATTCGCAGCCTCCGCCACCGCCTGGGCCGTCACGACGCGGACCGAGCCGTGGGACCAGTTGCGCGGGTGGTGGGCACCGCAGTTTTGACGTTACCCGCCGTCCTCCGCCGTTCCGGACGAATGTGGGCCGTCGCAGAGCGCGCAGAGGACCTGGCGGGGCCCACGATCTAGGCTCTCCGCACCGTTGGTGGACGGAGCCCCAGGCGGCGGATGACCTCGGCGGCCCGTTCCTCCCCGGCTGGTCAGGATCCTGCCGGCGGATCGACGGATCTTGGCCCAGCCACCCGGGAGACCTCGTCGTCAAGGTACGGCGTGGCGAGGGCCAGCCACACGATGCCGGCCTCTTTCACGAGCGCCCCGAGGGTGTAGAAGAGGAACGCCGGGAAAACGAGCCAAAGGGCCAGTGCAGGGAAGATGGCTTCGATAACGAGCAGGGACGAGAGGACCAGCCAGATGTTCGTCTGGTAGAGGAGGCTCTCCTCGACGAAGCGCCGCAACCAGGAGGCGCCCCCGCCCTTCGCTGCGGGCGGACCCGCGACGGGAGGCCTCGCCGCCCCAGCAGGAGGCTCCCGTAAAGTCTCGGCAGGAGATCGCTTCTGGAGCACCTCGAGAACGACCCGCCTCGTCACGGGAGCGGCGCAGCGACCGAACACTGCGGCGAGGAGCGCGAGCCCAAGGGGAACGACGCCGCCACCGGCACGCAGAAGGTGAGCGCCAATCGCGAGGCCGAAGGCATTGATCTGAAGGTAGGCGCTCCAGTTCTCCAGGAACATCCCCCGGAGGGAGCAGCGACCGAGCGCGCGCGCGAGCTCGCCGTCGACTGAGTCCAGGACGGAGTAGAGGTGGAACAGCAACGCCCCGAGCAGAACGAGAGGCCGGTCGCCGAAGGCGATCAGGGAGCACAACGCAAGTCCTATCGCGATGTTGAGAGCGCTCACCAGGTTCGGCGATACCTGGTAGGGGAGCAGGAGCGCAGTGAGATAGGCCGAGACCCGCCGCGTGAAGTACGTGTCGTACAGGTTGGCGGTCCTCCGCTGCGCGCCTGCACGAACTGCCGCGACGCGCTCGCCGTACGTAGGGCTCACGGTTCCCGCCTCGCGAGGGCGACCTCAGCTTCGGCCCGCATCTCGGCGGTGTCGACGTCGCGCCAGAAGCCGCCCTGGATGTCGAGGACGGTCATCCGGCCCGCCCGAGCGAGCCGGGCCACGCCGTCGCTCAGCGACGCGTCGCCCTGCTCCTCTCGGACCTCGGCGAGGGCGGACAGCAGGCCGGGGGTGCAGACGAACACGCCGATGTCCACCGCGTCGAACTCCACCAGCTCCTTTCCGATGGCCACGAGCCTGTCATCCGCCGTGCTCACCTTCGTGGCGTCCTCCAGGTCGAACACGTGGTCGATGTCCCTGTCGACGAGGAGAGTGGCGCCGTCGCCGGGTGGCGCGACGCCCGGGATCAGCCGCATCACCTCGTCGCCGACGACGTGATCGGCCATTGCAAGGACGAACTCGCCGGCGAGTTGCTCGCGCGCGGCCAGCAGGCTGACGCCGTTCTTGAGGCGGTAGTCCGGGTTGAATACGGTCTCCACCGCGACCCCGAGGCGCGGGCGCCAGGATGCGACCTGGTCCTCGATCTCAGAGGCGCGGTGTCCCGTCACGATCACCACACGACGGCAGCCGGCGATTTCGAGCTGGCGGACCGCCCGAAGCAAGGCCGGGACGGACCGGATGGGGACGAGCGGCTTCGGGGCGCTCTCGCCGCCGACCGCCAGCCGGGTACCGAGACCGGCGGCGAGAACGACACCCGCCCGGTCGACCGCCGTATCAGAGCGAGGAATCGTCGTCCTCGGCGAGATGCGTGAGGGGCTGCTCGCCCGCCAGGACGCGGAGCGTGTTCTTGAGCCGAAAGTGCTGAATGAAGAGATCGTGCTCGGCGACGTGTCCCTGCTCGACGTGCGGGCTCTTGAAGAAGAAAGACAGCCACTCCTGGACGCCGGAACGGCCGGCACGCTGGGCCAGGTCGAGGAGCAGGACCAGGTCGAGGACCAGCGGTGCGGCGAGAATGGAGTCGCGACAGAGGAAGTTGATTTTCAGCTGCATCGGATAGCCGAGCCAGCCGAAGATGTCGACGTTGTCCCAGCCTTCCTTGGAATCCCCTCGCGGCGGGTAGTAGTTGATCCGGATACGGTGGTGGAGGTCGCCGTAGAGCTGCGGATAGAGACTCGGCTGGAGAATCGAGTCGAGGACGCCGGACTTCGATACCTCCTTTGCCCGGAAGCTCTCCGGGTCGTCGAGCACCTCGCCGTCGCGATTGCCCAGGAGGTTGGTCGAGAACCAGCCGTGGACGCCCACCATTCGTGCCTTGAGTCCCGGAGCGATGATCGTCTTGAGCAGGGTCTGGCCTGTCTTGAAGTCCTTGCCCGCGATCGGTACACGGTTCTCGAGAGCGAGCTGCTCGAGGGCCGGGAAGTCGGCCGAGAGGTTGGGGGCGCCGTTGGCGTAGGCGACACCCTCCTTCAGCGCGGCGTAGGCGTAGAGCTGCGACGGCGAGATCGCGGGGTCATCCTGGGAGAGGCCGGCCTCGAAGGCGTCGATGGACTGGTGGCAGGGCGCTGGGGTGAGGAAGATCTCCGTCGATCCGCACCAGATCATCACCGCGCGGGACGCCCCGGAATCCGCGAGCGCTTTGCGGACGTCGACCCGGAGCGCCTCAGCCAGATCCCGCTTGTGACGTAGCGGTTTGACGTTCGGCCCGTCGAGACGCTTGACGTAGTGTTGGTCGAACGCGGCGGCCATCGGCGCCACACCCGATAGAAAGTCCCGAAGGGCGTCGACATGGGACCGCTGCAGCACTTCCGCGCGGCAAGCGGCCTCGTACGCGTTGTCGGGAATGGGGTCCCAGCCCGCGAAACAGAGATCTTCGAGAGGAGCCAACGGAACCAAGTCGCGAATGAGGGGATTGCGCTGGTCGGAACGCCTGCCGATGCGGATGGTCTGAAGCTGTGTGATCGAACCGAACGGCTGGGAAGTGCCGCGGCGAACGGCCTCCACACCGGCCATGAAAGTCGTCGCGACCGCACCCATCCCAGGCGTGAGGACGAGGAGGCGCCCCCGACTTGGCGGGACGCCGGAGCCAGTGCGCGATATCGCGGCATTATCCAGTCTGGAATTCATGAGGCCAAGTATAGACGCGACTCCCGTCACAGGTGGAGTGATGACTATGGCGATGACCGGAACCCGAATCCGTGAAGTGCGCCCGCCCGGCGGCGTCTTCGCGCGGATTTCGCGAACATGAATAGTCTCGAAATACTGGATTACGAGCGCCAGGTCTTTCCAGTCCGCGGTCTGCTGATCCGCCAAGGCGGACTCCAGTCCCTTCGGTTCGGGAAATGGCCGGCCTTCGGAAGAGGTCGTACTATCTCCTCCGCGACGCTGCCATCGATACCTACAGCGCGATAGCTACGATGGGACCCTAGGAGACCAGTCTTCCTTCAGCCCCCGTGCTGCGGTTACTCGGTCCGGTCCTCCTTCGGGCATTCGGTCGCGCCGCCGACCTCAGGCCTCCCCTCTGGCGTCGTGAACGCGGGCGCATCCGCGATCGGCGGCGTGCGCGGTTACGGGCGACGATCGTCCGGGACGACAGCGATGACGTTCCTCCCGGACTCCCGCCGGAAACACGAGACGAGAAACGGAGCTCCGAAGGCGGCGAGCAGCAGATAGAGCGCGATGTTCGCGGGCCAGAGGACGTCCGCTGGGCTCCTCGCCGTGAAGATGACCAGGGGCATGAACCAGGCTGACAGCCGGATGGAAAGCCTCTCGGCGGCCGCGCCGGCCCCGACGAGGGCGGGACCGAGGAGCCAGGTCAGATACCACTCGTGATTGCTGGTGTTCAAGGTGAGGAAGTGCGAGAGAAACAGGAAGACCCAGGCCCTCTCCAGTGCGCCCGGCCGGCCCCTGAACCGGTCCCTGACGAGGAGAACGAGGCTGGCTGCGGCAAGGAGGAAGAACGCCGCGAGCAGGATCCGGCTCATCGCGGGAGCCGGGACCTGGAACAGGAACCGGTCGACGGCGCCGAGCAAGAAGTGCACGCTGCTCCGGAAAGTCCCGCTCCCGTGTCGGATCGCCGATAGAAGACTCGACGGGAAGCCCGGATAGCGAAGGGCGAGAAGAGCGACCGGGAGCGCGAAACCCGCGAGGAAGCGGAGGGGGGCGCGGAAGGAGAGGGCCCTTCCCGACCGCCCCCGGAGAGTCCAGTCTGCGACGAAGAGGGGGAGGGCGATGAGCGGCGCGTACTTCACGCCGACCGCGCAGGCGAGCGCGAATCCGCAGGAGAACGGGCGGTCGCCACGCCGGAGATCGAGGGCCGCGAGCACGAACACCACCATGAGGTGGTCGTTGTGCATGCCGGTCATCGCGCTGAGGAGGACGATCGGGCTGCAGGCGAAGGCGTAGAAGGCGAACGGGGCGCCCCGAGGCCCGGCCAGCCGGACGACCAGAGCCGACGCGGCCACGTGACAGGCCAGAGTGACGAGCTTGAAGAGGGCGAGGGCGACCTTGATTTTCCCGAAGGAGAGGGCGGCGAGCCCCGTGGCGAGCGATTGAAAGAGGGGGCCGTAGGTGCCGGGCAGGGTCAGGAAGTCTGGCAGGACATTCGTGAACATGGGATCGAACGCCGCTGCACCCGTCTGTGCGATCGCGTGCCGGAACGGATCGAGGTCGTACCGGGCCTCGAGCCAGCCGAGGCCAATGTAATAGAAGACGTCGGGACTCAACCAGGGGAGCCCCACGGAAAAGACGAACGCGACGAGACTGGCGCGGAGGACGAGAGGAGAGCTCGGCACCGATGCCTGTACGAGTCGGAGCCGGGCGGCGATCGTCGCGTAGAGCGCACCGGCGGCGACGAGGAGCGCCGCCTGGAGGATTCGTCCTGAGAGTACGGCCAGAGGTCCTGCGCCCTGGCTCGACTCGGCGAAGTACCCGAGGAAGAAGTCGAACTCGTGCCGGATCAGGTCCATTGGACTCTGGAACCAGAGCCGGAATGACGGTAGGACGAGCAGTACGGAAACGAGGATGGAAAGGGAGAGGAGCCGGGTCGGCACGCCTTCGTCTGCCGGGCGCAAAGGGGGGGGGGACGGGAGTCGAGAGCCTCCGCCCTCCAGAATGGCACTCACAAGGATCCTCCGCGCCTCGAGTCGCTGGATTATGCTCCCTTCCCGCTATGGAACCGACGATGCCGCTCGCCGTCCCTGTCCCCCTCCTCGACCTGAAGAAGCAGTACGCAACGGTCCGCGACGAGATCCGCGCCGCGACGGACGAGCTCTTCGAGAGCCAGGGATTCATCCTCGGCCCGAAGGTCGAGGCGTTCGAGAAGGCGATCGAGGAGTACGTCGGGGTGAAGCACGCGATCGGCATGTCGTCGGGCACCGACGCCCAGCTCGCCGCGATGATGGCGCTCGGCATCGGGCCGGGCGACGACGTCGTCACCTCGCCTTACACGTTCTTCGCTTCGGCCGGAGCCGTCGTCCGCCTCGGGGCGCGTCCCGTCTTCTGCGACATCGACCCGGCGACGTACAACGTCGACCCGGCGAAGCTGGCCGCGGCGATCACGCCGAAGACGAAGGCGATCCAGCCGATCCACCTCTACGGCCAGTGTGCCGACATGGACCCGATCCTCGACGTCGCGAGAGCGAAGGGGATCCCGGTCATCGAAGACGCCTGCCAGTCGCTCGGGGCGGGCTACAAGGGGAAGAAGGCGGGCGCGCTCGGCGACTTCGGGGCGTTCTCGTTCTTCCCGTCGAAGAACCTCGGCGGCTTCGGCGACGGCGGGATGGTGACGACGAACGACGACGCGATGGCGGCGACGCTGCGCGCACTCCGGATGCACGGGGAGACGAGCCGTTACCACCACAAGCTCGTCGGCGGGAACTTCCGGCTCGACGCTCTACAGGCGGTCGTCCTCCACGTCAAGCTCCCGCACCTCGACGCGTGGGCCGAAGGGCGGCGGCAGAACGCGGCCGACATCGAGCGACGTTTCCTGGAGCACGGCGGAAAGACGTTCGAAGAGGGCGGGATCGGATTCCCTCGCGAGGCTCCTGGCCGGCACCACGTCTACAACCAGTTCGTCGTGAGGGTCGCCCGCGGGCGCCGGGACGAGCTGAAAGACCGTCTCACCCAGCTGAAGGTCGGATGCGCGATCTACTACCCCGTGCCGCTTCACCTCCAGGAGTGTTTCGCGAACCTCGGCGGCAAGGCCGGCGACTTCCCGGTCGCGGAGCAGGCGGCGCTGGAGACTCTTGCCCTGCCTGTGTTTCCAGAGCTCACGCCCTCCCAGAAGGCCTTCCTCGCCTACCACCTGGCCCAGTTCTCCAAGGAGTAGGAATCGTCGTCCCGGACGCGGTCGAGTCGGCGTCTTCCGCCTCACTTGACAAGGGAACGCGCAGGTTATAGGTTGTTAGCACTCGCCCCTGGCGAGTGCTAACGATCGCCGATCAGCTTCCAAACGGGGTGAACTGCCCCGACAGACCGAGACCCGAGAAGGAGAACTCAATGAAGATCCGTCCTCTCTATGACCGCATCCTCGTCAAGAGGGTCGAGCCCAAGGAGCAGGTCCGCGGCGGGATCATCATCCCCGACACCGCCAAGGAGAAGCCGATGGAGGCCACGGTCGAGGCCGTCGGCGAGGGCAAGTTCGACGACAACGGCAAGCGCGTGGCCCTGACCGTCAAGGCCGGCGACCGGATCCTCATCGGCAAGTACGCCGGCACCGAGATCAAGATCGACGAGAACGAGTACCTGATCCTCCGCGAGGACGAAGTCCTCGCGATCGTCGACGCGAAGTAAGGCGAGGTTAGAGAAATGGCTGCCAAGAACATCACCTACGGCGAGGACGCTCGCCAGAACATCCTCCGCGGCGTCAACAAGCTGGCCGACGCCGTCAAGGTCACGCTCGGCCCCAAGGGCCGGAACGTCGTCATCGAGAAGAAGTTCGGCTCGCCCCTGATCACCAAGGACGGCGTCACCGTCGCCAAGGAGATCGAGCTCGCCGACCCGCTCGAGAACATGGGCGCCCAGATGGTCCGCGAGGTCGCCTCGAAGACCTCCGACATCGCCGGCGACGGCACGACGACCGCCACGGTCCTCGCGCAGGCGATCTACCGCGAGGGGATCAAGATGGTCACCTCCGGCCACAACCCGATGGAGCTCAAGCGCGGCATCGAGATCGCCGTGAAGAAGTCCGTCGAGTCGATCGACAAGCTCAAGAAGAGCGTCGACGCCAAGGAGATCGCGTTCGTCGGGACGATCTCGGCCAACGGCGACGAGGAGATCGGCAAGATCATCGCCGAGGCGATGGACAAGGTCGGCAAGGACGGCGTCATCACGGTCGAGGAGGCCAAGGGCCTCGAGACGACCCTCGAGGTCGTCGAGGGGATGCAGTTCGACCGCGGCTACCTCTCCCCGTACTTCGTCACGGACGCCGAGAGGATGGAGGCCGTCCTCGAGAACGCCCGGATCCTCATCTTCGAGAAGAAGATCTCCTCGATGAAGGACCTCCTCCCCGTGCTCGAGCAGACCGCCAAGCAGGGCAAGCAGCTCCTCATCATCGCCGAGGACATCGAGGGCGAGGCGCTCGCGACGCTCGTCGTGAACAAGCTCCGCGGCACGCTCCAGGTCTGCGCCGTCAAGGCCCCGGGCTTCGGCGACCGCCGCAAGGCCATGCTCGAGGACATCGCGATCCTCACGGGCGGCAAGATGATCTCCGAGGACCTCGGCATCAAGCTCGAGAACGTCAAGTGGGACGACCTCGGCGAGGCCAAGAAGATCGTCGTCGACAAGGAGAACACCACCATCGTCGTCGACACGACCGACCGCAAGCGCAAGGAGGCCATCGCGGGCCGCGTGAAGCAGATCCGGGCGCAGATCGAGGAGACGACCTCCGACTACGACCGCGAGAAGCTCCAGGAGCGCCTCGCGAAGATGGTCGGCGGCGTGGCCGTCATCAAGGTCGGCGCGGCCACCGAGACCGAGATGAAGGAGAAGAAGGCCCGCGTCGAGGACGCGATGCACGCCACGAAGGCGGCGGTCGAGGACGGCATCGTCCCCGGCGGCGGCGTGGCGCTCCTCCGCGCGATGGACGCGGTCGCGACGCTCAAGGAGCAGGGCGACATCCAGGTCGGCATCAACATCGTCAAGCGGGCGCTCGAGGAGCCGTCCCGCCAGATCATCGCGAACGCGGGGATCGAGGGAGCGGTCATCCTCAAGGAGCTCAAGGAGAAGGGCGGCAACATCGGCTTCAACGCGGCCACCGAGAAGGTCGAGGACCTCCTCAAGGCGGGGATCATCGACCCGGCCAAGGTGACGAAGTCGGCGCTCCAGAACGCCTCCTCCATCGCCAGCCTCATGCTGACGACGGAGGCGATGATCTCGGAGATCAAGGAGAAGGAGAAGGCGCCCGCGATGCCCCAGGGCGGCGGCATGGGCGGGATGTACTAGGAGCTCTCCGCGCCGGGGGAACCCGTCCGACGGGATTCCCCCGGGCCCCCTCCGGAGATGGGAGGGGGCGCCGGAATCGACGGTGGACCAGAAGGCCCGGCGCGAAAGCGCCGGGCCGTTTCACGTGAGCGCGAGGCCGGGGCAGGGCTCCGGTGGAGAGGAGCGGACCGCGCCCGACCGTCCGGGTTCACTCGTTCGCAGCCGCGAGCATCCGCGCTCCGAGCCCGAACCCCTTCTTCGTGCTCCGGAGCCGGAGCCCCGCCGCCTTCAGCACGTCGCGGCCGAGCTGGGCGGCCCCCCGGACCTCGGCGAGGAGCTCCTCGTCGGTGACCCGGTTCACGATCCTCTCGACGGCGAGGGGGACGAAGGAGCTGCCGATTCGGACGAGGCGGCAGACGAACGGACGCGTCCCGCGCCGGAGGAGCGCGGGCCCGGGGAGGGCGCGACCGGTCGCGAGGTCGAGGATCGTCGCGGACTTGCCGGCCCAGGTCGCGCGGGCGGCGGTGTCCTCGGCGCGGACGAGCGCCTTCACGGCCCGGACGGCCTCCTTCGGAATGTCGTCGCCCCAGCGTTCGAGGAAGAGGTCCGCGGCCGTGACGCGTCCGGTCTCGCCGAGCAGGACGTCGAACGGGAGGCGCGGCGCGAAGAGGTGGGTGAACTCCTCCTCGCCGGCCCCCACGTCCTCGAGCGCGTGCTCCGCGAGGTCGGCCGCGTGAACGAGCGAGCCGAGCCTGTGGCGCACGCTTCCGCCCGTCTCGGAGACACAGAAGACGTCGACGGCGGCGACGGCCGCGAAGACCGCGGCGGTCGCGGCGTCGAAACCTTCGTCCTCGGCGGCGGCGGCGGTCCGCTCGTAGACGAGCGGGGGAGGGACGTCGCCCAGGCCGGAAGCCTCCGTGGACGATGCAGCGGGAGCGGCGGCGGGGGCGGCGCGCCCGGCGGCCGAGCGGGTGCGCTTCGGGGAGGGCGTGCGAGGCTGTGCCATGAGGGCAAGGGTACCCGCTTCCCGGTCCGGCGGCGACCGCCTCCCCTCGTCGCCGCCGTTCGTGGCACGATCCGCTCATGCCGGGCCGGGCGAACCCGATCCTCTCGACGAAGTTCGACGACGCGCTCGCGTTCGCGGTGGACCTCCACCGCGAGCAGCCGAGGAAAGGGACCGGCGTCCCGTACGTGTCCCACCTCCTCTCCGTCGCGGCGCTCGTCCTCGAGCACGGCGGCAGCGAGGACCAGGCGATCGCGGCGCTGCTGCACGACGCGGTCGAGGACCAGGGCGGGCGCCCGACGGCGGAACGGATCCGCGAGCGCTTCGGCGACCTCGTCGCCGAGATCGTCGACGGCTGCACCGACACGGACGTCTCCCCGAAGCCGCCGTGGCGGCTCCGGAAGGAAGCGTACGTCGCCCGCGTCCGGAACGAGCCGGCGCACGTGCGGCTCGTCTCGGCGGCCGACAAGCTCCACAACGCCCGGACGATGGTGACGGACCTCCGGATCCACGGCCCCGCGCTCTGGGAACGCTTCAACGCCGGGCGCGACGAGACCCTTTGGTACCTCGAGTCTCTCGTCGCCGCGTTCCGCGAGGCCGGGACGACGCCGATCGTCGAAGAGCTCGCGCGGACCGTCGCCGAGCTCCGGGCCGTCTCCGGGAACGGGCGCGGCTGACGGACGGCGGCCGCACGAAGCGGACGTTTCGGGACGCGCGCCGACTCCCGTTCCCTGATCACGAACGCCGGTGTCGAGAGCACCGGCTTCCGCGGTCTCCCGGCGAACCCGGGGGCGCCGGGCCGGCCCCGCAGAGGAGCCCACGCCGAGAGCCCGTCGCATCTTCCGCGACGCGGATCGGCTCTTCGTCACGTCGTAAACTGCCCGATCGGGCCGGAGACGCCGCGCGGCGCCGAGCCCCGGCCCCGGGGAGGACGCATGGCGGACGGCAAGGACGACCGGAACGACCTCGACACGAACGGCGGCGTTTCCCGCCGCGGATTCCTCGGCTCGGTGGTCCCCGCGGCGGTCGGCGTCGCGGTGGCGAAGGAGGCCCTCGGCGCTCCGGCCGCGGCTCCGGCCGCCGTCGCGGAGCTCCCCGCCGGCGAGCCGACGAAGCTGACGCTCGTCGTGAACGGGAGGACGCACAAGGTCCTCGTCGAGCCGCGCGACACGCTCCTCTCCGTCCTCCGCGAGAAGCTCGGCCTCACCGGGACGAAGCCGGGCTGCGAGCGGGGCGAGTGCGGCGCGTGCACCGTCCTGATCGACGGCGTGGCGCGCTACTCCTGCCTCACGCTCGCGCTCGAGGCCGACGGGAAGAAGGTGACGACGGTCGAGGGGCTGATGGAGGGGGAGGAGCTCGGTCCCGTCCAGAAGGCATTCGTCGAGGAGGACGCCTTCCAGTGCGGCTACTGCACGCCGGGCCAGGTGATGGCGGCGGAGGGGCTGCTGCGCGAGAACCCCGAGCCCGGGCTCGACGAGATCCGCCACGGCATGAGCGGCAACCTCTGCCGGTGCGGCGCCTACGCCCACATCTTCAAGGCGGTCGACAAGGCCGCCCGGTTCCGGAAGGAGAGGTGACGCCGTGACGGACCTCCTCTACTGGCTCCAGGGCCCCGTTCCCGAGACCGAGCCGCCGAAGGCCGAGATGCCTCCGTGGGGCGAGACGAAGGTCGTGGGGAAGCCCGTCCCGCGGGTCGACGCGTACGAGCGCGTCAGCGGCTCGGCCGTCTACCCGCTCGATCTCGCCCTCCCCGACATGCTCCACGCCGCGATCCTCCGCTCCCCTCACGCGCACGCCCGGGTGAAGGCGATCGACACGAGCGCGGCCGAGAAGATGCCGGGGGTCCGCGCGGTCCTCACCGCCTTCTCTCCCGGCGCCGACGTGCCGTGGTACCGGAGCCGCGGGCGGTTCTACTCGAAGCTCTTCGACGAGCGCGTGCGCCACGAGGGGGACGAGGTCGCCGCGGTCGCCGCGGAGACGCGCGCCCAGGCCTTCGACGCGCTGAAGGCGATCCGCGTCGAGTACGAGGAGTTCGCGTTCGTCCTCGACCCGAGCGAGGCGCTCGCGTCCGACGCCCCGCTCGTCCACGACGACGGGAACCGCTACGGCGAGCCGGCCCGGTACGAGCGGGGCGACCTCGAGGCGGGCTTCGCGGCGGCCGACGCCGTCGTCGAGGGGACGTACTCGACGGCCTGCGAGATCCACGCGCCGATGGAGGTCCACGGCTCCGTCGCGAAGTGGGACGGGAACCGTCTGACGATCTGGGACTCGACCCAGGGCGTCTTCGTCGTCCAGCAGATGGTCGCGGGCGCGCTGAAGCTCCCGCTCGCGAACGTCCGCGTCCTCGGGCATTACATGGGGGGCGGCTTCGGCTCGAAGCTGGAGGCGGGGAAGTACACGGTCATCGCGGCGCTCCTCGCGAAGAGGACCGCCCGCCCCGTGAAGCTCTTCCTGACGCGCGAGGAGGTCTTCCGGAACGCCGGGAACCGCCCCGCGAACACGATGAAGGTGAAGCTCGGCGCGAAGAAGGACGGCACGCTCACGGCGATCGAGTTCTCCTCGATCGGCTCGGGCGGGGCCTATCCGAACGGCGCCGACACCTCGTTCCTGGCGACGGACCTCTACACCTGCCCGAACGTCGCGGCCGTCGACGAGAACGTCGCGATCAACGCGGGGCGGGCCCGCGCGATGCGCGCTCCCGGCTTCCCGCAGGGGGCGTGGGCGCTCGAGCAGGCGATGGACGAGCTGGCGCGGAAGCTCGGGATGGACCCGGTCGCGCTCCGCCTCGCGAACGTGCCGAAGGTGAGCCAGCGGCGCGGCAACCTCCCGTACACCTCCACCGGCCTCGCGGAGTGCCTCTCGGGCGGCGCGAAGGCGTTCGGGTGGGAGACGACCCGGGCGGCGAAGAAGGACGACGGGCCGATCCGCAAGGGGTACGGCGTCGCGGCCGGGATGTGGGGCTACGGGGGCGGCCCTCCGGCGACGGTCGTCGTGAAGCTCTTCGCCGACGGGAGCGTCAACGTGAACTCCGGGGCCGCCGACATCGGCACCGGCACGAAGACCGTGATGGCCCAGACCGTCGCCGAGGAGCTGGGCGTCCCGCTCGAGAAGATCCAGATCGAGCACGCCGACACCGGGACGACGCAGTACAGCGGCCCGAGCGGCGGATCGAAGACCGTGCCGTCCGACATGCCGGCGGCGCGGGCCGCGGCGGTCGAGGTGCGTCGGAAGCTCCTCGCCGGGGCGGCGGAGGAGCTGAAGGTCCCCGCGGCGGAGCTGAAGCTGGAGGGAGCCGACGTCGTGTCGACGAAGGACCCGGCGAAGAAGCTCGCCGTCACCGCGGTGCCGGCTCTCCAGCGGAACCAGGTCCTCGTCGGCGTCGGGACGCGTGGACCGAACGTCGAGGGGAAGGTCATCTCGATGTTCGCGGCGCACTTCGCCGAGGTCGAGGTGAACGTGCGGACGGGCGAGGTGACCGTCACGAAGCTCCTCGCCGCGCAGGACAGCGCGCGCGTCATGAACCGCCTCACGTTCGAGTGCCAGGTCCAGGGCGGGCTCGTGATGGGCCTCGGCCTCGGCCGGACGGAGGAGCGGGTCCTCGACCGGCAGACCGGGAAGATGGTCAACGCGAACTGGCACGACTACAAGATCCCGACGGCCCTCGACGTCCCGGCGGAGCAGGCGGTCCTCTCCGCCGACCTCGTCGACACCGAGTGCAACACGGCCGGCGCAAAGGGGGTCGGCGAGCCGGCGACGATCCCGACGGCGGCGGCGATCGCGAACGCGGTCCGCGACGCCGTCGGCCTCCGGGTCCACGACTCTCCGATCACGCCGCCGAAGCTCGCCGCGCTCCTCGCCGCGGCCGGGAAGAAGGGGTGACGCGATGCTTCCGAGCTTTCGCTACGTCCGGCCCCGCACCGTCGCCGATGCCGTGAAGGCGCTCGCGGCCGCGGGGGCCCGCGCCCACGCCGGCGGCACCGACCTCCTCGGCTGCCTCCGGGACGGCGTCTTCGACGCGAAGTCCGTCGTCAGCCTCTCGGGCCTCTCCGACCTGAGGGGGATCTCGGCGACGAAGGACGGGGGCCTTCGGATCGGCGCGCTCTCGACGCTCGCCGAGGTCGCCCGGCACCCCGGGGTCGGGAAGGGGTGGCCCGTCCTCGCGCAGGGGGCCGCCGCCGCCGCGAGCCCCCAGCTGCGCAACCAGGGGACGCTCGGCGGGAACCTCTGCCAGCGCCCCCGCTGCTGGTACTTCCGCGGCGACTTCGACTGCGCCCGCAAGGGGGGCGAGATCTGCTACGCCGTCGCCGGCGAGAACACCTACCACGCGATCTTCGGCGGCTCCGGCTGCTTCATCGTCCACCCCTCCGACACCGCCTCTCCGCTCGTCGCGCTCCGGGCGACGGTGAAGGTCGTCGGACCGAAGGGGGCTCGCAGCCTCCCCGTCGAGAAGCTCTTCGTCCTTCCGGCGGTCGACCACACGCGCGAGACGGTCCTCGCGCCGGGCGAGATCCTCGCCGAGGTCGTCCTCCCGCCGCCGCTCGAAGGAGGGAAGGGCCTCTACCGCAAGGTCCGCTCTCGCGGGACATGGGACTTCGCCCTCGGCGGCGTCGCCCTCGCCCTCTCCGTGAAGGACGGGAAGGTCGCGTCGGCCGGCGTCGTCCTCTCGGGCGTCGCCCCCACTCCGTGGCGCGTCCCGGAGGTCGAGAAGCTGCTCGTCGGCAAGGCCCTCGACGCGAAGCTCGCCGCCGAGGCGGCGGAGCTCGCCGTGAAGGGGGCCGAGCCGATGTCGGAAAACGACTACAAGGTCCCGCTCGTCCGGGGTGCCGTGGAGGAGGCCCTCCTCGCCCTCGCCTGATCCCCGCAGACTGTAGATGGTAGACCTGACCCCTTCTCGGGAGGGGGTCTGGTCTACACTCTACAGTCTGCGTCGAGGGCGACCATCTCGCGGACGAGCGATTCGCGCTCGGCGCGGAGGCGCGCAGGGGCCGGGCGGCGCACGAGGGCGAGGCCGAGGGCGCGCAGCGCGGCGACCGTCGCCTCCCACCGCTCGAGGAGGAGGAGCGCGAGGTAGCCGAGGACGGGAAGCCCGAGGCCGGTGAGGAAGCCGAGGGGGAGGCCCCAGGCGAGGCCCGCGGCCGTCCCGAGGGCGATCCAGGTGAGGGGGAAGAAGAGGAACGCGCCGAGGACCTTGATCGTCGCCACGATGTCGGTGTTCCCGTGCGACAGGCGCTTCGCGAGCGGGCCGACGAGGTTGTAGGCCGGGGCGTGGGCGAGGAGGCCGAGGAGGGCGGGCGGGGCGAGGAAGAGGGCGACGAGGAGCGCCGCCAGGGTGGAAGCGGCGAGCTCGGCGCGCGAGGCGCCGGAATCGAGCGCGCTCGGAGCGAGGCGCGCGGACGAGAGGACGGCGCGGAACCGGTCGAGGCGGGCGACGAGGGACGCGAGCCTCTCCGGCGCACGGTCGCGGAGGAGCGCGGCCCGCTCGAGGAGGAGGCGACGGACGGAGACGCGCGCCTCGAGGCTCCCGTCGCCGGGGGGCAGAAGCGACTCGGCGAACGCGGCGAGGTCGAGCGTCGCGGCGTCGTCGGCCTGGAGCGTGGCCCCCTCGAGGGCGGCGCGGAGCCTCTCCGTCAGCGCCTTCACGGCGGTTCGCGGCGGCTCCCCCCTCTCGTCGAGCGGGATCGGCTCGACGGTGAAGGGCTCGGCGACGTGGAGGAGGGCCGAGCTCCGGAAGAGGTCGCGCGCCTCGTAGGTGAGGCCGGCGGGGACGACGGTGACGGCGCCCTCGGCCGCCGCCCCGAGCGCGATCCGCGCCGCGCCCGACTTGAGAGGCATCAGGCGAGGCTCGTCGTGCGAGACCCCTTCGGGGAAGAGCGCGAGGACCCCGCCCCGCTTCAGCATCTCGCGCGCCTTCGCGAACGTCTCGCGGTTGCGCCGCACGTCGGCGTCGGCGTCCTGCGGCCGGTAGACCGGGATCGAGTCGAACGCCTTCACGAAGAGGGAGACGAACGGCATCGTGAAGAGGGGCGACTTCGCGAGGAACGAGACGGGGCGCGGCGAGAGGCAGAGGAGGAGGAGAGGGTCCATGAGGCCGTTCGGGTGGTTCAGGACGAGGATCGTCGGGCCCGAGGCGGGGACCCGCTCGAGGCCGGCCGCCTCGACGTTCCGGTAGAAGACGCGCAGGACGAGGCGCGAGACGGCGGTCGCGAGGGCGCGGATCACGCGCGCCGTCCCGTGAAGGCGCCCCAGGTCCAGATCGCGCCCCCGACGAGGAACGCGGCCGGGACGAGGAGGACGGCCGTGGCGAGAGTGGACGCGTCGGAGACGGCGCCGAGGAGCGGGGGGGACGGGACGTCGCCGAGGACGTGGATCGTGAAGTTGCACGCCGCGACGGCGGCCGCCCGCTGCCACGGGAGGACGTCGTTGACGATCGCGGAGTTGATCGGCCCCGTGGAGGCGAAGACGAGGAGCTGCGCGACGACGAGCGCGGGGAAGTAGACGCGCGGCGCCGACGCGGTGAGCGCGAGGACGGCGAACGGGACGGCGAGGAGCGTCGAGACGCCGGAGACCCAGAGGTACGCCTCCTTGGTCCGTTTCAGGAGGGCGTCGCCGAGGAAGCCTCCGGCGAACGTGCCGACGAAGCCGGTGACGACGACGACGAGGCCGAACCGGACGGTCGCCGTCTCCTTCGGCACGCCCCGGACGCGCTCGAGGAACGCGGGCATCCAGAACGCCATCGCGCCGAGGCCGAACGTGTAGGCGGCGTAGCCGAGGACGGCGATCCGGAACGGGCGGTTCTTCGCGAGGGCGAGGTACGAGGCCCAGCCGGAATCCTTCGAGGCTCCTTCCGGGGGCGCCTCGCCGGCGTCCGTCACGCCGCGCGGCGGGTCGGGGAGCGTCAGCGCGAGGAGCGCGAGGAGGAGGCCGGGGAGGCCGGCGACGTAGAACGCGGCGCGCCAGCCGAGATGCGTGTCGGCGAGGCCGCCGACGACGTAGCCGAGCGCCGAGCCGATCGGGATCGCGCAGAAGAAGATCGCGTAGACGCGTCCCCGCTTCTCCCTCGGGAAGTAGTCGGCGAGGAGGCTCGGGGCGATCGTGCCGTAGGCCGCCTCGCCGATGCCGACCGCCGCCCGCGCGGCGAAGAGCGAGACGAAGCTGCGCGCGAGGCCCGCGGCCGCGGTGGCGAGGCTCCAGACGAAGACGCCGAGCGCGAGGAGGCGCGGGCGGGAGCCGCGGTCGCCGAGGACGCCGAAGAACGGCGAGGCCACCATGTAGACGACGATGAAGCCGGTCATCAGCGCGCCCGACTGCGTGTCGGTCAGCTGCAGCTCGGACTTCCGGAGGCTCTCGACGAGGGAGGCGACGACGAACCGGTCGAGGTAGTTGAACAGGTTGACGAGCGTGAGGATGGCGAGGCCCCGCGCCGCGAGGCGGGCGGTCACGGCGCCGGGGGCGTCCGGAGAGGTCGGGCTCATGCGGGGCGCCGACGTTTTACACGATCCCGGCGCGCGATGCTCTTCCGGGCGGGCCGAAGCGCAGAAGGGGTGAGACGATCGGGGGGGTGGACGCGGACGTCGTCGTGATCGGCGCCGGAGTTGTCGGCCTCGCCTCAGCGGCGGAGCTCTCGCGCGCGGGGCTCTCGGTCGTCGTCGCCGAACGCCACCCCGGCCCGGGGCGCGAGACGAGCTCCCGCAACAGCCAGGTCCTCCACGCGGGGATCTACTACCCGCCGGGGTCGCGGAAAGCGCGGCTCTGCGTCGCCGGGAACCGGAGCCTCGCGGCGTTCTGCGAGGCGCACGACGTCCCGTTCCAGCGGACGGGGAAGTGGCTCCTGGCGCTCGAGAGAGGCGAGGAGGAGCGCCTCGAGGAGATCGTCGCCTCCGGCCGGGAGAACGACGTTCCCCTCGAGGAGGTGCCGCTCGCGCGCTTCCGAGAGGAGGAGCCGCACGTCCGGGCGAGGGCGGCGGTCCTCTCCCCGTCGACGGGAATTCTCGACGTCCACGGCCTCTTCCGGGCGCTCCAGGCGATCGCGGAGGAGAAGGGCGCGGCGTTCGCCTTTCGCCACGAGCTCCGGGGCGCCGCTCCCGTGCCGGGCGGGTACGAGCTCGTCTTCGCCGACCCGGCGGGCGAAGAGGTCCGCCTCTCGGCGCCCCGCGTCGTGAACGCCGCCGGCCTCGACGCGGACGTCGTCGCCGCGCTGCCCGGGCTCGACGTCGATGCCGCGGGGTACCGCCAGACCTGGACGAAGGGGAGCTACTTCCGCATCCGGTCTTCCCGGCGACACCTCGCGCGCCGGCTCCTCTACCCGGTGATGCCGCGCGGCTACGGGAGCGTCCTCGGCATCCACCTCACCGTCGACCTCGGCGGGGAGCTGAAGCTCGGCCCCGACGTCGAGCCGCTCGCGGAGCGCCGCGCGGACTACGCCGTGGACGAGGCGAGACGCGGGGCCTTCCTCGCGGCGGCCCGCCGCTATCTCCCCGCGCTCGTCGAGGACGACCTCTCGCCCGACCAGTCCGGCATTCGCGCGCGCCTCCAGGCGATCGGCGCGCCGTTCCGCGACTTCGTCGTCGTCGAGGAGTCGGAGCGCGGTCTCCCCGGCTGGGTGAACCTCGTCGGGATCGAGTCGCCGGGCCTGACCTGCTGCCTCGAGCTCGCGCGCGAGGTGAGGGAGCTCCTGGCGCCGGCCCCGGGAGGCGGGGCGGACCGCGGTTCCTGAGCCGCGCGCCGCCGAGGAGAAACGGCCTCGCGGCGGCGCCCGCCGGGCGGCCCCGGGCTCAGTCCTTCGGCTCGATCGGCGAGAGGATGACCGTCTTCTCTCCCTCGCGCGCCGGGATGGTCTGGAGCGGCGCCGTCACGGACGTTCGCTCGCCGACAGGCGGTCGGACGGGCGGCGGCGCCGGTGTGAACGGCTCCGGGACGGGCGGCGGCTGCGTAACCGCGCGGAAGGCCGGCGCGACGGGGGGGGCGACGGGCGCCGGAGGCGGTGGCGTCGGGATCGGGACCGTCGAGGGGGAGGCGAGCCGGTCGGGAACCGGCATCGGCTGGGAGCCGGACGCCTCGAGCCGCTTGCTTCCGCGCATCAGCCGGAGGGTCTTGAACCGGTCCTCGTCGAGCAGCCCGTTCATCGGGTACTCCTGGCGAGACGCGAGGATCTCGACGGCGTCGAGAGGGGAGAGGCCGAGCTCCTGGGCGGCATCGCCGATCCACTTCACGGTCATGGCAGCCTCCGGTCAGATGCCGCGGGCGTCGCCGCGGGGGAAGACCGCCGAAGCGATCTCGGGCTCGAGGAAGACTCCGGTCATCGCCGCGGGGGAAGACCGCCGAAGCGATCTCGGGCTCGAGGAAGACTCCGGTCAGCTCGCACGGGACGCCGGCCGCGGCGGCGGCCTTGCGCAGGCCGTCCTCGACGGCGAGGAAGAGGTCGAGCGCGACCTCGTCGGCGGGGCGGGAGCCGGCCGGCTGCTCGTAGACGACGACGCCGTCCGCGCGGCGCGGCCGCGGCACGCCGGGGCCGATCTTCTCGACGACGGACGCGTACGACCCGTAGAACAGGAGGGCCGCGAGGTCGTGCGGCCCCGAGGGCTCGCCCTCGTCGGGGAGGCCGACCGCGACGACGGCGGTCGCCTCGCCCTCCTCGAGCGTCGAGTAGACGAGGGTCGCCTTGAAGACCCCGTCGGGCGCCGGAGGCGGCGCGACGAGCGGACCGATCCGCGCCATCAGGTCCTGCCGCTCCTTCATCAGGGCCTTGCGGGCCGCGTCGGGGATCGGCGTCCCGGTGTCCTTCAGGAACGACTCGATCTGGAAGTAGTTGTCCATCATCCGGCCGGTGTCGGCCTCGGCGAGGAGGCGCGCGCGCTCCCCCTCGAAGCCGCTGCGCAGCTGCCGGAACTCCTCCGCCATCCGGTACCCGTCGGCGCGGTCGTGCGCGAGGCCGGAGCGGACCGCGTCGACCTTGCGCTCGTGGGTGTCGCGGTCGTGGCCTTCGCGGCGCGCCTCGAGGTCGAGGAGGAGCTCTTCCGTCCGGGCCACGTCTTCGGCGAGCCGGCGGAGCTCCTCCTCCAGCATCCCGATCTCGTCCCGCTTGCGCCGCGCTTCCGCGCCGAGCTCCTCGATCCGGAGCCGGTGAGAGTGCGCTTCCTGTCGCACCGTCGCGAGGGCGGAGCGCCGGTCGGCGTCGATCCGGAGGAAGTCCTTCAGGAGGCCCATCGCCATCTCCTTGGGTCGGGAGTTCCGGAGAGTCCGGGAAGTCTATACCGGGGCGCCGGCCGGCCCCGTCGGGCGCGCCGTGGCGTCGCGGCACACCGAGGCTCGCCTACACTTCCCGCCCGACGGAGGGCGCCATGGACGAAACGCCGCGCGGAGAGGCCGAGAGCATCGCCCGCAAGCTCGAGAAGATCGGCGTCGACGTCGCCCGCCGGCACGTCTTCCTCTGCGCGGACCGCGAGAACCCGAAGTGCGCCGTCGCGGAGCGCGCGATGGCCGCGTGGACGCACCTGAAGGACGGCCTGAAGCGACGGGGCCTCTCGGAGAAGGGAGGCGTCCTCCGGACCCGGGTCGGCTGCCTTCGGGTCTGCGAAGGGGGGCCGATCGCCGTCGTCTACCCCGAGGGGGTCTGGTACCGGGCCTGCGATCCGGCGGTCCTCGACAGGATCATGGACGAGCACCTCGTCGGAGGGCGACCCGTCGAGGAGTACGTCATCGCCCGTCACCCGCTGCCGGACGGCGAGGCGGACTGAAGGCCGAGGTCGATCACCCGCCCGAGTGGACGGCGACCGGCGAGGCCGGCGCGCCCGCGATCGCACGCGCCTCGACGTCGAGGAGCTCCTCGAGCCGGGCCGCCGTCGCCGCGCTCCCCGCGTGCCGCTCGGCGAGCTCGAGGTACGCCGGCCCGTGCCTCTCCTCGGCGGCGGCGAGCTCGACGTAGAGCTTCGCGAGGCGCGGCTCCGCGGCGAGCCGCGGGACGAGCGCGAGGAACCTCTCGTGGCTCCGCGCCTCGACGAGGGCGCCGCAGAGGAGGAGGTCGAGCCCCTGCTCCGGCTCGCGTCCGGCGCGGCAGGCGGCCCGCAGCGTCGAGACGTAGGCGTTCGCGCGGCGCGTCCCGACCTTCGCGCCGAGCCGCCGCGCCTCGCGCATCGCCTTCCGGAAGTGGCGCAGCTCCTCCGCGGCGAGGGCCGAGAGACGGTCGACGAGCAGCGCGTCTCCCGGGTAGCGCCCGACGAGGGCGAGGGCGAAGACGGCGGCCTGCAGCTCGCACGCCGCGTGGTCGGCGACGAGGTCGGGGAGGCGCGCCGCGGCCCGCACGGCCCACGCGTCGGGGGTCCTCGTCCGGAGCGCGATCACGGCTCGATCTTCGCAGGCGCGGGGCGGGACGCCTCGCGCGCTCCGCGCATCCAGGCGGAGGCGGCTCCGAGGTGGGCGGCGCGCGCGGTGATCCGGAGGAGGACGATGACCTGTTGGCCGGCGACGAGGAGGGCGAGAAGACGGAGGTCGCCGCCGCCGACGGACGGTGCGAAGAGCAGCCAGAGCCCGAGCGGGAGGAGGGCCGTCGCGCCGAACGCGACCTCGAGGAGGAGCGCCTTCACGGGCCGGCCGAGGACGAACCCGAGGCCCGCGCCGAGCGCGGCGAGCGGGTTCGCGGAACGCGACAGGCCGAGGGCGGCGCGCGACTGGGCCACGACGGCCCGGACCGCCCCGGCCGCGAAGAGGAAGGCGCCGAGGCGGAGGAGGGACAGCCCCGTCCGCTCCCAGTCCCAGCGGAGGTCCGGCGAGAGCGTCGCGGCGCGCGGGAGCTCCACGAAGAGGTAGAACGCCCCGACGATCGCGCCGAGGCCGAGGAGCCCGAGGAAGAGCGACGGGAGCCCGAGCCGGACGACGTCGGCGAGGAAGGCGCCGAGGCTCCCGCGGTCTCGCTCGGCCGCGAACCGCCCGGCGAAGCCCCCCGCGAGGAGGGCCGAGAGCGCCGCGTGGAGCAGGCCCGCGGCGAGGAGGCCCGCGAGCGGCCCCGAGAGTCTCGGCAGCTCCTCGAGCGGGAGCTCCCCGCGCCCGAGCGCGTCGAGGCGGTCCCTCTCGCCGAGGAGGCCCGGCTCGGCGCGGAGGAGATGCGCGCCGAGGACGACGTCCCACCCCTTCGCGAGGGGCGCGGCCGTCGGCCGCTCGTCGAGGAGGTCGTGAAGGCGCGAGGCGAGCGGCGCGGTCGCGAGGAGCGCGAGGGCGGCGTTCAGCGCGAGCGCGAGCAGGAGCGCCTGCCAGGTCCGCGCGGCGGCGAGAAGTCCCTTCGCCCAGAGGACGGGGAGCGCATCTCCCTTCACCGCACGACCCCCGGCAGCGTCGCGACGAGCGCGAAGAGCTCGAGGAGGTTCTGCGCGAGGAACCGGAGCCGGTGGCCGAGGGCGCGGGCGGGCGTCCGGTCGGGCGACGTGGCGAGGCCGTCGTTCAGCCGGTTCACGTCGAGGAGGCAGGCGCGGCCCGGGTCGACGACGGCCGAGAGGAGCCTCGGCCCCGTGGCGCGATAGCGGATCCATTCGCCGCGCCCGTCCCAATTTCGCTTCACGACGTGGCCCCCCTCGAACCGGAGCTCCACCTCCACGGGCCACGCCACCTCGCCGAGACGCTGGACGACGACCGTCGACTCCCACGCGCCTCTTTCGTCGACCGGCGGCGCCCACGCCCTCCGGGGCCCCTCTCCGATCCAGCCGGCGGGCGGGCGCGTCCGGGCGGTCTCGGCCTTCGTGACGGCGTAGTCGGCAGGGCCGGCCGAGGCCCAACCCCGCTCGAGCAGCGCCCGCGCCTCCTCTCCCGCCACCTCGCCGACGACGTCGAGGAAGTCCTCCGTCGTCGGGTGGCGGAAGGCGAACCGCCGTGCGTACTCGGCGACGGCGGCGCGGAGCGGCTGATCGCCGGTCGTCCGGGCGACCGACTCGAGGAGGAGCGCCGTCCGCGAGTAGGCGTTCGTCCGGACGGCCGCGTCGTCGAGGGCCCGCCACGACTCGCGGATCACCGGGTCGGAGCGGGAGAAGGCGGCCTGGTCGAGAGCTTCCTGCGACTCCCCCTCGGGGAGCGGCCGCGAAAGGGAGCGGAGGGCGATCGGGATCCCGAACGCTTCGAGAACGGGGCTCGGCGGCCCGTAGAGCCGCGTGACCGCGCGGGCGGCGATCCAGGACGCGAGCCCCTCGTCGAGGTGCGCCTCGCTCACCTCGTCGGTCGCGACGACGCCGTGGAACCACTGGTGCGCCAGCTCGTGGAGGACGAGGGCTCCCGGCTCGCCGCCGGCGGCCGGAGAGAGCCAGCTGGTCCCGCCGGTGAAGAGCGTCGGGTACTCCATCGCCTCGGTCCCCGAGCCGGTCGGAGGGTCGACGATCGTCAGGGCGGGATACGGATACGGCCCCAGCCAGCCGCCGTAGAGGGCGAGCCCCTCCCGGGCGGCGCGCAGATAGCGCTCGCGCGAGCGACGGTGGTCGGGCTGGAGGTAGAGCCGGACCTCCACCGCGGGGAGCCCCTTCGGCGCGACCTTCTCCGTCCTCACCTCGAAGCGGGGCGAGAACGCGAAGGCGAAGTCGTGGACGTCCTCCGCGCGGGCCCGAACGCGGACGCGCCCGGCGTTCGCGTCGGACTCCTCGACGATGCGTCCGGTGGCGGCGACCCGCCCCTTCACCTCCGCCGGCAGGAGGAGCGTCACGTCGTAGTCGCCGAAGTCGGCGAAGAACTCCGTGAAGGGGTGGTAGGGCCTCCCGCGCCAACCCTCGTCCGTGGCCCTCGCGAGCTTCGGGAACCATTGCCCCGCGAGGACGAAGTCGTCCTTCCACCCGGTCCGCAGGAGGCCCCGCGGGAGGCGGGACTCGAAGTCGACCTCGAGGACGAGCGTCTCTCCCGGCGCGACGGGCCGCGACAGCGGGACGCGGACGAGCGTGCGGTCTTCCGGGTTGTCCGAGGCCTCGCCGACGAAGGAGGCCCTGCGCGTCAGGTCCTCCCCGCCGGAAGGGGCGACCCGCTTCAGCTCGCAGTAGCCGAACCCATCGGAGCCCGAGGGCGGAGGGAGGGCGCGGTAGAGCGTCGAACGGGTGTTCCGGAAGCCGTTCAGGTAGAGGTGGAGGACGACGTCGTCGAACGGGCGCCGGGTCCGGTTGACGAACGTGATCGTCTCGCGCCCCGCGAGCGCCTTCCGCTCCTCGTCCCAGGCCGCCTCGATGCGATAGGAGGCGACGGGAGGAACGCGCCCTCCGGCGAGAGCGGGCAGGCCGGCGGCGAGGAGGACGAGTCCCGGGAGCGCCTTCAGGGAGGACACGGCCGCGATGCTAGGTGGGGTCGCCGCTCTTGGGAAGGGCCGCGGCATCGGGCGGCGTCTCGAGCGTCGGGAGGCGGAGGAGATATGCGGTCACGGCCGCGCCGACCGCGAGGAGGAGGAAGCCGGAGAGGTGGCGATGGCCGAGCCAGATGGAGCTCGGGAGGAGCGCCGCCCAGAGGAGGACGATCGCACGGACCTTCACCCGCCGGCGCAGGCCGTGCCTCTCGACCCAGTCGCGCACGGGGGGCCCGAGCAGCTGGTGCCCGAGGAGGCGTTCGTAGCGCTCGGGCGAGCTGCGCGCGAAGAGCCAGGCCGAAAGGAGGAGGAAGGGGGTCGTCGGGAGGACGGGGAGGGCCAGGCCGGCGAGCCCGAGCCCGAGCGCGACCATCCCGCCTGCGAGGAGGAGCCTCCGCTTCATCCGTCCGTCCCCGCCGGGCTGCCCGGCGGAGCGGGGAGTATCGCCCGCCGGCCGGCGGGGCGGCCCCTACAATCCGGACGTGTCGAACCTGCCCGAGACCGTTTCCGCGGCCGCGGAGCGCGCCTCGTTCCTCCGGGACGAGCTCCGCCGGCACGAGCGCCTCTACTACGTCCTCGCCCGCCCCGAGGTGAGCGACGCCGAGTACGACGCCCTCTCGCGCGAGCTCCTCGCGATCGAGGAGCGCTGGCCCGAGCTCGTCACCCCGGACTCGCCGACGCGGCGCGTCGGCGGCGCGCCCGTCGACGGCCTCCCGAACGTGCGGCACGAGGTGCCGCTCCTCTCCCTCGAGAACGCCTACTCCGAGGCGGAGCTCGACGCCTGGCTCGCGCGCGTGACCGACCGGCTCGACGGACGTCTCCCCGAGATCGTCTGCGAGCTGAAGATCGACGGCCTCTCGATCTCGCTCGTCTACGAGGAGGGGGTCCTCGTCCGCGGCGCCACGCGCGGCGACGGGACGACGGGCGAGGACGTGACGCCGAACGTCCGGACGATCCGCGTCCTCCCGCTCCGCCTTCCCGAAGGCGCCCCGCGCCTCCTCGAGGTGCGAGGTGAGGTCTACCTCGGCAAGTCGGCCTTCAAGGCGCTGAACGCCGCGCGCGAGGAGGCGGGGGAGCCGCTCTTCGCGAACCCGCGCAACGCCGCGGCCGGCTCGCTCCGGCTCCTCGACTCGCGCGAGACGGCGCGACGGCGGCTCTCCGTGTCCCTCTATTCCGTCGCGCGGTGGGAGGGCGAAGGCGCTCCCGCCACGCAGGCCGGCTCGCTCGAGGCGCTCGTCCGCCTCGGCCTCCCCGTCAGCCCGCACCGCTTCGTCGCGGGGAGCGCCGACGAGGTGAAGGCCTTCCTCGTCGAGTGGCGCGAGAAGCGGCACACGCTCGACCTCGAGACGGACGGCGCGGTCCTGAAGGTGAGCCCCGTCTCCGACCAGCAGCGCCTCGGCGCGACGGCGAAGGCGCCGAGGTGGGCTCTCGCCTACAAGTTCCCGGCCGAGGAGGCGACGACGCGCGTGACGCGCATCGTCGTCCAGGTCGGGCGGACAGGGGTGCTCACGCCGGTGGCCGAGTTCGAGCCGGTCCTCCTCGCCGGCTCGACGGTCCGCCGGGCGACGCTTCACAACTACGAGGACCTCTCGCGCAAGGACGTCCGCGTCGGCGACACGGTCGCCGTCGAGAAGGCGGGCGACGTCATCCCGAAGGTGACGCGCGTCCTCCTCGAGCAGCGCCCGCCCGGCGCCGCGCCGTTCGAGATGCCGGCGACGTGCCCCGAGTGCGGGGAGAAGGTCGTCCGCGAGGAAGGGGAGGTCGCCATCCGCTGCGTCAGCGCCTCGTGCCCGGCGCAGGTCAAGGAGGCGATCCGCCACTACGTCGCGCGCCGCGCGATGGACGTCGAGGGGCTCGGGGACGAAAGGGTCGACCAGCTCCTCGCGGCCGGCCTCATCGCCGACGTCGCGGGGCTCTACGCCCTCCGCGCGGAGGACCTCGCGGCGCTGGAGCGGTGGGGCGAGAGGTCGGCCACGAACGTCCTCGCGGAAGTCGAGAGGTCGAAGGAGGCGGGCCTCGCGCGGCTCCTCTTCGGCCTCGGGATCCGACACGTCGGCGAGAAGACGGGGAAGCTCCTCGCGCGGCGATTCTTGACGATGGACGCGCTCCGGGCGGCGACGGAGGAGGAGCTGACCGGAGTCTCCGAGATCGGCCCCGAGACGGCCCGCTCCGTGCGGGACTGGCTCGACCGGCCGACGAACCAGAGGCTCCTCGCTAAACTCGCGGAGGCCGGCGTCCGTATGAACGAGCCGGAGGGGGCGCTCGCCCCCGGCGGACCGCTGTCCGGGCGGACGTTCGTCCTGACGGGGACCCTTTCGCGACGGACCCGCGAAGAAGCGGCGGCCGCGATCGAGAGGGCCGGAGGCAAAGTGAGCGGAAGCGTTTCGAAGAAGTCGGCCGCGGTCGTGGCCGGTGAGGAGCCCGGGTCGAAGCTCCAGAAGGCCCGTGCGCTCGGAGTCCCCGTCTGGTCCGAGGACGACCTGGACCGGGCGATCGGGGGGGCATCGTGAGCGCGGCGCCTCCGCGGGAGCCGCTCGTCCTCGTCGTCGACGACGACGCGGGGAGCCGGAAGGCGATGGCACTGACGCTGACGACGGACGGCCGGCGCGTGGAGGAGTTCGGTGACGCCGACTCGGCCCTCTCGCGCGCGATGGACGACCCGTCCGTCGGCCTCGTCGTGACCGACCTGAAGATGCCGGGGAAGACCGGCATCGAGCTCGCGACGGAGCTCGCCGCGGCGCGCCCCGACGTCTCCGTCCTCCTCGTGACCGCCTTCGGCGACATCGAGACGCTCCTGAAGGCGAAGGACCTCGGGACGGTCGACTACGTGGCCAAGCCGGTCGCGCGCGACGACCTGCGCCTCCGCGCCTCGGCCGCCCTCGGCCGCGCGCGCCAGGCGGGCGAGATCAAGCAGCTCCGCGAGCGGCTCGACAAGCGCTACGGCTTCGAGGCGATCATCGGCGTCTCGGCGGCGATGGAGCGGGTCTTCGACGTCCTCCGGAAGGTCGCCCCGACGCGGATGAACGTCCTGATCACGGGCGAGTCGGGGACGGGCAAGGAGCTCGTCGCGAACGCGCTCCACCACAACTCCCCGCGCCGGCCGCGGACGTTCGTGGCGCTCAACTGCGGGGCGATCCCGAAGGAGATCATCGAGTCGGAGCTCTTCGGGCACGAGAAGGGGGCCTTCACCGGCGCGCTCGTGAAGCGGATGGGGCGGATCGAGCAGGCGCACGGCGGGACGCTCTTCCTCGACGAGGTCTCGGAGATGCCCCCCGACCTGCAGGTGAAGTTCCTCCGGGTCCTCGAGGAGCGCCGGGTGACGCCCGTCGGCGGGAACGACTCGAAGGAGTCGGACTTCCGGCTCGTCTCCGCGACGAACCGCGACCTGAAGAAGGAGATCGAGACCGGGCGCTTCCGGCAGGACCTCTACTACCGCCTGAAGGGGGTCGTCGTCGACCTCCCGGCGCTCCGCGAGCGGCGCGAGGACGTCCCGCTCCTCGCCGAGCGGTTCCGCGAGGTCTTCGCGAAGGAGCACGACCGGGCGGTGACGGGCTTCACCCCGGCGGCGCTCTCGGCGCTCATGTCGTACGACTGGCCCGGGAACGTCCGCGAGATGAAGAGCGCCATCGAGTGGGCCGTCTTCAGCGCCGCGGGGCCGCGGATCGACGTCTCCGACCTCCCGCCCGACGTCCAGGGCGACGCGGAGGGCGAGGGACTCCACCCCGAGGGGTTCGCGTCCGTCGCGCACTCGGCGATCCTCGTCGGCAAGACGATGGCCGAGATCGAGAAGGAGGCGATCCTGACCGCCCTCCAGGCCTCCGGCGGCAATCGTCGAAAGGCGGCCGAACGGCTCGAGATCGGCCTCCGGACGCTCCAGCGGAAGCTGAAGGAATATCGCGGCGAGACGGGGGGAGACGAGGGCGAGGACGAGCTCGACGACGACGGCGGCGAGCCCTCCGCTTAGAATCCGTTCGAACCCGACGAGCGAGGAGGAGCCGAATGGACATCCCGGCGAAGGTCTACATCACCTGCCCCAGCGCGGAGCTGAAGAAGCAGCCCGGGACGCTCATCGCCGTTTCGGCGAACGGCTACTACGAGGTTCACGTGCAGTTCGGCTCGAACACGCACGCGATGCTCCTCCCGATCACCGAGACGGCGCTCCTGAACGCCGAGCCGGTCCTGAACGCGCCTGCAGGCTTCGAGCTCGAAAGATAAGCGGGGGACCCGTCCCCGCCCGGGTCCCCCGTACCCCCCCGCCGCGGTGAGGAGGGGGGCGAGGGATCTGATGAGCGGGGGACCCGTCCCCGCCCGGGTCAGCGGCCGTCGTCCTCGGGGCCGCGTTCGCGCGGGTCGGGGACGCGGTCGAAGCCGTCCGCCGCCGCGCCCTTGACGAAGTGCTCGGCGGCCTTCAGGACGCGGCGGCGCGCCTGGTCGAGGAAAAAGGCCTGCGAGTCGATCGCGGGCTCGCCGCGCCCGGGGCGGAGCCGCTCGTATCTCCCGTCGGGGAGGAGCGCGCGCGCCCGCACGTTGTCGGCCATCATCGCGTCGAAGGCGTCGGAGAGCTGCCGGCCGAGCTCGGGATCGACGATCGGGAACGCGGTCTCGACGCGCCGGAAGAAGTTCCGGGGCATCCAGTCGGCCGACGAGGCCCAGACCTCGGGGTCGCCGCCGTTCTCGAAGAGGGAGAAACGGCTGTGCTCGAGGAACCTCCCGACGATCGAGCGGACGCGGACCGTCTCCGAGACGCCCGGCAGGCCCGGGACGAGACAGCAGGTGCCGCGGACGATCAGGTCGATCGGAACGCCGGCCCGGGAGGCCTCGTAGAGGGCCTCGATGACCGCGGTGTCGACGAGCGCGTTCAGCTTCGCGCGGATCCGCGCGGGCCGCCCCGCGCGCGCGTGCTCCGTCTCGCGCGAGATCCAGTCCAGCACGGTCCGATGGAGGTCCCGCGGGGCGGTGACGATCCTGTTGTACGAGGTCCGCGTCGCGAGGCCGGTCAGCGTGTTGAAGAGGCGCGTCGCGTCCTCTCCGAACTCGGGGCGGCAGGTGAGGAGGCCGAGGTCGGTGTAGACCTTCGCCGTCGCCGGGTTGTAGTTCCCGGTCCCGAGGTGGACGTACCGGCGGATCTCGTCCTTCTCCCTCCGCACGACCAGGGCGATCTTGGCGTGGGTCTTCAGCCCGACGACGCCGTAGACGACGTGGATTCCCGCGCGCTCGAGGGCCTTCGCCCAGACGATGTTGTTCTCCTCGTCGAAGCGCGCCTTCAGCTCGACCAGGACGGCGACCTGCTTGCCGGCCTCCGCGGCCCGGATGAGGGCCGGGATGACGGGGGAGTCGGAGCTGGTCCGGTAGAGCGTCATCTTGATGGCGAGCGTCTTCGGGTCGTCGGCGGCCTCCCCGATCAGCTCCACCACCGGCCCGAACGAGTCGTAGGGGTGGTGGAGGAGGAGGTCCCCCTGGCGGATCGCCTGGAAGATGGAGCCGTCCGACGACGCGAGCGCGGCGGGGAGCGCCGGGCTGAACGGGGCGTCCTTCAGGTCGCGCCGGTCGAGCTTCACGAGGGTCATGAGATCCGCGGCGCCGAGGATCCCGGACACCTCGTAGATGTCGCTCTCGCTCACCTCGAGCTGCCGCATCAGGAGCTTGCGCATCTTCTTGGGCGTCTGCGGCGTCACCTCGACGCGGACGACGGCCCCGAACCGCCGCCGCCGGACCTCCTGCTCGATCGTGGCGAGGAGGTCGGAGGCCTCGTCTTCCTGGATCTCGATGTCGGCGTCGCGCGTGATCCGGAAGAGGTACGAGGCGAGGATCTCGAGGCCCGGGAAGAGCTCGTCGAGGTTCGCCTGGACGAGGTCCTCGAGGAGGAGGAACTCCGCGTGCGCGGCCTTGACCTTCTTCTTCCCCTCGAGGACCGTTCGCAGGGGGAGGAGGCGGGGGATCGCCGGGGGCATCTTGACGCGCGCGAACTTCACCTCGCCGTTCTCGGGGTTCCGGGTCTCGATGGCGAGGTTCAGCGAGAGGTTCGAGAGGAAGGGGAACGGATGCCCGGGATCGACGGCGAGCGGCGTCAGGACCGGGAGGACGTTCCTGCGGAAGTAGCTTCGCGCCGTCTCGCGCCGTTCCTCGTCGAGGTCCCCCCACGTCAGGAGGGTGATCCCGGCCGCCGCGAGGCGCGGGAGGAGGTCCTCGTGCAGGCAGGCCGTCTGCTCGGCCTCCATCGCGAGGACGCCTTTCCGGACGAGCGCGAGCTGCTCCCGCGCCGTCAGGCCGTCGTCGGAGCGCTCGGCGAGGTCGGCGGAGAGCTGGTCCCGGAGGCCCGAGACCCGGATCATGAAGAACTCGTCGAGGTTGCTCTCGGAGATGCAGAGGAACTTCAGCCGCTCGAGGAGCGGCCACCTCTCGTCGCGCGCTTCCTCGAGGACCCGCTGGTTGAAGTCGAGCCAGGAGAGCTCCCGGTTGAGGAGCGGCGTCCTCGGTCCGCCCCCCGTGCGCTCCTCGAGGGCCTCGGACGGGCCGGCCGGGAGCTCTCCGGCGGCGGGCTCGTCCGGCGTCTCGAAGAGCGCGGAGGACGGCTCTTCGATCGCCTCCGGGCTCCGCTTGCGCCGCGGGCGCTGCTCGTGGCGGATCACGTCCTTCTCTCCCCGGCGCTCAGTCCGAGGCTCCGAGCGCGCCCTGCAGCGCGCCGGCGAGCTCGTCGGCGATCGACTCGACGGTCCCCCGCTCGGTCCCTTCGACCATGACGCGGGCCAGGAGCTCCGTCCCGGAGTAGCGGACGAGGATCCGCCCCGAGCCGGCGATGCGGCTCTCGGCCCCGGCGACGAGGTGCGGGAAGCCCGGGACGCGCTCGAACGGGACCTTCTCGCGCACCTTCACGTTGCGGAGCACCTGCGGGGCGCGCGTGAAGCGGGCGCCGGACGCGAGGGGGACCCCGGTGGCCGCGACGACCGCGGCGACGTGGAGTCCCGTCAGGGTCCCGTCGCCCGTCGTCGTCAGGTCGGCCCGGATCAGGTGCCCCGACTGCTCGCCCCCGAGGAGAGCGGAGTGCCGTTCCATCTCCTCGACGACGTAGCGGTCCCCCACGGCGGCCCGGACGAGCCGGATGCCGCGCGCGGTGAGGGCCTCCTCGAGGCCCCAGTTCGACATGACGGTCCCGACGACCGAACCCGGCTTCTTCCCCTCCCGCTCGAGCTCGAGGGCCCAGAGGAGGAGGACGTCGTCCCCGTCGAGGAGGCGCCCCTCGCCGTCGGCGAGGATCGCCCGGTCGGCGTCGCCGTCGAGCGCGAGGCCGAGGTGCGCGCCCGAGCGGACGACGGCGTTCGCCATCGCCTCCGGGTGGAGCGCGCCGCACCCCTCGTTGATGTTCCGGCCGTCCGGCGCGGCCGAGAGCGGGACGACCTCGGCCCCGGCGCGCCGGAACGCCTCGGGGGCGACGCGGAAGGCGGCCCCGTTCGCGCAGTCGACGACGACCTTGAGGCCGTCCAGCCGGGTGGGGAGCGTCTCGACGAGGTGGGTCTCGTAGAGCTCCGCGAGCCCGGAGTCCTCGGCCGGCGGGATCGGCTCCGCCGGCGCTGCGGCGGCGATCCGCCGCTCGATCTCGGCCTCGAGGGCGTCGGGGAGCTTTCGCCCCTCCGACGAGAAGACCTTGATTCCGTTGTCCGGCCAGGGGTTGTGGGAGGCCGAGATGGAGATGCCGGCGTCGGCGCCGAGGGCGCGGACGAGGTGGGCGACCGCAGGGGTCGGGATGACGCCCGCGAACCGGACGCCGGCGCCGGCGGCGATCAGCCCCCCCGAAAGGGCCGCGACGATCCCCGGCGAGGAGACGCGGGTGTCGCACCCGAGGACGACGGTCAGGGGTGAGGGGCGGCCGGCCTCGCGCAGGACGGACGCGAGGGCTCCCCCGACGCGAGAGACGGTTGCCGGGTCGAGCGGAAACTCCCCGGCCCTTCCGCGGATCCCGTCCGTACCGAAGAGCGCACGCATGACCCGCGGAGTTTACGGGAGCGGCGGCTTACGGGTGCTGGTGCCGGCCCGCGGCCGCGGCGGCGTCGAGGACGTGGACGAAACGGAGCGTCTCGTCGACGTCGTGAACGCGCAGGAGGACGGGGTTCCGGCCCCGGAGCCTCTCGATCGCGACGGCGCAGGCGGCGAGCGATTCCGGCAGTCTCTCGGCGGCCGGGCGCCCGGAGACGGAGCCGAGGAACGCCTTTCGGGAGGCCCCGAGGACGATCGCCACGCCGTCGGGCCCGATCTCCTCGAGGCGCGCGAGGAGATCGAAGTTCTGCTCGGCCGACTTGCCGAAGCCGAGGCCGGGATCGAGGAGGATCTGGTCGGGCCGGATGCCGGCGACGAGGCAGCGCCGCCGGGCCCGGGCCAGGTCGTGCGCGACCTCGGCCACGACGTCGGGACCGAAGCTCGAGACCTGGAACGTCGTCGCGGGCGTCCCCCTCATGTGGCCGAGGACGATCGCCGCGTCCCGCTCGGCGACGAGCTCGAGGAGGTCCGCCGGCGGATCGAGCCCCGCCACGAGGTTGACGACGTCCGCCCCGGCCGAGAGCGCCTCCCGGGCCACGGCCGTCCGCCGCGTGTCGACGGAGATCGGGACCTCCGGGTCGGCGTCCCGAATCCCCGCGACGACCGGGACGACGCGGGCGATCTCCTCGGCGGGGGAGACCTCCCCGGCGCCGGCGCCGTAGGCCGCCCCTCTCGGGCGGGTCGACTCCCCCCCGACGTCGACGACGGCGGCCCCGGCGCGGGCGTACCCGAGCCCTGCCCGGACGGCGTCCTCGGCGGCGGGAAAGCGCCCGCCGTCCGAGAACGAGTCGGGCGTCGCGTTCAGGATCGCCATGACGGACGCGGACGGCCCGAACCGGATCGTCCGGCGTCCGAGGCGCAGCTCTCGAGCCGACATGGCCGGGGCGGACCGGCCGTCAGGCCGGGACGGGATCGGCGGGGGGCGCCTCGTCCGGAGACGCGTGCGTCGCCCCGAACGCGGAGACGGGGGAGGCCGCGCCGCGGGCGGCGTCCTCCGGGTGGGCCTTCATCGTGTGCGGGACCCTCTTCCCGGAGACCTTCTCGATGAGGACGTAGACCTCCTCGCCGTCGAGGGACTCCTTCTCGAGGAGCTCGGCGGCGATCGCGTCGAGGGCGGGACGGTTGTCCAGGACGAGCTGCTTGCCCCGCTGGTAGGCCGACGTGATGATCCGGTTCACCTCGGCGTCGATCTTCCGGGCGGTGTCCTCGGAGTAGTCGGCCCTTCGGGCGAAGTCCTTGCCGAGGAAGACCTCTCCCTCCTCGTGCCCGAACGTCATCGGGCCGAGGTCGCTCATCCCCCACTCGCAGACCATCCGGCGGGCCATGGTCGTCGCCTGCTCGAAGTCGTTGGACGCGCCCGTCGTGATCTGGCCGAGGCAGACCTCCTCGGCGAGGCGGCCGCCCATCATCACGGCGAGGCGCGCCTCGACGTACTCCTTGTTGTACGAGTACTTGTCCTCGAGGGGCAGCTGCTGCGTGACGCCGAGGGCGCGGCCGCGCGGAATGATCGTCACCTTGTGGAGCGGGTCGGCGTGCTCCTCGAAGGCGGCGATGAGGGCGTGGCCCCCCTCGTGGTAAGCGGTGTTCCGCTTCTCCCTGTCGGACATGACCATCGACTTCCGCTCCGCCCCCATCAGGACCTTGTCCTTGGCGTAGTTGAAGTCGTCCATCTCGACTTTCTTCTTGTCGGCGCGGGCCGCCGTCAGCGCCGCCTCGTTCACGAGGTTCGCGAGGTCGGCGCCGGCGAAGCCGGGCGTGCCGCGGGCGACGACGGAGAGGTCGACGTCGTCGGACATCGGGATGTTCTTGACGTGGACCTTCAGGATTCCCTCGCGCCCCTTCACGTCGGGGCGGTCGACGACGACGCGGCGGTCGAAGCGGCCGGGACGGAGGAGAGCCGGGTCGAGGACGTCGGGGCGGTTCGTGGCGGCGATCAGGATGACGCCGTCGTTCCCCTCGAAGCCGTCCATCTCGACGAGGAGCGCGTTCAGGGTCTGCTCGCGCTCGTCGTGCCCGCCGCCGAGGCCGGCGCCGCGGTGGCGGCCGACGGCGTCGATCTCGTCGATGAAGATGATGCAGGGGGCGTTCTTCTTCCCCTGCTCGAAGAGGTCGCGGACGCGGCTCGCGCCGACTCCGACGAACATCTCGACGAAGTCGGAACCGGAGATCGAGAAGAACGGGACGTTCGCCTCGCCGGCCACCGCGCGCGCCAGGAGCGTCTTGCCGGTGCCCGGGGGGCCCATCATCAGGACGCCCTTCGGGATCTTCCCGCCCAGCTTCTGGAACTTCGCCGGGTCCTTCAGGAAGTCGATGATCTCGGAGAGCTCGTCCTTCGACTCGTCGCAGCCGGCGACGTCCTTGAACGTGACCTTCTTCTGGTTCGGGGTCAGGAGCTTCGCCTTCGACTTGCCGAAGGCCATGGCGCGGTTCCCGCCCGTCTGCATCTGCCTCATGATGAAGACCCAGAGGCCGATCAGGAACAGGATCGGGGCCCACTGGAGGAGGATCATGAAGAGGCCGCCGTCGCGCGGCTCCTCCGCCGTGATCTTCACGTTCGCCTTCTGGAGGTCGGAGACGAGGTCGTCGTACGGCGGGGAGTACGTGCGGTAGGACGGCTCGCGCCCCTCGGGGACGCCCTTCTTGAAGCCGCGCACCTCGCCGCCCCGGATGACGACGCGGTCGATCTCCCCCTTCGAGACCATCTCCATGAATTCCGTGAAGCTCAGCGGGGGAGCCGTCCGGCCGTAATCCACCGCCTTGAAGAGGAGGAGGATGACGACGAGGATCACCAGCCAGAGGAGGACGTTCTTGACGGTCGTGCTCAAAAGGTCACCCTTCCCGGCAATCTACGGCGCCGGGCCGCCCCCGCGGAGCGTCAGCGCCGCGGGACATCGAGTTCAGCCCCGGACGACCTTGATCGGCCCGGTGGCGAGCGCGAAGGGAGGATCGCCCGGCGTCCTCACCTTCGCGATGAACGGGAAGTTGCCCCCCTCGCCGGCGAACTCCATGCCGTATCCGACGAGGACGCCGTCCTCCGACGGGAACAGCACGTAGTCGACGAGGAGCGAGCTCTTCCGCTCCTGGGGGCGGTCGACGATCGCGGCGAAGCGAATCGAGGTCGGACCCTCCTCGCGGAGCTGGTCGGCGAGGTAGGTCTCGATGATGCCGCTCCGGATCACGTCCTTGAGGATGATGATGTCGGCCCCGCGGACGTTGAACGGCGTCACGAAGTGGAAATCGACGATCTCCTCCTCGCTCCCCCGGATCACGTCGATGTACTCGAGCCGGACGGAGCGGGGAAGCGAGCGCGCCAGGTCGGACGCGAAGACGGCCGCGCCCTTGAGGATCGCGATGAGGACGATCGGGCTCTCCGGGAAGTCGCTCGAGATCCTCTGGCCGACCGACTGGACCCGGTGAGCGATCTCGGCGGGAGAGAACCGCTCGTCGTAGAGGAGGTTCATGGTAGCAGTCTAGCAGGGGGCGTCAGGCGGACGGTCAACCGGTCGGCGGCGATCCGGCGCCCGGCGAACGACTCCCGGAACGAGGGCTCCCCGGCCGCGAGCCGGTCGAGGACGCGGCCGACCTGGGCCCGTCCGGGCGGGCGGCCCGTTCCTCCGGCCGCGCGGATCAGGAGACGGCCCGCCGCCTCCCTCCCGAGGCGTTCGAGGAGGAGCCGGGGCCAGGGCCCCTCGAGCGGCAGGCCGGCCTCGCGGAGGGCCTCGTCGGTCTTCGCGTCGAGCGCGCAGAGGCGCGCCGTGAGAGCTCCGGCGGCCCTCGCGAGCCGGACGGTCGCTCCCGGCCAGCGGGCCTCGATCTCCGGGAGGACCTGGTGGCGGACGCGGTTCCGGGCGAACCGCTCGTCGGCGTTCGAGGCGTCCTCCCGCCACGGGACCCCTTCGGCCAGGAGCCATTCGCGGAGCTCGCCGCGCCGGAACGGGAGGAGGGGGCGGACGACGCCGTCCGCGCGACGGGGCCGGATGCCCCCCCGCGCGCGGCCGAGACGGCGCTCGAGGTGCAGGAGGACCGTCTCCGCCTGGTCCTCGAGCGTGTGGCCGGTCCCGAGCAGCGTTCCCGGGCCGAGGTCGCGCCCGAGCGCGAGCAGGGACTCGTATCGGATGCGCCGCGCGGCCGACTCGAGGCTCTCTCCCGGTTCCCGGAGGTCGCGGATCGGGAAGCTCCGAAAGACGAAGGACGCGCCGAGCGACGCCGCGAGGTCGGCCGCGGCGCGCGCGTCCCGGTGCCCCTCGACGCCCCGGAGCTGGTGGTCGACGTGGAAGAGGACGATCGGGACCGCCCGGCGGCGCGCCTCCCGGGAGAAGAGGAGCGCGAGGGCCGTCGAATCGCTCCCGCCCGAGCAGGCGGCGACGAGGGCGGTCGCCCCTTCCAGAATGCCCGAGGCGGCGACGTGGCGGGCGAAGGCGTCGGGCAGGGGCTCGGAGCCGCCCGGCGGGACGGGGGTCTGCACTCCGAAAGGGTAGCCGACGCGGGCCGGGCGGGGAGAGTTGGTGGCGATGGGCGGACTCGAACCGCCGACACAGGGCTTATGAGACCCCCGCTCTACCGACTGAGCTACATCGCCACGAGCCGGCCGCAGAGCCGCGGATGGTAGCAGATCCTCGGGGATATGATGTCGCCATGCCCTTCCTCGACGAAGACGAAGGCGTTCGCGCCGACCAGTGCTCGCGTTGCGAGCGGATCTGCGAGACGGCCGAGCTCGAGACCTGTCCCATCTGCGGTCGGCGGTACTGCAGCTACTGCCGGTATCGGATCGGCTCCCGCAGCTACTGCAGCCGCCCCTGCGGCGACTCGTTCTTCTTCGGGGGCGACGTCGACGACGAAGGGCTCTCCGAGGAGTAGCCACGGGCCGGCGATGAGGCTCGCGTGACGGAGGTCCTCCTCCTCTTCCTGGGGATGGCGCTGCTCCTGGCGCCCGTCGTCTCGCTCGTCGTCTCTCTCGTGGGCCGGAGCCGTCTCTCGAAGGCCGAAGAGCGTCTCGGGGAGCTCGAGAGGTCGAGAGCTGCTCTCGAATCGGAGCTCCGTGCGCTCCGAGCCGAGCTCGGGAGGAGGCGCGAAGGGGCGGCGCCGGCACCCGCCACCGACGCCGAGGCGCGGCCCTCGCCGCCGCCCGTGGTGGCTCCCGCTCCGGCGCCGGCGCCCTCCCGGCTCGAGGAGACCGACCGGATCGCGCCGCCGCCCGCCCCTCCGCCGGTCCCGGCCCCCGTGACGGCGCTTCCTCCCGCGCCCCCCATCCCGGCGGCGCCCCCCGTCCCGCCGACCGCGGTGCCGGCCGCACCGCCGGTCTTCGCCGTGCCGCCGCTGCCGCCCCCCGCGCCGGTGGGAGCGGCCTCGCGGCCGGCCTCCTCCCCGGCGCCGGGCCGTGTCCCGGGGCCGACGCTCCCCGCTCCCGCGCCGCCGCGACCCGCGCCTCCGCCCCCCCGGCCCGCGTCCGCCCCCGCGGCGCCCCCGAAGGCTCCGTTCGACTGGGAGAGCCTCGTCGGCGTCCAGCTCTTCTCCTGGGTCGCGGCGGTCGCGCTCGTCGTCGCGGCGGTCCTCTTCCTCCGCTATTCGATCGACCACGGCTGGCTGACGCCGCCGCTCCGGATGGCGATCGGCCTCCTGACCGGCATCGGCCTGCTCGTCGTCTGCGAGCTGAAGGCGGCGCGGCGCTACCCGGTCACGGCGAACGCGCTCGACGGCGCCGCGATCGCCGTCCTCTTCTCGACGTTCTTCGCGGCCCACGCGCTCTGGAAGCTCGTCGCGGCCCTCCCGACGTTCGGCCTGATGGCGCTCGTGACGGGAGCCGCGGTCCTCCTGTCGGTCCGGCGCGACTCGATCTTCATCGCGCTCCTCGGCCTCGTCGGCGGCTTCGCGACGCCGGCCCTCCTCTCGACGGGCGAGGACCGGCCGTTCGGCCTCTTCGGCTACCTCCTTCTCCTGAACGCCGGGCTCGCCTGGGTGGCGCACAGGAAGAAGTGGCCCGTCCTCACCGTCTTCTGCGCGCTCCTGACCGCGATCTACCAGTGGGGCTGGGTCGCGAAGTTCCTGACCGAGGGGAAGCTCGGCATCGCGGCGGGCGTCTTCCTCGTCTTCCCGCTCGTCCTCTACGCGGGCCTCGCGCTCGGGAGGCCCGAGGAGAAGGGGGCGGAAGGGAAGGCGCCCCTCTTCGAGGGGGCCGCTCGACTTGCGGGCCTCCTCCCGCTTCTCTTCGCCCTCTTCCTGGCGACGGTCCCGGCCTACGGCGCGAGGCACGGGCTCCTCTTCGGGTTCCTCTTCCTCCTCGTCGCGGGGCTCTTCGTCGTCGCGGTCTGGCGCGGCCCCTCGTGGCTCCACCTCTGGGGCGGTCTCGCATCGCTCCTCGTCTTCGTCGTCTGGGCGTTCCGGAGCTACGCGCCGGGAGCCTGGCCGGCGATCCTCGCGTTCCTCGGGCTCTTCGTCGTCTTCTACCTCGCGGCCCCGTTCGTCGCGGAGAAGGCCGGGAGGCCGCTCGACGCGGTCGGGCTCCGGGCGTCCTACGCCGCCCCGCTCCTCCTCGCGCTCGCGCCGGTCCTCGTCGCCGAGGAGCCCCGAGCCGCGGCGCCGGGCCTCCTCTTCGGCGTCGTCTTCGTCCTCCTCGCGCTCTGCGCCGCGTACGCGATCCGCCGCGAGGAGGGGGGCGTCTTCTTCGCCGGGGCGTTCTTCGCGCTCCTCGCCCAGGCGGTCTGGTCGGCGAAGCACCTGACGCCGGAGCGGCTCCTTCCGGGGCTCGCCCTCTACGGCGTCTTCTCGCTCTTCTACCTCGGCGTCCCGCTCCTGGCGCGCCGCCTCCGCAGGGAGCTGAAGCCCGGGGGGCTGTCGGTCGTTCTCCTCTACGCGGCTCTCGCGCTCCTCCTCTTCCTGGCGGCCGGGCCCGTGGCGGCCTCGGCGCTCTGGGGGCTCGCGCTCCTCCTCGCCGTCCTGAACGTCGGCCTCTTCGCGGAGGGGGCCGCCGGCCGCTACCCGGTCGCGACGATCCTCGGCGTCCTCCTCTCGTGGGGCGTCCTGGCCGTCTGGTGGAGGTCGGTCCCCGTCGGGACGCTCCTCGTCCCGGCGCTCCTCGTCGTCCTCGGCTTCGCCCTCGTCGTCCTCGGGGGGAGCGCGTGGGCCCGCTCGAAGACCGGGGCCGGAGCGACGGCCGGGCCGGACGGCATCCACCTCGGCCTCGTCGGGCACCTCTTCCTCCTCTTCGTCGCCACGCAGCCGCCCCTCGCGTGGCCGCCGGCGCCGCTCCTCGGGGTTCTCCTCGTCCTCGACCTCGCGCTCGCGGCGGCGGCGTTCTGGAGCGGCCTCGGCGCCCTCCTCGCGGCGGCGCTCGTCCTGTCGCAGATCGTCCTCCTCGTCTTCGTCGCCGCGGTCCCGCCGGCCCCGGCCGTGGGGCTGATCTCGGCACTCGGCGTCGCCGCGCTCGGCCTCCTCGCGCGGGCCCTCGCGCCGCGGGCTCCAAGGGGAGGCGAGGGGCTCCGCCTCGCGGTCGCGCAGGGGGCGGCCGCGGCGCTCCTCGTCGGGCAGGTCGTCGCGCTCTTCGCCGCCGGGGCCCGGGGACGGCCCGGCCTGCCGCTCCTCGTGTCCGCCGTACTCCTTCTCGCGGGAGCGCTCCTCGCGGTCGCCGCGCGCGAAGGGTGGCACGGCCTCTCGGTCCTCTCGGCGGTCCTCGGGTTCTTCACGGTCCACCTCTGGGCGGCGGCGCAGCCCGGCGCCGACGTGGCCGTTCCGCGGCTCCTCTTCGCCGGCCTTCTCTGGCTCCTCTTCCTCGTCCACGCGCCGCTCGCGGCGCGTGGCGCGCCCTCCGCCCGGGCGCCCTGGGTGACGGCGGTCCTCGCGAGCGGCGCGTTCTTCCTCCTCGCGCGGAGGAGCTTCTCCGAGGCGGGCTGGGACGGGTTCGTCGGGGCGCTCCCGGTCGCGATCGCCGCCGCGCTCGCGCTCCTCGTCCTCTCGCTCCTCCGGACGGAGGCTCCCGCGGCGCGGGATCTCGGCCGGCTCGCCCTCGTCGCCGGCGCCGCGCTCGCCTTCGTGACGGTCGCCGTCCCGCTCCAGCTCGACAAGGAGTGGATCACGATCGGCTGGGCGCTCGAGGCGGCGGCGCTCGCGTGGCTCTACACGCGCGTGCCGCACCGCGGGCTCCTCCTCGCTTCGGGCGGCCTCGCGGCAGTCGTCTTCGTCCGCCTCGTCCTGAACGAGGCGGTCCTCTCGTACCACGCGCGGAGCGCGACGCCGATCTGGAACTGGTACCTCTACACCTACCTCGCGGCGGCCGTGGCGCTCTTCCTCGCGGCGCGCTTCCTCCGGGGGACGGCCGACGACCTCCTGGACGGCCGGCTCCGCGTCTCGACGGCCGACGTCGTCTTCGGGACCGTCCTGCTGTTCGCCCTCGTCAACATCGAGATCGCGGACTGGTTCGCGGAAGGTCCGACGCTCACGTTCCACCTGACGCGGGGGACGTCTCTCGCGCAGGACCTCGCGTACACGCTCGCCTGGGCGGTCTTCGGCGTCGGCCTCCTCGCCGCGGGAATCGTCGGGAAGAGCCGGGCGGCGCGCGCCGCGGCGCTCGGCCTCCTCGTCGTGACGGTCCTCAAGGCGTTCCTCCATGACCTCGGTCGTCTCGGAGGGCTCTACCGCGTCGCCTCGTTCGTCGGGCTGGCGATCTCGCTCTCCCTCGTGGCGATCGCGATCCAGCGGTTCGTCCTCCGCCCCCGGGAGAAGGAATGAAGCCGATCCGCCTCCTCCTCGCCTCCGGCCTCCTCGCCGCCGCCCTCCCGGGCGCGGCGGAGGAGGGGGTCCGCCCCGTCCCGTCCTTCCGGCACGAGCGGGCCGTCGTTCCCGGCGCGCCCGGCTCGAACCGCCTCGACGTGGACGTTTCGCTCCTCGCCGGTTCCGAGGCGCGCACGACCACCGGGTTCCTTTCCGACTTTCGTCTCCACGACGTGGCCGGGCGGGAAGTGCCGCACCTCCTCGTCTTCCCCCGCCGCGCCGAGCCGGAGTGGCTCTCCGCCACGCTCCTGCCGATCGCCGCGACGAAAACGGCGAGCGGGTTCGAGGCCGACCTCGGGGCGCTCCGGCGCGTCGACCGCCTCCGCGTGAGCGGGATCCCGGCGCCGTTCCTGAAGCGCCTCCGCCTCGAGGGGAGCGGCGACCGCGCGCGCTGGGCGCTCCTCGCGGAGGAGGGGACGCTCTTCGACCTTCCCGAAGAGGGGCTCTCGCGGACGGTCGTCGCGTTCGCCGCGGGGGAGCACCGCTACTTCCGGCTCGTCTGGAACGACGCGAAGAGCGGCCGGGTCCCGCTTCCGTCGCGCGTCGAGGCCCGCGCGGCCGGGGCCGGCGGCGCGCCGGAGGCGCTGCGCGCGCAGCTTCCGTTCGAGCGACGGGAGAGCGAGCCGGGGCGGAGCCGGTATCGCCTGCGGCTTCCGGCCGCGAGGCTGCCGATCTCGGCCCTCGAGGTCGGGGTCCGCTCCGGGAACGTCCTTCGCGAGGCGCGCGTCCTCGAATCGCGCCTTTCGGCCGGGCGGCTCGTGCCGTACGAGCTCGGCACGGCGACGCTCCGGAGGGCCGAACGCGAGGACGCGGCGGCGGCCGAGATGAGGATCTCCGTCGCCGCGCCGACGGAGGCCGAGCTGGAGCTCGTCGTCGAGGACGCGGGGAACCCGCCCCTCGAGCTCGCGTCTGTGACGGCCCTCTTCGAAGGGCTCCCTTTCGTCTACTTCGAGAGCTCGGACGGCGCGCCCCTCGCGGCCCGCTACGGGGCGCCGGGGCTCGAGCGGCCGCGGTACGACCTCGAGGCCGCGCGTCCCGCCGTCACGAGGCGCGGAGCCCCTCCGCCGGCGAACGCGTCGTGGGGAGAGGAACGTCCCCGGCCGGATCCCGCCGCCGAGGCGGCCGGGCCGCCGTCCGTCCCGGCGGGCGCGGCGCTCGATCGCACGTCGTTCCGCGTCTCCCGCTCGATCCCGCCCGGTCCGCCCGGCCTGACGGCCCTCCGTCTCGACGCGGCGGTCCTCGCGGAGAGCCCGAGTCTCGCCGACGTGCGGATCGTCTCCTCCGACGACCGGCAGGTCCCCTATCTCCTCGAGACGCTCGGGGAGCCGCTCGTCGTGAAGCTTCCCGCCCCGCAGCCGACCGGTGACCCGCGTCCGCGCGCCGGGGAGGCCGCGGAGGGCCGCCTCTCGTTCCACCGGATCGACTTCCCGTACGAGACCCTTCCCGCGGCGCGTCTCGAGCTCGCGACGACGGCGCGGGTCTTCGCCCGGAACGTCGTCCTTTACCGCGAACGGCTCGGAGGCCGGCCCGAGACGGCCGGGACGTTCACCGCGATCGCGTCCTCGGCGTGGCAGAGCGCCGACCCGGCGCGCGAGGCGCCGCGGCTCCTCCTCGAGCTGCCGCCGGGAACCGGGGGGACGCTCTTCGTCTCGATCGACGACGGCGACAACGCCCCCCTCCCGCTCGCGGGCGCGTCGCTCCTCCTCCCGGCGCACCGGCTCCGCTTCGTCCGGGAGGACGGGGCGCTCGCGCTCCTCGCGGGCCGTCCGGGCCTCGCTCCGCCCCGCTACGACCTCGAGCTCCTCGCGCCGCGGCTCCTCGGGGCGCCGGCGACCGAGGTGGAGCTCGCGCCGGCGCCGCTTCCCGTCGCGGCGCCTTCGGTCGGGGCGAAGCTCTTCTGGGCCGCGCTCGTCGGGGCCGTCGTCGCGCTTCTCCTCCTCCTGGCCCGCCTCCTCCGGCGCCCGCCCGGGCCGGCCGGGGACGAGACCGGGGGCGGGGAAGGGTAGACTCGAGCCTCCGGAGGAATTTCAGTGGTGAGCGCGCGCGTGCCGAACGTCCGTATGGCGCGGCGGGCGGGAGGGTCCCGGTGAAGGGCCTTCCCACCGCCCGTCTCCTCCCTCCGGGCGACGCCCCGTCGCCCTTCGGTCTCCACCTCGTCCTCGGGCCGCTCGCGGGCGGCGCGGAAGAGGGGCCGGTCCCGCTGCCGCTCTCGGCGGACGAGGGGACGAGCCGCGTCTACCTCGGAGCCCTCAAGGGGGACGCCGACAGCGTCGTCGAGCTCGTCGCCGTCAAGCTCCTGCCGAACGTCCTCCCCGAGGCGCTCGCCGAGAGCGCCGCGCGCCCGACGAACCGGACCCTCGTCGCGCGCTTCGCCGCGGAGAAGGAGCGGATGCGCGCCCTGCGCGCCGAGAGCCCGTACTTCCCGAGGCTCCTGCAGCCGGACGGCGGCCACGAGGGGACGCTCCCGGCCCTCGTCTACGACAAGCCCTCGCGCTCGTTCTTCGTCCCGCCGTGCGCCGCGTGCGGCCGGCCGCTCGAGCTCCTCACCGACGAGCAGTTCCTCCGCGAGAGGCGCCTTCCCTCGTACCTCGAGACGCTCCACCGCCTCGTCGGCTGCGCGAGCTGCGCCACGACGGACCGCGTCATCGCGGTCTTCTCCTACGCGCCCCTCCCGGGCGAGGCCGACGTCCCGGTGGGCGGGCCCGACGAGCTGCTGAAGGGGCTCTCCCGGGCGCTCCTCCGGGACTGGGACGAGACCCAGGTGAAGGCGTTCGCCTCCCGCGAATCGGCCGAGGAGGCCCTCCGTCTCCGCGCCTCGGGCGGCGGCTCCCTCGGGGACTTCGCCGCGCGTTGGAGCCCGTTCTCGTTCTGCCCCTCCCCGTTCCTCGTGAGCGGCCTCTCCCCGGTGCGCTGGGACGAGTGGGCCGACTTCGTCGGCGGCCGCACGGAGGAGGACCTCGTCTCCGCCGCTGCGCCCGAGAGCCTCGAGACGGAGTCGGCGCGCCACCGGCTCGAGTGGTTGCGCTCGTCGCTTCCGCCGACCGGGCGATTCCTCTACGGACACGACGGATCGGGCGTCGACGCGATCGAGGTCCTCTACCTGAAGATGACGGCCTTCCGGCAGCTCGCCGCGGGCCTCCTATCGTTCTACCGCGCCACCGGGCAGCCGCACCTCGACCTGCACCCGGGCCACGTCCTGCTCGACAGCTACGGCACCGGCGCCTCGCTCCCGGCCCTCTGGACGTTCCAGGTCCGGCTGCACGGCCTGGCCGCGGCCTCGAGGACGTCGTCGTTCGGCGTCGAGGTCGTCGTCCCGCCGCCGGAGCCGATGTTCCCGTACGCGGCGCCCGAGATCCTCGAATTCCGCCTCGCCTCGCGACGTCCCGGCGACGTCTACCTCTCCGAGGTCGAGCCGGCGGACGCGGGGCTCGGCGTGAAGGTCGAGGGGCGGCTCAGCGACCCGAACGGCCTCTTCCCGAGGCCCGAAGAGCCCGACTGGATACACGTCACGTTCCCCGACGAGGCGCTCGGCCTCGGGATCGACGCCCTCGTCGTGAGGCGGAAGCCCGACGTCCCGGCCTCCTACGAGGAGCTGACGTTCGTCTCCGAGCCGATCGAGCTCGACGACGCCGCGGTGAAGCGGCTCCGCCGCTCTTTCGGAGTGCGCCTCCCCGGCGCACGCTACAAGGTCTACCCGCGCTTCGGTGCGCCGTCCGACCTCTACTCCCTCGGCGTCCTCCTCCTGCGGGCCCTCGCCGGGGGCGAGCGGACCGAGCTGCCGGAGCTCCTGCAGGGGGTCCAGCGGGCCGCCGCGGTCGCCGTCCGCTCGAAGGACGGGGACCCCCTCGCGCGCGTGAAGGCGGCCCTCGCCGCGGAGGCGTCGACCGCGACGCTCCTCGATCGATCCCGCATCTTCTGGAAGGAAGAGGACCGCGTCCCTCTCCGGCCGAACGCGATCCCGCCGCCCCTGTTCGAGAGGGCGCTCCTCCTCGCGCTCCGTCTCCTGACGCGGATCCCGGGCTTCTCGATCGCGACCGGTCCGGGAGACTTCGTGGCGGAGGACCCGACGGGCCGCGTCGAGCAGGCGCTCCGGGAAGCGGACGAGGTCGTCGCCGAGCTCCGGTCGCTCCTCGTCCATCGCCAGCCGCTTCACTTCGAGATCCAGGACGTCCTCGCGGAGCTGCTCGAGGCGGAATCGGAGACGGTGCCGCGGACCTGACGCCGGGCCGGGTCGCGGGGTTTTCGGACCGAGGGTAATATCCGGCCACTGTGTCCGACAGGTCGTCCGTCTCCTCGTTCGAGGCGCTGGCGTGTCGCCCCTTCGCAGGGGGGCGCCCGTGAGCGTCCCGCCGCGCTCCCTCACGCTCGAGGTCTGGCTCGGTCCGATGGAGGGGCTCCGCTACGCCGCCGAGGCGCGGCAGGCGATGCAGCTCGTCCGGATCGGCCGCCTCCCGTTCGACCGGCAGTCGAAGGACCGGAACCACCTCGTCCTCTCCGTCTCCGCCGGCGTCTCCGGCTCGCACGCGGAGGTCCGCTTCGCGCAGGGCCGGATCTTCCTCAGGGACCTCGGCAGCTCGAACGGGACGTTCGCGGCCCAGCAGGCGGTGACGACCGAGACCGAGGTGAAGTCGGGAGAGATCTTCCTCGTCTCCCTGACGCCGGTTCAGGTCTACCTGACGAGCCCGCTCGCGGCGCCGCCGCCCTTCGAGCCGCTCCCCGTGTCGCACTGGGAAGGCGCGGCCGTCGAGCCGCTCCTCTCCGCGGCGGTCGCCTGCGCGGCCGGGAGGCGGGAGGGGTACGTCGACACGCGCCACCTTCTCGACGCGGTGCTCGCCCTCGGCGACCCGGAGGTCGAGGAGCTCCTCGCGAGCGTTGGAGCCCGGCCGGCGGAGGTCCGCGAGGCGCTCTTCCAGAAGCCCTTCTTCCGTGAAGCGATCGGGTGGATCGCCGAGATCCTCGTCAAGCCGGTCAACCTGACGGGGAGCTTCGAGACCGCCGTCGTCTCTCCCCGCGTCGCGCGCCTCCTCGACGGCACCCGCACCGCCGTCCCCGACGGGGTCGGCGGCGACGAGGCGGTCCGCTGGGCCGCCCGGAGCGTTCTCGCCGGGCTCGTCGCCGACAGGTTCGGGCCGGTCGGCGACTGGCTGACCTCGTGCGGCATCACCGCCGTCCCGGACGGGTTCGTCGGGGAGTCGGGGGCGCGGGCTCCGGCCGTACGCCCCGCGGAGCCGGAGCTCACCGGACGGGCTTCGGTGAAGGGCGGCGTCGCGAAGGGCCGGGCCACGACGCTCCTGACGGAAGACGTCGGCGAGGCGACGGCGAAGGGCGGACCGTCCCCGCTGTCGCGGACGCTCCCGCCCCCGCCTCCCCCTCCGCCCGCGACCTCGCCGGAGACCTCCGCGGTCGCCCCGGCTCCCGTCCGGCACCGCGAGCCGGAGCCGGAGGCCGCCCCGGCGGCGCGGCCCGAGCCGCCACGCGAGCCGGAGCCGCTCCCCGCGCCGCCTCCCGCGGCCGCTCCGGCGCCGTTCGCGTGGGGCGCGTCCCGGACTCCCGCGGAGATCCTCCTCGACGGGCGGGCCCGCGAGCTCGCCGACGAGCTCTTCGCCCTGGCGGGAGAGCTGCGGTTCGGCACCACCGACGACCGTCGCCGCCAGCTGAAGCGGCGCGTCGAGAAGGAGCTCGCACCGCTTCCGAAGGAATCGAGGACCCGTTTCCTGGAGCTCCTCCGGCGCCACTTCCCGGTCCTGCCGGCGGGCGCCGGCGTCGACCCCGAGGTGACCCGGCTTCGCCGCAAGCTCGAGGAGTCCGAGCGCAAGCGCGTCGAGGAGAGCCCGAGCAAGAGCGTCGCGCGCGCCAAGTCGCAGCCGGCGGGGGTGCCGGGGACGGGACTTCCCCTCAAGCAGCTCGTCCACGGCGAGGACCTCGCGCAGGCGGACCGGAACGTCGTCGTCCTCCGTCGCGTGATCGAGTACGCGCTCGCGATGGAGGGGATGACGCTCGGCCTCATCCAGTCGCTCACGATGCCGGGGAACGAGACGATGGCCTTCAAGCTCCCCGGCTTCAAGGAGACGCTCCGCCACTTCCTCCACGCGATCGAGCAGGGCAAGCCGGTCAGCATCCAGCGGGTGGAGGAGTACCTCGAGGAGCTGAAGAAGTGGCAGGTCGCGATCCTCGCGGCCTTCCACCAGGCCCCGGGGGAGTGGTTCGACCGGCTCTGGAAGCGGATCAACCCGGTCACGATCGAGTCCGCGCCGCGGAGCGCCGGCTGGAAGCTCCGGGGCGAGGCGGCCGAGTGGTGGGACCTCTACAAGATCGCGGTCCGGGACCTCTCTCCCGACCTCGTCAACGACCAGATCCTCCAGGGAGTGGCCCGACTTTCGAAGGAAGAGCTCGAGAAGCTCAGGAAGACACAGCGAGGAGAACACTCATGACGAAGACGCCGTCCCGCTTCCTTCTCCGGATCGCCGCCTGCGGCCTGCTCCTCGGGGCCCTCCCCGCGCTCACCGGCTGCGCGTCGAAGGTCGGGACGATCTCGTTCCGCTGCGGCGCCCAGATCAACGGCGGGCTCGCCCTCGCCGTCGACGTGATCCGGGCGACCGAGGAGGAGTCCCGGAAGATCCAGGAGATGGGCGAGAAGTGGTTCTACGACCAGACCCGCTTCAACATCCAGGGGCAGAACCGGATCCAGACCGTCACGTTCACGACGGGCGAGGGGGCCGGCGCCTGCGACAAGACCGTCTCCGTGCCGTTCTCGAAGGGCGAGCGGTTCCTCGTCCTGATCGCCGACTACAAGTTCCAGAACCCCGACCCGACGAAGCACGTCGTCGTCCTCTCCCGCGAGAAGTGGGTGGGCCAGAAGATCCTCGTCTCGGTCCTCGAGCGGGAGCTCGCCGTCGAGCGCCGCTGGTAACGGAGTCCCATGAAGAAGACGCCGCAGGTCCTCTGGGCCGAGGGGATGTTCCTTCGGCCCCACCACCTCCAGACGGCCGAGCGCTATCGCGAGGAAGCGCTCCAGCGCGAGATCCAGAGGATCCAGCCGTTCTACTTCGGGCTGCAGTCCCTGGACGTGGCGCCGGACCAGCTCGAGAACTTCGTCTTCGAGATCCGCGACGTCTCCCTCAAGCTGAAGGACGGCACCGCGCTGTCGTCCGACTCCACGCTCCGCATCTCCCCCCGGAGCTTCAAGAACGAGCTCGACAAGGCGAGCGGGAGGATGCGCGTCTTCGTCGGCGTCCCGGTGATGCGGGAGACGGCGCCGAACACGTTCGCCCCGGGCGAGGGGCCGGCAGGCGTCGACCGGCGCTACGTCGCCGAGAACGCCGAGGCCCTCGACGAGAACACCGGTTCGAACCCGCAGCCGGTCGGGGTGCGGCGCTGCAACGGCAAGCTCTTCTTCGGCGCCGAGAGCCAGGAGGGCTACGAGTGCCTGGAGGTCGCCGTCGTCGAGCGCTCCGGCTCGGGCCGGAACTTCCCGGTCCTCTCGCGCGAGTTCATCCCGTCGCTGACGGAGCTCGGCGCCTCGCGGACGATCCAGGCGCTCTGCGACGGCGTGACGAACCGGATCGAGGCGAAGCACCGCCTGCTCCTCACCGACGTCGCGCAGGGGCGGCTCGCGATCACCTCCGACGGGACGTCGGGGTGGCAGGCGATCATCAAGCTCCAGATCCTCGGGAGCTTCCTCTTCCTCTTCCAGCAGCTCACGAAGATTCCGCGCATCCACCCGTTCCACGTCTACACCGAGTTCGCCCGGCTCGCGGGCGAGCTCTCGATCTTCGACGACGGCAAGGTCCCGGTCCGGATCCCCGTCTACGACCACGAGAAGCTCGGCCCGTGCTTCCACGAGACGTGCCGGGTCATCGAGGCGCTCCTCGAGAAGATCGTCGCCTCGCGCTTCGTGAAGGTCGACTTCGTCCTTCGCGAGGACCTCCTCGTCGCCGACCTGCTCGAGGAGTGGCTCGCCTCCCAGACGGAGGTCTTCCTCGCGATCGAGGCCGAGATGGAGGAGAAGGACCTTCGCGGCCGGATCGTCACGATGAAGCTCGGGACGGTGCGCGACATCCCGGTCCTCCGCCAGCGGCGCCTCTTCGGGCTCGACCTCGAGCTCCTGAAGCGGACGCCGGCGGGCCTCCCGCAGAGGGAGGACTACTTCTACTTCAAGATCGAGAAGGAAGGGCCGTACTGGGCGAACGTCGTCCGCGACCGCAACGTGGCGCTCTCCGACGCCCTCGACCCCAAGCTGAAGTTCTCGCTCTACATCATCACCAAGCCCGGGAGCTGAGATGGACTACACGACCGAGCTCTTCAAGGTCGCGGCGAAGGAGTTCCTCTTCCTGTCGTCGTTCCGGCAGAAGGTGAGGAAGGGCGTCCGCGCCGACATCGAGGACGTGGCCGCCGACCTCGACGAGATCTTCCGGGAGCAGGCCTCCGCGGTGCGGAGCGACCCGCGCCTGCAGGCGCTCTACGACCAGGCACGCTACCCGCTCGTCGTCCTCGCGGACGAGATCCTGATCCACTCCGGGTGGGAGTTCGCGCGCGACTGGCAGGACCGCCTCCTCGAGGAGAAATACTTCCGCTCGAACATCGGCGGGGACCAGTACTTCGCGATCGCGAAGGAGCTCCGGCCGGAGGACGTGGAGCTCGGCTCGATCGTCTACGCCGGCCTCGCCCTCGGCTTCCGCGGCAAGTACCGGGAGCGGCCCGAGAAGCTCGCCGAGGTGAGGAAGAACACCTACCGGCTCCTCTCGGAGTACCTCGCGAGCCAGAGCGACAAGATCACCCCGGAGGCCTACACGGTGATGGCCACGTCGGGGAAGAGGCTGAACCCCGTCGTGACGCTCGGCCGGGTCGCCATCATCAGCTTCAGCGTCCTGATCGGCTTCTGGATCCTGACGTTCGTGGCCTGGGCCACGCTGGTGGGCCAGGTCAAGAGCGTGGCCGAGGCGATGGGAGTGATCTGAGGGCCCCATGTACGAGCTGCTCGACCTCCTCAACCGCCTTCCCCGTCCGATCAAGACGCTCGGGATCGTCGTTCTTCTCTCCCCGGTCTGCCTCGTCGTCGCGCGCGCGGCCGGCTTCGGCCACCTCTGGTGGGCCGTCATCGGCGGGCTCATCCTCATCGCCCTCCTCGTCGCCGCGTTCGACGTCTTCGTCAAGAAGGGCGACAAGGCCCGCGGCGGCGCGTTCGAGAAGGACCTCGCGCGGGACGCGCAGGGAGGCGCCGGCGCCTCCAAGCAGGAGGTCCGGGAGGCCGTCAAGGAGCTCTCCCAGAAGTGGACGGAGTCGCTCGCCCAGCTGAAGGCGACCGGGCTGCAGGTCTACTCGCTCCCGTGGTACCTCCTGATCGGCGAGCCGCAGTCGGGCAAGTCGACGACGCTCAAGAACTCGGGCCTCGAGTTTCCGGTCGGAGGCGACGGCCTCTCGGGCTCCGGCGGCACGCGCAACTGCGACTGGTGGTTCGCGAACGAGGCGGTCATCCTCGACACGGCCGGACGGTTCACGTTCCAGGAGGAGGCGGCCCCCGACGCGACGGAGTGGTCGACCTTCCTGAAGATGCTCAAGAAGTACCGCAAGGAGTGCCCGATCAACGGCGTCCTCGTGGTCATCCCGGCGACGTCGCTCCTCGAGGACACGCCGGAGGAGCAGGACAAGAAGGCCGCGAACATCCGGACGAAGCTGCTCCACCTGCAGCGGGTGCTCGAGATCCGCTTCCCGATCTTCATCATGGTGACGAAGGCGGACCGGATCCTCGGCTTCTCCGAGTTCTTCTCGAAGCTCGACCCGGTCGACCAGCGCCAGCTCGTCGGCTGGTCGAACCCGAGCGGCCCCGACAAGCCGTACGCCCTCGCCTCCTTCGACGAGGCCTGGGAGGAGATCCTCACCCGGGTCCACAAGCTCCGGATGAAGTTCACGGCGAACGAGGAAATCGTCCAGAACGTCGACCGGATCTTCGTCTTCCCGGAGGAGCTCCGCGCGCTCGGTAGCTCGCTGAAGCGCTACTTCCAGGGGATCTTCCAGGAGACGCGCTACGACGACGCGTTCGTCTTCCGCGGCTTCTACCTCTCCTCCGGCGTCCAGCAGGGCAAGCCGATCGCCCGCGCCACGCGCGAGCTCCTCGGGAGCTCCGCGGAGGGGATCGTCGAGAACCTCGAGCAGATCTTCAAGCGCTCGCGCGCGTTCTTCATCAAGGACTTCTACGAGAAGAAGGTCTTCCCGGAGCAGGGGCTCATCGCGAGGACGAAGGCGGCCCTCGAGCGCGAGAAGACGACGCGCTGGATCATCCGCGCCGTCACGGTGTTCCTGCCGATCTTCTGCCTCCTCGGGATGATCCTGCCGTACGTCGCGATGCGGAAGTTCGTCAAGCCGATGCGCGAGACCGCCCTCCGGGCGCAGGCGTGCGTCGAGAAGAAGGAGGCGTGCTCGATCGGCGAGGCCTACGGGATCGCCGAGAGCATCTACAAGCACCAGGCGGCGATCCGCCAGCGCCCCTTCCTGTTCGCGCTCTTCTTCCAGCGCGCCTCTTCCGGCGAGCTGTTCCGGCTCCTCGGGAAGATCAACCAGCGCCTGACGTACGAGCGCGTGGTCAACCCGCTCATGGCGGAAGGCGAGGCGCGGATGGCCCGCCTCGACTGGGGCGGCCCGTACGACTACCGCGTCTTCTTCTCCGCCCTGGACGGCCACATGAAGTGGTGGGCCGTGAAGAAGGGGGCCCTCGGCGCCGAGCAGAAGCCGCTCGTGGCGGCGTCGGAGCTGAAGCTGATCCCGCTCCTCGCGTTCCTCCAGAACACGAAGGGAACGGCCGGGACCGCCGCGTCGAAGGAGATCGACGAGTGGGTCGTCTCGATCGGCTCGAGCGGGACGCCCGACGAGATCCTCGCGGCCCTCCCGTCGGACCCGCCGAAGGACCCGGAGCTGATCCGCGTTCCCGACCCCGCGGGGGCGCTGAAGAAGTTCGAGGAGTACTGGAGCGTCGCGAACCTCGCGCGCTGGGACTTCCGCCTGAACCAGCTCCTCGCCCAGTACGTGCAGCGGTACGCGGAGCTCCTCAAGATCGAGGACCCGTCGTCGCGGGGCTACCTCGACCGCGTCGCGGCGACCGGGAAGGAGTTCCGGAAGGTCTACGACGACGCCACGAAGCACCTCGGGACGGCCCGCCCGGGAACGAAGGAGTTCCCGGGGACGGGGCCCGACGAGTGGAAGCGGAACTTCGACGCCGACTACACGCAGCTGATGCGCTTCACGACGGTCGTGCCGGGCGTCGTCAACGAGCAGGCCCGCAGCCGGATCAAGGGCCAGATGGACTCGGACTGGAAGAACCTCGAGGTCCAGGTCCTCGCGTACGCCTACCTCGTCGTCCCCGACGCGCAGGACCCGGCGAAGAAGGGCTGGAGCCCGTCGGCCGCGGCGATCTCGCCCATGGTGGCCGACGCGACGGCGTTCGCGGACCTCGCGGCGTTCGAGGCGACCGAGAACCCCGCGGCCGTCGTCGAGGAGGCGGCGCGCAAGTCGACCCCGGCCGACCAGAAGGCGACGCTCGAGGCGTTCACGAAGAAGCAGGTCGACGCGAAGGCGAAGGTCGTCGCGAACGTCACGGCGATCCCGGCGATCCCGGCGGAGCAGAAGGCGCTCTGGCAGGACGGGGCGCTCTCGGCGTTCGTCCCGCGGACGGCCGACCTCGCCCTCGTCTACCGCGTCCTCCCGTACACCCAGCAGTTCCTCGATCGCTCGATCGGGCCGACCTGCCTCGAGAACGTCTGCTTCACGCGTAACCACGCGCAGCAGATGGTCCCGCTCGGGGTCTCGTACATCAGCTTCGCCGAGGCGTCTTCGATCTCGACGCGCCCCGACGTCGACGCGCTCGCCCAGGGCCACGCCGAGGCGATGCTCGACTACCTCCGCCGCTACGTCGACCGCTTCGCCGGCCGCGGCGGCGGGGGCGGAGGCGGCGGCTTCGTCGTGCCGGGCTCGGCGCTCCGCGCGTCGTCGTGGCGCGAGTTCCAGGCGGCGATCACGCGCTGGAGCCCGGAGTCGCAGGGAGGCGAGGCGCCCGTGACCGACATGTCGGGCGCCCTCGCGTTCGACGACGTCCAGACGTTCGCGGCGTCGAACCGGCGGCTCGCCTCGATCCTCCCGTACTTCAAGGGGAAGGCCGCGCCCCGGCGCTCGACCGGCCCGGCGAAGGCGCCGCCGGAGCTCGTCGCCGCGGCGAACCTGTTCAAGAACAACGTCGTCCCGCTCCCCGAGCAGGAGCTCAAGGCGTGGCGGCAGCTCTCCCTCGGCCAGGACGGCGTCTCCCTCCGCGGGTTCCACGCGTTCTCGCGCAACCCCGCCGTCCGGCGGAGCTCCTACGGACGGCAGCTGATCGCCGTCGAGAACCGCGGCGCGAACCTGATCCGCGACGCGATCCAGCCCTCCTTCCAGCAGGCGGCCGAGCCGGTCGTGCGGAAGATCCGCGAGCAGTGCCTCGGCCAGTTCCCGTTCGTGAGGGAAAGCCAGCTGCGGCAGGAGCGCGTGGCCTACGCGGCGGGCTCTTCGCTGAAGCCGGGCGGCAGCGGGAACAGCGCGACCTACCGCCTCGACCTCGCGACGATCGGCCAGAACCACTTCTCCGGCATCCTGACCGACGTCGGAGCGCTCGCGGACGAGTACGCCCTGAACCCGATCCTCTGGGGATGGGAGCCGCAGTTCGACTTCGTCGGCGACGCGGGCCGCGGGCTCCTCGCCGTCGGCCGGGGCTGGCAGCTCTTCCTCTTCGGAGGCGGGCGCTCGACGTCCGTCATCAAGGAGCACAAGGTCGAGATCCGGCCGCTGCAGTTCACTCCGGGCCCCGGGAAGCGCTTCATGGGCGACCGGATCAACTCCCTGTTCCTCTTCGACCGCTCGGTCGTCGTCCGCCCGTCGACCGACTTCAAGACGGGCCGGCAGCCGAGCCCGTACGTCTGGCGCCTCGGGCCCGCGGACGCCCCGATGTCGATCACGGGGCGCGACGAGCAGTCGGGCTCCGGCTGGACCGGCAGCCTCGAGGCGTACGGAGGGCCCCTCCGCTTCTTCTACTTCGTCCGGGTGGCGAGCGAGGAGCGGGACCGCCGCGACGACTCCGACGACCCCGAGCGCGCGCGGGAGAAGGAGAAGATCTGGACGATCCGGGTCGTCATCCCGAATGCCGTGCAGCGAACGGAGCCGCTCGAGGGGCTCTTCGAGCTCGCGTTCGAGGAGCCGATGCCGCCGATCCTTCCGAACTAACCGCTCTCGGGCGGGGCCCGGCTCGTCCGGGCCCCGCCCGTCTCCCCATCCGAACCGAGCACGAAGGAGCGAGGTGACCGAGTGGCAGCGTGGAGTCTCATCTCGAAGCTGATGGAAGGTTTCGCGGGCGCCGACGGGCCCCCGAGGATGGAGACCTGCGCCCTGCACCTCTACGGGAAGCTCCCGATCTACAAGGACTTCATCTCGAGCGGGCTGACCGAGGAGGGAGCGAAGGAGTTTCGCGACTGGCTCGGGAACGGCTTCAGCCGCCGCTGGGCGAACGACGACGAGTACCGGGAGTCGGAGATCCCGCTCCACACGTTCCTCCTTCCCCTGCCGGGAGGAAAGCGCTCCGTCGCGGGCGCGATCTGGGGGAGCCACGACGAGGGCGGCCTCCGGCGCTTCCCGTTCACGCTCTTCTCCGTCGTCCCGCAGGGGAAGGCGATCGCCGACCCGCTGGTGGCGCTGTCGTACCTCGAGGTTTTCGAGGAACGCGCGACGCAGATCCGCCGGACGTACGCCGCGGGCCGGACGCTCGCCTCGTTCTACGAGGCCTACCGGGGGGCGAAGATCGAGCTGCCGGTGAAGCGGCCCGCGAAGATCGCGGAGGGCGTCGAGAAGGAGATCCGCGACGTGACGCTCGCGGACTTCGCCGAGTCGCTTCTCGGCGAGGGCGCGGCCGCGTCCTGGCCGACGTTCCTCGCGCGCCTTCGGGCGGCCTGCGACGCTCCTCCCGGGGATGGGGCGGGCGCGGTCCGGATCCCGGTCGGCAACCTCCTGCCGGCGACGGTGCAGCTGCAGCTCTGGCTCGCTTGGCTCGAGGCGGAAGGAGCCTTCGGCCGGAGGTCTCCCTCGGGAGTCCTCGTCTGCCGGGCCGGCGGCCGGTCGCGGGCCGTCCTCTACTTCCGGGAGCTGCGTCCGGAGGATTTCCTCCTGCTCCACCCCGAGCGGTCCGACCACGAGTTCGTGGAGGAAGCGGTCCCGGCCCGGACGGAAGCCGCGCCGGGGGGCGGGGGAGACGAGGAAGCTCCCGAGACCGGGAAGCGCCCGCGCGGCTGGGACCGGCCGCTGACCCGGTTTCTCCGGCCCGAAGGTGGAGAGGACTGAAGGTGCGGGAGGTCACACCGATGTATCGGGTCGTCGCGCGGACCTTGAATTCCGTCGGGACGACACCCATCTTATAGCCCGGAAGCTGCCGAAAGGAGGAAGCAAACCATGGGTGGAGCCGTTGACTATTTTCTGAAGATCGAGGGCGCCGAAGGCGAGAGCGCCGACGACAAACACAAGGGAGAGATCGACGTCCTGTCGTGGTCGTGGGGCGCCCAGCAGTCCGGCACGATGCAGTACGGCGGCGGTGGCGGCGCCGGCAAAGTGCAGATGCAGGACTTCACGTTCACGATGCGGATGAACAAGGCGACCCCGAAGCTGGTTCTCCACTGCGCGAGCGGTGAGCACATCAAGTCGGCCGTGATGACCGCCCGGAAGGCCGGCAAGCAGCAGCAGGAATACCTGAAGCTGACGTTCACCGACATCCTCGTCTCGTCTTACCAGACGGGAGGCAGCGGCGACGGCGACGTCGTCCCGATCGACTCGATCTCCCTGAACTTCGCCAAGATCGAGTTCGAGTACAAGGAGCAGAAGGCGGACGGCACGCTCGGCGGTCCCATCAAGACGCACTGGGACCTCAAGGCGAACAAGGGGGGCTGATCCCTTCCTTCTCCCGAGACCCGCTCCGAGACGGAACCGGCCTCCCTCGCGGGAGGCCGGTTCTTTTCGGGGGCTCCGGCACGCTCGGGCGCCGGAGCGGTCCGCGCCGTCAGCTCGGGAGCGGCTCGCGCTCCTCGAGCTCGATCGGTCCGAGCTCGAACAGGCTCACGTCCTCGCCGTCGACGAGGATCGAGCGGAGGCCGAGACCCGCCTGGAGGTCCTCCGCGAGGTTCTTCCAGTCGGTCATCCGCCCCAGCTTCACGAGGTCGTCCTCGTGCTCGCTGGAGCCGGGGTAGAGGGCGAAGAGGAAGACGTCGGCGCTCGTGCCGTCGTCGGCCGTGATCCGCGCCCCCGGCCAGATGAGGTCGCGGAGCTTCTTCGGCGCGTTCGGCTCGAGGCTCCGGGCGTACTCGAGCGGGAACCAGGTGTACTTGCCCTGGAAGACCATCTCGACGACGCCGCCGATCCGGTCGTCGAAGTCGCGGAGGTCCTCGAACGGGCTCTCCCCGCGCCGGCCCGCGAGGGCGGGGCGCTCCTCCTCGGCCTCGTCGAGGAGCTTGCGGGCTCCGGCGAGGTCCCCCTCGGAGATTCGTCCGAGGGCGGCGAGAGTCTTCTCGACGCCGGGCGGGACCGGCCGAAGGAAGTGCGGGCGGGCTTTCCCGGCGAAGACCCGGGCGCGGTCGCGCTCGGCCTGGAGGAGGCCCCGGTAGACGCCGGCGGCCATCTGGGACGGGGCGTCCACGCCCGCGGCCGCGACGATCTGTTTCTCGGCCCGGTCCCACTCCCCGGCGAAGGCGAGGAGCTCGAAGAGGAACGTCCTCTTTTGCGGGTCGGCGGGCGCTTCCCGGACCTCCTGGGTCAGGGCCTCGATCGCGGCCTTCAGGTTCCCCGAGTCGAGGAGCTCCTTGGGAGTCGGCATCACGAACCTCCTGGACCCCGCCTCCGGCCGGCGCGAAGACCGTCCCGGGGGAGCGGGGCTGACGAGATGACAGGGGCTGCTGAGTCGGTTACAGTAACACCAACTCGCAATCCTTGGGAGGCATCTAGATGTCGTCGGAGGCTCCTCTGCTCGACTTCGAACGGCTCCTCGCCCCGATCTCGGACGACCGTCCGTCGGGCGAGGGCCTCCAGTACTCCGGTCTCTTCGACGAGATCCGGGAGGCGCGGCGCGCCGACGACCAGCTCGAGCAGGGAGACTGGAAGCGCGAGCTGAAGGTCGCCGACTGGGACGAAGCCGTCGCGCTCGCGACGGACGCGCTCCAGACGAAGACGAAGGACCTGCAGGTCGCCGCCTGGCTCGCGGAAGGGCTCACGATGCTGCACGGCTTCGCGGGCGCGCGCGACGGGATCCGGCTGATGAAGGGGCTTCACGCCGACTTCTGGGAGACCTGCTACCCGGAGATCGACGAGGGCGACATGGAAGGGCGGGCGAACGTCCTCTCGTTCTTCGACCGGCAGGTCGCCCTCGCCCTGCGCAAGGCGCCGCTGACGCGGGCGCCGGGGATGAATTACTCGTGGCTCGAGTGGAGCGAGTCCCGCCCGTTCGACGTCCCCGACTCCGTGGCCGGGCCTCTCGACGGCGACACCGCGGCGCGCCTCTCGGAGCTGAAGCGGCAGGCGGCCGAGGAGAACAAGACGAGCGGCGAGGACTTCCGCAAGGCGAAGTCGTCGACGCCGAAGGTCTTCTACGAGGAGGCGTCGAAGGCGCTGGCGGTCGCCTGGGACGAGTTCCAGGCGCTCGACCGCGTCATGGACGAGAAGTTCGGGCGCCAGACGCCGGGCCTCGGCGAGCTGAAGGTGGCGCTCGAGGAGGTCCGGCGCGTCGTCGACGGGATCCTGAAGGAGAAGAAGGCGCTCGAGCCGGACGTGCCGGCGCCGGGGGCGGCGGAGGCCGGGGAGACGGGAGACGCTCCGGCGGCCGGAGGCCCGTTCCGCGCCGCAGGCCCCGCGGGACCGCTCCGAAGCCGGAGCGAGGCGCTCGCCCGGCTCGGCGAGGTGGCCGAGTTCTTCCGCCAGACCGAGCCCCACAGCCCCGTCTCCTACCTCGTCCAGCGCGCGATCACCTGGGGCCAGATGCCGCTCGAGACGTGGCTCGCGGATGTGATCAAGGACACGAACGTCCTGGACGGGATCAAGGAGACTCTCGGGATCCGGCCCGGGACCGAATAGACGCGACTGCAGGCGAACGAAGAAGCCGACGGACTTCTAGGGAGGAACGCTCATGGTGAAGAAGGAAAGCATCCAGCAGAAACTCAAGCGGGTCCGGCCGCCGCGGGTCCAGATCACGTACGACGTAGAGATCGGGGGCGCGATCGAGCTCAAGGAGCTCCCGTTCGTCGTCGGCGTGCTCGGCGACTTCTCGGGCCAGCCCGAGCAGCCGCTCCCGCGCATGAAGGACCGGAAGATCACCGAGATCGACCGCGACAACTTCGACCAGGTCCTCGCGGGCATGGCGCCGCGCGTGGCCACGTCCGTGGAGAACAAGCTCGCCGGCGACGGGTCGAAGATGGCGGTCGACCTGAAGTTCCAGAGCCTCGAGGACTTCGAGCCGGACAGGGTCGTCCAGCAGGTGGAGCCGCTGCGGAAGCTCGTCGAGGCGCGGCAGCGCCTTTCGGACCTCCTGTCGAAGGCGGACGGAAACGAGAAGCTCGAGAAGATGCTGAACGACGTCCTCCAGAACTCCGGGAGCCAGCAGCAGCTCGCGAGCTCGCTGGGCCTCTCGCCCGAGGGGCCGAAGAAGGGGGACGACAATGGGTAACGCGACCGAACGCGGCAAGGCCGACGCCATCGTCCGCGAGAAGGAGGGCGAGGTCGACCTCCTCTCGAAGATCATCGAGGAAGGGCGCCTCGTCCAGCACGAGAGCCAGACGCAGCAGGCGCGCGACATGATCGCCGAGTTCGTGCAGCAGGCGATGCAGGGCCAGATGGTCCTTTCGCGCAACCTGGAGTCGTCGGTCCAGGCGCGCATCGCCGAGATCGACCGGCTCCTGTCGGCGCAGCTGAACGAGATCATGCACTCCGAGCCGTACCAGAAGCTCGAAGGCTCCTGGCGCGGCCTGCATCACCTCGTCTACGAGAGCGAGACCTCGGTGATGCTGAAGATCCGCGTCCTGAACGTCTCGAAGAAGGACCTCCTGAAGGACCTCGAGAGGGCGGCGGAGTTCGACCAGTCGGCCGTCTTCAAGAAGGTCTACGAGGAGGAGTACGGCACGTTCGGCGGCCAGCCGTTCGGCGCCCTCATCGGAGACTTCTACTTCTCGAACCACCCGCAGGACATGCTCCTGCTGGAGAAGATGGCGCAGGTCGCGGCCGCCGCGAACGCCCCGTTCATCGCGGCCTCGGCCCCCCAGCTCTTCGGCTGGGAGAGCTTCCAGGAGATGACCGAGGTCCGCGACCTCGCGAAGATCTTCGACCGGACCGAATACGCGAAGTGGCGTTCGTTCCGCGACTCCGAGGACTCCCGTTACGTCGGCCTCACGATGCCCCGCACGCTGATGCGCCTCCCGTACGGCAAGGAGACGGTCCCGACCGAGACGTTCAACTTCGAGGAGGACGTCGACGGCAAGGACCACAACAAGTACCTCTGGGGGAACGCGGCCTACTCCTTCGGGACCCGCCTCACGGAGGCGTTCGCGATGTACGGCTGGTGCGTCGCGATCCGGGGCGTGGAGGGGGGCGGCCTCGTCCAGGGGCTTCCGGTCCACACGTTCCAGACCGACGAGGGCGACGTCGCCCTGAAGTGCCCGACGGAGATCGCGATCACCGACCGGCGCGAGAAGGAGCTCTCGGACCTCGGCTTCATCCCGCTCGTCCACTGCAAGAACACCGACTACGCGGCCTTCTTCGGCGCGCAGTCGGCGCAGAAGCCGAAGAAGTACGACCTCGACTCGGCGAACGCGAACGCCCGCCTCTCGACGATGCTCCCGCACATCTTCGCGGTCTCCCGATTCGCGCACTACCTGAAGGCCATGATGCGCGACAAGGTCGGCAGCTTCATGTCCCGGAAGGACTGCGAGATGTTCCTCAACCAGTGGATCTCGAACTACGTCTCCCCGGACGACACGGCGTCCGCGGACACGAAGGCCCGGTATCCGCTGCGCGACGCGAAGATCGAGGTCGCCGAGATCCCCGGGAAGCCGGGCGCCTACCGCGCGGTGGCGTTCCTCCGGCCGCACTTCCAGCTCGACGAGCTGCAGGTCTCGCTGCGCCTCGTGGCCGACCTGCCCGCCTCGGCGCGCAAGTAGCCCCTCCCGGCCGGGCGGCGGCCTCCGCCGTCCGGCCGATCCGCCGCCCGTCCGCCCGAGGAGTCCGCCCGAGATGTCGCGGTTCGACAACGAGATCCGTGTCCGCCCGTCGGTCCTCGACCGGCTGATCGACTACGAGCCCGAGTACTCGCGCGAGGCCCCGGCCTCGCGCGTGAAGAACCTGCGCATCCTCAAGCAGTCCGTCCGGCGCGACCTCGAGTGGCTCCTCAACACGCGGGCGACGGCGGCCGTGCCGCCCGAGCTGAAGGAGGTCTGGTCCTCGATCGTCGTCTACGGCCTGCCCGACATCACGGCCCTCTCGGGGCGGAGCCCGGCCGACAAGGCCAAGCTCCGCCGCGCGGTCGAGAGGGTCCTCGAGACGTTCGAGCCGCGCCTGGAGGGGGTCGTCGTGACCGTCGATCCGGAGCCCGGCCCCGGCCTCTCTCTGAAGTTCCGCATCGACGGGCGGCTCAAGGTCGACCCGGCGCCGGAGCCGGTCTCGTTCGACACCCTGCTCCAGATCGGGAGCGGGGAGTTCCGCGTGAAGGGGGAGTGATGCGCGACGAGCTCCTCGGATACTACGAACGCGAGCTCTCGTTCCTCCGCCAGATGGGGGCGGAGTTCGCGGAGAAGTACCCGAAGATCGCGGGGCGCCTCCAGCTGGAGCCCGACACGTGCGACGACCCGCACGTCGAGCGGCTCATCGAGGCGTTCGCCTTCCTCGCGTCGCGCGTCCACCTGAAGGTCGACGACGAGTTCCCCGAGATCACCGAGTCGCTCCTCAACGTCCTCTACCCCCACCTCCTCGCGCCGATCCCGTCGATGTCGATCGTCCAGTTCGTCCTCGACCCGTCGCAGGTCAACCTCCAGTCGGGGCAGAGGATCCCGCGCGGCTCGATGCTCTACTCCCGTTCGGTCGCCGGGACGTCGTGCCGGTTCCGGACGGCCTACCCGGTCCGCATCTGGCCCGTCGAGATGCGGCAGGCGCGCTTCGAGCTGCCGATCCCGGGGGTGGGCCCGGAAGAGGGAGTCCGTACGGTCCTGCGTCTCGAGCTGAAGACGTTCGGCGGAGCGCCCCTGCGGGAGCTGAGGGAGAAGGTCTCCGAGTCGGAGGAGAAGCCGCTCGACGCGCTCCGCTTCTTCCTCCAGGGGGAGGGGAAGCTCGTCTATGCGCTCCACGAGCTGATCCACAACCACCTCGTCGCTGTCGAGCTCCGGCCCGGCGGGCCGCGCGACGTGCCGTCGCCCGTGAGGCTCCCGCGGTCGGCCGTCGCGGGGGTCGGCTTCGGCCGGGACGAGGGGCTCCTCCCCTACACGGACCGGTCGTTCCTGGGGTACCGCCTCCTCGCCGAGTACTTCGCGTTCCCGGAGAAGTTCTTCTTCTTCGACGTGAACTCCCTCGCCGCGGCGGCCCGCGAGGACTTCGACGACGTCCTCGAGATCCTCCTCTACTTCGACCGCGACTTCCCGCTCGAGCGGAACGTCACGGCGCAGACCTTCCGCCTCAACTGCACCCCCGTCGCGAACCTCTTCCGCCAGGTCGCCGAGCCGATCCGGCTGACCCAGCTGCAGCCCGAGTACCGCGTCATCCCCGACGTGCGGCGCCAGGACGTCATGGAGGTCTACTCCGTCGAGGCGGTCACGAGCGTCGCGAAGGGGGGCGACAAGGTCACGAGCTACGAGCCCTTCTACTCGTACCGGCACGGGTTCGAGAAGGGACAGGCGCCCGCGTTCTGGTACATGAGCCGCCGCCCGTCGGCCCGAAAGGACGACGACGGGACCGACGCCTACCTCTCGCTCGTCGACCTCGGGTTCGACCCGGCGGAGGTCGACGCGGACACGCTGACCGTCGAGACCCTCTGCACGAACCGGGACCTCCCCTCGCGCCTCCCGTTCGAAGGGGGGGAGGCCGACTTCCAGCTGGAGGGCGCCGGCGTCTTCTCGGGCATCCGGTGCCTGCGCCGCCCGACGCCGACGGTGCGCCCGCCGCTCCGAAGGGGCCTGCAGTGGAGGCTCCTCTCGCACCTCTCGCTGAACCTCCTCTCCCTCGTCGAGAGGGCGGACGGACAGGGGCCCGAGGCGCTGCAGGAGATCCTCCGCCTCTACGACTTCGCCGACTCCTCCGTCACGCGGCAGCAGATCGCCGGGATCACGAAGGTCGGCGCCCGGCGCGTCCTCCGCTCCATCGGAGTCCTTCAGCCGAGCTTCGTCCGGGGCGTGGAGGTCTCGCTCGAGCTCGACGAGAACCAGTTCGTCGGCACCGGGATCTTCCTCTTCGCCCAGGTCCTCGAGCGCTTCCTCGGCCTCTACTCCTCCGTGAACTCCTTCAGCCAGCTCGTCCTGACGAGCCGCCAGCGCGAGGGCGTCGTCCGGCGCTGGGAGCCGCGGGCCGGCGAGCAGATCGTCCTCTGAAGCCGGGATGAAGGACCTCCTCTTCTCCGAGCCGTACCGCTTCTCCTTCTTCCAGGCGGTCCGCCTGCTCGAGCGGACGTCGCCGGGAAGGGAGGGCGTCGGGCGGGCCGTCCGGCCCGAGAACGAGGTCGTCCGCTTCCGCTCCCACCCTTCGCTCACCTTCCCGGCGAGCGAGATCGCCGACCTCAAGGCGCCGCCTCCCGGCTCGGAGGACCGGCCGCCCGAGATGACGGTCAACTTCATCGGCCTCACGGGGCCGCTCGGGGTCCTCCCGCACCCGTACACGGAGCTCGTGCGGGAGCGGGCGTCCTACAAGGACACGGCGCTCTGGTCCTTCCTCGACCTCTTCCACCACCGGTTCACGTCGCTCTTCTACCGCGCGTGGGAGAAGTACCGGTTCCCGATCGCGTTCGAGAGGTCGGGCGAGGACGCCTTCACCGAGTACCTCTTCGACCTGATCGGGATGGGGACGACGGGCCTGCGCGGTCGGATGACGGTGCGCGACCAGGCGCTCCTCCTCTACGCCGGCCTCATCGCCCAGAAGCCGCACTCGGGCGAGTCGATCGCGTCGGTCCTGCGCGACTACTTCGGCGTTCCGGCGGGGATCGTCCAGTTCCAGGGGCAGTGGTTTCCGATGGAAGAGGAGAACGTCACGCGGCTCGGCGCGGCGAACTCCGAGCTCGGGCGGACGGTGGTCGCCGGCTCCTCGGTCTTCGTCTCGCAGTCGAAGTTCCGCGTGCGGATGGGCCCGCTCCCGCTCGCGGCCTTCGTCTCCTTCCTGCCCGTCGGCCCGGCGTTCCGCCCGCTGACGGAGCTCGTCCGGTTCCTCGCCGGACTCGAGTTCGACTACGACGTCCAGCTCGTCCTCCGGAAGGAGGAGGTCCCTCCCTGCTCCCTCGACTCGAACGCCGCGCTCCCTCCGATGCTCGGGTGGACGACGTGGATCACAACAGAAACGCCCCGGGAGGACGCGGGAGACGTCGTCCTGCCGGTCGACAACTGAAAGAAACCCCTGCGCGGGAGGACGACGAGATGAGCGTGAACCTGAAATCCCTGATCGGCCGGCTGAACGACACCTGCCGCCAGGCGCTCGAGGGCGCGGCGGGCCTCTGCCTCTCCCGGACGAACTACGACGTCGAGGTCGAGCACCTCCTCCTGAAGCTCCTCGAGGCGCCCGACACGGACCTCGCGAAGATCCTCCGGCGCTTCGAGATCGACGCGTCGCGCTTCGCGAAGGACGTCGTCCGCGCCCTCGACCGGCTCAAGACGGGCAACGCCCGCACGCCGGCGCTCTCCCCGCGCCTGCCCCGCCTGATCGAGAAGGCGTGGGTCGTCGCCTCGATCGAATACGGCGCCTCGCGGGTGAGGTCGGGCCACCTCGTCCACGTCCTCCTGACCGACGACGACCTCTCGCGCCTCACGCGGGAGATCTCGAAGGACCTCGCGGGGATCTCCGTCGAGCAGCTGACGAAGACGTTCCCGGACATCGTCAAGGGCTCCGCGGAGGACCGTGAGGCGCAGGCCCTCGCGGAAGCTCCCGGCGCGGGCGGCGGGCCCGACGTGGCGATGGGCGTCCCCGGCAAGACGAAGTCCCTCGACCTCTACACCGAGGACCTCACGGCCAAGGCGCGCGCGGGGAAGATCGACCCGATCCTCGGCCGCGATTTCGAGATCCGGCAGGTCATCGACATCCTGACGCGCCGCCGCCAGAACAACCCGATCCTCACGGGCGAGGCGGGTGTCGGCAAGACCGCCGTCGTCGAGGGCTTCGCGCAGCGGATCGTCCAGGGCGACGTCCCGGGCCCGCTGAAGAACGTCGTCGTGCGGACGCTCGACCTCGGCCTCCTCCAGGCCGGCGCGGGGATCAAGGGCGAGTTCGAGAACCGGCTGAAGCAGGTCATCGAGGAGGTCAAGTCCTCGCCGACGCCGATCATCATCTTCATCGACGAGGCCCACACGATGATCGGGGCCGGGGGGTCGGCCGGGCAGAATGACGCCGCGAACCTCCTCAAGCCCGCTCTCGCGCGCGGCGAGCTCCGGACGATCGCGGCGACGACGTGGGCCGAGTACAAGAAGTACTTCGAGAAGGACGCCGCCCTCGCCCGCCGCTTCCAGGTCGTCAAGGTGGAGGAGCCGAGCGAGGAGACCGCGATCGTCATGATGCGGGCGCTCGCGAAGAACCTCGAGAAGCACCACGGCGGCCTGCGCATCCTCGACGAGGCGGTCGAGTCGTCGGTCAAGCTCTCGCACCGTTACATCTCCGGCCGCCAGCTCCCCGACAAGTGCGTCTCGGTCCTCGACACCGCCTGCGCGAAGGTCAACATCAGCCAGGCGGCGACGCCGGCCCCCATCGAAGACTGCCGGCGCCGGATCGACCAGCTGACCGCCGAGATCGACGCCCTCGAGCGCGAGGCCGTGGCCGGAGCGGCGCACGGCGAGCGGATCGAGAAGGCGAAGGCGGCGAGGGACGAGGCTGCGGCGCGGCTCGCCGTCCTCGACGAGCAGTGCAAGAAGGAGACGGAGCTCGTCAACAGGATCAAGGAGACCCGGGGCAAGCTCGAGGCGGCCGTCGGCGGCGCCGACGTCGCGGGGCTCGAGGCGCTCCGCTCCGAGCTCGACGGCCTCAAGGCCGAGCTGAAGGCCGTCCAGGGCGACACGCCGATGATGCAGGCGGACGTGAACGCGCAGGCCGTGGCGGAGATCATCGCGGGCTGGACCGGCATCCCCGTCGGGCGGATGCAGGCCGACGAGATCGAGACGGTCCGGAACCTCGCGAAGCTCCTCGGGGAGCGCGTCGTCGGGCAGGACCACGCCCTCGCCGCGATCGCCCAGAAGATCCAGACGTCGCGCGCGGGCCTCACCGACCCGCGCAAGCCGGTCGCCGTCTTCATGTTCGTCGGGACCTCCGGCGTGGGCAAGACGGAGACCGCGATCGCGCTCGCCGAGACGCTCTACGGCGGCGAGCGGAACATGGTGACGATCAACATGTCGGAGTTCCAGGAAGCGCACACCGTCTCGTCGCTGAAGGGCTCTCCCCCGGGCTACGTCGGCTACGGCGAGGGGGGCGTCCTGACCGAGGCGGTGCGGCGCAAGCCCTACTCCGTCGTCCTCCTGGACGAGGTCGAGAAGGCGCACCCCGACGTCCTCGAGCTCTTCTACCAGGTCTTCGACAAGGGGCAGATGGAGGACGGAGAGGGGCGCGAGATCGACTTCAAGAACTGCGTCATCCTCCTGACGACGAACGCCGAGTCGGACGCGATGATGAAGATGTGCGCCGACCCGGACACGGCGCCGACGCCGGAGAAGATCGTCGAGACGATCAAGCCCGGCCTCGACAAGGTCTTCAAGCCGGCCTTCCTCGGGCGCATGTCGATCGTCCCCTACTACCCGATCTCCGAGGGCGTGATGAAGCTCATCATCAAGCTCCAGCTCGGCCGGATCGGGAAGCGCCTCATGGAGAACCACGGCGCGACGTTCACCTACGACGAGGCCGTCGTGAACGAGATCGGCAGCCGGTGCAAGGAGGTCGAGAGCGGCGCCCGCAACGTCGACTCGATCCTCACGAAGACCGTCCTCCCCGACCTCTCGGGCGAGTTCCTCGCCCGGATGGCGGAGGGGGCGTCGATCTCGAAGGTCCACGTCCGCGTGGGCGAGGGCGGCGCCTTCGCCTACGACATCGCCTGACGTCCGCACCCCGGGGGAGGCCGAGGGCCGGGGCCGCGCGAGCGGCCCCGGCCCTTCGTTCGACCGGACGTTCTCGGGGACGGCAGCCGGGCGGCGGCCGGATGGCGCTGAGAAGCCGTCGCTGGTCCGCGTCTCCCGAACGTCCCCTCGCGTGACGCACGGCACGCTCGAGCGACCCGGGAGATGTCGCCCCGGAGGCGAACCGGGACCATATTGAAGGGGAGGAATCCGGGAAGGGGCGGCGGACACGGAAACGGGGGTATCGCGTGGGCAGCTACGTCCAGCAGAACCGGAAGATCCGCGTCACGACCCCGATCGGAGAGGACGTCCTCCTCCTGAAGTCGTTCGAGGGGACGGACGAGCTCTCCCGGCCGTTCCGCTACCGGCTCGAGATGATCGCGGAGAACAAGGCGAAGGTCCCCTTCGACGGGCTCCTCGGACAGAAGGTGACCGTCCACCTCCTGCTGCCGGACGAGGCGAGCGAGCACCACGTCAACGGCGTGTGCGTCCGGTTCGCGCAGGCGGGACGCGACGAGACCTTCACGCTCTACAGGGCCGAGCTCGTGCCGGAGTTCCAGCTCCTCTCCCACAGGGCGCGGAGCCGGATCTTCCAGCGGAAGTCGGTGCCGGAGATCCTCAGGCAGGTGATGAAGGGAGTCACGGTCGACTGGAAGCTGCAGGCGACCTACGAGAAGAGGGACTACTGCGTCCAGTACCGGGAGACCGACTTCAACTTCGCGTCCCGGCTGATGGAGGAGGAGGGGATCTTCTACTTCTTCCGGCAGGAGGACGGGACGCACACGATGGTCGTGGCCGACGCCTCCTCCGAGTTCCCCGCGCTGCCGGGCGAGAGCGAGATCGTCTACGAGGAGGTCGAGGGCGGCACCCGCGACGAGAACCGGATCTGGGCCTGGGAGCGGGCCCAGGAGGCGCGTTCGGTCCGGTACGTCCTGTGGGACCACTGCTTCGAGCTGCCGCACAAGCACCTGGAGGCCGAGGAGCCGATCCTCGACTCCGTCTCCGCCGGTCGCGAGCCGCACGCGCTCGCGGTCCAGGGCTCCGAGGAGTGGGAGCTCTACGACTGGCCGGGGGAGTACGCGCAGCGCTTCGACGGGATCAACCGCTCGGGCGGGGAGCAGCAGGACGAGCTGCAGAAGATCTTCCACGACAACGCGCGCACGGCGGGCCTCCGGATGGACGAGGAGGCGGCCCTGGCCGTGGAGATCCGCGGCTCGAGCAACGTCAAGCACCTCGCGGCGGGCCACTCGCTGACGCTGAAGAGGCACTTTTCGGGCGACGGGGCGTACGTCCTCGCGTCGGTGACGCACCGGGCGACGTTCGGGGCCGACTACCGCTCCGGGAAGGACGAGGCGCTCGCCTACGCGAACGCGTTCACCTGCTTCCCGACGGCGCTCCCGTTCCGGCCGAGGCGGCGGACGCCGAAGCCGGTCGTGCCCGGGAGCCAGACGGCCGTCGTCGTCGGACCGAAAGGGGAGGAGCTCTTCACGGACAAGTACGGGCGGGTGAAGGTCCAGTTCCACTGGGACCGGGACGGAAAGCACGACGAGGACGCGTCCTGCTGGGTGCGCGTCGCCCAGCTCGCGGCGGGACGCCGGTGGGGAACGTCCTTCTGGCCGCGGATCGGCCAGGAGGTGATCGTCGACTTCCTCGAGGGGGACCCGGACCGGCCGATCGTCGTCGGGACCGTGTACAACGCCGACCAGATGCCGCCGTACCTCGGGCAGGGGCCGGACGGCAAGCACCGGAACGACAACCGGGTCTCGGGGATCAAGACGAGCACGACGGCGGGGGGAAACGGCTTCAACGAGCTCCGTTTCGACGACGCGAAGGGGGCGGAGCAGCTCTTCGTCCACGCCGAGCGGGACCTCGACGTGCGGGTGAAGAACGACGCGCGGGAGAGCGTCCTCAACGACCGGCACCTGACGGTCGGGCACGAGGGCGACGGCGGGAAGGCCGGCGAGTACCGGGAGCACGTCCTCAAGGGGAAGCACGTCGCCGTCGACGGCGCGCTGCAGGCGCGCTACGGCGAGGCGAAGGTCCTCGTCGGAGGCGGGGACGAGGGGGGAGACCTCGACCTCTACGTCGAGGGGGGGCTGAAGACGACCGTCGACGGCTCCGCGAACGAGCACGTCAAGGGGGACCGCGTCGTCAGGATCGACGGGAACGCGGGCGTGAAGGTCACGCGGAACGCGGGGCTTCTCGTGGACGCCCGCCTCTCGCTCCGGGCGAACGAGGAGACTCACCTCTCGAGCGCGGGCAAGGTCGTCATCACGGCGCCGGAGATCACCGTCGGCCGCTCGGCCAGCTCCTTCATCAAGATCGACGCGTCCGGCGTGACGATCGTCGGCCCGCAGGTGAGGATCAACAGCGGCGGTGCGAAGGACGAGGGCTGGCAGCTGGAGCCGCCCGAGCCCGCGGAGGCGGCGAAGGCTTCGCCGGCCGAGCCGGCCGAGGCGGACGACGCGAAGACCGGGCAGAAGTCGAGCTGAGGAGGGGAGCGATGGCCCAGGCCGCGCGTCTCGGCGACAACCACACCTGCCCGACGGCGAACCCGGACGGGAGCCCCCACACCGGGGGGCCGATCGCGCTCGGCGACGCCACGGTGCTGATCGAGTACATGCCCGCGGCCCGCCTGGGCGACCAGGCGACGTGCCTCGGCCCTCCGGACATGATCGCCACGGGCGCCGCGACCTGCCTGATCGGCTACATGCCGGCGGCGCGCGTCGGGGACACGACGGTGCACGGAGGGTCGATCGTCGTCGGCTGCACGTCGGTCCTCATCGGAGACTGATCGCCCGGCTCGTCGCGTCTGCGCCCCCGCGGCGGGCGGAGCGTGAAGCCGCGTCCGGTCAGATCCAGAGGCCCGCGAGCTCCGCGTGCGGCTCGGCGATCGACTGGAAGATCGCGAGGCGGACGATGTCCGTCCCCTTCATCGTCAGGAGCGGCATCAGCCCCTTCTCCGCTACGGCCTGCATCGCGCGGACGGTGAAGAGCGCCTCGGCGCACGGCACGGCGCGCTTCTCGCCGTCTTCCTCGACGAGGGCGAAGGGGAGGCCGGAGATCTCCTGCGCCGACCCGGGGCGGAGGCTCCAGCCGTCCTCGAGAAACGCCTCGCCGAGAAGCAGCGCCGTCGCGAGGGACGGGCACCCCCAGAGGTACTCCTCGTGGCTCGGCGGCGAGGAGAGCTCCTCGAAGTCGAACGCGTCGACGGCGTTCGTCTCTTTCCCCCAGGGGAGCCTGAGGAGGAGCCGCGGGAGGGCGAGGCCGACGAAGCGCGCCTCGGGGAGCCGGCGGAGCGCCGCCCAGGCTTCGGACCCCTCGCCCGTGGGCTCGGTCCAGTCGTCGGGGTCGGGCGTCTCCGCGAGCGAGGCGCAGCCGACGAGTCCCGGCTCGGCCCCGGCGAGGACGGTCGTCCCCGCCTTCGCGGCGATTCGAGCGAGGCGCCCGAGCGCCTCCGCGTCCTCGCGCGACGGCCCGAACGAGTCGAGGAGAACGAGGGCGGCCCACGCCAGCCCGCCGGGCGTGCCGACGGTCTTCTCGACGAGGAGGCGGTGGAGACCGGTCCGCCCGAGGTCGTCGCCGGCGAGGAGGTCGGCCCGGAGCTCCTCCGGCGAGAGGTCGACGAGGTGGAGCGTGAGCGGGCCGTCGACGTCGAGCCGCCGGACGAGGAAGTCGACGCCGCGCCAGCTCGCCTCGAGGCCTCGGAACGCACCGTTCCGGAGGATCGTCCTCATCAGCTCGGTCGGTCCGTCGGGGCCGGCCTCGACGAGCGGTGTCTCCTCCCGGGGCGCGCCGTCGAGGATCCGGTCGAGGAGGCCCGCCGCGGGCCGGGCGGTCTCCCGCCGGCGCGCCTCGGCGGCGGCGGCGTCCTTCAGCGCGCCGAAGCGCGCGACGCGCGCGAAGAGGGTGTCCGGGAGGAAGTCGTCCAGCTCGCGGAAGCGGAGGACGTCGCCGTCCCTGAGCCGCACCTGCGGCTCGAGCCGGGCGATCGTCGCGTCGAGAGAGTCGAGGTCGACGCGAAACACCTTCCGCTCGCCGAGCGCGGAGCCCGTCTCGGCGAGGCCGCGCGCGCCCCGTCCCGAGAAGTCCCCGGCGAGGAGGAGCCGGAAAGGCGCGTCGTCCCCCGCGTGCGCGGGGCGGGGCTCGGAGCCGGAATCGAGACGGACGTCGATCGCACCGAAAGAGAACGGCTTCGACATCGCGGGCGACCTCCTCGACGTTAGGTGGGGCCGAGTATAGGGGGGGACGCGCTAGACTGGCCTCCTCGCAGCAAGGAGGTCCCGTTGATCCGCTTCCTGAAAAGGGTCGGGCGGCAGCTGCCGGTCCTGAAGGAGATCCACCGCTACATCCTCGCTCTCGAGGCCGAGCGGGACGAGCTCCGGGCCGCGGTCACGGCCCAGCGCGAGGAGCTGGTCCGGGCGCGGGAGACGACGCGGAAGCTGTGGGTGCCGCCCGGCGACGTCCGCTCGCCGATTCCCGACCTCGACGACGTGCGCCGCCGGGAGAGCGAGCTCTTCGGGCGCCCTCCCGACGAGCTGCCCGGGCTCGACCTGCTCGTCGAGCCGCAGCTGACGCTGATCCGGGAGATGAAGAGGTGGGGGGCCGAGCCTGCGCTCCCGGCGCCGGGAGAGGGGCGGCGGAGCGACGCCGACGACCCCGCGTACGGCTGGGCCGACGTCGCCCTCCTGCACGCCTTCCTCCGGAAGCTGCGGCCGCGGCGCGTCGTCTGCGCGGGCGCGGGGTCGTTCGTCCCGGCGCTCCTCGACCTGAACGAGCACGTCTGCGGACGGTCGATCGCGATCACCGTCGTCGATCCCGAGGCCGAGCGCCTCCGTCCGCTCCTCGGCCGGGAGGAGGCCGAGAAGGTGCGGCTCCTGCCGTCGCGCGTGCACGAGGTTCCCTACGACACGTTCACGGCGCTCGGCGCCAGCGACGTCCTCTGCGTCGAGACGAGCCACGTCTCGAAGACCGGCAGCGACCTGAACCACCTCCTCTTCCGCGTCGTCCCGAGGCTGAAGGCGGGCGTCCACGTCCACGTCGACGGAGTCTTCTGGCCGTTCGAGTACCCGAGCGCCTGGGTGACGGAGGGGCGTGCCTTCAACGAGGCGTACCTCTGGCGGGCGTTCCTCCTCAACAGCTCCGCCTGGGAGGTGGCGTTCTTCGCGAGCTTCCTGGAATCGGCCCACCGGGGGGCGCTCCTCAAGGAGCTGCCGCAGTGGCAACGGAGCCGCGGCGGGGGGCTCTGGCTGCGCCGGAAGGGGTGACGCGGAAGCCGTGCGGCTGACGTGCGCGGCCCGCTTCTCCCCGCGGGCCGTTCCGACGCGTCAGGCCTCTTCCAGGAGCTCCGGCCCCTGGGTCCGGACGAGCTCCATGAGCTTCTCGCGCAGGGCGTCCTTCATCCCCGAGACGTCGGAGACCTTCACGAACTCCTCGAACTCCTCGCTCCCCGAGATCTCCGTCGTCTCGATGATGACCTCGTCGTCGGGGCGGTACGTGGAGACGGCGGTCGTGACGCAGGTGATCGGGAGGTTCCCGAACTCGGGGCGCCGCTCCACGACGACCGGGAAGCGGAGCGCGTCGAGCATCTCCCGGATCCCCGCCTGGCGCGTGAAGACGTGCTCGACGAGGAGGAAGTGGAGGACGAAGCGCTTCAGCTGCTCTTCCGTCCGGTTGCGATCGGCGAGGACGCGCTTGAGCTCGTCGAGGCCGTAGTCGCGGTAGTTCACGACCCACTTCAGCGGCGAGGTGATCCGGACGGTCTTGCTGTCGCGCTCGCCGCGAGCGGTGTACGAGTACTCGACCGGCTGCATCTCGAGCGAGGCGCTCATCACCTCGAAGGGGGACTTCAGCTCCTTCGGGAGGTGGAACGGCTTGCTGCCGGCGACCTCCGCGAAGTCGGTCGCGAGGTCCTTGAAGGCCCGGTCGGCGCCCTTCACGAGCTCCTTCCCGTGCCCCTGGACGTGCTCGCCGAAGACCGCTCGCGGACGGAGCAGGGGCTCGATCGTGATGAGCGTGCTTCGCACGTCGGCGCGGAGCGTCTCCGCCAGGGTGCGGGTCAGCTTCCGAAGGGCGATGAACTTCCGCGTGCTGATCGTGGGCATTCGCGTCCCCTCTCCCGGCGCACCGGCTGCGCCGCGGCTCTCCGGATCGTCGTTTCGTACGAGTCTGGAGCCGATTCCACGGGGCGTCAAACGCGGGGCGGCCGCCCCGTCCCCGGACTGTCCGTGCGCGGGGCTAGCTAGCGCGGGCTGTTCTTCTCCCAGGTCCCGTAGATCGGGTTCGGGAGCGCGAAGTACCGGACGCCGAACTCGCCGAACGCGCTCTCGGGCTCGTCGCGCAGCTTCTGGCTCCGCTCGGGGAAGTCCTGGATGTTGTCGCCGACCCAGACCAGGATCTCGAGCGGCCCCAGGTCGGGACGCGCGGTCCCCTCGGTGACGAGCCGGAACCGGGGCTCCTTCCGGTCCCCCGCGTCGTCCGGCCGGCAGACCAGGACGTCGTACGGGAGGCCGGCGAGGACCAGGTTCGCCGCCACGTCGTCGCAGAGGGACGCCTGCGTGTTCGTCACGACGGCGACCCGGCCTCCGAGGGCCCGGACCCCGGCGAGGAAGGCGGCGGCCCCGGGGACGGCCGGCCTCGCCCTTCTCTTCACCCAGGCGACCCAGGCCTCGTCGGTGTGCACGCGGCCCGCCGCCTGAAGCTCGGCCTCGTAGCCGGAGTTGTCGATGATCGTGTCGTCGGCGTCGACGCAGACGGCCCAGCTTCCGGCGGGACGGCCCGCGCTCGCCTCCTCGGCGGCCTCGAGCGCGGCCCGGAAGGTCTGGATCGTCACGGCCCGGTACTCGGCCGAGCCGCGAACCCAGTGGAGCTCGTCGGTCGGGCGGACCGCGCGGGCGGCCGTCTCGGTCGGGGCCGTGGCCGGCGGGCGCGCCGCGGGCGTGCAGGACGTCAGTACGAATGCGAAGGCGGCGAAAGCGACGGCGAACGGGACCTTGCTCATCGGAATTTCCGAGTCTAGCAGCGCCCGGCCTCGCGTACTCTCCCGTGTCATGGGCAAGAGGATCGAGCCGTGCCGGAAGAGCCCCGAAGAGCGCCTCGACGACCTCCTCGCGGGACATCGCGAGGCGTCGATGCGGAACGAGGGGGCGAAGTACGTCTCCCGCGTCATCGCCTCGTCCGACTCGATGCCGAACGGAGTGAAGTTCTTCGCGTACGCCCTCCTGGCGGCGGATGCCGACGACGAGGAGGAGGCGCTCGAGGCGCTGGCGACCGCGGAGGGCTACCTCGGGGTCGCACGCGAGGACCTCGGCCGACGTTTCTCGAAGGAGGTCGCTTCGCTCGGGTTCCTCGAGCGCGGCATCGCCCTTCGGAGCGAGAGGGCCGAGTTCGAGGAGGCGCTGCGCCTCTGTGACGTCGCTCTCGCGCTGGGCCTCGGGGAGGCCTACGAGAGGAAGAGGGCGTCGCTCCTCAGGATGACGTAGGGGCGCGGCCCGGCCGCGCGGCTCCGGCTCAGCGCCGGGCGTTGATGGCCCGCTGGATCGCCTTCGCGTCGTCCCGGGCGATCTTCGCCCTGCGGTCGGACCTCGTCTTGCGCTCCGCCTCGCGGCGGGTGTGCGCGACGTAGAAGCGGTAGATGCCGAAAACGAGCGCCGCGGCGATCAGGAGGCCTATTCCGAATTCCATCTTCTGCGCTCCCTTCGGCCCCCGTGGACGGCCCGCGGAGGCCCGGGTGACCCGGGCTCCCGCGAACCGAACTCGGGGCCGGACGACCGGTCCCGAACTACCAGCGGCCGCGGCCGCCGCCGCCGCCGCCCGTGCGGCTCTCCTGCGGCTTGGCCTCGTTCACGCGGATGGCGCGGCCGTCGATCTCGCGGCCGTTGAGCGCGCCCATCGCCTTCTGCGCGTCGGAGTTCGACATCTCGACGAAGCCGAAGCCCTTCGAGGTGCCGCTGTCGCGATCGGTGATGACGCGGGCGGACTCGACCTGGCCGAACGGCGCGAAGAGCTCATTGAGGGTGGCGTCGGTCGTGTTGTAAGAGAGGTTTCCAACGTAAAGCTTCATCGAGAGTCCTCGTGTTCTGTCTCGGTCGTCCGAAGACGATCTGGTGGGGAGATAGGTGAGTCGGAAGCGCGCGGGGGACGGGGCCTGCTCGTTACGCTTTGCCGCGCCGTCTGCCCGAAGTTCGGAGAGCGAGGAGGCGGAGAGTGGCGAAAGGGCCAAGATCAGAGTAGCACGACTTCGCCCCGGGGGGGCGTGGGCGTTCCGGGGGCGGTCCGTCCGGGGGGGCGTCCAGGTCCCGGACGGGCGGGGGCGGGTCGCCTCAGCGCGTGCCACGGACGCGCCGCGCCCTCGCGACCGCCTCTTCGAACCGAGGGTCGCGCCGAAGGTTCCAGAGGTCGTCGTCCTCCTCGACGTGGTCGGCGGTGGCCGCGCCGAGGTCGATCGCCTCGAACAGGCGGGCGAACGCCGCGTCGCGCTCCTTCAGACGCGCGTGGGCGCAGGCCAGGTCGTAGGCCGTCGCGCCGCGCCGGTAGCCGAGGGAGAGGGCCCGGGTGAAGGCATGGACGGCCTCCCGGTCCTGGCCCGCGGTCAGGCGGACCTTGCCGATGCTCCACCACGCCCGCCCGCTCCGCGGGTTCGTCCGCAGGAACGCCTCGAACCGCGCCGCGGCCTCGTCGGCCTCCGTGACCATCTGGGAGCGGAGGAGCCGGGCCCCGAGGCTCGGGAAGTCCCCCAGGGAGAGCGCCTCGGCGTCCTTCGCGATCCTCTCGAAGCGCGGCTCGGCGCGGAGTCCGTCGAGGTCGTCGTCGCGCCGCAGGTGCCCGGCTCCGTCGAAACCCGCGGCGACGGCGCGCTCGAGGAGGTCGAGGGCTTCGGCGTTCCGGCTCTCGAGGGCGCGGGCGCAGGCCGCGTTGTAGAGCGAGGTCCCCTCGCGCCGTCCGGCCTCCGCGGCCGCCAGGAAGGCCCGGGCGGCGCGGTCGAGCTCGTTGCACGCGAGGAGGTCCTGTCCGACGTCGAAGAGAGCGCGGCCGTCCTTCGCGCCCCGTCCGTCGAGCTGGTCGAAGCGGACGACGGCGGCCCGGCACTTCTCACCGCTCCGCCCCGACCGGGCCGAGCGCGCCTTCGCCTTCAGCGCCGTGAAGCGGGAGTCCGTGCGGAGCGAATCGAGGTCGCGGTCGTCGAGGTGGCGGCGAAGCTCGAACCCGGCCGCCTCGGCCCGACCGAGCCATTCGAAGGCGAGGTCCTTCTCGCCCTTGCGCGCGTACGCGCAGGCGACGTTGAACGACGAGACTCCGACGCGCTCGCCCGCATCGATCGCCCGGCGGAACGCGGCGATCGCCTCGTCCCACTTCTCGTCCTCGTGGAGCTCCATCCCGCGGTCGAACCAGCGGCCGTCGCTCGCGGCCGGGGGCGGCGTCGGGGCCGGCCGCGACGCGAACGCGGGGAGCGCGGGGAGGGCGAGGAGCGCGGCGACGACGAGACATCGCGGGGCGAAGCGTCGGGCGTGGTCCATGCCCCCTCCATACGGAGCGGCGCGAGGGGTGTTTCCCGGACAGGTCCTGCCGCTCGACGCGGGGAACGTGGGGGCGCGTGGCGTAAGTGATTGCACCGTAGCCGGTTCGGCGTTATTCGGAGCGCGCGGCGCCCATTCCATATCATCCGCGCATGATTCGGACGGAAAAGGCTCCGCAATCGGGACAGGTCTCTTCGACCTCTCCGGACGAGTTCGACGTCGTCGTGATCGGCGGCGCGATCGCCGGCGCGTCGACCGCCATTCTGCTTCGCCGCCGCAACCCGGGCGTCCGCGTCCTCGTCGTCGAGAAGTCGGACGCGTTCGACTGGAAGGTCGGGGAGTCGACCGTCGAGATCTCCGCGTACTTCCTCACGCGCGTCCTGAAGCTCTACGACCACCTCTCGCGCGAGCACCTCCCGAAGCAGGCCTTCCGCTACTGGTTCCACAACGAGAAGGTCGCCTGCCTGCGCGAGGCGTCCGAGGTCGGCCCGACGCAGCTCGCGCGGACCCCCGGGTTCCAGCTCGACCGGGCCGTCCTCGACGAGCACGTCCTGAAGCTCGCCGCCGAGGAGGGGAGCGAGGTCTGGCGCCCCGCGAAGGTCGTCGACGTCGCCCTGGGCGGGGAGGCGGGGAGCTCCGTGACGGTGGAGAAGGCCGACGGAACGCGCGCGACCGTCCGCGCGAGGTGGGTCGTCGACGCCTCCGGGCGCCAGGCGCTCCTCGCCCGCAAGCGGGGAGGCATCCGGCCGGTCGAGGGGCATCCGACCTCGTCGATCTGGGTCCGGTACCGCGGCGTCAAGGACCTCGACGGCAAGGAGGTCGTCGGCACCGACCCGGCCGATCCGTTCGTCCGGAGCGTCGTCGCCTCCCGCCGGCTCGCCACGAACCACTTCACGGGATGGGGCTACTGGGTCTGGTTCATCCCGCTCCGCGGAGGCGAGACGAGCGTCGGTCTCGTCTGGGACACGCGGCTCGTCCGCCCCGAGGGGTCGACCCCGCTCGAGAAGCTCGCGAGCGTCCTCTCCGCGAACCCGCTGACGCGCGAGATGCTCGAGCACGCCGAGCCGGTGGCGGGGGACTGCCGCTACTACGGCACGCTTCCCTATCTCGTCGACCGCTTCATCGACCACGGCTGGACCTGCGTCGGCGACGCGGGAGGCTTCCTCGACCCGTTCTACTCCCCCGGCCTCGACCAGCTGAGCTTCTCGGTCCACATGCGCGTCGAGCTGATCCTGAAGGCGCTCGCGGGGACGCCGCCGGAGGAGATGGCGAAGGAGTACGAGGGGCACAACCGGCGGTACGCGCGGTTCTTCGAGTACTTCTACGAGGCGATCTACCGCGACAAGTACCACCTGATGGGCGACTACGACACGATGACGACGGCGTTCCTGATGGACACGGCGCTTTACTACCTCGTCGCCGTCCAGCCCGTCTACACCGAGTCGGCCGACCGCCTCGGGGTCCCGCCGTACTACGGCGACGGCGCCGAGGTCGGCCTCGTCCCGATGCGTTTCTACCAGCAGCGGCTCGTCTCGATCGCGAAGAGGAAGAAGGCGCTCGGGATCTACGGGAACCACAACGCCGGGCGCCGCCCCGGCTTCGTCGGCTTCTCGCTCCGAAGCTCCGCCCACGTCATGCTCTGGCACGGGCTCCTTCGCTGGTGGAAAGCCGAGCTCGCCAACGCGCTGACGTACGTCTGGAAGCCGCGTCCGCTCGAGGGGCCGCGGCCGGTCCTTCCGCCCCGGCCGGCGGAAGAGGCCGGCGCCGAGGCGCCGGCGCGAGGTTGACGAACGTGCCGGGCGCGCGCACCGGGCGCCTGCTCGCGCCCCTCGCGGCGGGCGCGCTGCTCCTCGCCGGGGCCCTTCCCGCGCGCGCCTGGGACGTCGACGCGCTCGTCCTCGAGGCGGCCGCCCGCCAGCGGGAAGGCGAGGTGGCCGCCGGGCGGATCACCCTCGAGCGCGTCGAGGTGGAGACGGAGCTCGACGCGGGGGGACGGAGAAAGAAGTCCGAGCGGAGGCGGTACGCCGTCGTGATGGACCGGCGCGGCCTCGCCGGCCGGGAGCTTCTCGAGGTCGACGACCGCGCGGCGACGCCGGCCGAGAGGGAGGAAGCACGGCGTCAGGAGGAGAAGCGCAGGCGCGCCGCGCTCGAGCCGGGGAGCGCGCGGTCCGACGAGGAGGAGCTGCTGTCGGGCCGCGTCCCGCTCCTCGACCTCTACCACCGCCTCGATTTCCGCCTCCTCGGCGAAGAGCGGATCGACGGCCGGCCGACGTTCGTCGTCGCGTTCCGGCCGAAGCCCGGACTCGTCGCCAAGACGATCCGGGACCGCGTCCTGAACGCGTTCGCGGGGACGGCCTGGATCGACGTCGCGGAGATCCAGGTGCGGAAGATCGACGGGCGGCTGACGACGCCGGTCCGGGTCCTCGGAGGGGCGCTCCTCGAGGTGAAGGGCGTACGCCTCCTCTACGAGACGCGCGAGGTCCTCCCGGGCCTCTGGGCCCCCTGCCGCGAGGAGATCTCGATCACCGCGACCGCGGCGATGGTCCTCCCCTTCCGCCGCGAGCTCCGCTTCGAGTTCTCCGCCTACCGCCCCGAGCCTCGCGCCGGGGCCGTCCCCCTTCGCCACGCGGAGCACCCGGATGGGGTCTGGTCTACACTCTACACTCTGCTCGCGAGCAGAGTGTAGAGTGTAGACCAGACCCCCCGGACCTCAGCCTCGGACGAAGTGGGGGAGGTCGAACGGGATCGGGAGCGAGAGCTCGACGATTCCCCGGTAGACGCCCTCCTCGTACCAGGGGGCCTGGTAGATGAGCTTCTTCACCCCGTTCTTCTCGATCGTGTAGGCGTTCGTCCCGCCGGTGCGGAGGAGCTCCTCGAAGAGCGCGCGGGCCCTCGGCGGATGGCAGTCGAGGATGCTCTTCCCGACGAGGTCGCGCCCGCCGTCCGCGGCGAACGTCTCGGCGGCGCGGTCGTTCATCTCGAGGGCGGTCCCGTCGCGGTCGCAGACGGTGATCCCGACCTTCAGCTCCTTCACCCAGGCTCCGTCGCCCATGACGTCTCCTCTCTCCTCGCGCTCCGCCCGCGAGACGCGGAGAGGGATGGTACGGAATCGCGAGGCTTTCTTCAGCCCCGAGGGATCGCGCCGGTGCTCGGTTTCGGCTCGATGGGGTGCACCCCGGCTCGAAGCGGACCGGGTCCGCTCAGCGTCCGGGGAGCTTGCGCCCCTCCTCGAGCCAGCATCGGAGGTCCGAGAGCGAGCGTTCCCAGCCCGGTCCGAGGCCGTCGACGTAGGCGTCCCAGGACACCCCTTCGCCGAGCCCCTCGTGCCGGACGCAGACGCGCGTCGCGCCGTCTTCCGGTGCGAGCTCGATCGAGAGGCGCATCCCCTCGAGCAGCTCGCCCTCGGAGCTGGAGTAGCGCAGGTCCTTCACGACGAGCCGGCTGGGCGGCTCGTAGACCTCGAACGTGCCGAGGACGTGGTCGCCGTCCTCGGAGTCCTCGTCGACGTACCACCCGAGCGCCCAGTTCCCGTCGACCCGCGTTCCGATCACCGCCGCGTCGGCGAGCCACGCGAGGACCTCCGGGACTTCGGTGAATGCGGCGAAGACGCGATCCGGCGGCGCCTGGACCAGGGTTTCGCGGGAGACCGATCTCATGGCGGCGGGATCATAGTGGCTTCGCCGGGCCCGCCCTCCGAGGCGCCGAGTCGGTCACCTCGAGCTCCGTTCTCCCGACGAGCTGCCCGTGCGCGGTCTCCACGTCGAGGCGGAGCCGTTGCCCGGCGACGAGCCGGCCGACCGTCACGCCCGAGCGGGAGCGGAAGCCCGCCCGCCGGCCGCCCGAGATCCCGATGACGCGCGAGCGGAAGAGGATTCGGCCGTCCCGAGACCAGACGTGGCGGACTCCTTCGTCGAGCCCCGCCGGGGCGAAAACCGCCGCGACGGCGACGAGAGGTCCGCCCGCCCCCGCGGGAAGCGATCGGAGCGGCGAGGCGACGTCGAGGCCGTTCGGAGCGAGCGCGCGGCCGACGCGGGCGCTCACGAGCCGCAGCGGGGCGGGCGGGACGGCCGGGCGACCCAGCGTGACGAGCCCGAGGAAGAGCGCGCCGACGAGCGCCGCGCGGCCGAACGTGCGGTCCGGTCCGGAGGTGGCGACGAACGAGACGAAGACGGCGGTCGCGAGAAGGCCGCTCGCGCCGAGGCTCCAGAGGCCCCCCGTGCGCCAGACCATCGGAAGCGTGACGTGGACGGTCGCGAACGTGATGAACGCGAGGAGGGACCCGTGCAGGGCACGCCGGGGCGCCACGACGTCGTCGTAGACGACGTCGATCGTCGCCGCGAGGGCGGCGGCGGAGAGGAGCGCCATGAACGCGGTCTGGCCCGGCGTGTAGACGGCGCTCCGGTGATAGAGGGGCAGGAGGAAGAAGGCGAGCCCCTGAAGGAGCCACTTCTGGGCCCACAGGACGAGCCTGCGAGCCGCCCCCTTCCGCTCGGCGGCGAGCCACCCGGCCGAGAGAAGCGCGGGGAGCGCGAGGCTGCTCGCCCAGACGGCGCCGAGCGAGACGAGCCCCCAGCGCAGCAGCTCGGGGCGGTCCCTCCCCACGATCACGAAGACGACTCCCCAGCCGAGAGCCCAGAGGGAGTGCAGCGTCCAGAAGACGGCCTGGTGGCGCGTCGCGAAGCGGGCGAGCGTCCCGACTCTCTCTTCCCAGCTCGGGCGCAGCGGATCGCCTCCCTCTCCCGCGGCGCGCCGCGGGCGGGAGAGGATATCCGCATCCGGAGGGCGAGCGGACGGAGAGAGCGGCGCCTTTCCCGCGGTCAGGCCCCCCGGCTCCCGCGCAGGGTCTCGAGCGACACGAGCCGCTCGATGGCGTCGAGCTCGAGGTCGTCCTTGCCGAGCTCGCGCAGCCGCGCCCACTCGCGGCGCAGCTCGCGGGCGAGGGCTTCGGGAAGCGTCCGGAGCCACCCCTCGATCCGGAGGTCGACGAACTCCCTCTTCTCCTCGAGCAGGAGCTCGCGGGCGAGGAGGAGGCGCGTCGCATCCTCGGCGTCGACGAACCCCTGGAGGACGGGCCAGCGCTCGCCGGGGCGCTCGGCGCAGAGCGCGGAGAAGGCGGCGCTCGAGGTCTCGCGGATCAGCTCCTCCTCCCGCGTCGTCCGGCTCTCGTGCTCCTTCGTCTCGTCCCAGCTCTCCGAGTCCTCCGCGAGCCAGCGGAGGTATTCCATCGCGAAGAGGCAGGTCGGGAGCACCAGGTCCTCGCGCGTCCGCGCGTCGACCCAGAGCGCGGCGGCAGCGCGCAGGCACCGGCGGGCCGTCGTCTCGGCGAGCCTCTTCCCGAAGACGAGGGCCGCGGCCTCCTTCACGAAGAAGGGGAGCTCGCTCGCGACGATCTCGCGGTAGCCCGGGACGTGCCGCTCGAGGAGGACGGCCCCGCGCCGGTCGAGGACGGCGAGGTCGCTCGTGACCGCGGGGAGGCCGAGCGTCGTCGACCCGAGGTTGTAGACGATGGCGCGCGGGAGGGTGACCCCCTCGGGCCAGGCGTCGCGCAGGTCCCGGTCGTCCGGGAGCGTCGCCCCGCCGCCCCATTCACCGGGGTACGTCGGGATCGAGCGGCCGTAGCTCACCGAGCCGGTCGCGCGGATCCGCACGCGCGTCTGCGGCACGAGGCCGCCGAACGGCGCGAGGAGGGGCGCGATCCTGAGGAGCGTCTCGGTATGCGCCTTCACGCCCGCCTCGAGGAGCCTGCCGAGCGCGTCGCGGTCCGCCGAGGTCATCGCGGGCGAGGGCGCGGGCGAGGCGACGGCGGCGCGGAACGCGGCGGCGAGGCGTTCGGCGGCGGCCGGGTCGTCCGCGCGGATCCCCTGCATCGTGACGCCGTCGGCACGCGAAAACTGACGGACGACGCCCGGGTGGCCGGGGTCGAAGCCGCCGCGGAAGCCGGCCCGCCCCGCGCCGATCAGGAACGTCACGCGCGGGGCCGGCTCGCCGGCCTCGTTCGCGAGCGGGGCCAGGCGTCGCTCGGCTTCCTCGCGCCCCGAGAGCGCGAGGGTCACGGCGGCGTCCGTGGCGACCTTCCCGCTCTGCTCGGCGGTGTCGGACATCGCGACGAAGACGCGGACGACCGCTTCGTCGCGGTCCCAGCGCGTCCGGAAGACGGCGGCCGTCGGTACGTCGGGGAGTCCGCGTCCCCGTTCGAGCGCCAGGTAGAACGCCTCGAGAAACTCGGGGAGGTGCGCGAGGGCCCCGACGTTCTCGCAGAGCGGGACGAGGCGGACGCGCTCCAGCTTCGCTCTCACCTCTGCCCGCCGGGATTCGGGAACGCGCGAGCGGAGGAAGGCGTCGCCGTGCGCGTCGTCGGAGAAGAGGGACGCGATCGCCGCGCGGTAGAGCGTGCCGATCTTCACGACGGCGCCGATCTCGGCGATCGAGTTGACCTGCGGGACCGTCAGCTCCGGGAGGGCGTTCTGCGAAGGGGTCACGCCGACCTTCTCGCAGGCGAGGTGGAAGAGGACGTTCGCCCGGGCGACCGAGCCGAGGATCCGGACGATCTTCTCCTCGTCCTGCTCGATGAAGGGGTTCGGGACCCGGAAGAGGAGGTGGCGGTCCTCGCCCGGGACGACGCCGCGGCGAAGGAGGGCGAGGACGACCTTCTCCGGGAGGTCGAGCCACTCCGGGCTGATCTGGCGCCCCTCGAAGTCGAGGAGGACCTCGCTGCACGGCCCGAGGAGGTCCGCGACCGTCTCCTCGTACTCGAGGCGCGCGTCGACGAGCGGGTTCCATTCGAGGTGCTTGAGCGCGAGCCTCGCGCGGCCCGGGCCGGCGGGCGCGGCCCGGAGCGCGCGGTCGAGCTGCTCGGCGCGGTGGGTCGTCGAGTCGGGGTGCTTCGTCCCGGTGAGGCGGAGCTCCTCGCGGCGCGGCGCCTTCAGGAACTCCTTCCTCTCCTTCGCGAACGCTTCCGGGTCCAGGCTGTCGAGCGCGCCGTAGCCCGAGGCGGTGCAGACGCTCTCCCAGACGGCGGCGAGCGGCGTCTCGGCGGCCCCCGCCGCCGGGGCGCTCGACCCCAGCTTCCCCTGGGCCTCGATCCGCGCCCTCACGCGGTCGATGAAGACGGTCAGCTCCTTGACGTCCTTCGAGCCGTACGAGAGCCGCTGCCACGTCCCGTAGCGCGCCGGGTCGGAGCCGGCGAAGGCGACGAACGGGATCCCGCCGACGCCGCCCGAGAGGAGCAGCTCGAAGGCGTCGACAGAGTCCCTCACGACGGCCTTCTCGCGGACGCCGTTCCGGAGCCGGTCGAACGGCTCGCCGACGAGGCCGGGGAAGGCGAGCGGGGCGTAGAACGTCCCGCCGAAGTCGGTCCGCGTCACGCCGAGCGGCGCGAGCGCGTCGGCGGCCTTCACCATGTAGTCGCGCCGCTCGCGCATGTAGGGGGAGGGACGGCGGAGCGCCGCGAGCGGGCTCTGGAGAGCGGCGAGCGCCCAGTCCTGCGCGAGCGTCGAGGGGGTGGCGACGAGCCAGGCGGAGAGGTTCGCGAGGATCTCCCGGGCGCGGATGCCGTTCGCGCGGATCTGGTCGGAGATCACCATCCAGCAGGCGCGCGCGCCGGTCGAGGCGCCGAACATGTCCATCTTCGACAGGCCCGAGAGGGAGACGACCCAGTCGCGCCACTCGGGGTCGGCGAACGCGGGGTTCACGAACCAGCCGACGTAGTCGAGCCGCTGGTAGACCGAATCGTAGAGGACGTAGCAGCGATGTTTCACCGCGACGCGGACGAGCGCCTCGACGAGCTCGCGCGGGTAGACGCGGCCCGTCGGGTTGTGGGGGTTGTTCAGGATGACGGAGGAGATGCCTCCCTTGCCGAGGAGGCGGTCGAGCTCCTTCGGGTCGGGGAGGAAGTCGGGGGGCGACGTCGGGAGCTCGACGAGCCTCTTTCCGGCCCGCTCGACGTACCAGTCGTACTCCCAGCTCGGGCGCGGGACGACGACGCCCGAGCCGTCGGCCCCGAGGACCTCGAGGACCATCGCGAGGCCCGAGCGGGTCCCCGGCGTGAAGAGGACCTCGTCGGGGAGAAACCGGACGCGGGACGAGGGGTAGTCGAGGAGGCCGTCGCGGTTGAAGAAGTCGGCGACTTCGCCCCGGACGTCCATCCGCCCGACGGCCGGGCCGTAGCTGTGGACGGTGTTCCGCGTGATCCGCTGCGCCGCCCGGACGACCTCGGGGTGCGGCGCGAAGTCGGCGTTCTTGTAGTCCCCCTGCGTCAGGTCGAGGGCGCCTTCCTGCTGGACGCGGCGGGAGAAGAGGCGGACGTACGGCTCGGGCGTCGCGAAGGCGCGCTTCGAGAAGCCGGGCGCGCCCGAGGCGCGGCTCTCCGCGGGGGACGTCGGTCTCTCGTTCTTCAAGGCGGACCCCTCCCTGCACGCCATCGCCCGGGAGCCTTCCCGGCCGGATCCCCCGAGACGTTGCGGTGCGGCGGGAGTCTGCCCGAAACGAGCGCCCGAGGGGACGCCTTCCCGCAGAGTGTAGAAGGTAGACCTGACCCCAAAGACGAGGGGGTCAGATCTACCTTCTACACTCTGCGCGGCTCCGGGTCGGGGGAGCGTCAGAGGTGCGCGGCGGCGGCGGCGAGGGCCGCTCCGGGCTTCACGGGGCGGCCGAGCGCTGTGAGGGCCCCTTCGATCGCGGTCAGCGTCGTCGCGACCTCCGCGGGGCCGATGTTCCCCATGTGCCCGAGGCGGAACGCCCTCCCGGCGATCGGCCCGAGGCCGCCGGCGACGACGACGCCCCGCGCCGCGACCTCGCGTCGGAAGTCGGAGTCGGCGACGCCTTCGGGCAGGAGGACGACGGAGAGGGTGTCGGCGCGGGCGCCCGCGTCGGTGAAGAGCGCGAGGTCGAGCGCCTCGAGGCCGGCCCGGACGGCGCGTGCGATCCGAGCGTGCCGGGCGAAGCGGGCCTCGAGCCCCTCGGCGTGGAGGATCCGGAGCGCCTCGGCGAGGGCGACGATCTCGTTCACGCAGGGCGTCGAGAAGTACTTCCCTGGGTCTTCCATCACCGGGAGCCAGCGCAGCACGTCGGCGTAGTAGGCCGGGACGGAGGCGCGGGCCTTCCTCCGGGCCATCGCCCTCTCGGAGAAGAGGCAGAGCGCGAGGCCGGGAGGGGCGCCGATCGCCTTCTGGGGGCCGGTCAGGAGGACGTCGACGCCCCACGCGTCGAACCGCTCGTCGACGCCCGCCGTCGCGCAGACGCCGTCGAGGAGGAAGAGCTCGGGGCGCCCCTTCAGGAGCTCGGCGTACCCTTCGACGGGGGCGAGCGTCCCGGTCGAGGTGTCGACGTGGCTGACGGTCACGGCGGCGTAGCCGCCCCGGGCGAGGCGCGCCGCGACCTCAGCGGGCGGGATCGCCTTTCCCCACTCGGCCTTCAGGACGTCGGCCTCGATGCAGAAGGAGGCGGCGAGGTCGCCGAAGCGGTCGCCGAAGTAGCCGTGCGAGACGACGAGGAGCCTCTCGCCGGGGGCGACGACGTTGACGATCGCCATCTCCATCGCGAGCGTCCCTCCGCCCGCGACGACGAAGGGCTGCCCCTTCTCGCTCTTGCAGAGGGAGCGGAAGCCGGCGAGCGTCTCGCGGTACGCCGCCACGAAGGCCGGGGCGACGTGCGACGTCGTGGGACGGGCGAGGGCGTCGAGGACCCGCGCGTGGACGGGCGTCGGTCCGGGGATCATCGTCAGCGTCTCGTCGATCACGGGTGGCTCCTTTCCGGGGAGGGGGGCTTGCCGGCTTCCGCCGCGCGTCGCGGCCGGGCCGCCGCCGAGGAGAGAATAGACGGATGGGACTCGGCCGCGCGCTCGTCTGCATCTTCCTCCCGCCGCTCGCCGTCCTCGACAAGGGGTGCGGGACGCTCCTCCTCGTTTCGCTCCTGACGCTCGCCGGCTGGGTGCCGGGCGTCATCGGCGCCCTCGTCGTCTGCAGCCGCGAGAAGGCGCGGTGAGGGACGCCGGAGGTCCGCCCGCCGTGCGGGGCGCGCGATGAGCGTCTCGGTCTTCGACCTCTTCAAGATCGGCATCGGGCCGAGCAGCTCGCACACGCTCGGTCCGATGAAGGCGGCCCGGACGTTCGTGGCCGACCTCGCGGAGGCGGGCGTCCTGGAAGCGGTCGCGTCGGTCCGGGTAACGCTCCACGGCTCGCTCGCGGCGACCGCCCGCGGGCACGCGACCGACCGCGCGGTGGTCCTCGGCCTCCTCGGCGAGAGGCCCGACGCCGTCGCGCCCGAAGAGGTGACCTCGCTCGTGGAGGAAGTCCGCCGCACCGGGCGTCTCGCGCTCCTCGGTCGGCGGGAGGTGCCCTTCCTCGAGGGAGAGGCGCTCCGCCTCGAGCTCGAGCCGCTCGCGTATCACCCGAACGGTCTCGTTCTCGCGGCCTTCGGGCCGGCCGGAGAGACGATCGCGAAACGGACGTTCTTCTCGATCGGCGGCGGCTTCGTCGTCGAGGAGGGGGCTGCGGGAGCGGACGCCACGGCCGACGTCGTGGTCCCGCACCCGTTCCGGACCGCGGAGGAGCTCCTCGCCGCCTGCGAGCGGACGGCGCTCGGGATCAGCGGAGTGGTCCGGCTGAACGAAGCGGCGTTCCGGGCGGAGGCCGAGACGGAGGCGGGCCTTCTCCGGATCTGGGACGTCATGCAGGAGTGCGTCCGGCGCGGCTGTCGCGCGGAAGGGGCCCTCCCGGGCGGGCTCGGCGTGAAGCGGCGCGCTCCGGCCCTTTTCCGGAAGCTGACCGAGTTCCCCGAGAGCGGCCTCGCCGACCCGCTCACCGCGATCGACTGGGTGAGCCTCTACGCCCTCGCGGTGAACGAGGAGAACGCCGCCGGAAGCCGCGTCGTCACGGCGCCGACGAACGGCGCCGCCGGGATCCTCCCGGCGGTCCTCCACTACTACCGGCGCTTCATCCCCGGTGCGACCGACGCGGGGGTCGTGCGGATGCTCCTGACGGCCGGCGCGATCGGCCTCCTCTGCAAGGAGGGAGCGTCGATCAGCGGCGCCGAGGTCGGCTGCCAGGGAGAGGTCGGGAGCGCCTGCTCGATGGCCGCCGGCGCGCTCGCCGAGGTGCTCGGCGGGACGCCGGAGCAGGCGGCGAACGCGGCGGAGATCGCGATGGAGCACAACCTCGGCCTCACCTGCGATCCGGTCGGGGGCCTCGTCCAGGTGCCGTGCATCGAGCGGAACGCGATGGCGGCGGTCAAGGCGATCAACGCCGCGCGCCTCGCCCTGCGCGGCGACGGGCAGGCCTTCGTCTCCCTCGACGACGTCATCCGGACGATGCGCGACACCGGGCTCGACATGAAGAGCAAGTACAAGGAGACGGCGCGCGGCGGCCTCGCGGCCCGCCTCGCCGCCCACGCGAACGTCAGCGTCGGCCTCCCCGACTGCTGACCCGGGAAACCTCCGGGCGCCCCTGCTACTCTCCGCCGCCATGTTCGTCGGCCACTTCGGAGTCGGCTTCGCGGGGAAGGCGGCCGCGCCGCGCGTCTCGCTCGGAACCCTCGTCCTCGCCTCCCAGTTCATCGACCTCCTCTGGCCGACGCTCCTCCTCCTCGGCCTCGAGCGGGTCGAGGTCCGTCCGGGCATCACCCGCGTCACGCCGCTCGACTTCGTCTCCTACCCGATTTCCCACTCGCTCCTGGCCGTCGTCCTCTGGGGAGCCCTCTTCGCCGGCGTCTACCACCTGGCGAAGCGCTCCGCCGCGGGCTCCGCCGTCCTGTTCGGCGCGGTCGTCAGCCACTGGCTCCTCGACCTCCTGACGCATCGCCCGGACCTCCCGCTCCTCCCGGGAGGCGGCCCGAAGGTCGGCCTCGGACTCTGGAGCTCCCTGCCGGCGACGCTCGTCGTCGAGCTCGCCCTCTTCGCCGGCGGCGTCGCGCTCTACGTTCGCGCGACGCGCCCCCGCGATCGCGCCGGGACCTGGGCGCTGGCCGGCCTCGTCGCGTTCCTCCTCGTCGTCTACGCCGCGAACCTCTTCGGCGGCGCGCCGCCCGATTCGAAGGCGATCGCCTGGGCGGGGCACGCGCAGTGGCTCCTCGTCATCTGGGCGTACGCGATCGACCGCCACCGGGAACCCGCGGAAACCACCGGTCTTCGCGCGGCCGCGGCCGCCTGACGCACCTCTCTCCGTGACCGCCGCCCTCCTCCTCGGCCCGCTCGCCTGCCTCGGGTCGGCCGCGTTCTGGGCCCTCGCGGCGAACGTCTACGCCCGCGTGGCGCGCGACCACGGGCCGATGGCGGTCAACTTCATGCGGGCCGCCCTCTCCTTCCCGATCTTCCTCGCGGTCGCGCTCCTCTCCGGGCCGGCGACCGGCCTCGCCCTCGTGACGCCGGGCCGCGCGGGATGGCTCCTGCTGAGCGTCGTCGGGAGCTACGTTGTCGGCGACGCGCTGTTCCTCGCGAGCGCCCGTTCCCTCGGCGTCCCGGTCTCCCTCGCGATCGCCTCCACCTATCCGCTCTGGTCGGCCTTCGCCGGGTGGGCGTTCCTCGGCCAGAGCGTCGGCGCGGCAGGCCTCGCCGGGGTCGGCCTCGTCGTGGCGGGAGTCGTGACGGTGATCGGCCGGGGGCGGGCGCGGGACGAAGGGCCGGACGCGTCCGACGGCGCCTCCGCGGGAAGCAGCGCTCGCCCGGCAACGGCCGGCGTCCTCCTCGCCCTCGCCACCTCGCTCTTCTGGGCCCTCAACACGTTCGCGGTGACGAAGGGGGGCGCGGACCTCCCGGTCGCGGCCGTGAACGTCTTCCGCATGGGCTTCGCTGCGGCGCTCCTGCCGGCCGGGACGCTCCTGATGCGGCGGCGGCCGTCGTCGCTCGTCGTCCCCGCCTCCGAGATGAAGCGCGTCTGGCCCGTCTTCCTCCTCGAGAGCGTCGGGGGGACGGCGCTCTTCGTCGTCGGGCTGACGCACACGCCGCTCGCCGTGGCGGCGGCCCTGACGTCCCTCGCGCCGGCGCTCTCCGTGCCGTTCGCGCTCGTCATCGGGCGCGAGCGCCTCGACGCGCGGACGCTCGCCGGGATCTTCGTCGTGACGGCGGGGATCGTCCTCCTCGTCGCCTTCGGGCGGGGCTGACCGGGCGCGGCGGGGACCGGAAGGGCCGGGCGCGGCCCCTTCCGGTCCGGGAGGCTCCGGCCTCAGCCCCAGGGCATCTTCGGGAGCTCGATCTTCTTGACCGGTCCCTTGATCGCCGACGTGGCGCCCGTCCCGGAGTCGACGAGGCGCGACTCGGTCGTCGAGGTGAGGCGCCCCTTGTCGTCCTTCGTGACGGTCTTCTCGGAGAGGCGGCCGAACGGCACGGCGTCGCTCAGGCAGAGCTCGGTCTCCGTCGTCCCCTTCATCCTCACGATGACGACCTTCACGTCGAACGAGCCGCGGATGACGACTTGCTCTCCGGTCTTCCCGTCGGTCATGCAGGGGCCGAGAGAGGTCACGTCGGCGCCGTAGTCGACGTTCGAGACGAAGGCCGAGGCGACCTGCCGCATCATGTCCGGCGGGTACTCCATCGCCTCCTCGCCGTCGACCTGGAAGATCATCGACTCCACGTACTTCATGTAGTCGAGCGCGTTCTTCTCGACCTTGAAGCCGGTGTCGAGGAGGTACTTGATCGTCGTCGGCTTCCCCTTCGACCCCTCCTTCGGGACCGACCGGATCTCGAACCAGACGCGGTCGCCGTCGCCGCCGAGGCGCGACAACGTCATCTCGCTCTTCTGGACTTTCCCCTTCGGGTCGGTCGACGTCATCTCGTACCGGGCCCAGCTCCCGGGCTTCGTCGAAGCGAAGTAGGCCTTCTGGAGCGTCGTCAGGTCGGCGGCGGGCGCGGCCGAGGCCGCGGCGAGCAGGAGGAGCGCGGAAAGGACGGGGATCCGTTTCATCGATTTCTCTCCTCGGGCGGGAGTGAGCCCGCCCCGACCGCGCACGATGCCACGGGACGGGGCTCGAGGGGGAACTGCGAGCCGGAGGGGGCCGTTTTCCTCGACGCGCCCGTGACGCGGCGCACGCCTCGCGAGGGGCCGCGTCCCGGAGGTCAGCGGGCCGCGGTCGGCGCGGGGGCCTCACGCCGGCGTGCCCACACCTCCACCGTCCCGCCCCGGCGCAGGAGGAGCTCGGCCGTGAAGAGGAGCCCGGAGAGGGGGAGGACCGCGACGAGCGCGAGGAGCGTCAGGGCGAAGGAGACGGGAGCCGATCGGACCGGGTGCGCGACGTCGCGCGCACCGTCGCGCTTCAGCGCCGTGTAGAGGAGGTTCGCCGGCAGGCCGAGCCGGTTCAGGAGGCTCTGGATCCAGCCGTACGGGTTCTGCTCGAGCGCGAAGTGGCTCACCTCCTCCACGTCGAACCCTTCCTCGTCGAGGAGGCGCGCGAGGACGCCGCGGCCGAAGTGGTGGTAGTGGCGGGGGACGTCGAGGTGGAACCAGCCGCGCCCGCCGACCCGGGCCTGGAGGCTCTCGAAGTTCGGGACGGCGACGACGAGGAGGCCGCCCGGCGCGAGGAGCCGGCGGGCGCGCCCCAGCGCCGACCGCGGGTCGCGCAGGTGCTCGAGGACGTGCCAGAAGACGACCGCATCGAACGACCCGTCCTCGAACGGGCTCTCCTCGATCGGGCCGACGAAGACCGGGACGCCGAGGACCTCGCGGGCGTGCGTGGCCGACGTCTCCGACAGCTCGAGCCCGTGGGCGTCCCAGCCCCGGCGCCGCAGCTGGGCCGGGAGGACCCCCCGGCCGCAGCCGACGTCGAGCACCCGGCCGCGCCGGGCGCGCCGGGCGATGAGCCGCGCGCGGCGCTCGCGGAAGACGACGATGAGACGCTCGAAGACGACGTTGAAGCGCCGGTTCCGCCGCCCGTAGTACTCGGGCGGGTAGAACGCCGCGATCTCCTCTTCGGGAAGCTCCGGCCGCGTCGAGACGAGGGAGCAGGCTTCGCAGCGGGCGAGGGAGAAGCGTTCGTCGACGTCGAGGAAGGAACGCATCTCCCCGCCGCAGAGCCGGCAGGCCGGGGCCGCCCCGGGCTCCATCCGCGCTACGCCCCGGTGGGCCGGCTCCGGCTGATCAGGACGCCGCCGACGCCGAGGAGCGTCAGGATCGTCGCCTGGACGAGCGTCTTGTAGGAGATCTCCGCGCCGCCGAAGAGCGCCCTCCAGAGGAAGAAGCCTCCGACGACGATGAAGAGGACGTAGAGCCCGATCATGATCCTCCGGGCCTTCAGGTTCGCCTCGGGCGTGTCGTGGGCGAACGCGCGGTTGTAGAAGAGGAGGCCGACGACGGCGAAGACGTCGAGGAGGACGAAGAGGAGCCAGAAGTTCCGCGCGGCGAGGATCCCCTCGGGCGAGCCGACGAGCGGCTTGAGCCAGGCGCTGTAGAGCTCGCCGCCGAGCGAGGAGCCGATGAGGCTCCCGAAGACGCCGTAGAGGAACGCGTAGCCCATGTAGACGGCCTTCTTGTCCTGCGGGGCGACGAGGCCGACGTAGCTGTAGTACTTCGGGTGGGCCGTCATCTCGCCGACCGAGAAGACCGCGATCCCGAGGATGAAGAGCCAGACGTTCTGGGCGAAGGCGAGGCAGAGGAAGCCGAGCGCCCCGATCGCGACGCCGCCGAGCATCGTCGGGAGCGGCTTCAGGTCCTTCACGATGCGGCTCACGAGGACCTGGAGCAGGATGATCGTCCCGGCGTTGATGACCGTCACGAACTCGGCGTCGAACTTGAACGGAAGGCCGAGGGAGGCGAAGACGGCGTTCATCGGGGCGGGGTCGATGAAGTCGCGGAGGAACCAGAGGACCGACCCGAAGTTCTGGAAGTAGAGGATCCAGAAGAGCGAGTAGACGACGATCATGAGCATGAAGCGCGCGTCGCCGAGGACCATCGCGGCGCCGCGGGCGACCTCGCCCAGCGTCTTGCGGTTCTCGGGGAGCGGCGGGTCCCGGAAGACGAAGATCGTGGGCAGGAACATGAGGGCGACGTAGGCGGACGAGGCGAGGAAGACGTACCGCCAGGAGAAGCCCTTCAGGATCGAGACGACGAGCGGCGCGAGGAACGCGCCGAGGTTGATCATCCAGTAGTAGATCCCGAAGCCGAAGCCCGAGTTCGACTCGTTCGTCGAGCGGGCGATCGTCCCCGAGATGATCGGCTTGAAGAGCCCGCCGCCCATCGCCATCACGAGGAGCGAGGCGAAGACCGCCGCGTAGGACGACATGTACCCCGCGGCGAAATAGCCGGTCGAGAGGAGGGCGAAGCAGAGGAGGAGCATCCGCCGGTAGCCGTACCGGTCGGCGAGCGCCCCGCCGAGGATCGGGACGACGTAGGTGCAGGCGTAGATGAGGCTCTGGAGGAACCCGACGGAGCTCTCGCCGAAGCCGAGGCCGCCCTTCGCCACGTCGGCGGTCAGGTAGACGGCGAGGACCGAGTTCATGCCGTAGTAGGCCCCTCGCTCGAAGAGCTCCATCACGTTCGCGACCCAGAACACCCTGGGGAAGGACTTGAGGAGCCCGGCGGGCTTCGCTTCGCTCATGTGCCGGGATGATAGAGGCGAACAGGTGGGAAAATGCCGTCCCCGCCGCGAGGCGGATCGAAATGCGAAAGGGGACCTCCATGGCCCTCGTTGACCCCCACTCGTACGCCGACGACACCCAGCCGGTCACGAAGCACCTGCGCCTCCACCTCGCGGTCGACTTCGAGAGGAAGCGGATCGACGGGCGGGCGGTCCTCGAGCTGGCCGCCCCGGCGGGCGGCCCGATGGACCTCGACACGAAGGGGATCACGATCTCCGCGGTCACGGCCTCGGGCGGCGGAGAGGTCCTCTTCGACCTCGGTCCGGAGGACCCGATCCTCGGAAGGAGGCTCCGGCTGAAGCTCCCGACGGGGACGACGGAGGTCCTCCTCCGCTACCACACCTCACCCGACGCGATCGGCCTGCAGTGGCTCGCGCCGGAGCAGACGGAAGGGAAGAGGCACCCGTTCCTCTTCAGCCAGTGCCAGGCGATCCACGCGCGGACGATGGTCCCGTGCCAGGACACGGCCCGCTTCCGCGTGACGTACCACGCCGAGGTGACCGTCCCGGCGCCGCTCTCGGCCGTCATGTCGGCCGGCCCCTCGGGCGTGATCGAGGGGAAGGGGACGCGGACGTTCCTCTTCGACATGCCGCAGCCGATCCCGACCTACCTCCTCGCCCTCGCCGTCGGCGAGCTGGAGTCGCGCGACCTCTCGCCGCGCGCCCGCGTCTGGGCGGAGCCGGCGACGGTGGAGAAGGCGGCGTGGGAGTTCGCCGGCGTCGAGGAGATGATCGTGAAGGCCGAGGGGCTCTTCGGCCCGTACGACTGGGACCGCTACGACATGCTCGTCCTCCCGCCCTCGTTCCCCTACGGCGGGATGGAGAACCCCCGGATGACGTTCCTGACGCCGACGCTCCTCGCGGGGGACCGCTCGCTCGTCGACGTCGTCGCGCACGAGCTCGCCCACTCCTGGACCGGGAACCTCGTCACGAACGCGACCTCCGAGCACTTCTGGCTGAACGAGGGGTTCACGGTCTGGGCCGAGCGGCGGATCCTCGAGGCGATCCACGGCGAGGAGGCGGCGACGCTCGGCTGGGCGATCGGCGAGAAGGCGCTCGCGGAGTCGATCGCGCGCTTCGGCGCCGACTCCCCGCTGACGAAGCTCCGGACGCACCTCGAAGGGATCGACCCCGACGACGCGTTCTCCTCCGTCCCGTACGAGAAGGGGGCGCGCCTCGTCGTCCTCCTCGAGCGGACCGTCGGGCGCGCGGCGTGGGACGAGTTCCTCGCCGATTACATGAAGCGGTTCCGCTTCCAGTCGATCACGACCGAGGAGTTCCTCGCGTTCCTCGAGGAGAAGCTCCCCGGGATGGCCGCGAAGGCGAACGCCGACGCGTGGCTCCACGAGCCGGGCCTCCCCGCGAACGCCCCCGTCTTCCGCTCGGAGAAGGCCGAGGCGCTCGCCGCGCTCGCGGCGGGCTGGGAGAAGGGAGTCCGGCCGACGAGCGAGCAGGTCGCGAGCTGGACCGCCTCCGAGACGCTCCTCTATCTCCAGAAGCTCCCGCGGCGGCTCCCCGCAGAGGAATGCGCCGCGCTCGACGAGGCGTTCGGCCTGACCGGGAAGGGGAACTACGAGCTCCTCGTCGAATGGCTGACGATCGCGGCCGGGAGCGACTACGAGCCGGCCTTCGGGAAGATCCGGGAGGTGCTCGTGCGCGTCGGCCGGATGAAGTACCTCCGCCCGCTCTACGGCGCGCTCGCGGCGACGGAACGGACCCGCGCCCTCGCGCGCGAGATCTTCGCGGCGGCGAGCCCGACGTACCACGGCCTCTCGCGCCGGGTCGTCGCGGGCCTCCTCGAGAAGTTCCCGGCGTAGGCGCGGGTGGCCTTCGCGAAGAGCGGGGCGAGGCGACTCCTCGTCCCGCTCCTCCTCGCCCTCCTCGTCTACGCGTTCTGGTCGACGCTCGCGGTCTGGCCGCTCCGGCTCTTCGTCGTCCTCCTCCACGAGGTCTCGCACGGCCTCGCGGCGCTCCTGACGGGCGGCCGGATCGTGGCGATCGAGCTCTCCCCGCGAGAGGGGGGGCTCTGCACGACGGCGGGGGGCTGGCCGTTCGTCATCTCCTCCGCGGGCTACCTCGGGAGCGCGCTCTTCGGAGCGTTCTTCCTTCTCCTCGGCATGCGCGGCCGGCCGCGCGCCCACCGCGTCGCGACGGGCGTCCTCGGCGCCGCGCTCCTCCTCCTGACGCTCGTCTGGGTGCGGAGCGCGTTCGGCTTCGTCTACGGCCTCGCCGCGGGGGTCCTTCTCCTCGGCGTCGCGCGCTGGCTCCCCGAGGGGGCCTCGAGCTTCGTCCTCCGCCTCCTCGGCGTCACGAGCCTCCTCTACGCGCCGTGGGACATCACGTCGGACCTGATTCTCCGCTCGGTGCCGGCGAGCGACGCCGCGACCCTCTCCCGGATGACCGGCATTCCCGCGCTCGCCTGGGGGGTCCTCTGGCTCGCCGCGTCGGTCTGGATCGCCTGGCGCGCCGTCCGCGGGATCGGCGGCCGGGGCTGAGCCGGCTCCGCGCCGTATCATCCCGGGTCGTGAACGCGACCCCGGGAGCCGAGCCGGAATGACGCCCGTCGCGGGCTCGCGGCTCGGACCCTACGAGGTCGTCGCCCCGATCGGCCGCGGCGGCATGGGCGAGGTCTTCCGGGCGCGCGACACGCGGATCGGTCGCGAGGTCGCTCTCAAGGTCCTCTCCGGGAGCGCCTGCGCGGACGAGGAGCGGTTCCGGCGCTTCGAGCTCGAGGCGCGGGCGGCGGGCGCGCTCAGCCACCCGAACGTCGTCGTCCTCCACGACGTCGGGACGGAGGCGGGCGTCCCGTACCTCGTCTCCGAGCTCCTCGAGGGGGAGACGCTCGCGGACCGGCTGAGGCGCGGGGCGCTCGCCCCGCGGCGGGCGGTGGAGATCGCGATCGAGGTCGCCTCGGCGCTCGCGGCGGCCCACGAGAAGGGGATCGTCCACCGCGACCTGAAGCCCGAGAACGTCTTCCTGACCTCGGACGGCCAGACGAAGGTCCTCGACTTCGGCCTCGCGAAGCTGCTCGGCGACGGACCCCCGGGCGGGAAAGGCGGTTCTTCCGCTCCGGAGACGCGCTCGGACATCGTCGTCGGGACCGCCGGCTACATGGCCCCCGAGCAGGTGCGCGGCGAGGAGCTGGACGGGCGGGTCGACGTCTTCGCGCTCGGCACCTGCCTCTACGAGATGCTCACCGGTCGCCGCGCCTTCGGCGCCGGCTCCGCCGTGGAGACGATGGCCGCGATCCTCCTCTCGGAGCCCCCCGACCTGACGTCGCTGCGGCAGGGGATCCCGCACCAGCTCGAGCGGATCGTGAGGCGGTGCCTCGAGAAACAGCGCGGGGCGCGCTTCCAGTCGGCGAGGGACCTCGCGTTCGCGCTCGAGTCGCTCGACACGGCTTCGCTCCCGGCCGAGCCGGGCCGAGCCGGCGCGACGGTGCGCCTGCGCGGCCGGGGCGGACGCTCGCGGCTCCTCGGGCCCGCGGCTCTCGTCGCCGCCGGCGCGGCCGCGGGGTTCGCGGGGGCGTTCGCGCTGCGGGGGCCGGCCGCGGCGCCGCCACCCGCCCTCCGCACGCTGACGCACTCCGGCGTCGACTCCCAGCCCGCGGCCTCCCCCGACGGCAGCCTCGTGGCGTTCTCCTCCCGGCGCGGCGGGCGCTCGCGGATCTGGCTCAAGCAGGTCCGCGGCGAAGGGGAGACCGCGCTCACGGCCGGGCCCGGCGACTCCCTCCCGAGGTTCTTTCCCGACGGACAGTCGCTTCTCTTCACGCGGACCGACGGGAGCGCGGGGCCGTCCCTCTGGCGCGTCCCGCTCGTCGGCGGCGCGGAGCGCCGCCTCTTCTCCGCCGCCGAGGCGGGCGACGTCTCCCCTGACGGCACGGAGGTCGCCTTCCTCCGGCTCCTCCGCCCGGCCGACCGCGCCACGGCCCTTCTCCTCGGTCCGGTCGCGGGGGGCGAGGCGCGGGAGCTCGCGCGCTTCGACACCGTCGTGGCGAGCCCGCGCTTCTCGCCGGACGGGAAGACGATCGCCCTCTCGGAGGAGGGGAGCGCGCAGAGCGGCGTGGCGGGGTCGATCGTCCTCGTCGGCCGCGACGGGCGGGTCCGGAGGCTGCCGCTGCCGCTCGCCGCGCGACAGCCGACGGCGGTCGCCTGGCTCAGCTCGGGAGAGTCGCTCCTCGCGGGGGTCTTCGACGCGAGCGTCCCTCACGCCCGGACGGTCGGGCTCCGCGTGCTTCGGATGCCGGCCTCCGGCGGAGACGCGCAGGTCGTCGCGTGGTGGCCCTCGGCCGGCCGGACGCTCGACGTCCTCGCCGAGGGGCGCGTCGTCTTCGATTCGGTCGCGACGCGCGAGAGCCTCTACGAGGTGCCCATCGGGAGGGTGGGACCTGTCCGCTGGCTGACGCACGGCACCGCGACGGACCGGCAGCCGGTCTACTCGCCGGACGGGAAGCGGATCCTCTTCTCCTCGGACCGCTCGGGCCAGCTCGACCTCTGGGTCCTGGAGCGCGAGACCGGAGCGCTCCGGCGCGTGACCGACGACGCGGCGCAGGACTGGGACCCGGCCTTCAGCCCGGACGGCCGGAGGATCCTCTGGAGCTCGGACCGGTCGGGCCGCTTCGAGGTCTGGACCTCGGGCCTCGACGGAACCGACGCGCGGCGTCTGACCCGCGGCGAGGGGGACGCCGAGAACCCCGTCCTGACGCCCGACGGCGGGATGCTTCTCTGGGGCTCGCTCGAGCGAGGCCGGGGAGGCATCTGGCGCGCGCGTCCCGACGGGTCGGGGGCGAAGCCGCTCGTCCGCGGTCAGGCGCTCAAGCTTCCCGAGGTCTCTCCCGACGGCCGGTGGGTCGCGTTCCGGGAGGGGATCGGCACGGGGCCGCGCGCGATCCGGATCGTCGGCCTCGCGGACGGCGCCGAGGTCGCCTCGATCGTCCTCCCCGAGGTCGTCGACCCCGTGACGGCGGGGGAGTCGGGCCGTCCGCGCTGGATGCCCGACGGCCGCCTCGCGTTCGTCGGCGTCGACGCGCAAGGGGTCGCGGGCGTCTTCGCCCAGGAGGTCGTCGCGGGCGTCGACACGACGGCCACCCGGCACCGTCTCGGAGGGTTCGACCCGACGCTCCCCGCCGAGTCGTTCGCGATCTCGCCGGACGGCGCCTGGCTCGTCGTCGCCGCCCGCGAGAGCCTGTCGAGCGTCGTCCTCGCCGAGCCGGTCGCAGGCGCCGGGAGGCCCCGGAGCCGCTGACTCGGCGAAGACGACCGGCGGGCCGGGCTACTGCCCGACGGGCTCGTCGACGAGGTCCTCGACGTCGATCTCGGGTTCGGGGGGAAGCTTCGCCAGCTCGGCCTGCACGAGCGCCTTGTGCTCCACCTCGTCGCCCTGGAGCTCTGCGAAGAGAGCCTTCACGTCGGGGTCGCTGAGGAACGGGAGGGCGGCGGCGAAGTAGTCGTGGGCCTTGATCTCCGACTCGAGGGCGACCTCGAGGGCCTTCCGGGGAGACATGAAGGCGCGCGCCTTGTCGTACTCGGGGGCCTCGACGTCCCAGAGCATCGAGCGGCTCATACGGGTCGGGGCGTCGCCGAAGAGGATCTTCCGCCGCGCGGCGAGGTCGGCGCCGTGCTTGGCCTCGTTCGCGGCCATGAAGCGGTAGAACTTCGCCGCGTCCGTCGTGTGGTGGACCTCCATCTGCTCGGCGAACTCCTCGTAGCGCTCGCGGGCTTCGTCCTCGACCAGGATGGCGAGGTCGAGGGCGTCCTTCAGGTCGAGACGTGCGAAATCGACGTTTCGGCTCATCGGTTCACTCCCGGAGCCGCTCCGGCGGCCCCAACGGCGCGGATCTTAGCCCGCCGGGCGACGAGGGCGCGTCGTAAGATGGCCGATCGATGGACGAGGAGAGCCTGATCCCGCTCCTCGCGCGGAGCCTCCGGCGGAACGCGGAGCTCCCCGCCTTCTCCGACTTCCCCGGGCCGGCGATGACCTATGCCGACGTCGCGGTCCGGATCGCCCGGATCCACGCGGCCTTCCGCGAGCTGCACGTGAAGCCGGGGACGAAGGTCGGCCTCCTCGGACGCAACTCGGCGGGCTGGGCGACGGCCTGGCTCGCGGTCGTCTCCTTCGGGGCGGTCGCGGTCCCGATCCTCCCGGATTTCCGCGAGGAGGACGTCCACCACATCCTCAACCACTCCGAGGCGGCCCTGCTCCTGACGACCGACGCGTTCCTCGAGCGCCTCGACCCGGAGAAGATGCCGGGCGTCAGGGCCGTCCTCTCCACGAAGGACCTCTCGCCCCTCTTCCTCCGGCGCGAGGGGGCGGCCGCCGCGCTCCGGAAGGCCGACGCCGCGGCGCGAGACGTCGCGCCGGCGAGCGTCCCGGAGACCTTCGCGAGCGCCGGGCCGGAGGACCTCGCCTCCATCGTCTACACCTCGGGAACGACGGGCTTCTCCAAGGGGGTCATGCTCCCGCACCGGAGCCTCCTGCGGAACGTCCTCTACGCGCAGAAGCACATGCCGCTCGAGGCGGGCGACGCCGTCGTCTCGTTCCTCCCGCTCGCTCACGCGTTCGGGTGCGCGTTCGAGTTCCTCTTCCCCGTGTCGGTCGGCTGCCGGATCGCGTTCCTCGACAAGACCCCGTCCCCGCAGGTCATCCTGAAGGCCTTCGCCACCGAGAAGCCGCGCCTCGTCCTGACGGTCCCGCTCGTCCTCGAGAAGATCTACGCCCGGAGGGTGCGGCCGTTCCTGGAGAAGCCCGCCGTGCGCCTCCTCACGCGCGTTCCGGCGCTCCGCCGGAAGGTCGACGCCCTCCTGCGCCGGAAGCTCGTCGACGCCTTCGGCGGCCGGGTCCTCGAGGTCGTCGTCGGCGGCGCCGCCCTGAACCCGGCCGTCGAGGAGTTCCTCCTCCGGATCGGCTTCCCGGTCACCGTCGGCTACGGGATGACCGAGTGCGGCCCGCTCATCACCTACTCCGGGTGGCGCGAGCACCGCCCGCAGGGCGTCGGGCGCGCCGTCGACGGCCTCGAGCTCGTCGTCGACTCTCCCGACCCGGCGCGGGTGCCCGGGGAGGTGCGGGTCCGCGGCCCCTACGTCATGGCCGGCTACTACAAGAGCCCCGAGGCGACGCGCGAGCTGCTCGGAGAGGACGGCTGGCTCCGGACGGGCGACCTCGGGCTCCTCGACGAGGACGGCTGCCTCTACCTGAAGGGACGTTCGAAGACGATGTTCCTCGGGGCCACCGGGCAGAACGTCTACCCGGAGGAGATCGAGGCCCGGCTGAACGCGCTGCCTCTCGTCGCCGAGTCGCTCCTCGTCGAGCGGGACCAGCGCCTCCACGCGCTCGTTTACCCCGACCTCGAGGCGGCCGACGCCGCGCACGTGGGGCACGACGGGATCCTCCGGGAGATGGAGAAGAACCGGCAGAAGCTGAACCTCAAGCTGCCTCCGTTCTGCCAGGTCGCCTCGATCGAGGTGGTGCCCGAGGAGTTCCAGAAGACCCCCACGAAGAAGATCAAGCGCTTCCTCTACGCGGGCCGGGCGGGCTGACCCCGGGTCTGCTCTAATTCGCGCCCATGGGGAACGCGAAGACGGAGACGCGCCGGCTGGCGGTCGAGCTGGGGCTCCCCGAGGGGAACGTCCGCGTCGAGATGGACGTGCCGACGGGAGAGGTGCCGATGGAAGGGCTCCTCCCGGCGCTCCGGACGACCGCCGACGCGCTCGTCGCGTTCGGGGCGGCCCTCTCGAAGCGCGACGGTCGTCCCGTCTCGTGCACGAAGGGATGCGGGGCCTGCTGCCGACAGGTCGTGCCGATCGCGCCGGCGGAGGCGCGCCGCGTCGCCGCGCTCGTCGAGGAGATGCCGGAGCCGAGGCGGTCCGTCGTGAAGGGGCGCTTCGCCGAGGCCTGGAAGCGAATCGAGGAGGCCGGCCTCCTGCCGGCGCTCGAGGGGCGGGGACCGCGGGCGCCGGGCGGGGCGGTCGAGGTCGGCCTCGCCGTCTTCCGGCTCGGCATCCCGTGTCCCTTCCTCGAGGAAGAGAGCTGCTCGATCTACGAGGAGCGCCCGATCGCGTGCCGCGAGTACCTCGTGACGTCCGATCCGGCCCTTTGCGCCGCGCCGACTCCGGAGACGATCGCGCCGGTCCCCCTGCCGACGCGCGTCTGGGCCGCCGTCGCGCGCGAGGAGCAGGGGATCCCGGACACGGACCCGGTGCCGCTCGTGCCGCTCGTCCTCGCTCCCCGCTGGGCGGCCGCGAACCCGGAGCCCGGCGCGCGCCGGCCGGGCCCGGACCTGCTCCGCAAGGTCTACGACCGCTTCGCGAACGATCTGCGGCGGGGCCGGGAGAAGCGATGACCGTCGAGGCGGGGCGCAAGCTCGGGCGCTACGTCCTTTCGCGCAAGCTCGGCGCGGGAGGGATGGCCGAGGTCTGGGAGGCGTTCGACGAGGGGCTCCACCGGAGCGTCGCCGTCAAGGTCGTCCGGGACGAGATCGCGGGCGAAGCGGAGTTCCGCGAGCGGTTCATCCGCGAGGCGCGGCTCGCCGCCGGGCTCGAGCACCCGCGCATCCTGCCGATCTACGACTTCGGCACCGAAGCGGGGGTCACCTACCTCGTCATGCCGCTGCTGCCGGGCGGGAGCCTCCGGGAGCGGATCGCCGGCCCGATGCACGCCGAGGAGGCGATCGACTGCCTCGCGTCGATCGCCGCGGCGCTCGACCACGCCCACGCGCGCGGCGTCCTCCACCGCGACGTGAAGCCCTCGAACGTCCTCGTCGACGCCTCGGGGAGCCTCCTCCTCGCCGACTTCGGGCTCGCCAAGAGCACGGCGGTGTCGTCCGAGCTGACGGCGGCCGGGATGGTCGTCGGCACGCCGGCCTACATGGCGCCCGAGCAGGCGATCGGCCGGCCGGTCGACGCCCGGGCCGACCAGTACGCCCTCGGCGTCCTCGCGTTCGAGCTCCTGACCGGGCGGACGCCGTTCCGGAGCGAGTCCCCGTTCGCCGTCCTCGACAAGCACCTGCGGGAAGCGCCGCCGCCTCCCTCCACGTTCGTGCCGTCGCTCCCGGCGTCGGTCGACGCGGTCCTCGCGCGGGCGCTCGCGAAGCTGCCGCAGGAGCGCTTCGCGACCTGCCGCGAGATGGTCGAGGCGCTCGCCGGCGCGCTCGGCGTCCCGGTCCCGGTCCGGCCGGCGACCGCCGTGCGTCCGGTCGGCGCCCTCGACCCGACCTGGATCGCCGGATCGGGCGCGGCGGCGCCGCCGATCGCGACGCCGCGGCCGTCCTGGCCGCCGCCCCCACCGTCGAACGTCACGCTGCCGGCGCCGAAGACCGCGGTCACGATGCGCCGCCCGGCTTCGTCGGGCCTCCCGGCGGGGGCGGTCGCCGCGATCGCCGTCGCGGCCCTCCTCCTCGTCGGAGGCATGGCGGCAGTCGGCTGGTTCTTCTTCGCGCGGCCGAAGCCCGGCGGCGAGCCTTCGGCCGCGGCCACCCCGGCGGCCGCGCTGCCGACCGCGCCCTCCACGGAGCGTCCGGGCGATGCGTCCGTGGTCTCGACGACTGCGGACTCCTCCTCCGCCGAGGATGCGTCGACCGTCACGATCGAAGAGCTCGGCATCCCGACGGCGGTGCCGTCGACTCCGGCCGATGGCGCGACGTCCCTCCCGAACTCGCCGCAGCTCGCGGCGGCGACGCGCCGGACGCCCCCGTCTACAACGAGCTCCGTCGCGCCCACTCCGGAGGCGTCGACGCCGGAGCGCGACTCGGTGCCGGCCCGACCCGTCGAGACAGACCCGTCTTCGCGCCTCGAGCGGGTCGTCCCCTTCCGCACCGGCGAGGCGATGCCGGTCGGGATCGTCGACCGCTCGATCACGATCGAGACGGCGACCGTCACCGACTGGCCGAAGCCGGAGGACCTGAGGAAGGCCGAGGGGAAGCCGGGGGAGACGGCGAAGCTCACGGTGAAGTTCGCCTACACGAACCGGGACGACGAGGACTGGAGCTGCACCTACCGGGTGACCGTGCTCGACGCGGAGGGGCGGGAAATCGGGTCCGGAGTGCAGAAGCGGAGCCTCGGGGGCTCGGAGGCCGGAGACACGAACCGCGTCTCGGTGAAGATGCGGGTCGCCGACTTCCCGCGCGCGGCGAAGCTGCGGGTGCGGATCCTCGCGAACCCGGACTGACGGGGATCGGGGGCAGCCGCCGCCGGGTGCCCCCGCGGCGCCTAGAATCGCTTCGTGCGTCTGCGCGCGATCCTCCTCCTCCCGCTCGCCCTGCTGGTCGCGCCGGCGGCCGCGGCGGTGGACGACTCCGGCCTGGACGAGGCCGCGGCCGGTCGGTTCGCGCGCCTCGCGCTCGGGTGCGTCCACCGCGAGTACCCGAACAAGATCGCCCACGTGATGAACGGCGACGCCGACGCGAAGCCGCCGCGCGAGCTGACCCCGGCGTTCTACGGCTGCTTCGACTGGCACTCCTCGGTCCACGGGCACTGGCTCCTCGCGCGCCTCGCGCGGCTCCATCCCGCCGCGCCGTTCGCGGCGCCGGCGCGCGCGGCGCTCGCGCGGAGCCTCACGGAAGCGAACGTCGCGGGGGAGGTCGCCTATCTCGCCGCGCCGGGACGGACGGGCTTCGAGCGGCCGTACGGCCTCGCGTGGCTCCTCCAGCTCGCGGCGGAGCTCCGCGAGTGGGACGACCCGGAGGCGAAGGCGTGGTCGAAATCGCTCGCGCCGCTCGAGGCGAAGGCCGCCGAGCTCCTCTTCGCCTGGATCCCGAAGCTCGCGTATCCGATCCGCGAAGGAGAGCACCCGCAGACGGCGTTCGCGTTCGGTCTCGCGCTGGACTGGGCTCGCGTCGCGGGCGAGACGGAGAAGGCCGGGCTCCTCGCCCGACGGATCGTCGAGCTCTACGGCGCCGACCGGAAGTGCCCGATCGGGTACGAGCCGTCGGGGCAGGACTTCCTCTCGCCGTGCCTCGGCGAGGCCGACCTGATGCGGCGCGTGATGCCGCGCGACCGCTTCGCGAAGTGGCTCTCGGGACTCCTCCCCGACCTCCCGCGCGACGGCTCTTCGGCCTGGCTCGCGCCCGGAATCGTCACCGACCGGACCGACGGCAAGCTCGTCCACCTCGACGGGCTGAACCTCTCGCGGGCCTTCATGCTCCAGGGCATCGCGGCGGGGCTCCCGCCGCGAGACCGGCGGGTTCCCGCGCTCCGGGCAGCCGCGGAAGCCCACGCGAAGGCGAGCCACCCGAGCGTCACGTCGGAGCACTACGAGGGGAGCCACTGGCTCGGGACGTTCGCGGTCTATCTCCTGACGGAGAGGGGACTTCCGCCCGCCCTGCCGCGTTGAGGCGCCGGAACCGGCCTCCGGGATGACGTCCGTCATCCCGGGCGGAGCGGGGGCGCGTGCTACGGTGCGCGGCATGACGGACGCGGCCCACGACCACCACCACGACCATTCCCACGAAGCCGACGGCTTCGTCTTCGGCCACGAGGTCCTGAGCATCCTCGCCGACCGAGGTGGGCGGCTGCCGGTGGCCGAGCTGAAGCGGGCGGCGGCCGAAGCGTTCGGCCCGGACGCGCTCTACGGGAACTGCCACGGCGACCGGTTCGGTTTCGAGGGGCTCCTCGAGTTCCTCGGCTCGGCCGGCAAGCTCTCGCGCGACGGCGACGAGGTCGCGCTCGGCCGGAATCCCGGCTGCACGGGCCACTGAGCCCGGCGCACCGTCGCGCGCGTCCGTAGAATCGCGCGACCGTGAGCCTTCGAATCGGGTCGGCGCCCCGCGCGTTCGAGGCGGGGGGGCGGTCTTTCGCCCTCCGTCGGGACGGGGCCGGCGTGATGCATGCCGAGGCGGGAGACGACCTCGGCCTCGCCGCCGCGTGGGGATTCGCCCATGCCCACGATCGCGCCCTTCAGCTCCTCTTCACCCGGATCGTCGGCCAGGGGAGGCTCTGCGAGCTCCTCGACGACTCGCCCGCCTCGCTCGCGATCGACCTCTTCATGCGGCGGAACCTCTTCGCGGCGGCCTCCGTGGAGGAGGCGACGTCGCTGTCGGGGCGGGCGAGGACGCTCGCGGAGGCCTACACGGCGGGTGTGAACGCGCGGCTCTCGCGAGGTCGGCCGTGGGAGCTTCGGCTCCTCCGCGTCCCCGACGAGCCGTGGACGCCGTCCGACACGCTCCTGACGCTCCGGCTCATGACGTTCGTCGGCCTCGCGCAGGCGCAGGGCGACGCGGAGGTCGCGGTCCTCCAGGCGCTCCGCGCCGGCGTCGACCGCGGCAAGCTGGCCCGCCTCTTCCGCCCGCACCTGGACGGTCTCGACGACGCGCTCCTCGAGGCGATCCGCTCGCTCCGCCACGTTCCGGCCCTCGTTCCGGGTCTTCCGCCGCTGCCCGTCCTCCGCGCCAGCAACAACGTCGCCGTCGCGGGGCGCCGGTCCGCGTCGGGCGCGGCCCTCTACGCGAGCGACCCGCACCTCGAGGTGAACCGCCTGCCGGCGATCTGGTACGAGGTCGTCGGCACGCTCGCCGATGGCGACTTCCGGACCGGGGTCACCGTGCCCGGCGTCCCCGGCCTCGTCATGGGGAGGACGCGAGCGATCGCGGCGGGCTTCACGTACGGGTTCGCCGACACCATCGACCTCGTGCTCGAGGAGGTGAGGGACGGGCATTTCCGCCGCGGCGAGGAGTGGCTCCCGCTTCGGGAGAGGCGCGAGGCGCTTCGGAGGAAGAAGGGCCCGCCCTGCGAGGTCGTCTTCTTCGAGACCGACGCCGGCGTCCTCGAGACGCCGGACGAGGCGAGCCGGGTCGACGACGGCCTCTGGATCGCCCGCGCCTGGACCGGCCGGCGCGAGGGGGGCGCCGCCTCGCTCGAGGCGATCCTCGACCTCTGGGCGGCGCCGGACGTCGATCGCGGCGCCGAGGCCGCGGCCCGCGTGGCGCTCAGCGCAAGCTGGCTCCTCGCGGGCCGCGACGGGCGGATCGCGGCACAGCAGTCGGGCCTCCTGCCGAGGCGCCGCCGCGATCCGGGCCTCCTTCCGCTCCGCGGCTGGGAGCCGGGCGACCTCTGGGACGGCACGCTGCCGCTGTCGGCTCTCGCGCGCGTCGCCGGCGACCCGGACGGGGTCCTCGTCACCGCCAACGACGGCGGCCACGGCGCGTGGCAGCCGGTCGGGATCACGCTCTGCATGGGCTCAGACCGGGCCGATCGGCTTCGCGAGCTCGCCGGCGCGAAGGGTGCCGCGGGGGGAAGCCTCTCCGCCGCCGACCTCGGCGCGATGCAGGCGGACCTCGTCTCCGGGCAGGCGCGGCGGCTCCTTTCCGCGCTCGATCCGTACCTCCCCGAGCTCCCCGGGGTCCGCGAGCTCCGCGCGTGGGACCGGCGCTACGACGCCGGCTCGAAGGGAGCCGTCCTTTTCGAGAGCCTCTACGCGGCCCTCTGCGAGGAGCTCTTCGGCGCGGGGCTCTTCGGGAGAGAGGCGTGGCGCGCGCTCCGCGACACGACGCTCGTCCACGCGTTCTTCTTCCGCCTCTTCGACGACCTCCTCGCGCGCGAGGAGGGGGAGGAGTGGTTCGGCGCGGAAGGGAAGGCCGCATTCGTCGCCCGCGTCGCCCGGCGAGCCCTGGAGGGGGTCGATCCCTCCGCGATGGGGCCGTGGGGAGCGTCCCGGCGCGTCCTCCTCCGGCACCTCCTCTTCGGCGGGAAGCTCCCGCCGGCCCTCGGCTTCGACCGCGGGCCGTTCGAGGTCGTCGGTGGCCGCGCGACCGTCGTGCAGGGGCAGCTCCTCTCGCTCGCGGGGCGCGAGTCGGCCTTCTGCCCCTCCTGGCGCTTCGTCACCGACCTCGCGACGGACGCCTCCGAGACGGCCCTCGCCGGCGGCCCCTCCGACCGCCGCTTCTCCCGCTGGTACGCGACCGAACTCGCCCGCTGGCTCGCCTTCGAGCGCAAGACCCTGAAGCCCTGACCCGACCCGGAGATGGGGTCCCCCCGGAAACGGTGCCAGGCGTGAAATCGTGTATTGTTGAAAACAATACACGA
>JADHEF010000079.1_pt1 | contig 111812 bp, 78 predicted proteins | sample 8952391 | NCBI WGS metagenome assembly JADHEF01 (sample SAMN16124439, study PRJNA663245) | bioreactor sludge metagenome | isolation source: sludge (nitrite) | place: India:Bengaluru | collected 2019-02-28
CTAAAGCCTACTGGTTTTCTCACTCCCACTGGTACTCTTTTCGGGGGGCAGGCCAATCGCGGCGGCGGAGTCGCGCATGGCACGGGAGGCAGAGGCGCAGCGGCTCATTGACCGGGTGGAGGGGCGCGATCCGCAGCTTCAGCGGGAAAAACTCCAGGGTTTCCGCAAGGATGGGCTGATCACGGACGACGTTTTCTGGAAGCTGATGGGCGACATGGACACGCAGGATCCGAAGGTGCAGGCGATGAAAGAGCTGGAACAGCGCGGCGCGGCCCTCACGGAGGCGATGCTCACGCCCATGGAGCGGTATAACTCGGCCATGGACGAGGCACAGTCGCTACTGGACAAGGCCTTCATCTCCCAGGAGACGTACAACCGGGCAATCACAGACGCGGGCGAGGAGTTCCTGAAGGCCACGGAAAAAGCCGACGCGGGCATGGAGCGGATGCGGGCGCAGGCACAGTCGATTGAGGAGAGCGTGCGCACGCCGGAGGAAGAGCACCAACGGAAAGTGGAGGAGCTGGCGCTGCTGAAATACAGCGGATACCTGAACGAGGAGACATACAACCGGGCCATGCAGAAGGCGGAGGCGGCGCTCTTCGGCGAGATGAACAAGGACGGGGAGAAAGGCGACGGCGGCGGCGACCCGTGGGGCGCGCTGGACAAGGCGCTCGGCCAGGAGCCGGAGATGAAGCGGGGAGGCAAGAGCACCTTTGGCGTGGGTGACGCGTTAACGGAGCTGGAGAGCGTGCGCGGGGGCATGCGTGACGCGGCGATCCGCTACCAGCAGGAGCAGGCCCAGCGGGCGGAGCGGGCGAACGAGCTGCTGCGGATGATTGCCCAGAACACGCGGGGGGCAGGGCGCGGGGCGGTGTTTGGATGAATAAGGAGTGCAAGATGAACAAGATCATCGGTCCACAGGATGCCGAATGTCTTTTCAAGCCGGCTTTGCTGGCCTGCGCACCAGCCGCATGGCAGCAGTTTTGCGCGGCCTCCATTGAGGCGGCGAGGCGGGCCGGGGCGGTGCCGACAGAATCGGCCACCGGAAACGCCGCAACAGATCCACTTTTGCCAAAAGTCCCTGGTATCGCTGTTATTCCTGTGGACGGGATTCTTCTACAGACCGTGCCGGCGTGGTACAGGAAGTGTGGTGTTCGCGCTACAGGCTATGACGAAATCTGTGACGGTGTGAGAAAGGCGGAGGCAGATCCAAAGGTACGGGAAATTCTTTTGTGGGTGAACAGCCCCGGCGGGGTGGCGCACGGGCCGGATATCGCGGCGGATACCATTTGGCGTGCGGAGAAACGCGTTTCCGCACATGTCGCCGGTGAGTGTCTTTCTGGGGCTTATTGGCTGGCAAGCCAGGCGGATTGGATAACAGCGTCCGAGACATCGCGTGTGGGTGGTATTGGATGCTTTTCCGTGCACTACGACAACTCCGCCGCCCTCGAAAATGCAGGCATACGGCCGGTTGTCATTCGTTCCGGCCCACTCAAGGCGATTGGGCTGGACAGAATAACCGAAGAACAACGGGCCGCCGAACAACGGATCGTTGATGCAACAGCCGATTTGTTTCTTGCGGCTGTGGCAAGGGGTCGGAACTGGGGGGAATCCACCGCCAAATGTTGGAAGAATGGAACTTCACTGATCGCCCACCACGCAAAAAATGGTGGGTTTATTGACGCGGTAAAAAATCTTTGGACACCCGAAGAAGACTTGCCGACCGCGGGGGAGCAATGTGTTGGCGGGAGCAATGACAAGGCCCGCCGAGTGTCCAAAATTGATGCAGTTGTAAATGCCGAACGAGCCCGGTGCTCCTATTTAGTCCGTAGATTCGGGGTGCGGGCTGTCAAGTATATCCAGCGGGGGGTGACCGTTGAAGAAGCTGGCATGATGGAAAATCCGATGCCAGGTGACTTTATGAGGTTCGTTGCCACCAGAGCGGCGAATGAAAAAAAAACAGTGACCGCAGTGATGGGGATGGTGGCAGAGGAGTTTCCGGAAATCTTCAATTCGATGAGGGGAATAATGTCCACGGAATAATTGCGAGAACTGGTTATCCCACTATTAAAGCGATTTTGTTTGATCTAAAATTTGGTTGTTATTGAGAGAGAAACAAAAAGAAAGGAACAAAGCAGGATGAATGACGTTGACCGGATTTTGACGATACCGGAGGCGGCGCGGGAGGTTCCCACGGGTCCGGTTGCACCGCAGTCAATTTGGCGCTGGATGGCTCTTGGGCTGCTCGCCCCGAACGGCCGGCGGGTCTATTTGCGGCGGCTGAAGGTGGGTAACAGGTTTTGCACCACCCCCCGCCTGATGCGGGAATTTTTCGAGGAGGCGGGGAGCACAGAGCCTGTTTCGTCCGCATCCAGCATGCACCAAATAGGCGCCGGGGCACAGCCCACGAGCCCGGCGGCCCACGCTGGTGTGTGATTGGCTGATGACCGGGCTGGAAATGTTCCGGCGCGGACGATGGCGGAGCTGGTGACAGGAGAAGGAAAACTCAATGCGGGCAAAAAAAGACCCGTCGCGGGGGTTGGTGATGCGAACCCGTGACGGGAACAGGAAAAGATTGGGAGATTTTACCACCAACCATCACCGCGGCAAAGCTTTTGCGGTGGCGTTTTTTCCTAAGGCTGGGGAAGGGAGGGGGTTGGTATGGCGATGATCACCACCACCAGTTTATTGAAGTTCAGGAGGCTGGTCTCTCAGCTTGGCATGTCTGGACCGCATGTGCTTGGGCACCTCGAGTATCTCTGGCAGTATTGCCATGCCCACGCAAAAACCATTGATGGAGTGCTGTTCGAACCTGGTGACGTTGAGCTGATTTCTGAGTGGGCGGGTGAAAAAGGGGTGTTCGTGAAAGCCCTGCTTGAGAATGGCTGGTTGGACAAACTTGATTCCGGTCATGTGGTGATTCACGACTACAAAGATCACATCCCGCCATTTGTGCGGGATCGTTTCAGGATGCAGCTAAAAAGAGCATATCAAAACACGGAAGACAAGTTGTCCGAACCGTTCGCGAACGGTTCGCGAACTATTCGCGAACGGTTCGACATAGGAGAGGATAGGAGAGGAGAGGATAGGAGAGATGAGGATAAAAAAGCCGAGCCGAGCGTAGAAGAGGCAAAACAAGTCGGCTCGGCGGATTCATGTTTAACTTTTGGGGATGGGGGTGCCGACGCAAAAACACCAGCACGCGACGGAAATGTTGTGTGTAGCGTACCCCACGGCCAAGTGGCCGCAAAACAGGTACGTGTTCCAGAGCACCACCGCGAGGAAACATCCGTTGACGCGATTATTTCCCGCATCATGGCCGCCGGATCTGGTCATGATTGCCCTGGAGCGGAGTGGTGGCGTGGGGTTCTCGAGGGAGGAAAGTTACTGCCGGTAGTGAATGCGGCCATTTCCCGTATTGAAGCAGGAAAAGAACCCTTTGCACGCCTCCAGTGCCTTGTCGAAAGCATGATGGGTTGCAACTACGGAGAGGTGAGGGCGGCGGGCCATGACACGGTGCCAACTGAGATACGAGAGGTTGCGGCAACAGTGTTGGGCAAGGCGTCCTCCGATGCCGCATGCAACAGAGGCAACAGCCATACCAAACAGGTGGCGTATATTTTGGAAATTACCGGAGAACCCGAACCATATCGGGCGTGGTGGGGGGATGTTGTTCAACGCATGCGCCGCACTGACGGAATGGAGATTCTGGGGGAAGCGGCGCGGTATGCAAAGGACTGCGGGGACCCGCACGCCCGTCAAGCGAAAGGGCTTGGCCCGCTCGAGCACCCAGGCCGATACATCGCCTCAAAATGCAAAGAACACCTCGAACGGAACAACGTGACACTGCCGCCGCGGCCGGCGGTGAGGGTAAAAAGGGCGGTGAACGGAGAAAAGCGATGAGCATACATAGACAGTCGTATACCCGCCCACTGCCTGTTGGGGCAGAAATCGTCGAGGAGCATGGGCGCCGGATGGCAGCATGGATGGCGCGTGGGAAAAGGCACACCGCCCCATTGGTGGAAATCCCTGGCTGTCCGCCGCGCATCAGAGTGAAAAGTAATGTTTTTGTGGCCTGCTACCGCGATGCGAACGGCATGCGTGTCCTTCGGAGCACAGGCTGCCGCTACAAGGAAAATGCCCAAGCCTGGTTGTCCAAGCGCCTGCTCGAGGTGGAGCGGGAGAAGGTTGGACTGGTTCAGATGAAACCTGATTTGCCGCCCAAAAACACAAAAAAAAGGAGAAAGGAGAAGACAGTGGAGTCGAATGTTTCTAAGCATGCCGCCCCACCCGCCGCAAGTTCGCGGACGGAAGAAAAAAAGGAGCCATGGCTTCTGGCATTGGCTGGGGAACCGTTTGGTGGGGTGCTGAAGCTGATCAGGCGCGGACAAATTCTCGAGGAGAAGGCCCGTGAAAGTGTGCTCAATTACAGGGCCGCCCACCACGTTGCACAGCTTATGTTCCTGAAAAGCGGAGATCCTGACATCACACTGAACAGCAGCATTACGGGGTTGAACCGCGAACAGAAGTATCTCGATTCCGTGGTGGCCGCCCGGGTGGCGTTCAAAAACGACCTCTTGGGAAGGATTTGGGACGCGCTCGAGAAGGAGGCCGCCTTGCTCCAGGATGAAAAAACAACTCCGGACAATCCGGAATAACAACAAGGAGGATACAATGCCGAAAGTCAAAACAAAAGAAAAAGGATGTCAGCCCGCCCAGGGCGGAGATGGGGAGAGCGATGAAAAAATCAGGCTCCACAACATCTACGGGCTGATTAAACAGGCTGAGGAGAATGTGGCTGCCGCACAAGAGCGCCTTTCACTCTCAATTGATGCGGAACATGCCGCCATGTTGGTTGGTGATGCGGCCGATGAAACCGCCGCCGTGGATGCCAACAGGAGGGCTCTCGAGGCCGCGGAAAAGATTCTGTCCGTCCGCCAATCCGCCGCAAGCGAGCTTCAGGGACGTGTGCTGGAGAGCGCCAGACAGGACCTCCACAAAATTCACCTCAACTTGATAAAAGCGAAGCATGAGGCGGAAAAGCCGCTCTTCGAGGCAATGTTGGGTTGTTTGAAGCGTTTTCCGGAGATTGCCGCGGACATGAATCAACAGGGTCACGCCGCCGCGATGGCCGCCCGAATTGCTGTCTTTGGTGAGGATGGCGCAGACTCCCAAAAGGCGCACATGCAACTTCTGGATCGACCGATCTGTGAAACCGTTATAATGCCCAACCTCTTGATTGGGCTTCAGTCAATGTTTGATCGAATTTACGGGGACGAAGACTCTGGGAATGGCGCCGCCGAGTGAAATCGATCAGCTTGCTTGTCTACCGGGGTTCGTGTTGCGAACCCCGGTTTTTTTATTTACGGCCCCCGGTTCCGCGCCCACGCCTTGGGTGGCCACCAAGGCCCCCGGTTCCGCGCCCACGCCCAGGGCGGCCACCACGAGCCCCAGCGCCGCCGCCCACGCCTTGGGCGGCCACCCCGGCCCCGGAGCACATGCCCACGCCCTGGACAGCCACCACGAGCCCCAGCGCCGCGCCCACGCCTTGGGTGGCCACCCCGGCCCCGGAGCACATGCCCACGCCCTGGACAGCCACCACGAGCTCCAGCGCCGCGCCCACGCCTTGGGTGGCCACCACGAGCCCCAGCGCCGTACCCACGCCTTGGGTGGCCACCACGAGCCCCAGCGCCGCACCCACGCCTTGGGTGGCCACCACGAGCCCCAGCGCCGCACCCACGCCCAGGGCGGGCACCACGGCTCCCCTAAAAAAAACCATGGGTCCTTCCTACCTCCCAGAATACGACCGGGCGAGCGCGATTACTTCGCAAAAAAAACGTATACGGAAAATGGGTGTAACAAGTTGTGGTGCGGTGGTTTGTGTCCAAAAGTTTATTCCAAGTGTAAAGTTTGGCATAAATCTTGTGAAAATTAGGGTTACAGTTCAAAATTATCATGCTTTGTTAGGATTTTGCGGCCACCACGTCCCCCAGCGCCGCGCCCGCCGTGCCGCCGCCGCCCATGCCGCTCACACCGCCACCGCCGCCGTTGACTCCGAAACCGCCGCCACCGCCCGCGCCGTCGGCGCGCACCGCCCGAACCCGCCGCCACCGTCAGCGTGTCCGCCAAACCGGTGTTGTCATACTCCGCGCCCACGCCTTGGGTGGCCACCAAGGCCCCCGGTTCCGCGCCCACACCCTGAGTGGCCACCAAGGCCCCGGAGCACACGCCCACGCCCTGAGTGGTCACCCAGGCCCCCGGCTCCGCGCCCACGCCCAGGGCGGCCACCACGAGCCCCAGCTCCGTGCCCACGCCTTGGGTGTGGCCACCAAGGCCCCCGGCTCCGCGCCCACGCCCAGGGCGGCCACCACGAGCCCCAGCTCCGCGCCCACGCCTTGGGTGTGGCCACCAAGGCCCCCGGTTCCGCGCCCACACCCTGAGTGGCCACCAAGGCCCCGGAGCACACGCCCACGCCCTGAGTGGTCACCCAGGCCCCCGGCTCCGCGCCCACCGGAGCACACGCCCACGCCCTGAGTGGTCACCCAGGCCCCCGGCTCCGCGCCCACACCCTGAGTGGCCACCCAGGCCCCGGAGCACACGCCCACGCCCTGAGTGGTCACCCAGGCCCCCGGCTCCGCGCCCACGCCCAGGGCGGCCACCACGAGCCCCAGCTCCGTGCCCACGCCTTGGGTGTGGCCACCAAGGCCCCCGGCTCCGCGCCCACGCCCAGGGCGGCCACCACGAGCCCCAGCTCCGCGCCCACGCCTTGGGTGTGGCCACCAAGGCCCCCGGTTCCGCGCCCACACCCTGAGTGGCCACCAAGGCCCCGGAGCACACGCCCACGCCCTGAGTGGTCACCCAGGCCCCCGGCTCCGCGCCCACACCCTGAGTGGCCACCCAGGCCCCGGAGCACACGCCCACGCCCTGAGTGGTCACCCAGGCCCCCGGCTCCGCGCCCACGCCCAGGGCGGCCACCACGAGCCCCAGCGCCGCCGCCCCGCGTCCTGGGCGGCCACCCCGGCCCCCGGTGCCGCGCCAATATCCGATGCAGTGATGATAGCTTTGTGGCCAAAATGCATCCTATTCAATGCGGGGGGGTGTGTACCGTACACAGGTAACACAAAAAAACATTGACAAATAAAGACAATCAGTGTTATATAAAACACGTCAAGAGACAAAAAGCCGCACGGTAAGATTTGCTTGCACTTCTCCGGAGCAAGAGGCCGCAGGTTCGAGCCCTGCTGGGCGCGCCATTTTTTTTTGCCCGCCTTGCCCCATCACCCAACAAACCTCTAAAATACGCGCCTTGAATTCAACACGCAGGTGCAGGCATGACAAAAAAACGGTTTTATACCATTCTTTCCCCCAATATCCTGGTCTTCTTATTTCTGCTGGGCGTGTCTGTCATTGCGGCAGCGCAGGATCCCAACCCGCCGAGCATCCGGGGCGGGGGCGCGTGGCCCATACGCAGGCAATGGACCGTGCCCGAAACCCAGCACTACGCGAAATGGGTCGAGCGCATTTTCGACATGAAGACAAAGGGAACGGTTGAGCAGCGGACGGCAAAGCTGGAGCGCGTGCTCACCGACCCGGAAATGAACCTGCTTCTTGATCCCGCGTTTCTGGGGGAGGGGGGCAACCCGCAGATGTCCGCCGGGCTCATCCGCACCATGAACAGTTACATGGACTGCGGCAAGTTCACGGCATTCATGCCCGCCTACTACGCCTACCGCCGCGCCCTTCCCTGGATGACCACCATGGTGATTTCCGGACAGCGGGGTGTTGATGTGCGCATTTCGGCGTTCAACACGCCCGCAGGCGGCGTGAACAGTTTCACCAGCCCGTCCCTGTCCGCCTTTTTCAACGAGGCGGTGGGCGTGTTCATCTCGGGCAACTACCGCGTGAACCTGAACGACAAGAACGCCGGCCAGTCGGACACGGTCCCCGTGGCCCTGAACCGTGCCAGCCTGCTTCCGGGGTGCATGAATTACCTGGACGGCCACTGTCTGATGCTGGCGAAGGTGACGGAGTACGGCGAGCTGTACTTCCTGAACTGCAGCACCACCAACACCCGCGACATTTTCACGTACAACGGAATGAACGCCGTGGGCGGAATCACCCCGCGCGGCAGCGACCCTGAAAACGAGTGGATGGGCTGCTTCCAGGGCCTGCGCGTGCCCAGGTATCCCATCGCCGAAACGGACGGGCGCGGCAATATTACCAAGGTGCGCCGACGCACCGACGAGGAAATGCGCGAATTCGGATTCAGCACGGAACAGTACGACGTGGTCCGTGAAATATCCCAGACACAGCATATCGAGGAGGCGGGCCTGAAGCCGCAGAGCCTGCACGATCTGATCCGCCTGCGCATGAAAACGGTGGACCGGGTCGCACCCGCCAAATTCATTGAACCCTACTGCGAGGAGCTGCTCGCCGCCTTTGTCGAACGTGAAAAGTTCGTCCAGGACGCATGGGCCGATGTGCGCCGCAACGGCGGGGTTGTCTATCCCGAGGATCAGGATGAGGACAACATTTTTCAAGCCAGGGGCCGCTGGGAAACCTGGAGTTCCCCGTCCTCCGATGTGGACCGCCGCAACAAGTACTTCTACCTGGCGGACTGGATGGAATACGTCATCCGCATGTTCGGAATGAAGCCCTCCTTTGTTGATCTCACCGGACTTGAGAAGTACACCATCCGCAGCCAGGCCGATCTGGCGGCGGCGCTGATTGCCGAAAAGAACCGGATTTTCCCGATCAAGTCGATGGTGTACACCACCTCAAAGGGGGAGAAGGTCACCCTGACTCTCGCCGATATCGAAAAACGCCTCTACGACCTCTCCTTCGATCCCAACCATCCGCCGGAACTGCGCTGGGGCGCGCCGCCGGACAGTCCGGAGCGCCTGGGCGCCCCCCAGACGTTCACGCCCCTGCCGGACGGCACGCGGATGCCCATGGAGGAGGCCTTCCGTCTCCAGGCGTTTTACCGTTCCCTGTGCCAGCGGGAGACCACCACAAGCTACCTGCGCGGCATGTTCACCTCGGGATACCCCGTTCGTGACAGGCTGGACGCGCAGGTGGGCAAATGGTCCTATTTCACGGACCCGCTTTTGTAGGACAACCCAACCCGCAAGGAGTCGCCGATGCGCGTTCGTGGGATTTGTTTGGCTGCCTTGGGCTTTGGGCTCGCGGCCCTGTTCGGCGGAACCGCCTCGGGGGAGGACCCCAATCCCGCATCCATCACTTCCACCCGCGGCGCATGGCCGCTGCACCGCCAGTGGACCGTGCCGGAAACACGCCATTTCGCCGCGTGGATTGGGCGCATATACGATCGGAAACTCAACGGGAGCCGGGAACAGCGCCTCGCCAAGCTTGAGCAGGTGTTAACCGATCCGGACATGAACCTGCTGCTGGACCCCGCATTCGCGGGTGAGCCCTGCAACCCCCAGATAGGGATGGATTCCATCCGCTCCATGCACGGCATTGTGGACTGCCAAAAACTCATGGTTTCCCTGGGCGCGTACTATTCCTGCCGGCGCGGACTGCCCTTCATGATCAGCCATGTGCGCGCCGTTGACGGCACCGACGTGCGCACCGCCCCCGCCACCATACCCGGCGGCACGGTGAGCTCCTTTGACTACGCCTCGGCGCACCAGTTTTTCTGCGACGCCGTCACCGGCACCTGCACGGGCAACCTCCGGGTGGAGCCCTTCTCCAAAAACTCGGAGATCAGCGACACCTGCCCCGTCGCCATAGACCGGGAGCACCTCATCCCCGGCTGCGTCTACTATCTGGACGGACACGTGCTGGTGCTTGCCCGTGTGGACGCAGACGGGGGGGTGCGCTTTCTTGACGCCACCACCTCGCCGACCCGTGATCTTTACGTGTACAACGGGCTGAACGCCGTCACCGGCCTCACGCCCAAACAGACGGACGGTGGCGGAAATGAGTACGCCGGATGCTTCAGGGGCTTCCGCACGTTCCGCTGGCCCATTGCGGAAACGGACGACAAGGGAAAGGTGAAGCGCGTCCGGCGCAGAACCGATGCGGAAATGGCGGAATTCGGATTCAGCACCGAGCAATACGACAAGATGGCGGAACTGGCCAAAACCGGAAAGATTGCCGAGGACGGCATGGAACTCGGCAGCATTCACCAGTTCATCCGGCACCGGCTCCGCGCGGACATTCCGGTGAATCTCGCGGCGGTGATGCGCACATTCGCCACTGAGGCGCAAACACTCCTTGCAAAGCGCGGGGAGGCCGTGCAGGCCGCGTGGGCCGACGTGCAAAAGAACGGGCCGGTCCAGTTCCCCGGTGAGAGCGCCGCACGCAACATCCACAAGGACAGGGGGCGCTGGGGGCAATTATCCACAGCCCTCGACGATGCCGAATTCCGCGCCCGCTATTTCGACATGGTGGACACCCTTGACGCGCAGATTCAATGGTACGATGTGAAACCGGACCTGCCCGGCCTTGATGGAATCAATTATCACGCCGTCTGGAACCATTCTGATCTGGCTTGGGCGGTCATGCTGGAAAAGCACAGGATTTTCAGCGCCGTTCCCGTTGAATACACCGACAGCAGGGGCGCAAAACAGCGCATCACGCTGCTTGATGTGGAGGCGCGCCTGTATGATCTTTCCTTTGACCCCAACCATCCGCCCGAGCTGCGCTGGGGCGCGAAACCCGGCAGTGCCGAGGCGGCCACTGCTCCTGAATCGCCCACCCCGGGGCGCGGAGGCAAAATGGTCCCCATGGAACAGGCCTACGCCCACCAGGCCTGCTACCGGGCCCTCACCCGGATGGAGATAGAGGAGACACCACTGCTGGAAACCCCCACCGAGGGTTTTTACAAGCGCGAGATCATGGACGATTTCCTGTGGCCCAAATGGCACGGACAGGTTTCGCCGCCCCTGGTGCCCCATGGCGGCCGGGCGGCCTACTTGGCGGCGGAAAATCCGTCAAAATAATTGTATTTGCCCCGGCCGGGGCCCTATAACTGCGCACGGTGACATCTTGAAAATCAAGGAGGCGCAAACATGATCCGCCTGTTTCACCTTTGCATCCCCATTGTCTGTCTCATTATTTGTGCCGGGTGCGCCGGACTGGCGCGTGACACTGGAAGGAACGGCTTTGATCTCGTGCGGGATGGAAAGCCGGCATGCACGATTGTTGTCGCCGCGCAGGCCACACCGGCGGCACGCCTGGCGGCACTTGAGCTTCAGTTCCATGTGCTGAAAATATCCGGGGCTGAAATTCCCATTCACACCGATGATTCCCCGGTTTCAGGGCTCAAAGTGCTTGTGGGGGAGAGCACGGAGACCCGTGCCCTGGGCCTGAAATCCGCCGACTTTGATCCCCAGGAATATCTTGTTGATTTTCGTCCGGACACCCTGATTCTTATCGGACGTGACTGGGAGGACACGCCGAAAAACCGCGCCGAACTGGGCAGGCCCATGAGCTGCGGCGACACACTGGAGGCAACACGCCACAAAATTGACTATTGGAAAACCGTCGGTATGCCGGAACGCGGCACAGGAGAAATGGAGCTGCCCGGCATCTATGACGAACAGGGCACCTGCCAGGCCGCCTACCACTTCATTGAGCAGTTCTGTGACGTCCGTTGGTACGGCGCAACCGAATCATCCATCATCATCCCCCCGCAAAAAACACTTTCCGTGAATGGGCGGAACATACGCCGCTCACCCGCGCTTAAATACCGCGACTACCTTTACGGGGGCGGCTGGCCCTTCATCAGCGGACAGTGGGGCCCGGTCACACAGCCAGAACTGTTCCTTTTCTGGCGGCGCATGCGCCTTGGCGGGGAAAAATGGGCGGGCAACCACACCTTCAACCGAAAAACCTTTGACACCGTTTTCACCGATCCGGAATACCAGGCGCAGGGACCGGGCAAAGGGACGCAGCTCTGCTACTCCAACCCGAAACTGGTGGAACAGGTCGCGCAAATGGCGCGGGACTACTTTGACGGCAAAAAGGAAACACCGGAGGGTTGGAAGGCGGTCGGTGACTATTTCGCAATCATCCCCGACGACAACTCCAATTACTGCACGTGCGACAAGTGCAAGGCACTGATCGTGTCGGGCAGGAGGATGCAGACCGGGCAGTTCAGCAGCGGCACCATCAGCAACTACTTCTTTTCCTTCGTGAACGCCGTCGCCCGCGAGGTGCGCAAAACCCACCCCGGCAAATACATCGCCACGCTCGCCTACTGGAACTACGCCTATCCGCCGACCACCTTTGAAATGGAACCGAACGTCTCCATGGCCCCCTGCCTGCACAACTGCATGTATGCCATCCACAGGGAAATGCGCGAAAACGACATGAAGCTGTACAAAGACTGGCTGCGCCGCAGCGAGGCGCCCATGTACCTCTGGAATTACTATCACCACCCCATGGAACCCGCGCTGATAGACAAGTTCAACTGTTTCCCAAACATCATGGTCCACAAAAGCGCCGAAACCATGCGCATGTACATCAAAGACGGCATCCGGGGCATCTTCATCTGCGGACAGCAGGACATGCTTGAAAGTTATGTCATCGCGAAGATTTGGGATGATCCCTCGGCGGATGTGGACGAAATCATCAGCGAGTTTTTCCGCCTCTATTTTGGCGCGGCGGAAAAGCCCATGAAGGCGTTCTACCAAAAACTCGAGGAAACCGCCTGCAACCCGGACAATTACCGCAAGCCGTGGTACAGGAAAAACGGCATCGACTGGAAAAACGTCGCCTGGACCCAGTTGGGAACCGCCGACCGGATGAAGGAATTCGGAAGCCTGATTGCGGAGGCGGAACAACTGGCCGCCACCGAACAGGAAAAGAAGCGCGTCGCCCTGTGGCGTGACGCAATCTGGAAATGGATGGAGGAGGGACGGGCGCAGCACCTGAAAAATTCGGCTGAAAAATCCGGGGGCGTTTAATCCCCAATGGCGGGACAAAGGAACCTGACGAATGTCGCTTGAAATGAACCGCCGCGAGGCGATTGCGTTCGGGATGGCCTCCATGGCATCCCTGTCCCTTGCCTCCAGGGCGGAAGAGACCGCGCCCGCGCCGGTCGTCCAGGCGCACGACGAGCATCTGAACCGGATTGTGAACAGCCAGAACATTGACCCGAAAAGCCCATGGTGCGGCGGGATTCCCGATCAGTGGGGCATACATTACTGCACCTCCGCCGCCGGGCTCCTTCGTGACGGCGCCGCGGCTTATTTTCACCCCCAATCCCGGCACCACAAAAGCGCCGAACTGTTTGAGCGCATGCGCCTTGCGGCGGCATTTCTGGATCGTTCCCAGCATGAATCCGGATTCATCGATCTCCCGGCGACCAACTTCAATTCGCCGCCCGACACCGGTTTCGTGGTCCATGGCGTCGCCACTGCCGCAAGACTCGCGGTAATGAATGAAAACACGGCGGTTCTGGACTTGGTGAAGGGCTTTCTCCTTCGGGCTGGGAAAGGCCTTTCCATCGGCGGAATTCACACACCCAACCATCGGTGGTGCGTGTGCGCGGCCCTGGCCCAAATACATGAACTTTTCCCGGACAAGGCATATGTTGGCCGGATTGACCAATGGCTGGCCGAGGGCATAGACATTGATGAGGAGGGCCAGTACACCGAACGCAGCACCGCGGGATACAACACTGTCGTAAACAGCGCCCTTGTTGTGACCGCGATCAAGCTGAACAGGCCTGAACTGCTTGAGCCGGTCCGCAAGAACCTGGACGCCATGGCCTATCTGCTCCACCCCAACGGCGAGGTGGTCACGGAGATATCCCGCCGGCAGGACCTCAACACCCGCGGCACCATGGGCGGATACTGGTTTGCGCTGCGCCACCTGGCCATCCTGGACCGGAACGGCCTGTATGCGGCCATGCTGGCACCCCTTGAGCCGGAACATGTTGAGCTGGCCCTGCTGATGGAGTATCCGGCGCTTCAAAAAAGCACACCCGAGCCGGCGCCTGTTCCGGACAACTATGAACGGGAGTACAAATCGTCCGGCATCACCCGTATCCGCCGCGGCAGAACCAGTGCCACCATCATCCACAAGGAAAACAGCCGTTGGGTGACCCTGCGGCGCGGGGAGGCTGTCGTCAGTGCCGTCCGGTTCGCTTCCGCCTTCTTCGGAAAGGGGCAGTTTGTTCCCTCTGCGTTTTTGAAGGACGCCGATGGCTGGCATTTCACACAGCAACTGCAGGGGCGGTACTTGCAGCCCCTCACGGACAAATCGCGATTTCCCGTGACTCCGGACACCTGGCCTGATGTCATGCTGAAGCGCAAAATAAGCGAAATATGCCGTATAACCCAGAAAGGGCGCATTAGGGAGACTTCTCAGGGTTTTGAATTAACCATCAGCGCTCAAGGAACAGACCATGTGCCTCTGGCAGTTGAAATCAACCTCAGGGAAGGGGGGGAGCTTTCCGGCGTGGAGGCGGTCCGGGAGGCCGGTGACGTCTACCTGCTGAGGGATGGCTTCGCCGAGTACCGCATGGGCGCGGATGTCATCCGCTTCGGGCCGGGAAAAAACAGCCACGCCTGGGTGCAACTGCGCGGCGCGGAGGCGAAACTGTCCGGACCGAGCGTTTACCTGACCGGTTACACGCCCTTTGAGCATACCCTTCAATTTATAATGGTATAAAAGTGCCTTTTGACACCATGTGGAACTGAATAATGCCCGGAACCTCTCACAACGACCGGCCGCAAACGCAAAGCCCGCCATTGCCCGCACCCCTGCCCATGTCACGGGAGGAGATGGACAGGCTGGGATGGGACGCGCTTGATGTGCTGCTGGTGTCGGGTGACGCCTATGTGGACCACCCCTCCTTTGGCACCGCGCTGATTGGGCGCTGGCTCCAGTCAAAGGGATACCGTGTGGGCGTGGTTGCCCAACCCCGGTGGGACACTCCCGAGGACATCATGCGTCTGGGATGTCCAAGGTTGTATGCGGGAATCACGGCGGGGGCGCTGGACTCGATGCTTGCCCATTACACCGCATTCCGCAAACTCCGCCACGACGACGCCTACACCCCCGGCAACCGCCACGGTGCCCGTCCAAACCGGGCCTGCATCGTCTACACCGGCCTGGTGCGAAATGCCTTCCCGGGTCTGCCGGTGGTGCTCGGCGGGGTGGAGGCCTCCCTGCGCCGCGCCACCCATTACGACTTTTGGACGGACAAAATACGCCGATCACTGCTGCTGGACAGCAAGGCCGATTTGCTCGTTTACGGCATGGGGGAGAGGGCGGCGCTGGAGGCCGCGCGGCGGCTTGAATCGTTGCCGGAGGGAAACAATCCCGTTGAAGCGCTGCGCGGCATCACCGGCACAGCCTTTGCCGTCTCCAAATTGGAGCCGTTGCAGGAATCGGGTCTGGTGCCCCAGGATGATGGGCTGGTGCGCCTGCCTGGGCATGAGGAGATTTCCGCTGAACCAAAGGCGCTGATGACCGCAACACTGGCCCTGGAACGTCAGGTGCACCAGGGCGCCCGCTGGGCGGTGCAGGCAAGCGGCACACGCCACGTGGTGTTTGCCCCACCCGCCGCACCCCTCAATACCGGCGAACTTGACTCGCTTCACGCCCTGCCCTTCACCCGGCGGCCCCATCCGCTGCACAGGGAACGCATACCCGCAGCCGACATGATCCAGTTCAGCATCACCGCGCACCGGGGCTGCGCCGGGGGATGCACCTTCTGTTCCATCACCATGCACCAGGGGCGTCAAATCCAGTCCCGCAGCCCGGAATCCCTTCTTCAAGAAGCCCGAACGCTGACAAAGCACCCTGACTGGAAGGGAAGCATCAGCGATGTGGGCGGCCCCACCGCAAACATGTGGGGCGCGCGCTGCACTGCGGATCCCTCCGTTTGCCGCCGCACCGACTGCCTGGTGCCCGTGGTTTGCCCCCATTTCAAGACAGAGGACGAAGCCCTGGTCAATCTGCTCCGGGAAATGGCGGGCGTTGACGGTGTGCGCCACCTGCGCGTTGCCAGCGGGGTGCGCTATGATCTTGACGGCGGGGGAGGGGTGTTTCTGAAGGCGCTCATCAACGAATTCGTGGGGGGGCAGTTGAAGGTGGCGCCGGAACACGCCAGCGACAAGGTGCTGAAGCTCATGCGAAAGCCCTCCTTCCACCGGTTTGAGCAGTTCATGGCCCTTTTTTCCAATGCCTCCTGCGGCGTTGGAAAGGAACAATATGTCATTCCTTATCTGATCAGCGCCTTCCCCGGATGCACCGACGATGACATGCGCGATCTGGCCCGCTGGCTCAGGGAACGGGGGTGGCGGCCCCGGCAGGTGCAGTGTTTCATTCCCACCCCCGGCACTGTGGCCACCGCCATGTATCACACCTGCGCGGATCCCAGGGGAAACCCCATTTATGTGGCAAAAAGCGATGCGGAACGCCTGCGGCAACACCGGATTCTGCTTCCCGTGGAAGGCCGTGAGTGTTAAAATTGTTTATTCTGAGTGGAATGGCCCCCTCATTTCATTTTCGCACACAATATGCGGTGTATACTGTTGAGCAGGGCACCAAATAGTGTATAATTTTTTCCTGAAGCAGGGATGAACCTAATGTGTTGCCTGAAAGCGCAATCGAATCCAATCATCACGCCGTCTTTACTGCGGCGTATTGGGTTGCTGGTTCTTTGCGTGCAGTTTCTTGTTTTCCCCGTGCTGACGGCCTGGGGGGAAAACTATTTCACCGTTGAAATTCGGGGGGTGGACGAAAAAAAACTGCACGCGGCCCTGTTGGAACAGTCCCAATTGGAGCGGATAAGAAACAAGCGCGACCTTTCCGTGACAGCATTGGAAACAAGGGCCGAAAAGGAAACCGCCCTGCTGTTGGAGGTGTTGCGGGGCTTTGGATATTACCAGTCAACGGCAACCTCCACCGTTGAGAAGGGGGAGATTCGTCCGGTGGTGGTTTTTTCGGTCACTACCGGAGTCCCTTATCTGGTGTCCGAACTCTCCGTTTCCGCATATGACGCCACCGGAGTCAAATCCACGGACAATACTTGGATTCCGCGAAATTTTCCGCTGAAGAAGGGGGATTTTGCGGAAACTGCGAAGATTTTGGACGGGGAGGCTTTTCTCGTTGCCGCCGCACGCGATGAGGGATGGCCCCTCGCCCATCCCGGTGACCGTAAAGTGGTGGTTGATCATGCCGCACACTCCGTTGCAGTGGCCTATGTGATCCAGCTCGGGCATCCGGCAAATTTTGGGGCAACTCAAATTGCAGGGCTTGAGGGAATGGAAGCCGCCCCGGTGCTGGCGATGCTTCCCTGGAAAGCCGGCGAGCGTTACCGCCGCTCCCTGCTGGAGAAGGGGCGGGAGAAACTGCTTGCCAGCGGGCTTTTTGCCACAGCCAGCCTTGAACCGGGCGCGGCCGTGGACGCGGACGGCGGAATCCCGATTAATGTCACCGTTACCGAACGCAAGCACCGCACGGTTTCCTTCGGAGTGCAATACCGCACGGACGAGGGAATTGGCGCGCAGACGGGCTGGCAGCACCGCAACCTTTTCGGCAGGGCGCACCGCCTCACCCTGGGGTTGAACACCTCAGAAATCGACCAAAGCATCACGGCAAAATATGAGTTTCCGGGCTTTATGCGTGAAGACCAGACGCTTTCCCTGAACTTCAAGGCCTCCAATGAGTCCCCAGACGCCTATGACAGCCGCGCGACCGAGCTTGGCGCGTGGGTCGAACGCCGTATCAGCCGCCAATTGACCATTGGCGGCGGGCCCAAACTTCGCTTAAGCCATGTGGAGCAGTCGGACGAAGGGGAAACCTACTTCACCGCATCCCTTCCGGTTGAGGCGACAAGGGACACCCGTGAGAATCCTTTGGACCCTTCCAACGGTCTTCGCCTGGGGATGCGCGCGGAGCCCCATGTGGTCGTCAGCGGCCCGGGCGCGGCCTTCCTGAAAAATGAATTCCAGTGGAGCGGTTATCATTCCTTCGACGAGGACGCCCGCTGGGTCCTGGCCGGAAGACTTAAACTGGGCATGCTTGCCGGGGCGGGCTTGATGGACGTGCCCCCGGACGCGCGGTTTTACGCCGGTGGCGGCGGCTCCGTCCGGGGTTTTGGCTACCAACGCATCGGCGACATCAACTGTGATGACGAACCCGTCGGCGGCCGTTCACTCGCCGAATGTTCCCTGGAACTGCGCCGAAAACTCAACGACCACCTGGGATTGGCGGTGTTTTTGGACGGCGGCTCGGTGTACGAATCCGCCCTGCCCGACTTCAGCGGCACACCGCGCTGGGGCGCGGGCATGGGGTTGCGCTATTTCACCCCCATAGGGCCGTTGCGTCTGGACGTGGCCGCGCCGCTCAACCCCCGCGGCGGCATAGACAGTTCCATGCAGTTTTATGTCAGCATGGGACAGGCGTTCTGACAATGTCCGCAAAGACAACATCCAGACGCCTTTTACGCTTATCGTTTTTTTTGATTGCGGCGGTGCTTGCGGTTGCCATATTGGTCTTTGCCGCACTCCAAACACCGCCCGGCAGGGAACTCGTCCTTTCCATTATCCAGGCGCAGGTTGCGGCGCGCACCCCGTTCACCGTTGAAGCGCGGGGCCTGAGCGGCCTGGTGCCCTGGAACTTAAAGATTGATCAAATCACAATCCGAGACAAGGAGGGCGTCTGGCTAGAGATCAACAACACCGCGTTGAGGGGTGCTCCCGGAGACCTTTTTTTTGGCAGGCCCAGGCTCAGTTCTGTTTCTGTTGAGACGACCACCATTCACCGAAAACCCGTGCGCCTGCGAAAATGGCGGCTTCCAAAGGTGCCCGGATACCGTTTCTACCCCCATGCGGACAAGATAGACATCAAGGCACTGGTGTTTGAAGAGCCCGTTTTCGGTGAACGGGCCGCTTTCCATGCGGAAGGCGCCATTGCATGGACAGGTTGGGGCCAAGCCCCCGGTTGTTCGTTTTCAATCAGGCGCACCGACAAGGAGGGCACCAATGCCGCAATCTCCTTCGCCAACAACACGGATTTGCCCGGACTGGACATTCATGTTGATGACGCCACCCTTTTCCCGCTGCTCTCGGGAAAACCGGACCCTGTAACCATTGATATCAAGGGATCCGGTCCCCGTGAAAAGTGGAACGCCACAGCCAATTTCAACTCTGCCGCCGGCCCGCTCCTGTCAGGTTCGGCAACTGTTTCCGGGACAACGGACAGTGAAATCACGGCAAACATTGCCGTCTTTCCGGGACAGTGGATGCCGGCAGGCCCCTTGTCCGTTTGGCTGGGGGAAAAGGCCCATGCGGAGTTTTCCGGAACGCTAACACTGGACGGCCTTTTCACCCTTCAAAACGCAACCCTTGACTGGCGGCACGGCCGCGCCACCGCCGACGGATCGTTCCGTCTTAAAACCCGAAACGCGCACCTTTCCCTTCAAATGAGTGCTGATTCGCTTCCGGCGGTTGGCGGCATCAGCCCCCTTCTTCAAAATGCGCCGGCCCTCTCCATCACCGCGTCACTGGACAGCACGCCTGAAAAGGCACTGATCGGACTGGACCTGAAAGGAGGCGGGGGGCAACTCCTCGGCGACTCCGAATGGACCCTTGTCTGGGGCGCTCCACTGCGGTTGTCGGGCGTTTTCACCCCTCACCGGCAACTGGTCGAACTGCTTCCCTGGTCATTAAACCAGGCATTCCCCGAGACACCCGTGCTGACGCTCAACATGGCCTGCGACACCGAGCGGGAATCACTGCACTTTGAAACCATATCCCTTGCGGCGGGCGAATTCCGACTTGCGGCGCAGGGCACCCATTTCCTGTCCGGCTCCAGCACAGATATTTCGTTGGAGGGAATCCTGCCCGCTCCTTTGCTGGAACACATCACAAACACCCCGGTTTTCCCCGGGAATGTTGCGGTGTCCGGCTCGCTTGAGGGGAATGAAACCGTTTCGAAGGCGCGCTTTGGCTTCGAAACGCCTTCCGTTTCCTTTGGCGTATTCTCGCTTGAAAAGGCGGGAGCTGCCATTCTCAAAGAGGCGGGCTCACCCGCCGCCCTTGCCGCATCACCAAATTACACCGTGAAAATACACTCGGAAAGCTGCCTGTTCAACGGCGTTCCAATGGGGTCCATGGAGGCCGACTTCCCTCTGGTTGCGGAGAAGGGCTTTTCGTCTTTCACGTTTACTGACGCCACGGCGGCCCTGGATGCGCTTTCTCTGCGGCTGGAGGCGGACGGTTCCCTGGCGTTGCCTGAAAACTCATTTTCAGTTGACGGCACGCTCATTTCCGGCGATCTGTCCACGTCAGCCATGTTGCTTCCTTTCGCGCCCAAAGGACAGGCCGTGGTCACGGCAAAAGCCAAAGGCATAATGCGCCCCCTTGCTCTTGAGGGCGGCGTCACATTAAAGATTTCCGGCCTTCAGGGCCTTCCCCAATCGTTGCAACAACTTTCCGGGCCCAGTCCCTCCGCCCAAGCCTCGTTGACATGGAGGGACGGCGCTTTTTCATGGAGGGACGGTGAACTGGCCGCGGAATCGCTTTCATTGAAAACTGACGGTTCTTTCACTCCCTCCTCCGGTGGTTATGACATCGTTTTTTCAGGGAAGGCGCCCGACCTGGCCGCCATCATTCAGACAGGGGGAAAAGACAAGCCAAGCGGCGAGGCTGACTTCAAGGGAAACATTTCCGGTGATGAAACAAAACACGCGATCACCGGCGGGTTCTCACTTGAAAAACCGGGGTATGGCCTGTTCGCCGCGGACACGCTTAGTGGTGATTTTCTTTTTGAGGGAAAAGACCTGGACAAATTCAGCGGAAAAGTCAAGGCAACCGCGCAAACAAAAGGGAAACCACGCCTCGATGGAACCTGTGAGGTTGCCGTTAATGATGACGCGGTTCAAGTAAGGAAAGGCTCCTTTTCCTCCGGCCCCAATAGGGCATCCGGTTCCCTGGACTGGAACCGGAAAGATGCCAGTTTTAAGACAGGCCTCATATTCGACCTGCCCGATCTGGGAAAACTTTCCCTCTTCGGGGAGCATTCCGTGGCGGGGGGCATTCGCGGGGACCTGGAACTTCATGGAGGCGGGAGGGATGCTTTTCGCCTGAAAACAAACGCCAAAGCACAAAACCTGCACTTTGACAACAACACCCTTGAATCGGCCAAATGTTCTGGAAATTTTGAGATTACCGGGTCCAAAACGGCCGGTTCCGGGACGCTCGACTTCACCGGATTATCCGCATTCGGAATACTTTCCGGCGGAAGCGGCTCCCTGGCTCTTTCCGCAAAAGACAGCCGCGCAAACGCCTCCCTGAACGTGTCCGGCAGTCTTCACCGAAAAGGCGAGGAGACACCGTTGCCGGTGCAATTTTCCGCCACCACCCTAATTGACCCGGCCCGTGGGGTGCTTGAGATAGAAAAGGCCTCCCTTTCCGCTGACACAATCCTGATGGAGACCGGGGGCACCGCGGTGCTCACCCGTGCGGGGGACGGCTGGACGCTTGAGAATCTCGCCGTTCGTTCCGGTGGGGGCGGGGCGTCATTGTCGGGAAAATGGTTGCCTGGAAACGTCACGGCAAACGCGGAGTGGGAAAACTTCCCCCTTTCCGTCGCCGCCTTCCTCAAGCCGCTTCCCCTCTCCGGCACATGCGACGGCACCGCATCCCTTTCGGGCACAACGGACAATCCATCCGCATCATTCAGTCTTTCCACCTCCAATGCGCGCATGACCACCGCCTCCAACGACACACCCCCCGTCACCGCCGAGTGTTCCGTGGAAATCGGGGGGGGGAGGTTGAAAGGGACCGCCAAGGGTCTTTTCGGTGACGCCGGCAGGGGGGTGGCAAATGGTGAAATTCCCTTTGTCTTCCATCTTGCCCCGTTGACGCTGTCCCCCTCGGACGCGGGTGAGCTTGCCCTTTCCGGGAAAGGCGAACTCGAACTGGATTCTCTCGCGCAGACAATGGGCCTGGTGGAGCATCATCCAAGGGGCACTTTGCTGGTCGATTTTGCCTGCGGGGGAACCCGCCTTGCGCCGGTTGTGCGCGGCAAGGCAGAGTTGGAGGATGGCGCTTACGAGAACCTCTCCACAGGCACCCGCCTTCAGGACATCTCCCTGCGTTTGGAGGCCGACGCCTCCCGGTTGGTGCTGACCAGGTTCACGGCGCGTGACATTGATGTGGGTACGGTTTCAGGAAAGGGAACGGTTGATCTTGCCCAACCGCGCCGCCTGGCTGTCGAGTTAACCCTGAACAACCTGCTTGCGCTCAACAATGACTACGCCTCCGCGCGTTTCTCCGGTCCCCTGATCCTTGGAGGCTCCCTTTCGGCCCCCGAGGTGGGGGGCAGCCTGGTTCTTAACCAGGGCGACTTTGAGGTGCCCGAAAAATTGCCGGGCGGGACCGCGCCCGCCCTTGAGGTAACCGAAATTAACGGTCCGGTGGATGGTGCCAAAACGCTTCCAAGGCCCGTTTCCCCCGCCATACTGCCCGCTGTCACCCTGAACATCGGACTAGACATGCCATCACGGCTTTTTGTGCGGGCACCCGTGCTGGATTCGGAATGGAAAGGCAGCCTGTGGGCGCGGGGCACACTTTCAAAGCCTTCGGTGGGGGGGACCATGACCATTTCAAGGGGTTCCCTGGACTTTTTTGGACGCCGGTTTGACCTGCGGGACAGCACCATCACCCTCAACGAGGACAATCTGCGGGATCCCTATGTCAACATCAAGTCCACCTCGTCCACGGCTTCAATGACAGCCACCATGCTGCTCTCCGGACAGGTCTCGGAAGCGTCCCTTTCCGTGGTTTCCGAACCGCCCATGCCGCAGGATGAGGCGTTGGCGATGCTGTTGTTCCGCAGAAACGTCTCCCAAATATCCCCGGTTCAGGCGGTCCAACTGGCAAGAGCCGTCACCCTGCTGAGCCGGAGGATGAGCATGGCGGAATTCCTGTCGGGAAAACTGCGCATTCCGGGCCTTGACGTCTTTGACGTCCGCACGGGCGAAACGGTGGGGGACACCACTGTCGGGGTGGGCAAATATATCAATGATCGCATTTACCTGGAGGCCCAGCAGGGTGCCTCCACGGACAGCGGAAAGGTATCGGCGGAGGTGGAGGTGACGCCCAACGTTTCCGTAAAGGCCGACGTCGGCTCAAAAGAGAGGGGCGGTTTGGGGGTTGTCATCAGGAAAGATTATTAACCGCAGGCACTGAAGCCGCCCCGTTGCTCAAACGTTTTCGTTGAAACGGTATGACATGATAATCATGTCATGGGTGTTTCCGTCGGGGTCGATAAGCCAGTTTGCCAGCATTGCCTCCGGCATGAAACCCATGGTCTGCAGGATCTTCTGCAAATCCGGCTGGATCCGGGGGATGTTGACCTCGACAATCTGCACATCGTTGTCACGTGCCAAACCGAGAATTATTTCGGCGAGCACGCGCCCGAGTCCAATCTGCCGCAGTTCACGCTTGAGAAACAGCCGGATCTCCCCCAAATGCCTCGTCCACAACACCTTGTTTTGGTGAAGGCTCGCATAGCCGACAATGCCGTCCTTTTCAGTAACGGCAACCACTGTGCGGGTGCGCTCACTGAGCAGGTTGTTCATCCATTCATCAATGGCCTCGGGACGGGTGATGTCCATGCGCATGAACACACGGTCCTCTTCGCTCAACTGGTGCCCGAATTCAATGAGAGTTTCCCGGTCTTCCTGCGTCATCAGACGGATTGTAATGGAAAGCCCGTCGATAACCACTGTGTGGGGAAACTCAACACCCCGCTTGATTTCCATTTCTTTGACCATTACTAAATCTCCGTTTTATTTTATTGTTTTGTAAACATTCAACCGTGGAAAATTGTTCCCATGGAGAAATGATGGAAAAGGAACCGAGAATGGCCGGACAAACCGAAAATGACGCATTGAATGAAGCCGCAAGTTTCCTGCGCATGGAGCTTAAACGGCGGTATGACTGGAAAAATGTCCGTAATTATCAGGGGTTTGCCGCCCTTGGTCCGGAGTTGTCAGGAGAGCTTTCGCAATTTTTATTGAACCGGATCTATCCCGCCGACCCCCTCAGAAGCGACATTATTGAAGCCTTTGGGCATTTGAATGACATGCTCCGGTCACCCTCAAAAATGAAGCGCCTGGCATCAGGCAACCTCATGCTGCTGCTTCGGTTGGGCCCCCGAATTCCCGCCGCCATCCAGGCAGGCCAGAGAACCATTCACCTTTATGATTCGCTGCGTTCCGCCGAAGAGGCGGTCGCCGATGCCCTGATGGCACGGAAAAACTCCCTTCCTAAAACACAAGAGGAATGGATGAGGGTTTTGGCATCTGTTGACAGGGTCTATTTTGACGCTTTAAGTGAAAATTTTTCCGCCCTTCTCCATGCCATCTATGACCGGCACATGATTGAAGCGGCCAGGGACATAGCGGCCAATGTGCTTCGTATCATGGAATTAAAACCGGATGTCTGGCATATCGGTGATGTGGAAGGTGCCCGCCTCGCCCTCGAAACTTTGGATTCCGGCCTTTGCATTTATTCGAAAATCAAAAAAGAGCACATCCTGCCATTAACAAATGACGTGCACACCATTGAGAGCCATTGGCTTGAGTCGATATGCGGCTGTTAATGTTGTTGGTTGTTGTTATTTATTTGTTTTTTGAGATAAAAGTAAGGCCCCAACTACTACCACATTCTCTTCGAGTTCACACGGAACAAGCTCATAACGGCCCTTATACGGCCCAAAACACAGCCTGTCCACCTGTTCCTTCAAGGGCGAGATGAGGACATCCCCCATGAGCGACACCCCGCCGCCCAAGGCAATTTTCTCCGGATGAAACAGGGTGATCAGGTTTGCGATGGCAAGCCCAGTTGTCCGGGCCACTTGGCCGATCTCCCCCAAGGCCAGTGCGTCACCCATCCTGGCCGCCTCTGCAAGCATCATGCAGGTAAGTTCAGCCGGATTACCCTGGCATAGCACATGAAGCGGTGTGCCCGGAACGGGGGAGAGCGTCTCCCGGATTCGCCGCTCAATGGACCAGCCCGAACAGAGGTTTTCGAGTTTGTCATAGCCATTTTGGGATCTGCCGGTCCAATCCGGAACCCAAACGTGCCCAATTTCTCCCGCGCCATAGCCCTGACCGTTGTAGAGTTCCCCGTTGACAATCAACGCCCCGCCTATGCCGCTGCCCATGTTCATGTAGACAAAGTTTTTCGTTCCTTTTCCCGCGCCCAGCTTGTACTCGGCCCAGCCTGCGGCATTGGCGTCGTTTTCCACCACAACGGGCATTCCAAAACGCTGCTCGAACCATGTGCGAAGTTCTATGCCCTCCCATCCCTGAATCTGGTGGGACACCAACACCCGGCCCGTGGCGCTGTCAACAGGGCCACCAAAGCCTATTCCGGCGGAAACAGGCCGTGAAGATGCGCCGTTGATTAATGCGCCAACGGCAGCCTCCATCCATTCAAGTATTCCGGGAGCCCCCTTGCCGCGGTTCACGGAAGACCTTTCCAGGCGGTGAATCGCCCCCAGACCGTCGCCCAGGGCCGCCTGGAGTTTCGTTCCGCCAATTTCCACACCAATCACACAGCCGCCCATGTCCATTTCTCCGTTTCAGAGTCTTCCGCCAAAAAAACGCAAAAGTCCGTCCAAATCAATTTCGTGCGCCCCGCCGTGAAGGTCCAGTTCAGCCATGCCGGGGACGGACATGATGGCATAAGCACTCCGCACCGTGTCAAAAGCATGGCGCGCCGTGGTGGGATTGAACTGGTCCAGGGGTTCTTTCAGCCCAATCTGGCACATAAGCGGACGCGGCGCGACCAGCGCGTAAATATCCGGAAAGTCCGCCAGTTCCCTAAGCCCCGGCACCTCCCAGCACATGCAGTGGTTGCGCTCCATCTGGTTCATGGAGGTGAGAAAACCCGCGCTGAGCACCGCACGCACGCGGGTGTCCATGGCACCCAGCCACATGGCCATTTCCCCGCCGAGCGAAAGGCCCGCGCATCCGATGCGCGCGGGATCCACCCCAGCCAGTCCGGCGGCATAGTCCACCACCGTCATCAAGTCGGAGATGCGGCCGCCCATCAGTGTGCCGGATGGGCCTTTGGGCTCATGGTAGCCCACCGAGGCGGCAAGGACCACATAACCGCTTTTTGCCAGCTCCCCCGCCATGTTTTTGTAGATACCCTCCGGTTTGAACAGATCCTCCGGCGCGCCGCCATGCCCCGGTATACAGATCACCGCCGGAAGGGGTGTCGTTGCGTTGGCTTCAACAGCGGCTTTGAGCAGGCGCACCCCTTCCCGCCGTCCGCCCTGCAAAACAACCTCCTCAACTGTGAATCCATTCTTCCTGGATTTGGACAGTGAAACGGCGGACGGTTTGGAGGCGGGCAAGACCCCCAGTTTTAAAACGCCCGCGAGTTCCCCGCGCAGCGTGTTTTGCCAGGATTCCAGTCCTTCAGGCGTGGACTGCGGGGGCAGCTTCAGCCTGCGCCAATTATCCTCGTTATGGGCCGCACCTTTGGCGGGCACGGGGATGGGGGAGAGGGTGATTCGGAGGGTTTCCCCCGCCGACACGGACAAGGGAAAAGCGCGCAGATCACCACCGTCAAGCTCCTTTTCCGGCCCCCCGTTGACCGTGAGCCTGTACTTTTCCCCCGGAACCACTGCCACCCATTCGGGAAACTGGTTAATCCGGGGATAGTCCATGGGCAGCCCGAAATTCTCCAGATGCCTCCGGGAGTCAAGGCAAAGGGTACCCTCCCAGTCCCATTTTGCCGAAAGGATTATGCAAAGCCTTTCCGCGCCGTCATGTGCGGCCCCGAGAGCCAAATCCCCCCTCCAGGGCGTCACCCGCACCCCCCGTGTCTTCCACAGGGCGTACATCATCATTGTGCGCGCGGAATTCCCGTCCCCATACCACCCCTCTATGATGCCGTCCTCCCCCTGTTTGGAAAGGATGTGCCGCACGGACTGATCCACCCATTCCGCAGCCGCCGCATCCGGAAACCGGTTCATCAAGTTGAGGGCGCCCTCGACAGAGTCCGCATACCCGTCCGCGGATCCCTTTTCCCAATCCGTGCCAAGGTGCCTGTGGATGTTTTCCACCGCCCTGCGCGCCGCATCAAGATAAGGCGCGTGCCCGTCAGCCATGCCCACCGTGCAGACGGCGTCATACACATAGCCCCAACTGTCGGAAAAGGCGGGGTTGACACGCTCCCCTGTGCGCGGGTTGTACGCGTTGGGGAGCATGCCATCCTCAAACGCGGCTGCGCCGATGACGGAATCCATGAGCGCATGCATCGGCGCGCGGTAAGCGCCGTGCTTTTCCGCATCCTCCGCCGCCGCGATCAGATAGGCCTCCGAGAGGCCGCCCAGCACCTCGCATCCGTGATCCCGCAGCGGCACTTTTTCCCGTGAGAGGAGCGGGTTTTCAAGAAGGTAATAATCCGCGATCCGGTAGATTTTGTGTTTGAACTCCGGATCACGCCGCAACCAGTACAAGCGCGACATGACCTGCATGAGGTTGCCGTTCACCTCATCCACGGGGGAGGGGGGGCCGGAGGCGGACGCCTCCGCCCAGATGTCCCGCATCATTTCCTCCATGCGGTCCAGCCAGGGGCCTTTCCCAAGCATTTCCGTCATGGGCATGAGCCCGTCCTTGGCGTACTCAGAAGCGCCAAAGATCAATTCTTCCCTGTCTACCCGCTCCTGAACGAACCCGCCCGCATGAATGTCCACCGTGTCCGGCAGGCTGCCCAGCCTCGGGCAAACACGCCGTTCCGTTTTCATGATTTCCGCCACCGCGGCAGTCATGCCCCTGTTTCCAAAAAGATGCGCGTAAATTGCCAGGAAGGGCAGGTTGTCCGCGGCGCAGTCGCGCGCGTTCCAGACATGGTCCCCGTTGAGGCGTCTTGGAAGAAGCCCCGTCTCCGGTGCGGCATGGGAGAGCCATCCGTTCGCGTAGCGGCCGCAAAACTCCAGCGCAATCCGGGCATCCGCCCCGTTTGCGGCCGCGGCGGACCATGCGTCTCCGGGCTGGCCGAAGGATTCCGCCGCAAACAGCAGCACCAGGGAACTGATCATTGCAGTGTGCTTGCGCATGAAAAGGGTCTCCCGCAAATAAAAAAGGCCCCGGAGCCATGCCCCGGGGCCTTTGCCGTTCAAGTCACCACATCATGCCTCAGGACGCCTGACATGATACGCGCCGCCGCAAACCGCCGCAAGGGCCAGCAGCAGCACCAGCATGTCCCCGCCAAATCCGGCGCCCTCATCCGCGCCGGGGGCGCATCCAAGGAACGCCGCGCGCTTGGCGGGCTTGGTTCCGGTCCCGCGGATGATCAGGATCAGGTCGCCGACCGGATCGCCGGCGATGCGAAGCTCGCCCATGTAATCCCTCACCGCCTTGGGCTTGAAGCAGATGAGGAACTGCTTGGTCTGCCCGGGGGCAAGGCGGAAGGCCGTGTCCCCGACAAGGGTGAACACATTCTCATTGTCGGCCACCGCCGCATTTCCCTCAACGGTCATCACGCCGGTGTTCGTCATTGTGAAATACTGCTCAATCGTGTCCCCAAGCCGCGCGCGGCCGAAAATAACGCCGTATTTGACGTTCGGGCTCAGTTTGAGGCTCATCTTCTGCTCCACCGGGGCGAAGATGGAGAGGGAGCGCACGGTGGTGCGGAGGGTGTTCGCGCCAACGACCTCAAAGGGTCCAAGGTCCTCGACCGACCATCCGCCCAGCTCACCAAAGAGGTTCATGTCCGCAGTGTCGTTTGCGGCAAAACCGGTGGGGTGGGAGAGGAACACGGGCACGCGGCCGGGCATGAAGTTAAGGCCGGAAAGGGTCAGCGTGATCGGATGCTCCGCAATCAGATCGTTGCTGATTTCCGAATAGGCCACCCCGCCCTCGTTGTCGTCTATGTCCGCGATGTCCGCCAGCAGGATTGAGATGTCAAAGTACAACCCTCCGGCGATGAAAACACCCGGGGGCGGCGGCACAAGGGGAAGTCCGTCGGGGCCGAACAGTTCGGGGCCGACAAGCTCCTGCAGGGAGTCGGACATGGTCAGAACGACAAGCATCTCCATGCCGCAGGGCACAAGCGCCCTGGGCACGCTGACGGTGAGCGTCTGCGTCGTGTCGCCGTTGAAGGAGGAGGAGAGCACAATGTCGCCGTCCATTCCGCCGTCCTCGGGGCAGAGCGCGGAAGTTATGGCTATGCTGCGCCGGTACATCGAGTTGAAAACCGTGTTTTCAAATATCGACGCCTCGGGCCGCAGCGCCTCAAAGGGCCTGTAGGGATAACCGTTCGGACCCACCTGGATGTTCGCCACGTTGAACACCGTCTCGGCGTTGGCAGCCTGTCCGGTCTCGGGCACAACCGCAACAGCCACAAGGCGGTACTGGCCCGGCGTCAGCGTGACCGCCAACGGGAAGTTGTTCTGCCTGTCAACGCTCTCACCGACAAACAGCGTGTTGATGTAGTACTCAACCTTGACGGAGCCAAACACGCAGTTCGTGCTGTCCCCATGGTTTGTCTGGGAGAGGATCGTGGTTGTTGCGGCCCCCTGGCTGAAGGGCACAAACACATCCCCAACCGGTCTAAGGATTTCCAACCCGGTCAAATCACAGAATCCCGGCTCGCCTTCGCCTTCGCCTTCACCCTCACCTTCGCCCTCTCCCTCACCTTCACCCTCTCCCTCACCTTCACCTTCGCCTTCACCCTCTCCTTCACCTTCGCCTTCGGCGCAGGAGGGACCGGTCACATAAACCGTTCGCGAAGCTGTCGCGGTGTTGCCACTGTCGTCAGTGGCGGTGAAGGTGACCAAATAGGAACCGGATGAGGTGACGTCAACATTGGACGCGTCAGTGACAACGTCCACGACACCGCCGCAGGCGTCCAAAGCACCCGCGCCGGGGTCGGTGTACTGATCGGCGCAGTCAAGCGTGAGGGGGTTGTCGCCCAGAAGGGTGATGACCGGATCTGTCGTGTCTGAAACAACCACCGTCCTCGTGACTTCGACCGCCTGGTTTCCTGAGGGATCAACGGCATTGTAAGCCACCGTGTAGGTGCCCGGCTGTGCCGTGTCAACCGTCCCCGAAACCAGGACAGAAAGTGAGCCCGCGCAGGCGTCAAGCGCCGAAGCACCCTGCTCTGTGTAAACACCGCCGCATTCGACGTCAATCATGCCGGAACCGTTCAGCGTGATCACCGGAATCACCGTGTCCGTCACCGTGACCGTGCGCGTCACCTCAACCGCAGCGTTGCCCGACGGGTCGGAGGCGTTGTAGCGCAGGGTGTACACGCCCGGAACGGCAGTGTTCACCGCTCCGGCAGTCGCCACCGTCAACGAACCCGCACAGGCGTCAAAGGCGGTCGCGCCGGCGTCCGTGTAGGAGCTGTTGCAGGGGATCGTCAGGGAGGGTGATCCGTTCAGCGTGATCACCGGAATCACCGTGTCCGTCACCGTGACCGTGCGCGTCACCTCAACCGCAGCGTTGCCCGACGGGTCGGAGGCGTTGTAGCGCAGGGTGTACACGCCCGGAACGGCGGTGTTCACCGTGCCGGTCGTCGTGGCGGAAAGCGTTCCCGCGCAATTGTCGGACACAGCCGCCCCGGCGTCGGAATAGCTTCCCCCGCAGGGAACGGTCAGTGAGGAGGAACCGTTCAATGTAATCACCGGCACGGTGGTGTCGATCACAGTGACAGTGCGGGTACGCTCAACCGCCGCGTTGCCCGACGGATCGGAAACATTGTAACGAAGCGTGTAGGCGCCGGGAACCGCCGTGTTCACGGAACCGGTCACCACGACCGAAAGCGTCCCGGCGCAGGAGTCGGACGCGGTCGCACCCGCATCAGAATACAAACCGCCGCACTGGACGCTGACGGAGGGGGAACCGTTCAGCGTGATCACCGGGATGGTGGTGTCGACCACCGTGACGGTGCGGGTGCGCTCAACCGCCGCGTTGCCCGACGGATCGGAAATATTGTAACGAAGCGTGTACGTTCCGGGGACCGCAGCGTTCACGGAACCGGTCACCACGACCGAAAGCGTTCCCGCGCAGGAGTCGGACGCGGTCGCACCCGCATCAGAATACACGCCGCCGCACTGGACACTGATGGCGGGTGCGCCGTTCAGCGTGATCACCGGAACGGTGTTGTCAACAACCGTGACTGTGCGGGTGCGCTCAACCGCCGCATTACCCGAGGGATCGGAGGCGTTGTACCGAAGCGTGTACTCACCGGGAGCCGCGGTGTTCACAGTCCCCGTGGTCACCACGGTGAGCGAACCGGCGCAGGCGTCAACCGCCGTGGCGCCGGGGTCCGTGTAGGATGCGCCACAGGCGACTGTCTCGGTGGGGGAACCGTTCAGCGAAACAATCGGAATGACCGTGTCGGTCACGGTGACGGCGCGAGTCACCTCAACCGCCGCGTTGCCCGACGGATCGGAAACGTTGTAGGAAAGCGTGTAGACACCGGGAACCGCCGTGTTGACGCTCCCCGTGGCGGTGACGGTCAGAGTTCCCGCGCAGGTGTCGGCGGCCGTGGCGCCGGGATCAGTGTAACTGCCGCCGCAGGCCACGGACTCGGCCGCCGAACCATTCAATGAAATGACGGGAATGGTGGTGTCCACCACATCAACGGTGCGTGTCTCGTTGGCTGTGTTACCAGAGGCGTCGGTCGCGGAATAGTTGACCGTGTAGGAACCCAGGACAGCTGTGTTCACCGCGGTGCTGTCAATGTCCACGGTGACACTGCCGTCCACATTGTCCAGGGCGATCGCACCGGATTCGACATATGCCTGGCCGCATTCAACCGTCTGGGGGTCGGCGCCAATAAGGGTAATCTCGGGCGGGGTTCCGTCCAGCGAAACCAGCGTTGTTCCAACGACATTCGTCCTGAGTTCCGGACCGCTCAGGCGGCCCACCGCCTGCCCGAGGATGTCCGCATCACCGGTGAAGCCTGCGGGAACGGCGAGAGTGTAGGTAAAGGTGTAGGGAAAAGCGGGAATCGGAGAGAACCAGATAAACTGAAGCGGGGCCGGATCGCCGGGAGCAGGGGCTATCACACCGCCCGGATCACCCAAACCGGAGGCGGAAACAAAGGTCCATCCGACGGGGGGCTGCTCTTCCACGGCAAGGGCGGTCACCGCCTCACCGCAGAAACTCTCAACGGTCACCTCAACAACAACCTCCTGCCCGGCGACATATCCACCCGCCGCCACATTCCGCGTCATCACAAGGCAGGGGATGGCATTGGCCGGGGTCTCCACGGTGGCCGACTCAAGTGAGCCGCCATCCGTCCTGTAAATCACCCTGCCGGAAATCATGTCTGACTGCTGCAAAGACGTCACGACAAGGACATAGGAAAAGGTGAAAGGCTGCGTCAGGTCTGGAAGGGTTACCCACACGAAATCAAGGGTGTTACCCGTAATTTGAACATCACCCGACGGGGGCGGGTCCGCCGAAACCGAATCAAAAGCCGCGCCGGCCGGAATTTCCTCCTGAACCGCGAGCGCAGTCAGCGCCCCGGGTATGTTCGCCCCGGCGGTAAGGGTGACGGAGACTTCAAGCAGGTACGACCCCGCCGCTCCGGGCCCAAGCGATTTGACTGTGCGGCCCATTTCGATCTCATCCGATCCCGGGTCGGCGAATGCCGAAACACCCAGGCATACGAAAAAAGCCAGCCCAAACGCTGTCAGTCTTTTCATGAAACAACCCTTCCTTGGTTTTGCGGGCGTCTTGTCTTGATTCACAGAGCATCTCCTAATCTTGTCCTGATTATAGAAACACTGGACAACTTCGTCAAGTGAAAATCATTCTGCAAAAATCACAGAAACGGCATCAAATCCACATTTTCCTGAATTTGGCGTTTAGCCGTGAATTTTTTCCGGGTTTTATCCTCAACTTTAAAAAAAACAAAGGGGCCCTCAACCAGATTCCCCCTGTACGGGTCTTAGTTGCAGAAAATTCTAATATTCAGTAATCTTTGCCATTGTATCAGCGCAGGAGCAGGATTTTGTTGAAAATTACGCTCGACATGGAATCATTCACCGTCTCCTGTTCCAAATCTCGCGTTAGTTTCCCCCCTGCACTGCGGGCATGGACCCTTGCCGCATGCCTGGCAGTATTTTGCATGCCTGTTTTTGCCGGGCATATTCCTCAAGAAGTCTTGTCTGACTGGCAGTTGCAGGACGGGGCGTCCTCCCCCCAAAAAATGCATGAGGTTTTGGGTGCGGTATACAGCGAACTGGACAACCCGCAGGAACAACCAGACTCACCCCCAGTGAACGGTCGCAAGGCGTCCCGTCCCCATTCGGATGAACAGTGGGAACAATTGTATGCCAAAGCCTGCCTTCTGCGCCGGGAAAAACGGTTGCGCCTGCTTGCCGGGAAACACCCCCAAATCATCTTCACCAAGCACTACGATTTGGGCGGATCCCACTACGCCTACACCGAAGGCCAGTCAGACGCGCAAAACGAGCGGCATTTCACGCCCGGAGCAAGCCTGTGCCTGCTCCGCATCGAACAGGGTTTGGGCGCTGTTGAAACACTTCTTGATGACCCCACCGGCGTGATCCGGGACCCGGACGTGTCCCGCGACGGAAAGCGGGTGCTCTTCTCCTGGAAAAAATCCCTTGACCAGGATGATTATCACCTCTACGAGATGACACTGGCCGACCGTTCAACACGCCAAATAACCTTCGGCCTCGGTTTCGCCGACTATGAGGGGGTGTACCTTCCAAACGGGGACATCCTCTTCAATTCAACGCGATGTGTCCAGACAGTGGACTGTTTTTGGACGGAGGTGAGCAACTTATACACCTGCGGCCCGGACGGCCGTTTTTTGCGCCGTATAACCCATGACCAGGTGCACACCAACTACCCCACCGTCACCTGGGACGGCCGGGTGGTGTACACCCGCTGGGACTACAACGACCGGGGTCAGATTTACCCGCAGGGCCTTTTCCAAATGCGGCCGGACGGCACCGCCCAGACGGAGTGCTACGGCAACAATTCATGGTTTCCCACCGCCATTCTCCATGCGCGGGCCATACCCGGAATGACAAAACTGGTGGCCGTTTTTTCAGGCCACCACACCATCCAAAAGGGGTGGCTGGGCCTGCTGGACCCCTCGCTTGGGCGACAGGAAAACGCGGGAGCGCAGCTTGTCGCCCCGGTCAGGCCAACCGCATCCGCCAAAATCGACGCCTACGGCCAGGAAGGGGACCAGTTCCAGTACCCGTACCCCATAAACGGGGAAGAATTCATTGTCGCTTTCAAGCCGGCCAACAGCAAAGAGCCCTTCGGTTTGTACTGGATGCACAAAGACGGCCGGCGGGAACTGCTTGCATGGGATCACGCAATCTCATGCAACCAGCCCGTGCCGATCGACAACCGGCCTGTTCCGCATGAGACACCAACCCTGGCGGACTACCAGCAGGAAAGCGGCGCTTTTTTCGTGCAGGATGTCCACCACGGTCCGGGGCTTCAGGGGGTGGCCCGGGAAACCATCAGCAAACTTCGGGTGGTGGCGCTCCATTTCCGCGCGGCGGGGGCGGGATACAACACCAACAAGGGGGAGGCCGGGGCGGCCCTGGCCAGCACACCGGTGTCGATTGAGGGCACCTGGGATGTGAAGGAAGTGCTGGGCACCGTCCCGGTTGCCGGGGATGGTTCGGCGTTTTTCAAGGTTCCGGCAAGGACGCCCGTTTATTTTCAAGCCATCAATGAACACAACGAGGCGGTGCAGACCATGCGAAGCTGGGCGCAGGTTCAGCCCGGCGAAGTGTTTTCCTGCGCCGGCTGCCATGAAAGCAAAAACAGCGCGCCGCCCGTCGCGCGCCATGCGGTCGCCCTCAAGGGCGGCCCAAGGGTGTTGGAACCGGTGCCATACGGGGGCGGGGGCTTCAGTTTCCACCGGGAAATCCAGCCCATACTGGACAAACACTGCGTTAAGTGCCATTTTCTTAACGAACCGGACTGCATGGTGAGCCCTTCCGGCGCACTGACAATAGACCATCCTGATGTGGTGACCGCGCCAGAGTTCATGAATTATGGCACACCGAAGGCGGGGAAACCCGCCGCATTCAGCCTTCAGGGCGCGCCCGGCACCTGGAGCCCGGCCTACCGCGCCCTGGCAAACAGGCGTGTCACCAACTGGATCAACGTCCAGTCCCCCCCGCAGATGCTGCCCCCCCACAGTGCGGGGGCGGCAAAAAGCCCACTGATGCGGATGCTCAGGGAGGGCCACAACGGGGTGGTCCTTTCCCCTGAGGAACTCGAGCGAATCGCCTGCTGGATTGACCTGCTGGTTCCCTGTTTCGGCGAATACACCGAGGGATTGCAGGATCGGCAACTGGCCTTCTACAATCGTTTTTTGGATAAGCGCAAGGCCTGGCAGCGTCAGGAGGCCGACAACATCCGGGCGCTGCTGCAAAACCGTTAATGTGACGGGGAGGTCACATAAATCCACCTGTTCGCGTGCGCAGCGTCGGCCTTAACCGTCAGCACCCCGTTGCCAAGTGTGTGCTCCATCACCTCGCCCCGGCTGCCCGGCAACGCGCCCTGGCAGACCACCGCAACCGCCTCCGGCAGGTCCGGCGCAGGCAGTGTCAACAGGCCCTCCCCCCAGTAAAAGAGAATCATGACCGCGCCGTTTTCCACCCGCCGCCCCTGCTCCACCGGGGCCCAGGCCACAAGGGGCATTTTTTTGTCGGCAAACACCGTTTCTTTTCCGTTAATTGTGATGCGGTCGCAATCCATCCCGGCGAACGCGGACAAATTCCCCCCGTCATCTGAATTGAAGGAGAGCGCCAGCCGGCCCGAATAGGTCACCTCACGTCCATTGACCTTAAACGCGGCAAGTTCCGTCCGGTCTGTGGGCAGGACAACACCCTTCATCAATTCGTCATCTTTTTCCTTTTCGCGGGCGAAGCCGCCGGGCCAGCATTCCTCCACGTCCCGCAGGTGGGGGGCCACCGCAACCGTGCCATCCGGAAAACGACAACAGAGATAGGGCGTGGTGCGGGAGAGATATTCCGTGTTGTCATTGACGCCGGGGAATTTTCCCGTGGCCGGATAGGCGCCAATGGCCGTGAGCAATTCAAACCATTGCCGTGACTCATACCCCAGGCTTGCGGACTGGTCGTCCCTTGGCCGGAACCCCAAGGTCAGCGACAGGCCCCCTCCGTCATGGTGCTTGAGCGCGCCCAGCACATGGCGTCCGGAACTTGCCACCGTCTCGACGCCCTCCCCCGGTGTTATGGGATACAGGCGATCCACTGTGAAATGGGTGAGCACGGTCATCGACGGCACCCGGGCCAGCGTCCCGCCAAAAGCGATCGTCCTGCCTGGGCCTAAAATTCCATCATCCTGCCCGTGCGTGTAACCCACCCCCATTAATTCCGACCAGGGAGCCAGCGCGGAATCCCCATCCGTGTCCAGCACCGGCGGTGGTCCGGACCAGACGAGTTTGCCGCCCGTGGAGACGAACTCTTTCACCATGGACAGGAACTGTTTGGAGGGGAATGGCTCAAAAAGTGCCGCGAGGGTGGTAAATCGGCGGCCGCCGAGCAGTATGGCCCCATTTTCCACCCGGCCCAACTCCACCAATTTCGCCTGGGTAATCATGTTGGCATAGGCGTACTGGACCATCCATGAGCCAAAACGCTCATTCACAGCCACCAAATCCAGGGGGTAAAGCATCAGCACCCCCACGTCACGGTGCCGCATTTGCCGGGTCATGTCGTAATAGGGCGCGCCTGCCGCGCCGAAGGCGTTCACCAGCGCGTCCCGCCGCTCGTTGACCGCCGCGGGCATGCCCCAGTGGGCCCCGTAGGAATAGGGAATCCGGTTGATGATTCCCGTGGAGCATGCCAGCGACAGGCCCATGTAGTTCCGGTCCAGCCAGCCGCCCTCGGCATGGTCATTGCCGTTGCCCGTCAGAAAATCACCCCATTTGAAATAATCCTGGCAGGCTGCGGCGGCCTGGTGCACCGTGCAGGACCAGACAAAATTGGGGGTGTACTCATACTGGTGCTGCTGGTGGGGCTGTCTTCCCGTTTCCCACTTGTCAATGGTGGGGCTTTCCGCCCAGGTGGCGTGGGCGCGCGCCTCCAGCAGACGGCCCATGCGCCCCTCCATGTGCCGCTTTGCGGCGGTGAACAAATCCACCACGCCGTCCTGCAGCATTCTGTAATAACGCGAACGGAACAGCGCCGTCCGCTGGATTTCCTCCGGGGAGCCGCCAAAGACATGCGTGATGTCCTGTTTGGCCGTGAGATCATTCGCCGCGTCCTCCTGGCCCGTGGTGAAATAGATCATGTACTTTGCGAAGTCGCCGTATTCCGCGCCATACTTTTCCGCGAAGCGCCGCTGGAAACCGGGGCTGACATAGCGCAGCGCAAAAGTGCCGTTGTCATGGTGGCTGAAATAGTGCCAGTCCTGCTGGATGTGCATCTCATCACTGTAAAGTGCGTTGAGCCTCACTCCGGCGTCGGCGTAGCGGTCGCACAGTTTTTGCAGGTAGGGGAGGGCGTTTTCACTGAAGTAGTCCATCTCGGGGGTGTGGTATTGCTGCACCACCAGCACCTTGTCGCGTCCGTCGCCGCCGCCCGTGCCATGGACACGCACCCGCACCGCACCGTATTCGCCAGAGCCGCGCCGCAACCCCTCGAAAATCTGCACCTTTGCCGTGTCCGTGATTTCCACAATATCCGACGGATCCACCGCCCGGCAGGAAGCGCCCGGGACACCCCGCTCCCTGAAAGCAAAAACCCGCACCCCGGCATCCTTCAGCACCACCGGCCCCTTGTTGTTGCTCCAGCCCGTCTGCCGCCACAGTTCAACGCTGTAGTCGCCGGACTTGGGGTCGCGGATCCCCTTGCGGTAATGCATCCACAGTCCGGACTCGCCTGTCTCCGCCGCATACCCCGGACCGATTTCAAGGGGGGTCAGCAGGCTGAGTTCCAGCCCCAGCCCGTATTCCCCCGCGAATTTGCTGATTGCCGCTATCCGGTCAATGTATTCCTGCGTGTCGGGCATCAGCTTGCGCGGCGCGCTGTCCGCGCCTTTGCGGTACTGGGAGAAGAAATGGTCAAAGGCGATGATAAGGGTGCGGGCGCCGATTCCCCTGGCCTGCTCGCATACCTGGCGCAGGCTCTGCTCCCGCTTGTCATGGGTAAGACTCAGGTCCACCACCTGATCCGGGTTGGACAGGGCCTCCAGCTGGGCGTCGCTCACCACGATGATGTGGTGCCGTGGTATCTGAAAACTCCAGGCACCGGGGTAGGAAAGAAGCTCCCCGGTGAAAACTTCCTCCTTCGGGCCGGTCTCCTCCGCCTGCGCTGAACAAACACACCCCACCGTGGCAAGCACGGCACACACAATCGAAACGTTCCTGAACCACATCTTTCATCACTCCTTTGCAAAGCTTCACCGTCCACGGCCCAAGGGGATGATACCGGGCGGGCGGCATCCGGTCAAGACATGAAAAAACGCGCGGACGGCGTCAAAACCGTCCGCGCGTCAGAAATTCATGCCGCCGGATTACTGGTCCTTCTTCCTGTCATCCCTTGAGACGAAACCGTCACCATTCCGATCCATCTTCTTGAAACGTTCATCGGTCATCTTGGGGAACTTTGCCTTGGCCTCCTCCAGGGAAACCTTGCCGTCCTTGTTCGCGTCCGCCTCGGTGATGCGCATGGCGGCTTTCTTGCGCGCCTCAGGGGAGACGCCCGCCGCAGTTGGCGCCGCCGCGCCCGCCGGACGGTCTTCCTTGGAAATAGCGCCGTCCTTGTTGGTGTCAAGTTTGGCAAACTGCTCGTCGGTCATCTTGGGCATGCCCGCCTTGGCTTCTTCACGGGTCACCTTGCCGTCCTTGTTGGTGTCCGCCTGGGCGATTTTTTCCCGCAACGCCCTCGGTTTGTGCTGGGCGTCGCCCTTGACCGCCCCCCCGTCCGGCTTGGCCTGCCGGTCCGTCTTGGTGAGGACACCGTCACCGTCATGGTCCATTTTCTTGAACTTCTCCTGGGTAAGCTCGGGGCGCACCGCCTTAAGCTCCTCAAAAGTCACCTTGCCGTCCTTGTTCGCGTCGGCTTTTTCTCCAGCCTTTGCGGGCTTGTCAGCAACCGGGGCATCCTGGGCGAACAGGGGCGCCGAAAAGCATGCCAACGCCAGAACCGCCATAATCATCCCAATATGTCTCATCTTCGGTCTCCTTTGTTTCACTGGTTCACGACCCTCGCCGGATTGAACACCGAATCACCGCCCAAGTTCCTGAAATTCACTCCCGGACCCGGCCGTGTTATGCTTATGGACGTTTAGCGGCTGCAAAGGAGGCGCTTTCCCATGGGAAAAATGCTGATAGGCACCGATGATTACGGGCTTTACCAGGCGGTGTCCGCCACCCTGGAAAGCCTGGGTTTGGAAACTGTCTGGGCGCTCAACGGCCTTGAAGTGATACACGAGGCTGAGGCGGAACCCGCCGATGCGGTCTTTCTGGACTCGGCCATCGGGGTTATCAATCTCTTTGAATGCTGCGCCGCCCTGCGTGGAACCCCGCTTGTGGACAAAAAACTGCCGATTTTCATCATCACAAGCAATGAAATCGATCCCCGAAAGGTGGAAAAGTACGCCCTTGCGGGGGTGGTTCCCCGTGAAATTGACGCATTCGCCCTGCGTGAGCTGCTCTCCCGCGCCGGATGCGCATAAAAAAAGACCGACGCGCTGAACGCCGGCCTTTTCCTGAAAGCGCAGTGCTATTTGATCGTGATTTCCCTGTTCTTCCTTGACGACTCGTAAATGGCGTCAATAATCTTCTGGATGCGGAGGGACTCCTCGGGTTTCACCATGACCGGCTTGTTCTTTTCCACGCACTCGCAGAAATGGCGGACCTCGCGGCGGTGCCCGTCCTCGGTGGAAAGCCAGTCCCAGGTGCTGTGGGTCAGCGAGTTGTGGTCGGCGCTGAAATAACCCAGCGGGTTGGTGCCCACGCCGCCCTTATCGCCCAGCACGTACAGGTTTTCGATCTCATCGTGGACGTTGGCCGCCCAGGAAACCTGCACCTGCATGGTGATGCCTTTCTCAAAGCGGACAAAGGCGGTGGCGTAGTCCTCAACATCAAACTGTTTCGGGGGGTAGGGGGTGCCCCAGTCGGCGTTGAACAGATCCTCGCGATCGCCGAATTTGCGGTAAACCTTGCCGGAAACCGCCACGGGCTTCGGGCATCCCATGAGCCACACGCACAGGTCCATCATATGCACACCGATGTCAATGAGCGGTCCGCCGAGCGACTCCTTGGCGATGTGGAACATGCCCCATCCGGGAATGCCCCTGCGGCGGAGCCACTTGGTCTCCGCGGTGTAAATCTCACCGCATGCGCCGTTCATGATGACTTCCTTCATCTTCTGGGCGCGCTCCTCAAAGCGCATGTGCTGCGCGACCATCAGCTTTTTGCCGGCCTTCTTTTGGGCGGCAATCATGGCCATGCATTCCTTTTGGTTCATCGCCATGGGCTTTTCCACCAGCACATTCGCGCCCGCCTGGAGACCCGCGATGGTGGCCGGGGCGTGCACCCGGTTCTGGGTGCAGACGTCAATCACGTCAAACTCGTTCTCATGGAGCATTTTTCGGTAGTCGGCGTAGGGTTTCGCCCCCCGGCATTTCGCCGCCTCCGTCTCGCGGCGCTCCTTCACAAGATCGCACACGCCGACGATTTTCACGCGCCCCTCCTCCTCCAGCTCGCGCCAATAGGGGAGGTGCTGTTCGCGCGCGATGGCGCCGGAGCCGATAATTCCCACATTCAGTACCTTCTTTGCCTTGGGCATGGGTAACCTCCTTGATTCGCATGTTTGGCGGTTTCGGCGCCCGCAGGGCGGGGCGCACCAGTGACGGGGCGACATGATAATGAAATACCGGCCGGAAATCTAATCGCGGTCGCCTGTTTTTTTTCACCCGGCGCATTGTTTATGATATCCCCGTGTGCGAAAGTGAAAATTCCACAGGCATCCCGGCGCGCTCCGCCGGAAACCAAACGAAAGGCTGCCAAGCATGTCCAAACTGATGATGGCGACACTTCTGGGAACAATGACCGCCCTTTCCATGACCCCGGCGCAGGGGCAGGACAAACTGGCCGACGGGGCCCCCACAGCGGAGGCCATGGGCTGGCGCGTGGCCTGCCAGGCCTACAGCTTCAACCGCTTCACCTTCTATGAGGCGGTGGACAAGACCGCCGCGGTCGGCCTTCACTTCATCGAAGCCTATCCGGGACAGCGGCTGAGCAAGGACAAGGCCGAGGATGTGGTGTTTGACCACAACATGAGCCTGGAACTCCAGAAGGAAGTCCTGGCCTATTGCGCGTCCAAAAACGTGAAAATCGTCAACTACGGCGTGGTTGGCCTCCCCAAGGAAGAGGCCGAGTCCCGCAAGGTCTTCGAGTTCGCCAAGGCGATGGGCCTTGAGACCATCGTCTCCGAGCCCGCCAAGGTTGCCATGGACACCGTGGAGAAGCTGGTCAAGGAGTACGGCATCTCCATGGCCATCCACAACCACCCCAAGCCCTCCCTTTACTGGGACTACAAGCGCACCATCGAGGCGCTTGAGGGGCGCGACGCGCGCATGGGCGCCTGCGTGGACACCGGCCACTATCCCCGGTCCGGAATTGTCTCCCTTGACGCGGTGAAGGCGCTGGCCGACGCAAACCGCATCATCTCCTTCCACTTCAAGGATCTCAATGAATTCGGCAACCCCAAAGCCCATGACGTTCCCTGGGGCACCGGCGTCTGCAATGTGAAGGACATCATGGCGCTGCTGAAGGAAAAGAACGTGAAGGGCGTCTTCTCCATCGAATACGAGCACAACTGGGACAACTCGCTGCCGGAGATCGCCGAATGCGTGAAGAACTTCGAAAAGTTCGCCCAGGAACTCTCCAAATAACTCATTCCTGACACACAAACGCTCCCGCCACTTGTTCATGGCGGGGGCGTTTTCATTTACCTGTACTGCCGCGCCCATTCCTCCATGCGCAGATCCTCATTCCGGATACGCCAGCGCAGGAGTTCCTGGCAACATTCCGCCACCACGCCCGCATATTGGGGTGACTCCGCAAGATTCCGGGTTTCCCCGGGGTCATCCTCCAAGTCAAACAGCATGGGGGGGAGATGCCCCTGGCCGAACTGCACATATTTGAATTTTTCATTGCGAAGCATCCAGAGACGGCACTCCGCCGGATGCGCGTTCCCCGTCTCCCTCAAAACGTTATGGTAATAAAATTCAAATACCGCCCGGTTTTTTGCCGGGGAGGCTCCCCGCAAAACGGGCAGCAGACTCAGTCCCTGCGCGCGGGGCATGGCAGGCAGCCCCAGGTGTTCGCAGATGGTGGGGGCCAAGTCGACATTCTCCACAATGCAATCCATCCGCGAAGGGGCCGCGCCGGCGTCATGGAGATCCGGCACGCGCACAATCAGGGGCACGCGCACGGACTGTTCATAAAAATGGGGCTTGCCCGTCAGGAAATGATCGCCCAGGCAGGTGCCATGGTCCGCGCCAAAAATGACCATGGTGTCACCCCACTGTCCTGTGCGCTTGAGCGACTCCACGAGCATCCCGACACAGTGGTCAATTTCCGCCACCATGCCGAAATAACAGGCCCGAATCTCCCTCCAGACAGCCTCCTCCGCAAACTGCCTTTTCGAGAAGTCATCCCTCAGCGCCTTAAAATAGGGGTGCGGGTCGTCATATTCGCCCGGATCGCGCAGGGGGGCGGGGACTGTTTCAGGCGGATACATGGCGTGATAGGGGGCGGGGGAGATGTATGGGGGATGGGGCTTGATGTAGTTCAGGTTTAGAAACCAACCCTGCCCGGCGTTCTTTTCGATGTATTCCACCGCCCTGCCGGTGAGAAAGGCGGCCTCGCTGTCCTCCGCCCGGTAACGGGCCGGGAAATGACAGGGGAGATGGCCGTTCACCCCCCCAGGCGGCACACGGGTCGCCTGCATCTCCTCCCGGTTGCACCATTCCTCCGGATATCCCCTGCGTTTCAAGTATTCAAACCATTCGGGGGAATCATATTCATGATCCAGCACTACCTCATAACCGGGAAGGAAATAATCGTAGCAAAGGCTGCTCCGGTGCGGATGGTCTCCAGGCAAAAGCGCGGGATCCATGGCATAGTCGTTGTACCCGGCAATGCCCGCCGTGCGGCCGTGCCGCCTGAGCCACATGGCGAGGTTGTCCTCCGGCTCCGCAAGCGGCGTCATGTTGTCCACCGCGCCCGTGGAGCACATGTACCGGCCCGTGTGCATGGACATGCGGCTCGGCGCGCAGGGCGACGCCTGGCAGTAGCACCTTTCGAACAGGGTGCCCTGCGCGGCCAGCGCGTCCAGGTTGGGCGTCTTCACATACTCCGCGAAACGCCCCGCCAGACAGTCCGGGCGAAATTCGTCTGACACAATCCAAAGAACGTTTTTTGGCATCTTTGCCTCCAAAAAAGCACCGGGGCCGAAACCTTTCGGCCCGGCCCCGGTGAAATGAACGCTGGAAAATCAGGCCCAGGTCATCGCCGTGGGCTTCTCGAAAATGACCGACTGGCGCAGGAAGTTGACCGCCTTGGTGAGGCCTTCCCGGCTCGACATGAGGCTGTCCTCGTGCTCGATGCTGATGGCGCCGTCATACCCAACCATGCGCAGGGTGGAGAAGAAGTCGTTCCACCATTTCTGGTCGTGGCCGTAACCGCAGGTGCGGAAGATCCAGGACCGGTTGATTTCGTCGCCGTAGGACTTGGCGTCGTTGACACCGTTGACCGCGGCATTGGTCTGGTGGACGATGGAGTCCTTGGCGTGGACATGGTAGATGGCGCCTTTGAGGGCCTTCACGCACTCACACGGCTCCATGCCCTGCCAGAACAGGTGGCTGGGATCGAAGTTCGCGCCAAGGCTGTTGCCGCATTCCTTGCGCAGTTTGAGCAGCGTCTCGGGGTTGTAGACCACAAAACCGGGGTGCATCTCAAAGCCGAACTTGACGCCATGGTCCTTGAGGAACTTGGCCTGCTTGGTCCAGTAGGGGAACACCACCTGGTTCCACTGGTAGTCCAGAATCTCAAGATAGTCGGGCGGCCAGGCGCAGGTGACCCAGTTCGGCTTGGTGGCCTTGGGATCAGAGCCGGGGCAGCCTGAGAAGCCGTTGACCACCTTCACACCGAGCATTTCCGCCAGAAGGATGGTTTCCTTCTCCACCTCCGCGTTGGCCTTGGCAAAGGCGGGATCGGGGTGGATGGGGTTGCCGTGGCAGCTCAGGGCGCTGATTTCCAGCCCCTCGCCCTTGAGCATGGCCAGAAGTTCCGCGCGCTTGGGCTTGGAGGCAAGCAGTTCCTTGCGCGGACAGTGGGGGTCGCCGGGGTAGTTGCCCGTGCCCAGCTCCACCGTCTGCACCTTCAGCGGACGGATGATGTCAAGCACCTCCTTGAGGGGCTTGTCGCCGAACATTGCCGTGAGTAGACCGAGTTTCATGCTGATTCTCCCTTGATGGTATGCCGCGGCGCCGGACTCGCGCCGACGCCGCGGCGTTGTGTTTTCTCAGACCTTTTCCCACTTCTTGGTGCCCGCGGCCTTCTCGACGGCCTCAAGCACGCGCTGGCACTTCACGGCGTCCTCGAACGTGGGGTACGCGCCCTGCTTCTTGCCAAGGCCGTTGAGGAATTCGTGCATCTCGTGGACAAAGAGGTGCTCGTAGCCGATGGTGTGTCCAGGCGGCCACCAGTTTGCGACATAGGGATGGCCGGGATCGCAGGCCTGGACCTTGCGGAAGCCCTGAAGGTTGCCGGGATCCTTGCGGCTGAAGTAGTGGAACTCGTTCATGTCCTCCTGGTTCCAGAGGACCGAACCCTCGCTGCCGTAAATCTCGATGCAGTTGTAGTTGCGGCGGCCGGGGGCGAAGCGGGTCGCCTCGAAGGTGGCCAGCGTGTCGGTGCCCTTGAGGCGGGCGATGTACACGGCGGCGTCGTCCACGTCAACCGTGTCGAACTTGCCGGTTTCCTTGCCCTTGTTTCCGGAAATGCCGCCCACATTGCTGGAGCTGATCTTGCGCTTCTTGATGAAGGTCTCCATCGCGGAGGCGACCTCGCAGACGTCGCCGACCAGGAAATGGCAGAGGTCGGTGATGTGCGCACCGATGTCGCCCAGCGCGCCGGAGCCGGTGTTTTTCTTCTTCAGGCGCCAAACCATCGGAAAGTCGGGGTCCACAATCCAGTCCTGCTGGTAGGCCGCGCGGAAGTGGAAGATGTGCCCGAGGGCCTTCTTTTCCAGCATTTTCTTGATGCTCTGCACGGCCGGGGCAAAGCGGTAGGAGAAGCCGCACATGTGCTTGATGCCCGCCTTCTTGACGGCCGCCAGCATCTCCTCGCCCTCCTTGAGCGTGTTCGACAGGGGCTTTTCGCACACGATGTGCTTGCCGGCCTTGGCGGCCTCGATGGCCATCGCGGGGTGCAGAAAATTCGGCGTGCAGATGTCAATCACGTCGATGTCCTTGCGGTTGACCACCTCTTTCCAGTCGTGGGAGGTTTCCTGCCAGCCCCATTTATGGGCCGCGGAAAGGTCCTCGCCGGGGGCGCCGCACATGACCTTCATCACGGGCGTGTGGGCCGAGTCAAAGACCGCCGCCACCTGGCGCCAGCCGTTGCTGTGGGCCCTGCCCATGAACTGGGCGCCAATCATCGCAACATTCACCGTCTTCTTTGCCATAAGTCTCCCTCCTGTTGTTGGGGCCGCCATGGTGCATTCGGCGCCGTTCCGCCTACCCTTCGGCGTGAAAGGCGCGCGCCTTTTACCGAAAGCCAGTCGGAAAAAGAGTAATCAACTTTCACCGGATAGTCAAAAAAGTTGCGGGGTGTTTTTGCCGGGCGGCCGGAGGGGAGAAAAAAAGATTCTGGACGCGGCGGCGGCGGTTGTGGTATATCAACATGGTCCGGTAAGATGTGCGCCCGGGGCGGCTGCCCCCCGGGTGTGTTGTTATGGGAAACGGCGGGAGATGTAAAGGCCATGTCGGTTCGCGTCTTGTACCTGGTGCGCCATGCCTATCATGATCAGGATAACCCCACGGGTTCCGAACTCGGCGGGGGGTTAACCCCGCTCGGAGTGAAACAGGCCGAGTTGACGGGCAAGATTCTCGCCCAGAAGCCCGTGTCCTCCATACATTGCAGCTCGCTGAACCGGGCGGATGAGACCGCGCGGATCATCGCGAAGGAGATACCGGGCCTCGTAATCCAGCCAACGGATCTCCTGTGGGAATGCATCCCCTCCATGACCGCCAAACTTCAGATTGAAATGCCGAACTACACCAGCCAGCAGGTGGCGCAGGACCGGCAGCGCGCCGAGATTGCCTTCCGCAAGTACTGCAAGATCGCCAAGCGCGGCGACAAGCATGACGTGATTGTGTGCCACGGCAACCTGATCCGCTATTTCGTGACCATGGTGCTCAAGGCCGAAGTGGACAGCTGGATGCGCATGGACATCTGCAACTGCGGAATCACCCAGATACTGGTGCAGCCCGAGGGGGACATGGCGGTCCTGTGCCATAATGACTGGTCGCACCTGCCCAAGGATCTGCGCACGTCCACGCTCAGGCCGAGCTGACCCCTAAAAAAGGTAACCGTCCCCGGACTTCGGCGGTTCCATGCCAAAATGCCTGTAGGCGAGGGGGGTGGCCATGCGGCCGCCGGGGGTGCGCTTCATGAAGCCTATCTGGATGAGGTAGGGCTCGTGCACCTCCTCAAGGGTTTGCTTCTCCTCGCCCACCGCCACCGCCAGCGACGCCAGCCCCACGGGGCCCCCCGCAAACTTTTCCAGCAGGGTGCGCACGATCATCCGGTCCATGTCGTCCAGGCCGAGTTCGTCAATCCGCAGCAGCTTCAAAGCCGCCTCGGCCATCCCCAGGGTGATTGCCCCCTCACCCTTCACCTGGGCGTAATCGCGCACGCGCCGCAGCAGCCGGTTTGCCACGCGCGCGGTGCCCCGCGACCGCGCGGCGATTTCCAGGGCCCCCTCCGGGGTCGTGGGCACGTTCAGAATGCGCGCCGACCGTGCGATGATGCATTCAAGCTCCTCCGGCGAGTAAAGCTCGAAACGGCACACATCCCCGAACCGCGCGCGCAGGGGGGGGGTAAGCAGGCCGGAGCGGGTGGTGGCGCCGATGAGGGTGAAGGGTTTCAAACCAATCTTCATGGACCGGGCGGTCGGCCCCTTGCCCAGCATGATGTCCACCTCGAAATCCTCCATCGCGGAGTAAAGCGTCTCCTCAACGGCATGGTTGAGCCGGTGGATTTCGTCAATGAACAGCACATCATGCTCCTCAAGGCTGGTGAGTATCGCGGAAAGGTCCGCCTGCCTTTCTATCACCGGCCCCGAAGTCTGTTTGATATCCACGCCCATTTCATTCGCCAAAATGCGCGCAAGCGTTGTTTTGCCCAGGCCGGGCGGGCCGCTGAGCAGCAGGTGGTCCAGCGGTTCCTTCCTGTTTTTGGCGGCCTGGATGGCTATCCGCAGTTTTTCCTTGATGGGCTCCTGTCCGGGAAAGTCATCCAGCCGCTGCGGGCGGATTTCCTCATCATAGCGGGAGTCATCCTCAACCCTGCCGGGATTCAGTATGTCATCGTTGGCCATGTCCGTCATTTCCTTGCAAGCGAGCGGAGCGCGACACGCACCACTTCCTCGTCCGGCGCGCCGGCGTCCAGCCCCGCACGCGCCTCCGTCACCGCCCGCCGCGCCTCCTGCTGGGTGCATCCCAGGCTGAGAAGCGCCTCGTAGGCGTCATCCCCGTCCATGGAGGCCCCCTTCTGGGGCTCATCCCCGAGTATGGCGCTGAGTTCCGGTGTCTGCCCCAGCTTCACCTTGGCCTCAAGCACGATGCGCTGCGCCAGTTTCTTGCCCACCCCCTGGGCTTTTGTCACCGCCGTGATGTCGTTGTTTTGGATTGCGGCGGCGAACTGCGCCGGGGGAAGGGCCGACACCACGGAAAGCGCCACCTTCGGACCCACCCCTGAAATTCCCAGAAGCAGTTCAAAGAGCGCCTTTTCCTCCTCCCTGATAAAGCCAAATATCTGAAAGGCGTCCTCCCGGATGTGGCAGTGAGTCAGCAGGACGGCCTCCTGGTTTTGCGCCAGCCGCCTGTGGGTTGAATCGGGCACAAACACCTCAAAACCAACTCCACCCACATCCAAGGCGATGCTTTGCAGGCCCTTGCGGGCCACTATTCCCCGTAAAAATGAAAACATTGCACTGGGTTCCCGGTTGTTGTTCCGGCGCCTATGATACCGCCAAGGCGGGGGCTTTTCACAGGTTTTTCGCCGCCACCCCGCGCAGTTCCGGCACGGTATGGGAGGCATGGGGCATCAGCAGCACGGAGGGAGAATCAATCCCCGACGCACGCAGCCGGACAAAAGCCCGGTCAACCGCCTCCTGAAACCCCGGTGCCTTTTCCGCGCCGGTTGCCGCCGTGTCCTGCTCCGTCATTTCCGTGACCATCACCGCGGAGGGTGCCTTGCCAAGCGTGGACAACGCCGTCTGGCCGTTGATTTCGGCACGGGTGCGCAAGACGCGCATCACCTCGCCGGGGCTGCCCAACGAAAGCCATTCACGGAACCGCTCCGTGCCCAGCCCCTCACTGGCGGGAGCGAGGAAAACCATGACCCCGCCCGGCCTCAATGCCTGCCAGGCGTTGAACAGGGCCTTGTGGCTTTGAATAAAATTTCTTGCCCCCCCCGAGGAGGCGACGACCAGATCGGCCTGACAGCCGATTTCACGCACATACATGCCCGCCGCCGCCGCGCAGGCATCACTGTGCGCCGCGTCACGGTCGCCCGCAAAAACACCGGCAACACCCCCGTCAGGCGCAAGCACGGTGTTCACCACCAGCGCGACGGGCACCATGGCGGCAGCCTCATGCATATCCTCGGCCACGGGGTTGCCCGCCGTCACCCCAATCCGCACCGCCGGATTCAGCCGTTCATGAACCGGATCCAGGTTTAGTGAATGGTTCGCGGAAATCGTCTCCTCACCGGCAACCCCCGGCACCAGCGACTTGCGCCCGCCGCCAAACCCGGCAAAGTAATGCAGCACAACCGTGCCGGTGAGGATAACTTTCGCGGGGGGGAGGACCATCCTGTTAATCCACACCGGCGTTCCCCGGCTGGTCCTTCCCAGAAAGGAGAGGCTTTCCCTGTCGTACGCATTGTGCACTGTGACCCTGCATGCATGCCGCGCATGCACCTCAGCGCCCAGAATCTGGCATATCTCGCCGCTTGTGGAAGGCCTGTGAACTCCGGTCGCAACCAGAAAATGGATGTCCTCCGGCGAAACACCCCGCCGGCCAAGGCCTTCCAGGAGGGCGGGGAGGAGGATTTCCATTCCGGTGCGGCGGAAGATGTCGGACACCACAATGACGACCCTGTCGCCTGGCAGGAACCCGTCCAGTCCATGCCCCTGCATTCCGGAGGGGTTTTCCAACGCACCGGCAAGCAGCGCCCCGGGACTTGCGCACACGCCAACCGCGGGCACCTCCAGGGTTCCCAGCAGGTTCCCATGAGGAAGTATCGCGTCCACCATCTTGGGGCCGTAGGGCATTGTGACAGGGATGGGCATGGTTTACTCCGACGGGGCCACCGGGTTTTCCTTCAGGAAATTTGTGGCGTTTACCCTCAGAATCTCCAATTGCGAGGCCGCGCTGGTAAAAGGCAAATCAGGCATGTTTTTCTGTGATGCGATACCCCGCAAATGGTCCGCCAGGAAAGCCGAATCCCTTGCCAGCAGAAGTTCCCAAAGGGCCGACATGTCGTCAAAACTGGCAATTCCCGCCCACTTTTTGGGGTTAATCGCCATTTGGCGCAGAAATTCGGTTGTTTCCGGGTCGTTTAGCGGGGCAATCCATTCCCTGACCTCGCGCAGGGAGGAAACATAGCGCCTGATCTCAGTTTTGCCATCCGCCCCGTCAACCTCGTGCATTCCAAACAAAAACACCAGCATTTCCCCCTTCTTTCCCTCCCCGGCGCAAGCCACGGCTTTGGCAAGCACGGGCAGTATCTTTCGCGGCGGAAACACCGGACTGACAGTCATAATGTCACTTTTGGCCAACCCGTAAAAGGCCCCCAGTCCTTCAGGTGAAAGAAGCGGGACGGCGTACTGTGTCAGCACAAGGTATTCATTCCTTGCCTGACCGTCTCCGGCGGATGCCGCCTGATACCCTTCTGTTATCTGCTTCAATGCCGCAATCGCGGCGGATTCGGAAACCGGCCGGACCGTTTGCAGCAAGTACAGCAAGGCCGATTTTTCCGCCGTTGTTCCCGGGTCCAATCCGGCGACCAACCGTGTCACACCATTCTCCGCGCCTTCCCTCCTGTCCGGAAGGATCATTTCTATCATCCCCCTCACCGCGTCAACGGGAAGGAACTGCCCGGCGTAGGGGGGGAATTCAACCCGGCCGTCATCTGTGATGGGAAAAAATCCCTCTTCGGGGAAAGGACATGTGGGGACAAGGGAAAACTGTTCCCTGCGCACCAGCATAAGTGCTTTTTGCCCGTCTTTGGGCATCCATGGCGCGCTGGTCAACCCATCCAGTGTCATTTTCACCGGCTTGTCATTTAACACGGCGCCGGTGGACACGAGCACGATGGAATATGGCATGGCGGGAATGAATTCATCAACCGCAGGACGGCGTGGCTTCGTGCCCGCCAGTGAGTGCTCAAAGCCCGTGACCTTCACCTCAATGACTTTTTCGGTGGCAAGATAGCATTCCGAGGGAACAATCTCCCACGAAGTCTGCGCACCCGCGCAAAACGCCGCCAATACGCATATGATTGGGAGGGCCAAACGCCGCTGTCTAGAAATCATCCTCATCAAAATCTCCCTGTTGCTGCCGCTCCCGGTCAATCTGGCACACCTGCCACATCATGACAAACGCCATGCAGTCGAGCAGGCAAAAAGGAATGTCCGTGACGCCCGCGATCAGCAGGGCGCCCGCCCCGGACTCGTCGAGGGCGGAAGCCCTGAGCAAAAGCAGGTACCACTGAAACAGGCAGAGCATGAAAACAAGCATCGCGGGCGCAAGGTTTCTCGCCATGGGCGCAAGCGCCCCGCTCAGTGACCGCCATTCAAACCGTCCGGAAAACATGATGCACGCCCCCGCCGGCACCGCAACCATGTTGAAAAGCATTGAAAGCAGTTCCATGGCCGCGGACGCATCGCCGTTTCCGGAAAGCACCGCCTGCAGGTGGAACGAATGAACCGTCATACTCAGCAGGTTAATTATCAGCCATGGCAGAAAAAAAGAGCCCACGGCCTGTTTCACCCCCCTGCAACGCCATAGGATCGGATCCAGCGCGTTGCCGTACCGCGCCATAAACACCGGGTAGAGCACCGCGCCCGACACGGACAGGAAGATTATCAGCCCGAACCGGAAAAAACCCTCCATGTCTGACGGGTTGGCGGTGAGATGTCCGTCAACCACCCTGTAAAGCGAGTTGAGCGCGACCGAACCCGCCACAAAACCAAAGGTCGCGCCCGGATTATGCGCGATGATTTTTCCGGCGTTGTTGAACAGTTGCATCTAAATATTTCCCATCAGGCAAAGGCGCCGGCCAGAAATGATAGTACAGGAGGGATGCCGAAAACACCGGGGGTTATTCAACTATGAACCCCTCTTTTTCCAGCATTTTTTCCATCTCGGCCTTGGTGGTTTCCGTGTACCGCGTCACCTTGTGCGGATCCAACGGCTCAAGATACCGGCCCAGTTTGCGGCGGTGGGCCAGGTCTGCCATGACAAGGGGATCATCGGACTCAATCACATGGTAGGTGCGCAGCCGCACGCGCTTTACCGCGCCCCCCCAGTCCTCAAGGGTGGCAAGGACATTTGACGGGAGCGTCCCGCCCCGGTTGTGGCTGATGAGGTACTCCATGAAGACCTGTGCGTTCTGCCCGTTCTGAATCGCCTGCAGAAAGGACTCTTTGTTCAGGCTGTACACGGCCACCTTGCCCATGCTCATTCTCACGGCGAACTGATCAAGGGGCACCGTGAGCAGGGGATCCATGTCCTGCACGGGCGCGACAATGTCAAAATTGGGCTGCACGACAATCTCACTCCGCCGCTCCGGATACTTTTCCGAGATGGACGCGTCGGGCGCGCCGCAAAGGAGTACCTGTCCGATGGGGGAAATCCGGAAGCATGTGTCGCCCTCCGCGGTTCCCCGTTCCACGGCGCCCAGCCAGAACAGGGACTCCTCCAGCATGCGCGCAAGCCGGTTTTCACCCCTTCCGGACATGGATGGCCCCATGTATTCGTAGTGGGCGCCCGCCGCTTTCAGGACGGGCCTGGCCTGGGACTTGTTCTTTCCCATCGCATAAGCGATGAACTCAGTGAGGGGATACCATGTGTCCGGCCGCATTTCCTCAAGAACGCTCTCCAGCATTTTGCGGGGGGCGGCCTCGTCCGGCCTTGCCATCAGCCAGTCATGGACCAGGCGGTGCCTGGCAATCCTGCTCATGCCGATGATGGGGGATATGTCCGCAGCCACCAGGGCCGCATCCACCGTGTTGAGCCATCCCAGGCCGGAGGCAATCCACAGGCAGGTGTTAAGCGAGGGCTCCTCCTCATCGCCGCACACATCCTCCAGCCTGCGCCGGTCCTCGCGGAAAAGCTCCCCGTCGCTCCGCAACCGGGCGGGTCTTGCCGAAATGAGCGCCACCAGCCTGCACAGCGTGTCCGAAACGCCCAATTCCCTCCGCTCCACGCCGTCCACGTGGCTGCGCACTGTTTTCAGCCGGGCCCCCGCGCCGCCGGAGGAGTACTCCGCCGACTTCCGGTACTGCCTTATTTCCGAAAGGAGCCCCTGAACCCTCACCAGACGATCCTCGCCGTCAAAGCGGAACATTTCAAATGTGGCAAAGCCCTGCGACAGTTCCCAAAGCGCCTGCTCGACCTCGTATTCGCTGCCCCCCTGCGCCGCGCGTATCTGGGAGACGGGCATGACCCCGTCGCGGGACTGCCAGAGGATGTCAAACACCTCCCGGGCGCGGCTCGAAAACCCGCGCGTCGCCACATAGTTGAGGATTGAGTCGGGGTGCTTGTAGTACTTTTCGATCATCAGCTCGGCGGCCGCCTTTTTTGAAAGGGGCTGGTCGACGCCCAGGCGTTCCTCAAGCCGCCTGAAGTCATGGGGCTCCAGGGATTTCACGCGGTTGACGAGGGAGGGGATGTCGCCGTGGTTCTCAAGCCCGTCCCCAATCCGCTTCAGGGCGCTGTGCCCCTCCGGCACAAGCTTAATCTTCGTGAGATCGGTGAACATGAGCCTGTGGTTGACATCCAGGAGGTATTCAATCTCCTCCTCGGGTATGTCGAGCTTCTTGGAGAGAAAGCGCACCGTCAATCCCGACCGGCTGTTGTTGGCAAGCTCCCTCGCAATCCGGTAGGTGGTGCGGCTCATGCCCTCCAGCGAAGCCAGCAGGCTAGCCCCATGTCGCATCTCACGCTTCTCCTTCTGCATTCACCACGCAGAGCGGCTGGTTCAAAGCATCATTATAGCCAAGGGGCATGCGTTCAACAAGCATTTTGCGAGGCAGGGGCAGACCGCGTCCCTGAACCAGGCGCGGCATCCCCCGGGGTCGGCGGGGCCGCCCGGATGGTTCAGCCTCCCGCAAGCATCGAGCGCACCCTGCCCAACAGCTCCGCGGGCGAAACGGGCTTCACGAGGACGGCTGTCTTGTCGCTGAGCAAATCAGACGGGAGCGGTCTTTCCGAATAGCCGCTTATGAACACGGCACACGCGTCGGGCCGGATTTTCCTCAATCTTTCCCACACCTGCCCGCCCGTGATACCGGGCATGACAAAGTCGAGAATGTGCAAATCAAACGGTTCCCTGGAGGATTCAATGATGTTCAGCGCCTCCGTGCCGTCCCGCGCCGTGGTAACCCGGTACCCGGCGCCCTCAAGAAGCTGTCCGGTAAATTCCAGCACTTCCGGATCATCCTCCGCGACAAGAATGCGCGCACCCATTCCCGCGGGCGGGGAAAGGCGTTTCTCCGTCTCCTCCTGCACGCCCTCCTGGCCGGTTGACTCCGGCAGAAACACCTGGAACTCGGTGCCCACCCCCGGCTCGGTAAACACGCGGATAAAGCCGCCGTACTGCCGGACAATCCCGTAGACAGTGGGCAGGCCGAGTCCTGTCCCCTTGCCGGTGTCTTTGGTCGTGAAAAAGGGATCAAATATTTTTTCGACCACTTCGGGGGGCATCCCCGTCCCCGTGTCAGAAACGGAAACGACCGCGTAATTTCCGGGTTCGGCCCCAAGCTCCCCGCCCTCGGCAAGCAGTTCCCGCCGAAGCCTCACATGGATGTCGCCCCCCCCGGACATGGCATCCCGCGAGTTAAGGCACAGGTTCATGACGATCTGGTAAACATGGGTCGGATCGGCGTAAACAAAGAGCCCCCGCTCCGCGATACCCAGACGGATCTTGTACTCCTCCCCGATGATGCGGTCAAGGAGCCGCAGTGAACCGATGATTTCATTAAACAGATCAATCCGCCGGGGCATGACCGCCCCCCGGCGGCTGAAGGAAAGCAGTTGTCCCACCAGGGATGCCGCCCGTTTGGACGCCTTGTCCACATGTTCAAGCCGCCACCGCGCGTTTTGATCAATTTCGCTCTCCTTCAGCACCAGCTCCAAATAACCGATGACCACCTGCAGGATGTTGTTGAAGTCATGGGCTATGCCCCCCGCGAGAAGGCCGAGCGACTCCATCTTCTGCTTTTGCTGCACCTGTTTTTGCAGGTTGCGGTATTCATTCTCTTTGTGGTGCTTTTCTGTGACGTCCCGGCCGATGGCAAGCACCGTCCCAGAGCCCTCCTCCCCTGTTTTTGGTTCGGGGACTATCTGCCAGTCCACATATTCAACCCCGGGGGCGGCATGGGCGCATTCAATGCCCGCCGGACACCCCGCATCCCGGGCCTGCGCAAAGGTCCGTTCCCATTTTTCCGCACCACCGGGGGACAAAGACAAACTATTGCCTGAAATGGCATGTTCATTGCAGGTCAAACCGGGAAAAAATTCAACCGCCGTGTGGTTTGCGTAAAGCAGGCGCCCGTGCTCGTCCAGACGCAATACGGCGTCTGTTGAATTTTCAACAAGCGCCCTGAATTTCGACTCACTTTCACGCAGGGCTTTTTCCGCCCTCACCCGCTCGTCTATTTCCTTTTTAAGTGTGTCATTTGCCGTGCGGAGCTCTCTCGTCCGCTCAATGATCTGTTTTTCAACAGTATGATAAGACTCCTGAAGCGCTTCCCGTATCCGCTGTGCCTGCAGGAGGGAAAGCAGCAAAGCAACCAGCATCATCGTGAGGCCGGTGACAAAAGACGCCTCCTTGGCGGTCAGCACCCACGAATTAAGCAGACCCGCCGTCGCAACGGCGCCATCCAGGGCACTGATGCCGTTTATCACGTTGATTGTCTGTCCGACAACCAAGAAAAACGATGCCATGGACAAGAAAAAGGTCAGGGACGGAATCCTGTAAGCCCGGTGAATCCTGTGAATCGTTGCAAATGTCCAAAACAACACAAGCAGCAGGGTTATAAAATCACTCACGGCGATTGGCATGTACCCCATGCGGTGGCATGCGCGTCCAATGACATGGAAGACACCAAACATCACGACGCTCAAAATCATCGGCGTGTAAATTCGGAACATCCCCATTTCCGGCATTCCGCCGGTGACACTTTCGTTTTCTCCCCGCATGTCCATGTCGACCTCTGTTCCTCCCGCCCATTTATCAAATATTAACAGTTTGCTCATTTCGCCGGGATGTTTAAATTATGGGGCAATTCGTTTTTGAAAACAAGTGGTTATATTCCCCTGCGCAAACTATAATATCAGACCGGTCTTTTGGCTCATTTTTTTGGACCGCCATCATCACAGGAGTATCTCAATGCCCAGAAGGAAACCGAAACGGCCGCTGCCGGAAACAGTATTGCTTCCGCTGCTTCCATTGAAGGATGCGGTTGTTTTCCCCCGTATGGTCGTGCCTCTTTTTGTCGGACGGCAGGCTTCGCTCGGAGCAGTCGAGGAGAGCCTCAAGGCGGGCGCCCCCCTGTTTTTGTGCACCCAGCGCGACCCGGAAGACGAGGAGCCCGGTGAAAACGGATTATTCCGCATCGGAACAGCGGCAAAAATCATCAACGCCCTCAGGATGCCGGACGGCAGCATGAAAATCGTGGTGGAGGGGCTTGGACGCGGGAGGGTGCAGCGGTTCACCCTTGACAGCATCCCCTGGACCGCCCTGGTGGAGAAGATTGAATCAGTCAACCCTGAGGGGTTGGAGGTGGAGGGGCAGATGCGCGCCGTGCTCCACCAGTTTGAGGAATATGTCCGGCTGACCCAGCGTATTGCGCCCGAGGTTTACCTTGCCATACAGGGCATGCAGGAGCCCGATGTTTTCTCCGACACAATCTGCGCCTTCCTGTTTGTGAACATGGAGGAGCGGCAGGATCTGCTTGAATGCCTGGACGTGAAAAAAAGGCTTGGAAAGATTTCCGTGCTGCTGGAGCGGGAAATCGAGCTCGCCCGCATCGAACACAAGGTGCGGGGCAGGGTGCGGGAGCAGATGGAGCGCGGCCAGCGCGCCCATTACCTCCAGGAACAGATGAAGGCCATCCAGCAGGAGCTGGGCGGCAAGGATGACACGGTCAACGAATTCGCGGAACTGCGCGAGATGATCAGGGCCGCCAAAATGCCCGCCGAGGTGGCGGAAAAGGCGGAACGGGAAATGGCGCGCTACGAGCGCCTGCCCTTCATGAGCCCTGAAAGCTCCGTGCTGCGCGGCTACATCGAGTCCCTCTGTGAAATGCCCTGGTCAAAACGAACCAGGGACTCCATCAATCTGACCAAGGCCCGGAAGGTGCTGGATGAGGACCATTTCGGGCTTGTGAAGGTCAAGGAGCGGATTCTTGAATTTCTCGCGGTGCGGAAGCTGACTTCCAAGGCCAAGGGGCCGATCCTCTGCCTTGTCGGCCCGCCGGGGGTCGGCAAAACGTCGCTGGGGCACTCCGTCGCCCGGGCCATGGGCCGCAAGTTCGTCCGCGTCTCCCTCGGCGGCGTGCGGGACGAGGCGGAAATCAGGGGCCACAGGCGCACCTACGTTGGCGCGCTGCCCGGACGCATCATCCAGGGCATGAAAACCGCCGGTGTGAAAAACCCCGTGTTCATGCTCGACGAGGTGGACAAGATGAGCATGGATTTCCGTGGGGATCCCTCCTCGGCCCTGCTGGAGGTGCTCGATCCCTCCCAGAACAAGAATTTCAGCGACCACTTCCTTGAAATTGGGTTTGACCTCTCCGAGGTCTTTTTCATCACCACCGCCAACAACGAGCACGAAATACCGGAACCGCTCCACGACCGCATGGAAATCGTCCGACTTCCCGGTTATACCCGCGAGGAAAAAAGCCAGATAGCACGCAATTTCCTTATTCCGAGGCAGCTCCGTGAAAACGGCCTTGAAAAGGTTTCCATCCGCTTCACGGACAAGGCGCTGGAGACCATCCTCCAACGGTACACACGCGAGGCGGGGGTGCGGGAACTGGAAAGGTTTATCGCTGCGGCGCTTCGAAAGCTCGCGATGAGGCTTGTATCCGGTGAAAAACGCAGGAAATTCACCGTGGACGAGGCCGAGGTGTTTGAATTCCTCGGGCCGCCCCTGTTTACCGGCGCGCAGGAAGACGCGGTTCCCGATGTCGGCGTGGCCGTGGGCATGGCATGGACCTCAACGGGCGGGGACACCCTGCGGGTGGAAACCACCATCATGTCCGGAAAGGGAAACCTGCTGCTGACCGGCCAGCTTGGCAATGTGATGCGTGAATCCGCGGCCGCGGCGCACACCTACATCCGCGCCCACGCCGCCGAATTCGACATAGCCGCCGGTTTTTACAAAAACATGGACATGCATGTCCACGTTCCCGAGGGCGCCATTCCCAAGGACGGCCCGTCGGCGGGTGTGGCGATGATCGTTTCAATGCTTTCCGCGCTGCTGGACCGGGCGCCCGCGCCCGCGCTGTCCATGACAGGCGAAATCACCCTGAGGGGCAGGGTGTTGCCCGTGGGCGGCATCAAGGAAAAGGTGCTGGCGGCGCGCCGCGCGGGTATTAAATCAATCATCCTGCCCCGCGACAATGAAAAGGATTTTCCTGATCTGCCGGGGGAGGTTATGAAGGACATCTCCTTCCATTTGGTGGACCGTGTGGATGATGTCCTGAAAATCGCCTTCCCGAAAGGTGTCGCCCCCCGGAAAAAAAGGGCCGCATCCACGGCGTCCGGGAAGGTGTCAAAGGGCCGGTCATGAAACTTTCGGAAGTGAATTTTTGCCTGAGCGCGATGCAAAGCGGCCACTTCCCAAAAGACGGGAAACCCGAGGTGGCCTTTGTGGGCCGGTCAAACGTCGGGAAATCGTCCCTGCTCAACACCCTCTTTCACCGGAAGGAGCTGGCCAGAACCAGTTCAAGGCCGGGAAAAACGCAAACCATCAATTTTTTTGAGGTCAACAAACGCTGCTATTTTGTGGATCTGCCGGGTTATGGTTTCGCCAAGGTGCCCAAAGACATCAAGGACGCCTGGAACAGGCTGATGCACCAGTATCTCACGGCGCGCGGGCAGTTGAAACTCGCCGTTGTCCTCCTCGACGCGCGGCACGCGCCAAGCGCCAACGACCAGGAAATGCTGGACATGCTCGAAGAGTCCGCCGTGCCGACGCTGGTGGTTGCCACGAAATCCGACAAGCTTTCAAAAAACCAGTTAAATGCCAGTCTGGCCCTGATACGCCGTGAACTGGGACTGGACAAGGAGGCTGTCGTGGTGCCTTTTTCCGCCGTCACCGGCGACGGTTCAAGGGAACTTTGGCAGATAATCGGGGAGGTTCTGGCATGAACTCCCCACAGCCCCCCCCCGAGGAAAACTCCAAAACCACCGCCTCAGGGCACCCGTTTCTCCATGAAGTTGCGGGGGTTCTGCTTCTGGGTCTCACGGGGTGGGCCGGTTGGGCTTGGGTGGGGGAGGGGGGGGATTTGTCGGCCCCCCGCATCCTGACCGGATTCGCCCTGGCGTTTCCAGTGGTTCTTGCGGGGCTGGCCTTTGCAAGACCGGAACGCCTGTTCATGAATCTGGCGTTCTCATTGGGGCTTTCAGCATCTGTCTTTCTGGCGTACGCCGCCTTTTTGATGGGCAATTTCCCCCTCATTGACCCGTCTCTTCCGGGACTGGTGGTGGTCTTGTCCTGTCTCGTTTTTGCGTTTATCGCCTCATACTGGAAAAAGACCGAACTCGCCGCTGTTTTTCCAATGCTCACCCTTTTGTCCTTGTGCGTCCGGGACAGGGCCGCCCTTATGGAATCGCTGGGTTTTGCCGCACTGGGCGCAATACCCATGGCGTCCCTTGCCGGCGCCTTTTTGCTTTTTTTGCTTGCGCGGCGGCGGCTGCCGTTGTGGATTTCATTTCTCTATTTCCATCTCTTCTGCCTGCTGGTTCTTTTCCTGGATTTTGGCAGGCCGGTTTCACCGGTGGCCCCTGAAACCTTCTTTTTCTTTTTATTGTTGTCACAGGCGGTCACCGCCCTTGTCGCCATGGCCCCCGCCGGGGACGATTTCCTTTCGGGAAAAGCCAAAGGACTGGGACTGCTGATCGGGTTGAACTGCGCCCTATTTCTTGTGACCGCCCATCTTCTTCTTTCCAGTAGAGCCCCCGGACTCTTCCTGCCGCTTTATGGCGGATGTGCGGTTCTTTGGTTTGCGCTTGGTCTTGCCGCCGCATCCCGCTCGGGAAACGGACGCGGATTTGAACGGGTGTTTTTGGTTTGTGCCGTGGCCGCCCTGGCGGGGGCTGTTTTTTTCTCCCCCTCGAATTCGGTGGTGGGGCTCATGCTTGCGGCGGTGGCGCTGGTATGCGCCGCTGTTTCACCACTGTTCAAAAATTCCCGGGATTTTTTGTATTTCGCGGCCGCCGCGCTCGCGGTGCTCTCCCTGTCACTAGGACTAGGCACCCCCGGAGAGGCCTCCGCCTGGCTGGGCTGGCTGCGTCTGGACAGCGAATGGCTCGCGGGGATTGTCCAGGCGGTGCTTCTTTTTTCAACCGCCGTCCTGTCCGAAAAACGATGGGAGCGGGGCGGCCGCGCATCCGCCGCCGCGCGGGGATTGGGCCTGGCCGTGCTGGCCTCCTTCGGCGTGTCCATGCTGCTTGTCATGCGGGCGCTGGGCGAGTGGGGGGGGGATCCCGTGCTGCCGCTGATGCTTGCCGCCATGGGGCTTTCGGTTACCGGCCTTGCGCTTGTGTTTAATTCCCCCGTGGCCTCCTCCTCCTCCATGGTTCTCTTTCTCGCGTCCCACCTCGCAGTCCACCTCTATTACTGGCAGGGACTGCTGCAACCCGGGTCGTTTGGGCCTTCCCTGCTTGTCGGGGCGGCATCCCTCGCGGGCTGCGCCGGATGGGAAACTTTCCTCGGCAGGGTGCGCCGCGGCGGCTGGGATGAATGGGATCACTACCTGGTATCGGCGCTGCCCTCCCTTTCCGCCGCCGCCGTGGCACTTGCGCCGTTTCTCCAAACCGGGCACACGGCGCCCCTGTTCATGCCCTGCGCGGCGGCGGCCGGACTGGCGCTCCTGCTCTTCGGGCGGCTGGGCCGTTTCTCCGGAATGGTCCTGTCCGGCTGGACGGCGATGGTTGCGGCGGTGTGCGTTCCCATTGTGCTTAATTTCCAGGCGCCGAATCCGGGCGCGGCTCCGGTGTTTGGCATGTGGGTTCTCACCGGGGCGCTCATCGCCGCGGGCCAGCGTCTTTTTGTCTCGCACGACCTGGGGCACGCCCGGGCCCGGTCAGCCCTCCTTTTCTCGGGATTTTTCCTTTCTCTCGCCATGGCTGCGGCCCTTGCCATGGCCTCCTTCTCCTGGTGTTCCGCGGAAATGACGCCTGTGGGGTGGATGGCGTCGGCCGCAGTGGTGGCTTATTTTGGGGCATTGTTGGGGGACTTGGGGTGGTCCGCCGCCGCGGTGCTGCTTGCGGTTGCCTCACTCGTTTCGGCCTATCCCGTCCGGGACACTTTCCTTGCCTCCGTATCCGGCGGCCGGTTCGCCCTTTTCGCGCTGGTGTTTTTCCTGTCGGTGCTGGCCGGAACGCGCCGGTATTTCGCCGGGCACAGGGGTGAGGGGCGGCATGCCTGAATCGAGACTTGAATCGGGGGCGAGGAGAATCTGCGCCGTTCTCAGGGACGCGGGACACCGGGCCCTTTTTGCGGGGGGCTGCGTGCGCGACCGGATGATGGGCGTGGTCCCCTCCGATTATGACATTGCCACAAGCGCGCCGCCCACCGGAGTGATGGCCCTTTTCCCCAGGACCGTGCCCGTGGGTGTTGATTTTGGCACCGTGCTGGTCATTCTTCCGGAGGGGCCCTATGAGGTCACCACCTTCAGGAATGACGGCCCCTACCTGGACGGCCGCCACCCCTCCGGGGTCGTGTTCACAGGCGAGCGGGAGGACGCGCAACGCCGTGATTTCACGGTGAACGCGCTGTTTCTTGATCCGGAGACGGATGCGGTGATCGATTATGTGGGCGGAGTGGCTGATTTGGAGGCGGGCGTGCTGCGCGCCGTGGGGGATCCCGGCGCGCGCTTTGCCGAGGACCATCTCCGCCTTCTCCGGGCGGTCCGCTTTTCGGCGCGGCTTGGATTTTCCATGGAAGCGTCCACCTTGAGGGCGGTTGTCGAAAACCGCCGCACCCTGGCCGCTTTTTCCAGCATGGAAAGAATTCGGGACGAACTGGTAAAAATGCTCACCGGTGGAACCGCGCGGCGCGCCTTTGAACTGCTTGATGAAACCGGCCTGCTCGGCGTTGTGCTTCCGGAAGTGGCCGCCATGAAGGGGGTGGAGCAGCCGCCCCAGTTCCACCCGGAGGGTGATGTCCTCACGCACACGCTGCAAATGCTCGCCCTGCTCCCGAAGGACTGCACCGTCACCCTGGCCATGGGCGCCCTCCTGCACGACGCGGGCAAACCCGCGACCCAGACCCATGAGGACCGCATCCGCTTCAATTTTCATGAGAAGCGCGGGGCGGTCCTGGCGAGGGATCTGTGCGCGCGCCTCCGTTTTTCCAATGCTGAAACCGGACGGATTGCGTGGCTGGTGGCCCAGCACATGCGCGTGGCCGCCTTTCCCGAAATGCGCGAGGCGAAGCGTCGCGCATTTGCCGCCGAGGAGGGCTTTGGCGAGTTGCTGACCCTCGCGCGCATGGACTGTTTGGCAAGCCACGGCGATCTGTCAACGCTGGAATGGATTGAAAACTACCTGGACTCCCTTGCGGAGGGCCCCGCACTGCCGCCCCCCCTGGTCACAGGGGATGATTTGAAGGCCATGGGCCTCGCTCCCGGGCCGGTCTTCAGGGAAATCCTGGATGCGGTGAGGGAGAAACAGCTTGAAGGGGGGGTAAAGGACAGGGGGGAGGCGCTTGGGTATGTGAAAAAATACTGGGCGGGGATGAAGTGACGGCCTGTTTCAGCCGGCGACGCCGTTGACGCAGGTCATCAGGAACCTCGGATCCACCGGCTTGTCAATCACCCCCTCGGGGGCGCGCACATCAAAGGCCGCCTCGAAATCATCGGGGGTGTATTTCACGCCGTCGTCATGATCGGGGTCAATAAGGGCGATGATGGGTATCCGTCCCGTCTTTGGGGAGTCGCGCAGGGTTTTGAATATCGCGTAACCGTCGAAACCCCTTGCCGCGGTGTCCAGAATGATCAAATCCGGCAGCGTGTGCTCCGCCATCATCACCACATCCTCCGCATGAAGCACCTCCTCGGCGTCCCATCCCGCGCCGCACATCAGGTGCTCTATCTTCTGGCTCACCAGCTTGTCATCATCAATGATGAGGACTTTTTTCTTCAGGGTCACCATAGGTTTCTTTCCAGCGCCATCTTTCATGCGATGCCCGAACAACCAACCCATAACCCTAGTCCTCACCCACTTGACTTTGACATTTGCGCAAAGTAACCGTTGGTACTTTTTTGCAACTTCAAATTTATTTTATCACAAGCCTCATATTTTTCAAATAGGCAACGGCCATTATTTTCGAGAAAGCCGATTTTCAATAATTTCCCGTTTCTTAACACTTGAACCGTCGCATAACTGATGATATATTCAGATAAAATCAGGGCCGTTTTACCATGAACATTTCACAGATCATTGATAAACTGCGGCGGGATGAGGATTTTCGCGCCAATCTGACCGCATGGAAGACACTGCCAGAGCGTTCGCCTGTGTATGCCGATTTCCCCCCCGGAATCCACCCCAAACTGGTTGAAGGGTATGCACGAAGGGGCATTCATCGTTTGTATTCGCATCAGAGTGAGGCGGTGGCGGCTGTGTTGGGCGGTGAGAATGTGTGCGTGGTGACCCCCACCGCCTCGGGCAAAACACTTTGCTACAACATTCCCGTGCTGAACCGGCTCATGACCAACCCCAACGCCCGCGCCCTGTACCTTTTCCCCACCAAGGCGCTCGGACAGGATCAGGTTTCAGAGTTAACCTCCACAATTGACGCGCTGGAGGTGAAGATTGGCACTTACACCTTTGACGGGGACACCCCGGCCAGCGCGCGCAAGGCGGTGCGGAGTGCAGGGCATATCGTGGTGACCAACCCGGACATGCTGCACACGGGCATCCTCCCGCACCACACCATCTGGATTCGCCTCTTTGAAAACCTGGAATTCGTGGTGGTGGACGAGGTTCACCATTACCGCGGGGTTTTTGGGAGCCACCTGGCCAATGTCATCCGCCGCCTGAAGCGCATCTGCCGGTTTTACGGCGCCAATCCCCGGTTCATCTGCTGCAGCGCCACCATCGCCAACCCGAAGGAGATGGCGGAAAACCTGATCGAGGATACGGTGCGCCTCGTGGACAACAACGGCGCACCGGCGGGGGAGAAGCATTTCCTGTTCTACAATCCGCCCGTGGTGAACAGGGAACTGGGCATACGCGCCTCCTCGGTGAAGCAGGCCAGCAAACTCGCCATCAGCCTTCTCTCACGGGACATCCAGTCCATCGTTTTCGCCCGGAGCCGACTGCGCGTGGAAATCATCACCACCTACCTGAGGGAGGCGGTGCGCCGCATGGGCAGGGATGACCGGCTGGTGCGCGGCTACCGGGGCGGCTACCTGCCCACCGAGCGCCGGGAAATCGAGCAGGGGCTGCGCGAGGGGAAGGTGATGACCGTGGTCAGCACCAACGCGCTGGAACTCGGCATAGACATCGGCTCGCTGGACGTGTGCATCATGACCGGCTACGCCGGAAGCGTGGCCAGCACCTGGCAGCAGGCGGGCCGCGCCGGACGACGCAACAACGTGGCGCTCGTGGTGCTCGTGGCCACCAGCGCGCCGCTGGATCAGTACATTGTGGCCCATCCGGAGTACTTCTTCGACCAGCCGCCCGAACACGGCACGGTGGATCCCAACAACCTCTTCATCCTGGCCAGCCATGTGAAGTGCGCCGCCTTCGAGCTGCCCTTCACCGAGGGGGAATCCTTCGGCGTGGACGCCCATTCCACCGCCGAACTGCTGGACTACCTGGCGGACTGCCGCATCTTGCGCAAGGCGCGCGACAAATGGCACTGGAGCGCGGAAACCTACCCGGCAACGGACATCAGCCTGCGTACGGCCGCGCCGGGCAACGTGGTCATCCTCGACATGAGCGACAACGGCCGGGTCATCGGCGAAATTGACTATTTCGCCGCGCCCACCGAGGTTTACCAGAACGCGGTGTACCTTCACGAGACCCGCCAGTACATCATTGAGGAGCTGGACCTGGAAAACCGAAAGGCCCACGCGAAACCGGTGGAGGTGGACTATTACACCGACGCGGAGACAAAGGTGGACCTGAAGGTGATGGACCGTTTCAGGGAGCAGCTGGGCGCGAAGTGGATGAAATGCTCCGGGGAACTGAGCGTCACCTGGCTGCCCACCATCTACAAGAAAATAAAATTCGGCACCCATGAGAATGTGGGGTGGGGGGAAATCCACCTGCCCGAGCAGACCATGCACACCACGGGCTACTGGATTGAGTATGACGACGGCACGGCGGAGGAGCTTGGCCTGGACAAGGACCAGTTGGGCGCGGCACTGAACGGGCTCGCCAGCGCGCTGCGCCAGGTGGCCCCGGTACACGTGCTTTGCGATTTGGGGGACATCCGCGCCCAGGCCATGCTGCGCGCGCCGGTCTCGGAAAAACCGTCCGTGTTCCTCTATGAAACCTATCCGGGCGGGGTTGGTTTTGCGGACAAACTGTTCACCCACCATGAGCGGCTCCTCCAGGCGGCCGTGTCCCTCCTGGCCGGCTGTCCATGCGGCGAGGGATGCCCAAGCTGCGTGGGTCCGGCGGTGGAATCGGGCATTTACGGCAAAAAGGGCGCGCTCCTGCTGGCCAAACGGGCGCTCGAAAACACCGTTCCACCGGAGGCGGCCCATGGCTGACCCCAAAGACCCAAAGGAACTCTTCAAACGGCTGGGTCTGAAACCCGCCTCCGAACTCCCAAATGAGGGGGACAGGGGAAAGCCCCGGCCAAACACCCCAAAAGCCCCCCCCTCTGAAGGGACCCCCCTTGAAGGGGGATTTGAGGGGGCCTCAAAGGGTGAAAATACTGAAGAAACACCCCAACCGACTTTTGACTCCGAGTCAAAGCGCCGCCTGAACGAACGATTGGGCCTCATGGCCGGACTGGCCCTGCGGCGGGAACGGCAGGGTGAAGACCTGCCCCGAAAAAAGGGACTCCACGAGGTGGACCGGGTGCTGGGCGGGGAAATCATCGGCGACCCTGCCGACGGTTTTTTCCTGCTCCGCAATGAATACCCTGTGGAGCATTTGCACGGGGACATGCCGCTGGCCGCGGCGCTTTCCAGCAGTGCCGAGCATCTGGCGCTGGTGGGCAACGACAATTCCCTCGTGGAATGCAAACCCGCACGCGCCTTCTTCATGGACACGGAAACCACCGGTCTGGCCGGAGGCGCGGGCACCGTTGCATTCCTGGTGGGCATAGGACGCTTCACCGAAGAGGGCATGTTCCGCCTCGACCAGTGCTTCATGCGCGACTACGACGACGAGGAGCCCATGCTCCGGTGGCTGGCCGCGGAGTTCAGGGAATGCGACACCGTGGTCAGCTTCAACGGGAAAAGTTTTGATCTGCCCCTGCTGCGCACCCGCTTCGTGCAGCAGCGGGTGCCCTTTCCCCTGGACGGCGCGCTGCACCTGGACCTGGTGCACACCGCCCGCCGTTTCTGGAAACGCCGCCTGAACGATTGCAGCCTCGGCAACCTGGAGCGGGAGGTGCTCGGCGTGCGCCGCCACGGCGACGTGCCCAGTCATCTCATCCCGCAGTTGTGGCTTGAATACCTCCACAGCCGCGACGCCCGCCCGCTGGAGGGCGTCTTTTACCACCACCGATTCGACATCCTGTCCATGGTCACCCTGGTCGGCCTGCTGGGGGAGCGCCTATCCCGGCCGGAGGGCTCCGAGTTCGAGTGCCACGAGGACCAGCTTTCCCTGGTGCGGTTGCACTTCAAGAAAAAGCAGTATGACAAGGTGGTCTCCCTCGCCAAGTCCTATCTGGAGGAGAACAGGGAAACCCCGCTCCGCAGGGAATGCCTCGAAATGCTCAGCCTCGCCTGCAAGCGGCGCGCCCGCTTTGCCGAACTCCTTGAGGCGCTGGAGTCGTGGCACCGGGAATTCCCCGGCGACGCGGATGCCGCCGCCGAATTGTCAAAGCATCTGGAGCACCAGTTGCGCGATCTCCGCCGCGCGGCGCGGGTGTGCGCGGAAACGCTGGAAAAGATGCGCGATGCAGGCTCATTCTACCGCAATTTCGCCGAAAATCCCCGGCGCACCGCCCTCGAACAGCGCATGGCCCGGATACAGGCCAAGCTCACCCGCCGCGCCCCCAATGACCTGGAATACGGGGGGGAGGACTGACCCGGTCCACACCCGAAAAACAGGGCCGCAACACGCTCCACCGGCGTCCAGTTTGCATCAGACCGCGCGCATGGTGTAACCTTATGCGTCTGCACTCGGGGTGTAGCGCAGTCCGGTTAGCGCGCTTCGTTCGGGACGAAGAGGCCGGAGGTTCGAATCCTCTCACCCCGACCATTTTTTGCTTTTGAAAAGTTTTTGTGGCATCTTTGGGGCCTTCTCCCGCCTGATGCCCCCTGCCTCAGATGCTCATTCGCAATTCAGCTTCGGTAAGTTCCATTCCTTCTTCGTTCTCCGAATATTCGTCCGGATACTCGGAAAGTACCTCGAATCCGAGTGCCTTGAAAACGGAAACGTTCCCGGTTTGCACGACGGTGCGGGTGACGATGCAGGCTAGTCCTCGCTCGCGCGCCAATTCCGTAATTCGGCTCACCAGCGCGCGAGCAACGCCACGTCGCCGGAAATCCGAATCAACGGCAAGCTCTACGATGTGCATAGCATCGCCATCCGCATAGCACTGCGCCATGCCAGCAAGCCTTCCTTGGTATATCGCAACCAGTCTCTGAAGCCGTCTTGAGATCTGGCTCCTGTGCTCCAGGGCCTTCTGATTGGGGCGGTAGATCTGGCGGAGTGCGGCTGTCGCTGAGGCCGATATGCGGGCCACACCGTCTTCATCGTCCGGAACGGCGGTTCGCACGGTGATCGGCTCTCCTGAACCGTTATACGTATTACAGACTTGCATCTTTCATGCGACACCGTTGTGGAGGCGTTCGGAAATCCAAAACTTAATTATCGACTGTCTGGTCACGCCTAAGCGTTGCGCCTCTCTGTCAAGCGCACGTACCATCCAAGAAGGGAAATCCACATTGACCCGTTTCTGCAGTTGATTCGCGCGCGAAGCGCCAGCCAAGTCAAGCGACTGTGTTATGTCTTCTCCGCTATCGAATTTCTTGTCAAGTTCTTTAGCTTTCATATAACTCTTGCTCCTCTTTTCGCGAACGACGCACGGAGATAATGCGTATTCGTTCGTCGCGGTTGGTAATTATGGCAGACCAGAATTTCTCATCAATTCTGCCTATAGCAACGCATCGGGGTTCGTCTTCCGTCCTGGCGGGGATGATCAGCAGGTCGATATCATCCCAGAGCCGTTGTGCCTCGATGAAGTCGAGCCCATGCTTTTCTTTATTCAAGAGACTTTTTCGCTGGTCGAACTCAAATTCCATATAAAATTTATACCATTTTTACATCATATTTTCAATTATTTGGTTACTTTTCGCGCAACAAACGTTTTTCTGCATGCAGATGGAATCGATCCCGCCCTGGACATTTTACGCCTCCAGAGTCGAATACCCGACCATTCTTTAGCATTTCATGTGTTTTTTCCTCCTCCTTCCTCCAAAACATTTTTTTTGCCTGCCTTTCTAACTTCTATTCAGAGAACGGCTTGCGCAGTTTTTTTTTCGCGCCGCAAGATTGAAGGCAATTTTCCCTTTCGCCTATGATTGCATGGTCCGGTGCATGTGACATCTTTACGGTATTCCGGTCATGCGGATGGACGGCCCGTTTTCCATAGTGCCTGAAGCAGAGGGGTTGGTCTGGCATGGGTATGATTATCTTGCTGGTTTTGTCGGTCCTGTTCATCGTGGTCACAACGGTGAAGCTGAAACTGCACCCCTTTTTGGCGCTCCTGCTTGCGGCCTTCGGCTTTGGCATCGCCGCAGGGATGCCGCTGAAGGACGTTGTAAAGGCGGTGAACTCGGGGTTTGGGGACACCATCGGTAGCATCGGCATCGTCATTCTCGCGGGATGCATCATCGGCGCGTTTCTTGAAAAGTCAGGGGGTGCTTATCGTCTGGCGGAGGGAATCCTGCGCCTCACCGGACAGCGAAATGTGCCGCTGGCGATGTCCATTGTCGGCTATATCGTTTCGATACCGGTCTTTTGTGATTCGGGTTTTGTGCTTCTCTCCCCGCTAAACAAGGCGCTTGCGCGGAAAGCCAAGGTTCCGCTTGCGGCGTGCGCCATTGCGCTGAGCCTGGGACTCTATGCGACGCACACCATGGTGCCGCCCACGCCGGGGCCGGTGGGCGCGGCGGGGGTGCTTGGGGCAGACTTGGGGCTGGTAATCCTGCTGGGCATGGTGGTGGGTCTGGTGGCGGCCTTCATCGGATGGGTCTTTGCGGTCAAGATTGCCGGGAAGTCCCCCCTTTTGCCGGAGGGCGATGCCGCCGACGCCGATACCGGGCCGGCTGTCAGGGAGACGGACGCGCCCTCCGCGCCAAAGGCGCTTGTTCCGATTCTTTTGCCCATTGCGCTTATCGTCTTCCGCTCCGTTGCGGAACTTCCAAGCCAGCCTTTTGGCGCCGGACAAGCCATCGCGCTGTTGTGTTTTCTCGGCCAGCCGGTGGTGGCCCTTCTCATCGGGATGTTCACCGCATTCCTGCTCCCGAAGAAGTTTGACCGCGACATGCTGTCCACAACGGGCTGGGTGGGCCAAGCCATGACCGGCGCCGCCATCATCATTGTCATAACGGGTGCGGGCGGGTCTTTCGGCAGGGTCCTGCAGACTTCAGGGATAGCCGATGTTATCGGAGCGGGGCTCAAGGGCAGGGAGGGCATCGGCATCCTGCTGCCCGTCATCATCGCTGCGGCGCTAAAGACGGCGCAGGGTTCGTCCACCGTTTCCCTGCTCACCACGGCGGGGCTCGTGCTGCCGCTCCTGCCCGCGCTGGGCCTGGAGGGCGAAACGGCCCGGGCGCTCGTGGTGGTGGCCATTGGCGCGGGCGCGATGGTGGTCTCCCATGCGAACGACAGTTATTTCTGGGTGGTCACCCAGTTCTCGGGCATGACGGTGAACCAGGGGTACCGGCTGCAAACCCTGGGCTCATTGGTCACGGGCGCAGCCGCCGCCGCCACGGTGTGGGTCTTGAGCCTGGTCATTTTGTGAGAGAAAAAACAGGTTTTTTTTCATCCTTCCGGTGGCCGTGGTTTATGCAGAAATTTATCCTTTTCTGTTCTTTTTGCTTTCTTCCCTGTGCCTTCGGAACGACCATTCGTCAAACCCCTTTTCATCCCGCATAATGTCGTCCGGAACGGCTGAAATTGGGTCCATCTGGCGCGCAGGCTGGTTGCCCACGTACATGGAGATTTCCTGAAAAGCCACGGCGGGCGGCTTTATTTTTTGGAAGGCCTCAGTTCTTAGGGGTGGATTGAGTGTGCAGCGAAAGACACCGCAATCACAAGAATCATGATTTACCGTGTATTCCAATTTGAACACGGGCACCCCCGCCGCAATGAACACCTCATCAAACCGCATGCCGGAGAACTTGTCAACCACCCTGTCCCAGGATTGACAGTTTAACGGCTGCGCCAGTGCACTGGAATACCAATGCAGTTTCTGGCTCTTTTTAAGCAGCAGCGCGGACGCTTCCTTCAGGTTCGTGCCAAACTCCCGTAAATACTCATCCGAAAGATGGGGAATGATGCGGTCCACCGAATCCACCACCACGCCGTTTGTTTCCAGCAATGCGAACAGAACTCCGCAAAAGCCCACGATTTTTTTGGTGATGGGAATCTTCAACACCCGCATCGGATACGGTTCCCTGTTTTGGACCACACAGGGAAGCTGGCGGAGGAACTTCAGGGGGGCACGAAATGCCTGCCTGATGTGCTGCGGAATATCCTCTTCCCGAGAATGGAGGCGGGCCGTGGTTTCAAAAACCATGGTCTTGCGCAAATACACGAGGTTTGGTTCGGAACCAAACCCCAGCACGGTGTCATAGTAATCCTTGAAATCGGAAATGATTCTCATGTGCCTCCCCCGGAACTTTATGCCAATCCGTGCGCAAATCCCCGCCAGTCCGCAGCCGGTTTATCCCAGCCGGACTTTCACCACGGCCTTGCGAACCATCACGGGGCCGCCGTGCTCAAGGCAGGGGGCGTGCGCGTCCTGCGGAAAGAGCACGCAGAAGATGCCCGGTTTCAGCACCAGATCCGTGGCGGAGGGGATTGCCGCGTACATTTCAATGTCGGGCTCGTAGGGCTTGATCACGGCAAGCGACGGGGTGGGGGCCCAGAGGATGGACTCCTCGCCCGCCAGCAGATACTGTATGTCCGCGTAGTTTCGGTGCGCCTCATACTCGTGGCCCTCGCGGGAACGGGTCGTGTAGGCCTGAATCATGCAATAAACGTTGTCTCCGTCAATATCGTGGCGGCCGTCGGCGATCCCGTGACCGATGCTTTCAAGAAACTTGAACGCGGCCGTGAACCGGCCGTCCTGCCACTTGTAATCCTTCCAATTTTTCAATGTGTCGAGAATCATACTTGCTCCTCCTCGGTGCCGGCATTTTCCGCCGGGTCGGTATTTCTCTGTTCCGCGAGCAGGACAACGGCCCGCCCGGCGTCCGCTTCATTCACCCAGACCTTAATCTCGCCCAGTCCGTCGGCAATAATTGGGTACACAGAGTGATCGATCTTCGAACTTGATACTGCTTCAATTTCATTGGATGCCAGAAAGCCAATGATAATGTCCGCCTCGGCGTCGGACCAGCAGGCGTGAACCTGCACAAGCCGCCTGCCCTCATGTTCCGATGTCATGGCCGGATTCTCCCGTTGCGGTTCCCTTCATCGAACCACGGCTTGAGTATATCAGTTTTGAACAGGTCCAATGCTGACGCCGCGCACAATTGGCCGCCTATTTCCAATCCCTGATCAACCTGTGGCTTTCGATGGAAAAAGCGCCCACCTCCGCCTCGTATGATTCCGGACCTGCTTCCAGCGCCTCCCGGCTTTCCTCCAGCAGATTCGTCGCGTGGACCGCGTCAAAGGCTAGCTCCTTTGGGAAATGGAAGAAGGCCCTGCAGGGTGCGCCCTGCGTCTCATAGGACCGCACCACCAGGTCGTTTGAATCCTCCGCCTTCTTCAACGCGGACAAGACCACGTTTTCCGGTTCCACCCGGACAAAGGAGTGCGCGGGGGGCAGGCCGCCTTCATGGGGTGAAACCGCGACGGCGATTGGCGGGTTGTTGAATTCCAGTCCCCGGCGCACCAGGTTGGCATCGCGCCAGTCCCCGGCGTGGGGCTGAAGCGCATACCGGAGCCGGTGCGTTCCCGCCTCGTCGGTGGCCCTCACCGGATGATCAGGGCTGCGCAACAGGCTCAGGCGGATGACACCGGGGGTGATGTCGTGGCCGTAACGCCCGTCGTTGAGCAGTCCCACCCCATAACCTTCCCCCGAAATGTCCACCCAGTTCTGGGCGGCGCATTCCTCCCCGTTGCTTGCCCGTGTGATGACCCCGTAGGGGATCTCACAGGCGCAAACGGGGGAGGACACGGCCAGGGGAAAGGCCAGCTTGACCATTTTTCCGCTGCCCGTCCAGTCCACGGATATTTCGAACTCAATGCGGGGCACCTTCCGGCCCAGAATAATCCGTTGGGCAAAACGCGCCAAGCCATGGCGCTGTTTCACCTCCATCACCATGCGCACCGGCCCGTTTTCCACCAGCCTTATTTCAGGATTGGTGTTGGCCGTCTCGAAGGGTCCCGCCCAGACATTATGCTCCTCGCGGCCATCCTGTGACTTCAGAAATCCCTCAGAATCGCCGTAATCGTCATGAATCTGCACCGCGTTTCCCCCGCCGCCGGAGGCAAGAACATCCCGCCCGTTCACCTTGTCATGCACGGCGGCAAGGCATCCCGTTTTCTGATCGATCATCACCTTGAAATATTCGTTTTCAAGCACACCGGGTGCCGCATCCGAAGGAGGGGGGGAGGGGGCCGTTCTGGACGGGGACGCATGATAGGTCCGGTAACCAAGGGAGGGGAGATGCTCCGCCAAAAAGACGAAGCGCAGCAACGTCTCCTTCCTTTCCAAGGGTTGATGCGCCACCGCATTCCCCTGATCGTCCACAAGGCTGATATCTTGCGCATCCCGGTCAAGGGCCACTTGCGCCTCCACCCAGTCGGTCCGCTCCCATGCCAGCGGATTGAACACCACCAGGGGTGTTCCGGGACCGGCCGTGTTTGCCTGTTCCGCAATGGCCAAAAGCGCCGCGTGAAGCTCCGTCCCCGCACCGGCCCGCACCTCCTCATACCGTGTCAGCGCGTCCCCTATCGAGGCGGGAATGTCCGTGCCGGAAATGGTGTCATGAAACTGGTTGAGCATCACCTTTTTCCAGGAATCCTCCAGCACGCGGGCCGGATACTCCCTCAGTCCAAGCCACGCGGCGATGGAGGAAAACTTTTCCGCGGTCAGCAGCAGGTTCTCGCAATCCCTGTTGCCCTTTTTTATCCCGCTGACCGAGGTGTAGGCCCCGCGGATGGTCGCCTCCAGTTCCGTTTGCACCACGGGGAGGGTTGGATTCTGGGCAAGCACTTTCTCCACAAAACGGGCGGGGGTGCTGAACTCCATCAGGGGCTGTTTGGCGTCCCCCTTCTTCATTGCCGCCCGCATGCGCTCCACATCGGCGCGGATGGCGCCGCCGCCGTGGTTGCCCACGCCAATAAGGGTGAAATCGTCCGCCACGCCGTATTTTTTCCGGGTTTCCTCCAGCCTTTCCCGGATTTCATCATCCCCGGGCAGGGACTCCCCGTCGGCAGTGAGGGGCTTGTGGGCAAAGACACGCGAGCCGTCCGGAGCCTCCCACCAGAACATGCTTTCCCCCCCGCCCCGGGGCCGTGTGAACATGTAGGTGTCCATGCCGCTTTTCTTGAGTATTTGCGGGAGCGTCCACGGATGGGTCCATGCGTCCTGAAACCATGCGGTGCGCACATCCATGCCAAAGGCTTTCCGGAAGTACCGTTTTCCGTGCAGGCACTGGCGCACCAGCGATTCCCCGCAGGGCAGGCACCCGTCAAATTCGCACCATGTTCCGCTGGCAATGGCAAGGCGGCCCTCCCCGCCCCTGGCGAGCGGGTTTGGAATGCGCCCGTCCAGCGCGTCGGCCCGGTGGGCATAATAGCGGAGCTTGTAAAACAGGTCGGGATACGCCTCCTCCAACGGCTCAATGGCGGGCACCTGCAGAAAACTAAAGGTGTAGTCCGGGAATTTTTCCATGTTACCGAAGGCGGTTTCGAGGGTGTGGGGGATGATTACATGCAGCGTCTCCGGCTCGTACCGCCACCACCATGCGAGGTCGATATGGGACTGGGGCATGACATGAAGGGTCAACTGGTCCGCCCCCCGGTGTCCGTTTTCGTTTGTGGGATTATCCGCAAAAACACCAGTGCCCATGATTGCCATCCCCGTGAATGCGGCCAACACAAGCCTGACATGCATTTAAACGTGCCTTCCTATGCGGTGCGGCGGCACGCTGCCGCCCCGGCAAGACGCCGCCACATCAAAACAGCCATTCCAAAAACAGAAAAAAGCGGGAACCACGCCCGGCGGTTCCCGCTTGAGTTTCACCATGCTCAGGGCAGTTTTTTGCTCACCGTGAGGCCGGGCCATTCGTCCGTCCTGAAGGGGGAGGCGGGCAGGCCTTTTCCGTTGACAAGGTTGCAGACGGGGTTGTTGGCCCAGGCGTAGCGCACGGCCACGGGCTTTGCCACCTGGGGCGAGGAGACCACCACGGTCTTTCCCTTCACCACCGCGTCGGCCCAGACAAATTTCTTGTCCGCCCCGGCAATGGCAAAACCCTTGAGCTTGTCGCCGTCGCGGGCGGAAAGGCCGCCGTCGGCATGGTCAAACTTGACGGCAACCCTGTCGCCCTTCACCTTCATGGACTTGTACATGGGGCCCGACCAGACAACCTTCTTTCCATAGTCCTTGGCCAGCGCGTTCAGGGCCAGGCGTTTCCCCACATCCTGCTTGTTCTTGGGGTGTATGTCCTTGGCCTCGCCTATGTCGATGATGGTGGCCATGCCCGTGTTTTTCAGCGACAGGGTCATGGTCTGCGCCTCGCGCAGTTCCGCCCATTCCGATTCCGCCGGGTCAGGCAGCACATCGGTGAAATTGGCCAGTTGCACAAAGTAGAAGGGGAAGGGGCCCTGCCCCCAGGCGTTGCGCCAGTCGGTGATCATCGCGGGAAAAAGCTTCCGGTACTGATAGGCGCGTCCGGCATTCGACTCGCCCTGGTACCAGATGGAACCCTGAATGGCATAGGGCACCAGCGGGGCGATCATGGCGTTGTACAGGCCGGAGGCAAGCCAGGGATGGTCCGGGCCCCGGGGGGCGTCCGGCTTCTTGGGTTCGGGAATGCCCGCCGCCTTGGCCTGTTCGGCCCCTTTTTTCCACTCTTCCATGGCCGTGTCATACGCCGTCTTTGCCGCGGGATACTGCGCCAGCAGTTTGTCCCAATGCTTCACCATCCCCGCCAGATCAGGATCGCTCTCCAGCATGGAACGGCTGGTCCAGGACTCAGCGGGCGTGCCGCCCCAGGAGGTGTGAACAAGCCCCATGGGCACCCCGTCCAACTGCTGGTGCAGTTCCTTGCCAAAGAAATAGAGGACCGCTGAAAACTCGGGAATGCTCTCCGGGGTGCAAATCACCCAGCTTCCCTCGCAGTTGTCCTGGGGGGTGGTGGCGACCGTGCGTTTCACGTCAAACAGCCGGATTTTCGGGTAATTGGCATTGGCTATTTCATGGTCGGAATTCGCCGAATTCTTCACGGTCCACTGCATGTTGGACTGGCCGGAACCAACCCAGACCTCGCCCACCAGCACATCCGTGAAGGTGAGCGTGTTGTCCGCACCCTGAATCTTGAGTTCATAGGGTCCGCCGCCCGCCTTCATCTTCGGCAGTTTCACCATCCACCGCCCCGCCGCGCAGGCGGTGGCGGTTTCGGTTTTGCCGTTCAGTGTTACCGCCACCTTTTCACCGGGGTCGGCCTTGCCCCACACCGGCAGGGATTTCCCCTGCTGCAGCACCATGTGGTCGCCGAATACACTTGGCGTGCTTACCGTGGCCCATGCGCCGGACGCAACCGACAGCGTGAAAACCGCGGCAAGAACAACACCCATGCCTTTCTGGAATCTCATTGTTTTCTCCTTCTTGAAACCGGGACACTTCCCCGGCGGTCCTTTACGCGTCAAACTGGGAAACAATGCCTATATCATTTCCGTCAGGCATGGCCAAAGTCAACCGTTTTTCTACCATCCGGCCGTTGGGTTGCGCTAATATTCAACCTTCATAGAACTGCCCTCGCGGTAAAAAACCTGGAGGACGATTGAGATGTTCGGAAAGTTTGCCCGTTGCGTTGCGCTGTCTTGTGTGCTTGGCGCGCTTCTTCCATGCCTCGCCCTTTCGGGGTGCGCCACGGCGCAGGGGGATGCCGGGGGGAAGAAAGTGGTGGTGGTGTGGTCGGAGGGAACCGCCCCGAAGGACGTGTATCCCAATGACATCAACGGCGCCATCGCCGAAGGCCTTGCGGACATGCCGGGATGGGAAGTGGTCACGGCAAGCATCAAGGATCCGGATCAGGGCATATCCGACGATCTGCTGAAACGCACCGACGTGCTCATCTGGTGGGGCCACAAAAAACACGGCCTTGTCAAAAACGCGCTGGTGGCGAAAATTGAGAACCGGGTGAAAAACGAGGGGATGGGCTTCATCTCGCTTCACTCCTCTCATTTCGCGAAACCCAACAAGGCGCTCATGGGCACCGAATGCTCCTGGGGTGCCTATGAGGGCGACTCCAGCAACCTGCGCGTGACCGTGGCAGACCCGGCCCATCCCATCGCCAAGGGCGTTGCCGACTTCACCACCGTCCACGAGGAGCGCTACAGCGAACCCTATGCGGTGCCCGAACCCGAGGCAGTGGTGTTCACGGGCGTGCACGAGATCAAAAAAGGCGGCGAGGACCCCTCGCGCATCGGCCTCTGCTGGCATGTCGGCAAGGGAAAATTCTTCTACTTCCAGGCCGGACACGAAACCAACCCCATCTTCTACGACAAGAATGTGCGGACAATCATGCGCAACGCCGTTGAATGGGCCGCCCCCGAAAAATAACCATCCCCACACCTTTAATTGAAAGCCCGGCCCGCATCCACGGGCCGGGCTTTCCTTTCCACCCGCCATCCCCGCTCATTAGTCCCCGTGGAAAAAGCGCACAATATTCTTTCTGAACGCCTCCCGCAACACCAGGGTGAAATGGTTGGCCCCCTCCACGCGCACATATTTCATGTTGGCCGTCCTTTCCGCAAGACGACCGGCAATCTCATAAAATCCGTCCTCTGTTCCCACCATCAGCAGAGTGTCTGTTTTGTTTTGCCGCAGCATCTCCTCGGACACCGCCAGATCCTTCATGCTTTCCATGATTATTTTGTTCAGCACGTCCCTGCTCGTGTGCCTGGCAATCATGCGGCGCACTGTGTGCACCATTCCGGCGAAGGTGCTTCCGGAGGCATTGATGCCCCGGTAAGGTTCCGGAACCACAAAGTCCGCCGAGGGCTCAATCCATCCAATCGCGCACAATGCCGCCGTGCGCACCCGTTCGGGGTGCTCCCCCATGAGCCTGAGCACAACCGCCCCGCCGAGTGAAAATCCCGCAAAATGCGCCTTTTCAATGTTCAGGTGGTCCATGAGCCGGACAATGTCTTCAACCATGTGCGTGCCATAGGCATCGCCGGAATCTGGCTTGTCACTGAGGCCATGTCCACGCAAATCGGGAATGATCACCCGAAAATCCTTCCCCAGTTCCCGGGAGACCCCGGTCAACCCCCAATTCCAATCGCCGTTTACCCCCAAACCATGCACCAAAATAACCGGCTCGCCGCTCCCCGTGTCCGAATAAAACAGGCGCACCCCCTCCGAATCAAAATAATGCCCCTCTGAACGGGAGGATATAAGGTAAAAAAACATTGCGACAGCCACAAATATAGTGACGCCGACAACACCCAAAGTTGAAAATATCGCGTTTTTCACCTCAAACAACCCCCATAATCATGCGTTACTATTTGGAAAAGATAACCAACCGGCTCATTGAAATTCAAGATTTTATCACAGAATAAAAAGACCGCTTATTCCGGAATTTCTTGAAATTTGCCATTATTGGGGGTGGATGTTATTATTTTCATATAACCTATGGAGGCAATAAAATGTCTGAAATGAGTGGTTTTCTTTGGGGCGGGTTGGGTTTAATCCTGACCCTGATTTACAGCGTTTTTTTTGAAATTGGCTACACACTGGTGATGGGGGGCAGGGGATTGGTGCAAATCTGGTAACATTACTATTTTGGTCATTATTTGAAAAAATCCATTAAACGGGTTTGTGTATTGTTGGGAACTTATTGTCCCCGAAAGGGATAGAGTTGACAAGGTGCCCTGATTGAAGCAGGTCCACCAAAAGGGTTATAATGACCCCGAGCGGTAATGTGAGCCGCAAGGTGGCGTTTCTACCCCCAATTTCTGTACCAAAACAACAGCGGAGAGTGAAGAGACTATGAAGAGCATGTGGAGAGTTCTGACCATTACCTTGTGCTTGGCACTGGCCCTTGGCATGACGGCGGGTTGCAAGAGGAAAACCCCGCCCCTTGACACCAACATGGGTGACAACACGGCGGTCGAGCATACTTCCGGCGACGGCCTTCCGGAGATTAACGAGGACATGCTGTTTGAACCGGGCAGCAAGTACGGCCTCCAGACCGTCATGTTTGACTTTGACAGCTCGTCCCTGCGTCCCGACGCGATGGACACGCTGAAGGGCAACGCCGAGAAGATCAAGCAGTTCCCGAACGTGATGATTCAGCTTGCGGGCCACTGCGACGAGCGCGGCACCCAGGAATACAACCTTGCGCTTGGCGAGCGCCGCGCGCTGGCCGTCCGCAACTACCTGATCCAGCTCGGCATCTCCGGCGACCGCCTGATCACCATCAGCTACGGCAAGGAATTCCCGGCCGTCCAGGGCAGCAGCGAGGCCGCCTGGGCGCAGAACCGCCGCGTTGAGTTTAACAAAGCCAAGTAATTCCGGCTTAAACAACTCCAAAGGAAGCAGACATGTTGCTTATTCGCACAGTCGCAGTGACGGGCGCGGCGGTCATGCTGGCCCTTGCCACGGGTTGCGCCACCGGCGGCAACCAGATGCAGACGACCATCTACGACATGCACAAGCGCATTGTGAAGCTGGACAAGGATCTCGGCGACTCGATCACAAAACTGAACGAGACCGCCGCCACCCTCAGCGTGCGGGTGGACGAGATGGACCAGCAGACGCGTCAGCTTAACTCCATGATGGAGGACAACCAGAAGCGGCTTGATGAAATCGGACGCGACCTGTCCAAGTTCAAGGCGGACATGTACCGCCACCTTGGCGTGACCGCGCCCGGCGCGGGTCCGATGCTCGCCCCCGGCCAGAATGTGACCACCGGCGTGCCCACCATCGAGCAGCCGGGGCGCACCCCGGCTGGCGGTGTGGTGCAGGGCCAGAACATTCTGACCGACTCGGCCGCCAATCCGGTTCCCGGATCGCAGCCCGTTGACGAGGTGGCCGCCGCGGCCGCCCCGGCCGCGGGTGCGGCGGCCCCTGCGGCCGGCGATCCGAAGGCGGTGTACGCGCAGGCCCAGCGGACCTACGCGAACAACGACTTTCCAAACGCCATGCAGCAGTTCGACGCGTTCCTCAAGCAGTATCCGAACAATGCCGACATGGCGCCCAACGCGCTGTTTTGGAAGGCCAAATGCCTGCTGAACATGGAGAAGTACCAGGATTCCATCACCGCGTTTGAGGATTTGCGCACCAAGTTCCCGAACAACTCCAAAGTCCCCTTTGCCATGCACAACCAGGCGGTTGCCTACTCGCGGCTTGGCAAAAATGACGAGGCGAAGCGGCTCATGCAGGCCGTTGTTGACCAGTTCCCGATGTCACCCGTCGCGGAACAGGCCAAATCCGACCTTCAGCGGCTTTCGGGGCAATAAAGAACGGCGCGGCCCTTAAACCGGACACCGAAAAACATGTATAATCGGCGCGGGATTGGACAGATCCCGCGCCTTTTTTTTTAGCACAGGCAACAACCCCGCGGGACGCGCGCCCCGCGGCATGGACAACGGGAAGGACTTTATTCATGCAGTATTATCTGGGCCTCGACGCGGGCGGCACCAAGACCTTTGTGCTCATCGGCGACGCGGAAGGGCGCATTCTCGGTTTTGGGAGGGCGGGCACGGGCAATTACGAGGGATTTGGCATTGACGCGGCCTACCGCGAAATAGAGAAGGCGGTGAACGGCGCGCTCCAAAGCGCGGGCCTGACCCTGGAACAAATCAGCGGCATCGGGATGGGCATCGCGGGTGCCGACCTTCCCGAGGATTATGTCATGCTGGAAAAGGAGATCTTCACGCCCATGTTCGGGGACATTCCCCGGATGTTCCGCAATGACAGCATGGGCGGCCTGCGCGGCGGCACGAAGGACCCCTTCGGCATTGTCATCGCCTGCGGCACCGGCTGCGTGTGCGCGGGCATTAACCGCGCCGGCAGGGACACCCGCGTGGGGGGCATCAGCGAGGACTTCGGCGACATGATCAGCGGTTCCAGCATCGGCATCGAGGGGTTGCGGACCGTGTTCCGCCAGCGCGACGGCATCATGCCCGAGTCGCCGCTGACCCGCCTCTTTGTTGAGCGCGCAGGTCTCAAGTCCGTGGATGAGCTGTTCTACAAGATGTACAAGCGCGAGATTTGGTACGACGACCTCCAGCCCATGGCAAAACTGGTCTTCGATGCCGCCTACGAGGGCGACTCCGCCGCCTGCGACCTGCTGGAGTGGGGCGGGCGCTACCTCGGGGACATGGTCAACGCCGTGGCGCGACTCCTTGACATGCGCCGCGACACCTTTGACGTGGTCATGACCGGCAGCGTGTTCAAGGGCGTTTCGCCGGTTCTCATGGACGCCATGACCACCCGCATCCACCGGGAATGCCCCAATGCCCGCTGTGTCCGCGCCCTTTTTGAACCGGTCGTGGGCACACTCCTGCTTGGCGTTGAACTGCACCACGGAATGGATGAGGGAAAATACGCCGTTCTTACCGAAGAATTGGACAAGGCGGCGCAACGTTTCGGGGTGTGCTTCCGGCCGGAGTAGGACGCCATGAGAATACGCGCAGGACAAATAACCCTTCTCGTCATGGCGCTGCTCGCCGCGGCGGTTGTGCTGATGGTGGTTTACGGCGGCACCGGAGAAACCATCCCGGGCGGGGGGGGGGATGCCGAGGGGGCTCTTCCGCCCTGGCAATCCTCGGCAAAGGAAGTGCCTGTAATATCGGTGGTCGGGGGTGAAAAGGTGGACATGGGCTTAATCCCAAACGACCGGCCCTCAACCAAGACCCTCACTATCACCAACAAGGGTCTCCAGCCCCTCAAAATCAACGATGTGCAGACGAACTGCGCCTGCACCATCGGGAAAATGGCCGACACCACCCCAATCGCCCCGGGCAAAAACGGCGAGCTGGTCATCACGGTCAACCCCAACAGGATTTTCGGGTTTCACTCGCTGAAAACGCTCACTATTTTCAGCAATGATCCCGATCGTCCCACCGTGCCGGTCGAAGTTGAGGCCAGGGTGGAGCCGGAGTTTGTGCTGGAACCTGAAAACTTTGATTTTGGGGTTGTGGAAAAAGGCGTTCCCTCAGTTTCGGAAATCAGGCTCACCACCCGCCAGGAGTCCCCGCTTTTGGTGAAAAGCCTGACCCTTTACCAGCCCGGCACCGAAGAGGGCGCGACCGCCGACCTCCCCCCGGTAAAGCTGGAAATCCTTCCTGTTCCCGTGGGGGAGTGGAAAACTGCGGACAGGGCCGAACACATTCTCCAGGCTTCCCTGCCCGCAGACATGCCTTCCGGACCCTTCAACACCCCGGTGTATGTCGCCACAGACACGCCCCGTTTCCCCCACCACCGCTTTTTCGCCAGGGGTGAGGTGAAAGCCCCATACAAGGTGGAAACCCCCGATGGCTCGACAACCCTGACCATGACCCCAGGCGTGGAGGCATTCACGCTGAAAATACGGGGGACCGGCCCAATATCCAATCCCTCGGCAACGGCGGAAAAGGGTATTGTGACCGCAGCCTGCACCCTGGACAGCGACAACACCCTGCTCTTGGTGGAAGTGCGCGCCGCGGAACCCCTTGGGGAGGGGCGTCACATGGAAATACTCCGTGTTTCCTTTTTGTTGGGAGGAAAAGAATTTGTGGAACCCGTTCCCGTCAAGCTGTTCATCTTGAACCGAGGCGAGGAAAATCTTCCGTGAATCCAAAGGGACGGTGACGGTGTTATCCGCATGATTGTGGCCATTTCCTTGCCTTGAAAATGCAGGCGACTTCGCCCGCAACAAGGATGGAAGTGTATGGCTCGCTTTTTTGGATGTTTCGCTGCTGTCTTGGCGTTTTTTTGGCCTGCCATCTCCCACGGGGAAGTTACGGTTGTTTCACAACACGCCGAGGCGAGTGCATTAACAGTGGCGATAGACCTTTTTGGCCTTCGGGTCGAAGACTCCCGGCAGGAAATTGAAGACGCGCTTGTTGACGATTTTTCAGCCAATCTCTTTGCGGCGTCATCCGGGTTTGCCGCGAACAACCTGACATGTGGAGAAAGCGTGGCAAACAGCGCCGATGCCACCGTCCTTTTCGACATGTCCGCAACCCGTTCCCCCTCCGGATTGACCGTGACCGGTTCCCATCGCGTTGAAACAAACGCAAGCACCCAGGAAGGGTGTCAGTTTGGTTCAAATTTTAGCGAGGGAGAAGCGTTTCTTGAGTTCGTGGTCGCCATCACCGAAACTCCGGAATTGATGCGTTTCTCCCTCACCCGTAACATGGCTTTTTCAGCGGATTCCGCCTTTACCACAGAGGGGCAGGTTTTTTCGAGCAATCTGTTTGGCACGGCCCTGTCTCCGGGCAATCCCTTTATTCCCACGCAGGCGGTTTTTCACAGCCGCGCCATTTGCAGCAACGGCAGCCAGTCAACCGGCGGCCCCGGAGTCTGCGCGCCAGAGGGTGAGGCCTCATTCGAGCAGATCTTGCAGCCCGGAACCTATGTTATTCGCCTGTTGTCCAGTACCCGATCCTTTATCCGCGCGGACAACACCGCCAACTGTGATTTCGAATTCTCCATTGGCACGCCCTCATGCGCGCAGGAATGGGCGGCCCTTTCCAATGGGGATTTTGCGGTGCCGGAAAATTGGTCGCCGCAACGCGCACCGGCCAACGATGGGGCCGGTTGCGGCGATCTAATTTTTGATCTGCCCGGAGGCTACACGGTCACCTACGGCGGCGCGGCGGCGGCTGACAGTCTTACCGTACGTCAGGGCGCGCCTGTGTTCTCGGGGGGCACGCTCACACTGGGCGGCAAGGACAACACCGCCCTTCATGTGCTTGGACAGGGCCTGTTCACCCTGGACGGCGGCTCTGTTGAGGCTGACACCGCCTTGATTGGCGGAACAGGGGCGCGGTTGCTGCTTGAGCCGGGCTCCGCGCTCACGGCAACCACCTCATTGGAAACCGGCCGCGGGCAGGATGAGAGCGGAGCCATTGAGTTTGGCGGGGCGGGTGGAGAAACAAGGTTGTCCGTCGTCGGCGACGCCACACTGGGCGGCTCCGGCACCTCAATAGTCATCGGGCAAGGCCCCGCGTTTTTTGATGTCCTTGGTGATCTTTCCATGGCGGTCTTCCCCGGCAGTGAATCGGGTCTGGTCCTTGGGGAAACGACCGAAAACACGCCCGCCCCGATCACGCTGACTGTTGGGGGAAAGTTTACCGTGGGAGGGGGCGGTGATGCCGTTGCCACCCTGGATGGTGGTGTTACGGCCAACGCGGATTCAATTGGTGTCGGCGTTCTTGAACAAGGCACAGGGACGTTAAACCTGATTTCAGGGGCCTCCCTGAATGTCACCAATGAAACCGCCGTCGGCGGCGGCGGTGTGGGCCTGCTCAATGTGTCCGGCGGAGGCGCGCTCACCTCCGAGGATGTCACCGTGGACGGCCCCTCCGGGGAAAAAACACCAACGCTGGCGCTGTCCGGACTTGGCTCGGACAAACCCGCGCAGGCGGATGTGGGCTTCGCCCTGGTTATCGGAAACCAGAAGAACGGCGAATTGACAATGCAGGGCAACTCCCTTGTCAACACGGAATTCCTTACGATTGGTGTCCTGGAAGACTCATTCGGCCTGGCCACACTGGCGGGCGATCCAGAGCTGGATCTCAACGGGATCAACACGGCCACCGTAAAAGCCGCACAGTTCATGCTGGTGGGACAGCAGGGCACGGGCCGCTTTGAAACCAGCGGCGTGGCAAACCATGAGTTTGGCGCACTCATCCTGGGCGCCAATCCCTCAGGCGCGGGAACCTATATCGGGAACGGCGCGTCCAACTCCGCCACCATCACGAACGACCTGGTTGTCGGACAGCAGGGCATAGGCGAGGTGGAGATTCGCGCGGGCGGCTTGTTTGCGGACGCGTGTGTCATCGGAGCCGAGCCAGGCGCTTTCGGCACCGTAAGGATTTTTGGGGCGGGCGCAATTCGACTCAATGCCGCCCCGAATCCCGGGGAAGATGCGGGGGCAAAAGTGTCCGGAAAAATTGACAAGGCATCCGCCCTGCCCTCCATTTCCTTCCCGGGGTTCCTGGAAATTGGACGAAACTCCAACGGACTGGTCGAACTCTTTGACGCCGGCACGCGCCTCACCTGCTCAGAGGCCATTATTGGAGGCGGCAATGACGCCGCCGGTGGCACTTTAAACATTGACACAGGCGCAAATTTTGAGTGCGATGGCAGCGTGACGCTGGGCGCAGGCCCCGGCCCCGCGCTTGTTCGTGTGGCCGACGGAGCCGCCATGGACGCGGGCATCTCGCTGATTATCGGCCCGAAAGGGCTCTTGATTGCGGGCGGTTTTTCAAAAATCACCGCCGGTTCTGTGCTGGTCAACGGCCGACTGCGCGTGCTGGACGGACTCGCCATTGAACGGCCCCTCCCCAAGGCCAAAGAGGCGCCCAAGGCTGGTGGCGGCCCCGCTGTGATTGATGGAAACCTTGAGATGGGTCCGGGAGCGGTGCTTGAAGTGGTGGCGGGGACATCCGGTGTGCTGGGGGTGACCGGTTCCGCCACTCTGGACGGGACGCTATTGGTCTCACTGCAATCCGGCATAACCCTTGCGGACGATGAGTTGCTTGAATTAATCGATTTCCAGGGCGGTGTTACAGGCAGCTTTGACACGATCGCCTTTGAGAACGCCCCGGAAGGGTTTGAGGGAGACATCCAGTTTGAGGATGGTTCGTTGAGGCTTCGTGTAATCAGTGGCGGCACCGCCCCTGCGGAGGGCGAAGGGGAGGGGGAAGGCATCATCCCGCCTCCCGCCGGCTGCCAGGGCTGTGGTGGCGGTGAAAAATCCCTGGCTTGGGCGGATAAACTTGGTTCCGTGCTGCTCACCCTCTTCGGTTTCACAATCCTCTACGCCTCCAGCCTTCGCCAACGAACGCGGGAAATACCGTCACATTAGCATTGCGCAGGCGATGCCGCCAGCCCCTTGAAAACGGGCTCTGGAACAATTCCTTTGCGATTCGCCGCCGGTTGTGACAAACTATCACTCCGGAAAAGGTGAAGACTGCCTATTCTTTCCGGGAACCAGACAAGGTTTTACCCGGTCAATTTCGTTGGTTGATGAATGACGAGGGGTGGCTGAGACAATCGCCCCTTCATAAGATGAACCACCGATCGGCAGAAATCCCACGAACCAATTGAACCTGATGGCATGGGCCAAGGTGGCTGCATCAGCAGTTTGTGTTCATCCATTTTCCGCAGGACTTGACGTTATCGGATGGTTTTAAACCAGTGGAGGCGCGCAAATGGGTCTTTTCTTTAAAAAAGTGCCGCCCCCGGACGCCACAAGGGACCAGTCCTTTCCCCTCACCTCCCGGAAGGCCTGGTGCCAGGTGTGCCGGAAGGAGCAACAGTTCACCAAAGTATGGCGGCGGGGCGCGCAGATGCGCGGGTGCCCCTGCTGCGGAATGACCTTTGAAAATCCGGCGGCCCTGTACAAACTGGTACAGCCCGCCTGCCCAAAATGCAAAGAGCCCCTGGAGCAGCCCGGTTTTGACTACGGCATGTGCGACGGGTGCGGTTCAAAATATGAGCTGGTTGAGGGGGCCAAACCCGGCCTGATTCCCAATCTCCAGCAGCGTGAGGAAATGGAAAAACACGGCAAATCGAGGAGTGTGCTATGAGTTTTGAACAGGAGGCGGGATTGCGCGAACTGGCGGAGGCCCACGGACAGGCGCATGTTTTTCAATTTTGGGACAGGTTGAACAGGGAGGAAAAGGCGGCGCTGCTGGATGATTTGTCCCAGGTGGACTTCGGCCTCATGGCACGCCTTGCGGACACATGGATCCACAACACACCAGCCCAGGAAAAGTTCAGCCACATCGAGCCGGTTCCGGTAATCCCAAAAGACTCCCCTGACGAGAAAGATGCCTGGGCAGCGGGGGAGGAGGCGCTGCGGCGGGGCCGGGTTGGGTTGTTTCTCGTGGCGGGGGGACAGGGAACCAGGCTGGGCTTTCCCGGCCCCAAAGGTTGCTATCCCATCGGCCCGCTCACCGGAAAGACCATCTTCCAGTACCATGCGGAAAAAGTGCAAAACCTGAACCGCCGCCACGGGATCAGCCTTCCCTGGTACATCATGGTCAGCGCCGCCAACGAGGCGGAAACACGGGCCTATTTCGCGGCCAACGAGTTCTTCGGCCTGGGCGGGCGCAATGTGGTTTTTCTGCGCCAGCGGATGGTGCCCTGCATGGACCTCAACGGCAAGTTTATGCTCGAATCCCCCGGACGGCTCGCCATGAACCCCAACGGGCACGGCGGCTGCCTCTCCGCCATGGTGGAAAGGGGCGTGCTCGACGACGCCGGGGAGCGGGGCGTGGACATGCTCAGTTACTTTCAGGTGGACAACTGGGCCGTGAAAGTGGCCGATCCCAGGTTTGTCGGCTACCATGTGCTGCGCGGCGCGGCCATGTCGTCCAAAGTGCACCGGAAAAACGAGGCCCGCGAGGCGGTGGGCGTGCACTGCCTTTGCGACGGGGTTTACCAGGTCATCGAGTACAGCGAGCTGGACATTTATCCGCAACTGCTGGAAACCGACGCGGCGGGGAATGTCCGTTATTTCGCCGGCAACCCGGCCATGCACATCCTTTCGACGGACTTTGTCCGGCATGTGCATGACCGCTTCGACCAGTTCCCCTGGCATCTGGCCAGCAAAAAAATCCCTTATGTCGCGCCGGACGGAACCCTCGTCAAACCTGACAAGCCGAACGGCTGCAAGTTTGAAACCTTCGTCTTCGACGCGCTCCGTTTCACCACCCACACGCCCGTGGCGCTGGAAATCGGACGGTTGGGCGAATACACGCCCACCAAACAGTTTGAGGGAAGCAACAGTGTGGTGGCCGCCCGGCAGAGCATGGCCAACCTGTGGGGCAGCTGGCTTGAGTCGGGGGGGGCAGTGGTGCCGCGTGACAGCGCGGGGAATGTGTCCGTGCCGATCGAAATCAGCCCGGCATTTGCATTGGATCAGGATGAATTCCTGGCCAAAACACAGGGACAGGACTGGGACGTTGGCGCCGGTTTGTCCGTGGATGCGGAAGGCACGGCGGCGACGGGTGATAGTTTCGCCCGTTAACGCGCGCTGGCCGCTTTTTTTTGCAAAAAATGCGTCAAAAAGGTTGAAACAGGGACTGTGTGTTTGCTAACATATTGACCGTGTTCGGTGGGCCTTGCGCCGCCGTGCAAAAAATGCGGAGACGTAGTTCAGTCGGTTAGAACGCCGGCCTGTCACGCCGGAGGTCGCGAGTTCGAGTCTCGTCGTCTCCGCCATTTTTTTTGCCAATCCAACGCGCCTGACTTCAGGCGCGTTTTTTTTGCCTTCCATAAACAAAACATTCCGCACCCACGGTCATTTTCTATTAATTTTCCATATTTTTAGTCGATACAGACCCTAAATTACCTTGTTTTATTGAAAATTATTTTTTTGATGTTTTTTTATTGTATTTATGGTTTATTTTAGGGTACTTTAATCTCCAGTTCCCTTGGGTTCCCCCACACATGGCGCCTGCCAGTATGGCGTGCATGTGCCTTCAAATCATGTCCCAATACGCACGAGGAGTTTTTATCGTGGTCAAGCACAGAATTTTATCCGTCGCCATTTTGGGAGGCCTTTCACTGGCATTGCTTTTGGATGCCGTACCGGCATGGTCCGCAATGCCCTCCACAGTAAACATTCATGGCCAGTTGCTGGATGCATCCGGTGAACCCCTTGTTGGAAACCGTGCCTGGCAGGTCCAGTTTTTTGGCGCGCAAACAGGCGGCACGCAGCTCGGCGCTACATTAACCGGCACGGTCACAGTGTCGGCGGAAGGCGTCTTCGACATACCCGTCACCCCGCCGCAGGAAGCCCTTTCTGCCGTGCAGCCCTGGTACGAACTGGCGGTTGACGGTACGCCGACACCGAACGGTGTGGACACCGAGGATGTGTTTCCCCAGCGGGTGGCCATTCGCAGTGTTCCTTTTGCCCTGGAAGCCAACCATGTGGCGGTGGCCGGCGTGGGTGCGGGCACGGTGAGCGACACTGAATTTGGCGCATTGGACGGTGTCACCAGCAGCATTCAGGCGCAGATTAACCTCAAGGCCAACACAGCGGACATTTACACCAAAACCGCGATAGACACCGCCATCGCCGCCAAGGCCAACACGGCGGACGTGTACACAAAGGCGCAGATGGACACCTCGCTGGCCGCCCAGACCGCCGCCATCGCCGCCAAGGCCAATGCGGCGGATGTGTACACAAAGGCGCAAGTGGACACCGCCCAAGCCGCACAGGACACGGCCATCGCGGCCAAGGCCAACACGTCAAGCGTCTACACCAAGACCCAGATAAACAACTCACAGGCCGCCCAGGACACGGCTATCGCGGCCAAAGCCAACACGGCGGACGTGTACACCAAGACCGAAGTGGACGGAAAAATGTTTTCCTGGACGGTGGTGAACGGCGCTGATGTCCAAGCCGTTGCCAATCACGGCTATGTCATCACGGACACCGCGGAACGTTCCATTGTCCTGCCTTCGTCAGAGTCCCTGGCCGTGGGGGATATCGTCCGGGTTACGGGTGCGGGGCCGGGCGGCTGGCGGCTGGCGCAAAACGACGGCCAGCAGATATCCACCACTTCCCTTCAAATCCCGAACTCCGCAAATATGTGGGGCAAATATGCAAACGCTTCCACATGGCGCTTCATCGCGGCTTCCTCCGACGGTGTAAAACTTGCGGCATGCGCCTCCAGTGGACAGATCCACACCTCCACCGATTCCGGTGCCTCCTGGACGCCGCGCGGTCCCGGCGGTCTTGACTGGAGATGCATCGCCTCCTCCGCCGATGGCAAAAAACTGGTAGCGGGAGACTACCGGGGCAAACTCCATACTTCCACCGACTCCGGTGTGACCTGGACCGCGCGCGGCGCGGACAATTATTGGCTGGATCTGGCATCCTCCGCCGATGGAACCATACTTTACGCCCCCACCAACGGGGACAACATGTATGTCTCCACAGACTCCGGCGAAACATGGACCCGGCATGGCTATTCGAGTGACAGCCCATACGCATGGATGTCAGTGATCGCCTCGCCCGACGGAACCAAGGCCATTGCGACTGAAGATGGACTGTTCCAAACCACGGATTCCGGTGAAACCTGGACCCGAATTACCACGGCCCCTGGCATAAGTTTTAATTGCATCGCCGGTTCCAACGACTTCACAAAACTCGTTGCGGGCGGTTGGAATCATGGACTCTACACTTCCACGGATTCCGGCGTCACCTGGACCCAGACCGGACCCACCAATAAATGGGTTGACATCACCTGCTCGTCCGACGGCACTAAATTCTTGGCCGTTTCGTATCCCGGACAGGCCTGCATGTCCACCGATTCCGGCGCCACCTGGACACCGTGCGTGGGCGACATAAACGGGTTTGGCGTGGCCGCCTCCGGTGACTTCAGCACGATTGCCGTCACTGCGGAAGGCGACGGAATATACCTGTATTCTTCGATCGTCACCCAGACCTCTTCCGGCACCGCGGGAGCCCTCTTTGGCGGCGCGGGCACGGCGGTGGAACTTCAGCACATTGGCGGCGGCGCCTTCATGCCGATCAGCCACGAAGGGACCCTGGGCGTGGAATAACCATTCACCGGATCCGGACCCGGGAATGTCACGTCTTTCCCGGTGGCCGGGATGCACGGAAAGAAGGAAATAATTATGAATAAACACATCACACGACGCAATGGGCGGACGGGAGCAGTTCGGCGCAAACCGGTACTGACCCTGTTGCTGCTGACGCTGGCAGCCGGACTGGCCGTGCCCGCCGCAGTGGCGGAAAACACCAATCCCCAAGGCGCCTCGCTGCCCATTTTCGTCCCGGATTACTGGTCGGCCACGGCCCAAACCAACAGCACGGGCACGGCATTGCTCGCGGCGGGAACCACCGGTGTCTCACCGCGGCAGTCCGCAGCCAATGGTGCCGTGCTTGTCCTGAACCCGCTGGCGCTGTCCAAGGAAGAGGAAACCATCGCCGTGCCGGCAGTCACCGGACTCACCCAGGCCGACGCCGCCGCGGCCCTTGCCGCCGCTGGGCTTGTCCCGGGAACCATTCTCCAGTCCTACCACCCAACGACGGCAAGCGGACTGATCATCTCACAGGATCCGGCGGCGGGAGCGGAAGTCGCCCCGGGTGCCGCCGTGGCGTTGACCGTGTCCATGGGACCGGAACCGGCCGAAGGAGAACCGGAGGGAGAGGGTGAAGTGGAAGGCGAGGGTGAGCCGCAGACGGAAGGCGAGGGTGAGCCGCAGATGGAAGGTGAGGGTGAACCACAGACGGAGGGTGAAGGCGAGCCGGTCACGCCGCCCACAACGGAGGAAGCCAGAAGCCGAATCGCCGCAATGATTGCCCGCGTGGACGCCAACGGCGACGGGTTGATCAGTTATTCTGAGGCGTTGGCGGCCCTGCCGGAACTCACCCAGGACGTGTTCAACCAACTGGACACGAATGGTGACGGCAGTCTGGACAAGACAGAACTGGGCTTGGAAGATTCCTCTGAATCCGGGTGCAATTGCAAGAAGGGATATATGACGCCCGACGGATTAAAACGCATGTTTGGCGATCTATTCCTGGCGGGGCTCAGCCTTTCGGCGCTGCTCGTGGTGTCCCGCATCCGGCGTTAAAATAACACCCACTTTTACGAAAAAAGAGCGGCCCCCGGAACTTGATTCCGGGGGCCGCCTGGTTTTGTGATGGTTGCATCCGCCTCAGGCGAGGTTGAGCACCTTGTCCATTTCGTCGCCGATTTGTTTGAGGCGCTTGCGGTCGCCGCCGCCCACCTCCGCCGTGGCCCACCCCTCGTACCCGATGGCGGCCAGTTCCCTGCGGATTTCCTTCCAGTTGGCGCTTCCCTCGCCGATCTCGACGTCAAAGCCCTTCCAAAGCCCCTCTTTCTCCTGCTTCTCGCGGCTGTAATCCTTGAGGTGCAGCTTCCGGATGCGCTTGCCAAGAACGCGGATCCACTGTTCGGACCAGCCGTAGCGAATCACGTTGCCCGCGTCAAAGTAAAAGGCAAACCAGGGATGGTTCATCTCATCCACATAGCGGGCGCTTTCCAGGGGGCTGATGAGGAAGTTGTTCCACACGTTCTCAAGGAGCAGCATGACCTGCTGCTTTTCAGCATGGGCAACCACCTCGCGGTACACGGCCTGGGAGCGGGTGTACAGTTCGTCGTAATAAACCCCGTCGCCGACCTTGTCGGGAACGACCAGCACCGAATCCGCACCGATGGCCTTGGCGTAGTCAATGCTCTCCGGGATCTTGTCAAGGGACCAGCCATGCACCACGCCGTGGGCCACGATGCCCGTGGCCTCGCTGGCCTTGCGCAGGGCGGCGGGGTCCACCTCGTTGATGCCCGTTTCAACACCGTCAAACCCGAGATCTTTAAGGAGTTTGAACTTGTCCTCCGGCGTGGAGAACTCCTTCACCATCCCGTAGCCCACGGCCTTCTTGATTTTTCCCTTCAGCGAAAACTCATCGCCGTGCGCGGCGATGGGGGCCACTGTTGCGGCGGCGGTGGCAGCCACTGCCGCCACTTTCAAAAATTCGCGTCGTTCCATTTTTTTGCTCCTCTTTCGCGGGAAAGACCGCGGCTCAGTAGTATTTGCCCTTGCCGGGGACGGGAATGACGCACTCCGGCGCGTCGCCCATTTCGATCTTCTCGGGCACCAGGCGCACTTCTGAATTCATGGCCTCGTCCCAGGTGACGGTCTGTCCGCTGTAGGCGGCCATGCGCCCCATGATGGCGGCCAGGTTGCTGTAGACCATGTACTCGCCGTTGTTGATCGCGCCGCCCGAGCGGATGGACTTGAACAGCGCGTCCAGCTCGTTCTGGTACATGTCGTCTGGCTGGTCCGACTCCCATTTCCAGGAGCTTCCGTCCCTGCCCTGGATGACATGCTCCTGCACCTTCGCCACGCCCGTGGTGCCGTACACGTTGTCGTACACCGCCGTGACGGCATTTTCCCACTGGCGGCATGAACTGAAGGCGCGCACGCCGTTTTCCCATTCGAAGACCGTGTTGAAGTGGTCGTAAATGTTGCCGTACTTCTCGTCGGTGCGCACGGTGCGCCCGCCGCTGGCGGTCGCCTTGAGCGGGGGCTTGTCGCCCATGACCCACATCATCTTGTCCAGGCTGTGGATGTGCTGCTCCACAATGTGATCGCCGGAAAGCCAGCAGAAGTAGAGCCAGTTCCGGAGCTGGTACTCCATCTCGCTCCACTTCTTGTTGCGGCCCTTGTGCCAAAGTCCGCTCGTGTTGTAGACGGTTTCAATGGTGAGGATGTCGCCCACCGCGCCTTCATGGATGCGCTTGATGGTGTCGCGCTTCTTGTTCTCATACCGGTAGCAAAGGCCGGAAACCAGGTTGATCCCCTTGGTCTTCGCGATGTTGCAGGACTCGATGACGTGGCGGATGCCGGGGCCGTCCACAGCCACGGGCTTCTCGCAGAAAATCTGCTTTCCCGCCTCGACCGCCGCCCGGAGATGGGGGGGGCGGAAGGCGGGCGAGGTGGCCAGCAGCACCACGTCGCAGCAGTCAATAAGCTTCTTGTAGCCGTCGAAACCGGAGAAGCACCGGTCCTTGTCAACCTTCATCCGATCCTTGACTTCGGACTTTTGCATCTTCTCAAGGCAGGAGTCCATCTGTTCGGGAAACACGTCCGCCAGCGCATAGCACACCGCGCCCTGATCGGCCAGGAGCGCGTTCCGCAGCGCGCCGGTGCCGCGTCCGCCGCACCCGACCAGGCCGACCTTCAAATCTCCCTCCGCCGCGCCCGCGCGGGACGCGTGCATTCCGGCAAACGCCGCCGCGGCCACCGCGGCGCCGCTGTGGCGCATGAATTCTCGCCGCGTGGTGCCGTTGCTGTTCTCATTAACCGCCATGTCCAAAACCTCCGATATCAGTTGTTTCCGGTCCCTGCGGACGGGGTGTCCTCACCCGGTCCCAAAGTCCGGTTCCTTGGGCGAAAAAAGTCCACATAATCAAACCACTTCATCCGGGGCAAATGCAATTCCGGCCGGGGTCACCCGGAACGCCCGGGACGGTATCCATAAACCCCATGCAGGTCCGCCGCTGTGACGGTGTGACCGGCTCCGGCGTCCCAGAGCATTGAAGCCATCCCGCAGGCCAGCACCGCCATCCTCAGGTTGGGATACGGCCCGCCGTTAAAATCCTCCAGGGAAAGGGCGCGGCGCCAGTGGCCAATCGTCCCGTACACAGCGGCATACTGGGATTCCCCCGGCAGGTCAACCCGTTCGCCGTTGATCAACAGGAGCTGCCCCCCCTCCGAATGGCCGGATTCAATCCTGAAGGGCCGTCCATCGCCGACACCCTCCAGCACACGCCGCTTGTGGGGAATTACTCCCGCGGTGAAATCCGTTTTCAACCTGAGCTCGGCATCGCCGATCCGCATACGCCCCTCGCAAAAACCGTCCACGGGACACGCATAATCTTGCGGATTCGGGGGGGCATAACGCCGCGCCACGGCGTCCACCCTCATCCCACCACTGAAAATTTCCTCCCAGCCGCCCGGGCACATCCCCGAAACCATCAGCCACCAGGCCAGGCAATGAACCGTTTCCTGGTACTGCACCGGCTGCATGACCTTGTAATTCCGGGGGTTTTCGGGAGCTTCCCGGTCCTTCCCCCGAACCGATTCAAAGCGCGTCAACTCCAGACGATTGAAACGCCCCAGCCATTCGTGGACAGCCGCGGCGAGGGGGGAGTAGAGCTCGGTGAAATTGTAAAAGAGCCAAACGGGCGAATTCGTAAGCTTCCTGATGAGCTCGGCGGGCCGGTCCCGGTCATCATGGGCGGCAACGGGTTTTTCATTCAACACCACCACCGGCCGACCGGTGTCCAGCAGGATGTCCTCCGCCCTGAGCCTGTGCTCCGGGTGCAGGGCCAGATGATACAGGTCCGCGTCCAGACCGTAAAATTCCGCCTCATCGGGAACAACGGACACCCGTCCGGCATCCAGATCGCAGGGAACCGGCCCCGGATCATGCGCCCAGACACGCATTCCCCGCGACAGGGCAGCGTCCAGCATTTTTCGGCCGATATATCCCCATGCGCCCGCAATGGCGACTGATTGGGGAAAATCGGCCAACTTGTCGGCGGCTCGGCGTTGCATCATTCCGTCTCCCGGCAGGGTCATCATACCCATTGCACCCCGCCAAACCAAATGGAGGTTTTCCCATGGCACCGCCAATCCGGTATACTGAACCGAATCCGGAGGCGGTTCCGGCGGTTGCCGTGAAAAACAGGATGGAATTGTGCTGAAATTCAAAGGGAAACGATTACAGGCCTGGTTCTGCGCCGCGCTGCTTTTTCTGGTGCCATTGTGCATTGTGCTGCCGGACCTTTTCTACGGAAGGGTGCCCGCGCCGGTGGGCAGTGTCGTGGCGCTGGCTCCATGGCAGGAGGCGCGCACCCCCGGCGAGGCCATCACCGAGACGGCTCCTTTCAGCCCCGAAATCCAACGCTACTATCCTTGGTATGCCTTCATTGGCCAGGCGGCGAAAAACCGGGAAATCCCGCTCTGGAATCCGAACGAGGGCTTCGGCGCGCCCTTTTTCTCCCTCTGGCGCACCCGGGCCTTTTCTCCCTTTTCCCTGCCCTTTTATTTGCTTCCCCTGGCCTTAGCCCTGCAACTAAGCGTTTTCCTGAAAGTGCTGGCCGCGGGATGGTGCGGTTACCATGTCGCCCGCAAGCTGGGATATGTGCCCCCCTTTGCGCTCCTGGTTGCCGTGGCGCTACAACTGTCGCCGCCCGTGTTTGTCCACCGTCTTGAACCGGTATCGGACGCGGCTCCCTGGCTTCCGCTGCTGCTGCTCTGCATCTACCGGCTGATTTCCGGGGAGTTCCGGATTTGGCCCCTTCTGGCGGGCACCCTGGCAATCACCGTGCTTTCGGGGTCGCCGGAAAGCCTGCTTGTTTTCATCCTTGTATGCGTGGTGGCCCTTCCCGTCTTCAGACTGCGCAACCGGCACCTGAACCATCTGCTTTATGCCTATGCCGGACTGGGTGCGGCGATTGCAGCCGCGCTGGGGCTGACGGCGTTCCAACTGCTTCCGTACTACGAATACAAGGGGCAGACATCCGTGCTGCTGGAGCCCTTCCGCAGTGAACTCCGGCCCGCCGACCTGTGGGCCCTTTGGTTCCCGGGGGAGGCGTCCAGACCCGCGTTGCAAATGCTCCACATCGGTGTGCCCGCGCTGGTCATGGCGGCTCTTTGGTTTTCCCTGCGCAAATATGCGAACAAATTCAGGCGCCGCAGGCTTGAGTCGCTCCTCGCATCCGCCGCGATTCTCGCCCTGGCGGCGTTTTTGTCCGGCATGCTCAATGGGGAAAACTCCGTCTGGCCTTGGCCCAAGCCCGAGCATCTGCTACTCCTCTGGCCGCTGTCCATGGCGTTTCTGATGGCGGCCACCGCAGAAGAATGGATCATTCTGGGCGCAAACGACTGTCTGGCGGTGTTGCGCCGTTTTGCGGCCATCCTTCTCCTCACCATTCTGGGCGGTGTCATCATGCTCGCATGGCGCGGAACAGGTGAGGCTCCGGCTTTCCCCGCCTTTTCAAGCGCCATGGGGGGGGTGGTCTTTATGGCCGCCATGCTCCTCTACCTGGGCGTCACCCTGCTCAAGCCCAAACCAATGCTTGCGGGACTGGGCCTCTCCCTGCTGGTGGTTGTCTGCGGATGGCACACACGGCACGAATCCGTTCAATCAACGCCCGCTGCCCGGGCCTTTCCCGAAACCGGGTTTATCCGCGCCCTGAACGGGCTCGACACACGCATCGCCGGCAGCGGCGAACTGAAAAAATGGCCCTTGTCGGTCCATGGCATATCCCAGGTCTACAACCCCTCCGGGACCACCCTCTCCCGTTATGACAAGTTCATTCAAAGGGCCGCCCTCGACCCGAAACTGATGCGCCTGGGCGCGGCGGGGGCCTTGCTGCTCACCCGCCAGGACATCCAGGGGGGATTCGCCGAACTGCGTCCCACCCTGAACATGCAGGAGGTCTTCCCCTCGGGTGCCATACTGCTGAAGGATCTTGACGCCCTTCCCAGGGCCCGCATGGTGTACAAGGGCAAAAAAGTGGCCGGCTTCGATCCGAACCAGCTTGCGCTGGAGGGTCCCGTCCAGATTGAGGGGGGAACCCTGCCGGAAAAGGACGAAGGCGCCGCGGCAAAAGCCCAAATCGTGCCGCCCGACTCAATGAACCGGGTGGTGGTTAGCATCGATGAAACACGTCCGGGACTGCTGGTGCTCGCCGACACATGGTATCCGGGCTGGACCGCCACGGTTGACGATGTTCCCGCCGAGGTGCTTCCCGTGGACGGCGTGTTCCGTGGGGTGGAGGTGGGCGAGGGGGCGCACGAGGTTGTGTTCACCTACCGGCCCTTCTCGCTTGTGCTGGGACTCTACGTGTCGGCGGGCACCATGATCATCCTGCTGGCCGGCATGTGGGTTTTCCGCAAAAAGAAGCCCCGCCCCGCGGCGGCGGGGCTCTGAACGCCAAACCGGCCCGAACGGCCGGAAACCATGAGGCGTCAAAGAAAGTCTTATCTGCAACACACCATTCAGGAGATAGAAAAATGAACTGTTCCCGCATCCTTCTTCTCGCCTTTGCCGTGGCCGTTTCGGCGCTGTCCGCGTCCGCCGAAACGAAGGCCCCCCTGGTGGAACGGCTTGGCTTTGCCCCGGACGCCCGGGTGATGATAATCAACGGCGACGATTTTGGGATGAACCAGGCCACCAACACCGGAACGATGAAGGCGCTCAAAAGCGGCGGCATCACCTCCACCACCGTGATGGTGCCCTGCGGCTGGTTCATGCAGGCCGCGGACCTCTCCCGCCGGAATCCAAAAGCCAATGTCGGGGTGCACACCGTGCTCACCAGCGAATGGAAACACTACAAATGGGGGCCCGTGGTGGGTTGGAAAACCGCACCCAGCCTATGCACCGAACAGGGTTATTTCTTCGACGACGTGCCCCTCGTTTACCTCAGCGCGACACTTGAGGATGTGGAAAAGGAAATTCGCGCCCAAATTGACAAGGCCGTCCTCGCGGGAATCGACGTCACCCACATTGACTCGCACATGGGCACCATGCAGACCATGCCGGGCTACCACGAGCTCTACATAAAAATCGCCAAAGACTACAACCTCCCGTGCCGCATGGCAGGACACGACCTCATGGACAAATTCAACGCCGGATACCTCATCGACATGGCCGACGAGATGGGGGTTGTGCATCCCGACATCCTGTTCATGGGCGATCCCCCCAGCGTGGCGGAAACGGAATCCTGGTGGAAGCAGCGGATGGGCCAGCTTGAACCGGGCAAAGTGACGGAAATTTACATCCACTGCGCGGTGGACACCCCAGAAATGCGCGACACCACAGGTTCAACCGGACGGCGCGTGGCGGACACAGACTTCTTCAGCGACCCCAAAACCCAGCAGTGGATCAAGGACCAGGGCATCAAACTGGTCAGTTACCGGGAACTGCGGCACCTTCAGCGGGAGGGCAAGCCCCTTGCGCCGCCGGAAAAATTCGGCTGGGACTGACATTAGCAAAAAAAGACGCGGCAAAGTTGTTTCTTCGCCGCGTCTTTTTTTTTGCATTCACTCCCCGGCGGCTTCCACCGGCATTAATATGTCAGACAAAACATCCAGGTCCCAGTCCGGACGGCAAATTGCCGACAACACCTCGCGGTCATGGTACCAGGAGGCGTCCCGCACAATTTGACCCGCACTTATCCTCAAATGTGCCTCCATGCCTAATTTCGCCTGATCCGGGCGGCGGCTGGCAATGGCGTTGGCTATCTGCCGGTGGTGATGGTTGGTCATGGCCAGTTCGTCAATCCCCTGCCGCACCGCCGCCGCCTGGCATGGGGCCAGATATCCTGACAACGCCTCAAGCAGCATGGGAAAAAGGGGGTTTTTGCATGCCTGCGCCACCGCAAGATGAAACTGGTGATCACAGCGCACCACGGCGTGAACGTCATCAGGGGAAAGCGCTTCAAGCGTGTCCATCAGCCCACCAAGAACCTCCAAATCATCCTCGGTGCGGTTGATTGCGGCGGAAAAGGCCGCCTGCATTTCAATGGTCATGCGCATCTGGAGGAAATGAAGAAAATTCTGCTCCCCCTCAAGGGTGAGCATCAGGGGAAAAAGGCGGCCGAGCAGCCGTGTGTCCATTTTGCCCACAACGCTTTTCCGGCCATGGGACACCACCAGCAATCCAAGGGCGCGCATCCGTGCAATGGCCTCACGAATGACAATCCGGCTGACCCCATATTCTTCCATCAGCCTCCGCTCACTGGGTATCGCGCGCCCGGACGGCCAAGCGCCAAGACGGACCCGGTTAAGCATGTGGTTGAACACTGTGTCAACTATCGAGGTGCTTTGTTGCATGGCAAGCTCCAACTGGTATTACCAGTATGGTCCTAAAAGGCTCTTAATGTCAATAGATTGACCACACGCCGTTGACTTATCGAAAAAAATCAGTACAATATTCCTTATGGTATGACCAGTGCTTTGGCCTAATCCATACGGAGTCAAAAATATGCTGTTTAAACGCTTTACCCCCCACCACACGACCCAAATTAATCATGTGACACGCCTTGCGCTCATAGTGCTTGCCGTTCTTCTCCTGCCGCTCCTTCCCGCCCATGGGGCGAAGCGGATTCTTCTTGTCGGGGACAGTTGGACGCAGTGGCCCTATGACATGGGCTCCTTTCAAGCCGCCCTCAACCATAATTTCGGGGCTGGCGTCTACGAGGTGGAGGGGGAGTACACAGCCCTCGGCGGTTCCACCGCCAAGGGCTGGGCGGAAAACTTCGTGCCGGATGAAGGCACCTTTCCCTCGCCGCCGGGACATAGCAACATGGCCGCGCTCAACCGCATCACCTGGTGCCTCAACCAGTACCCCACCATTGACATCATCCACCTGTGCATATCGGGCAACGACATGTGGTCATGGCGCGCCAACTGGACCGCCGAACAGGAAAACACCCTGTTTGCGGAGATTGCCGGCAATGTGCGTTCTGTAATTCAGTGGATTCGGACCAACCATCCCCGGGTTAAAATCTGCTTGTCTGACTATGATTACCTAAATATCACAGAAACCTGCACCTGGGGCATGCAGGAATACAGCGACACCTCGGTGCTTTTTGCCGCAAGCCTCGGTTTCACTGTCAATGTTTTCGACATTTGGCAAAACAAGGCGAACAACCAGGTGCTGAATGGTTTTTTCTCCCGTTTTACGCCGGCAAAACTCGCCGTGTCCCGCGAGTTTGATCGTTGCGGCTTTGTGCAGAACTGGGGAAACATCCAGTGGCGCGCCGGATACACCAATTCACTTGGGCAGGTTTTTGCCGCCCAGACAGTCCCGTTTCCGGGCATCGCGCCGGATTATTCCCCCATGCCCGGCGGTGACATCAGTTACGGTACCCCGTCCTTGTACATGAACGCCTTTGAGGGCACCAAGCGCGATCCCATCCACCTGAGCAACCAGGGATACCGCCTGCTGTTTGATAATTGCATCATGCAATACTATGCGGGCTGGCTCACCGACACCACGGCGCCCCTAGTTCAGTCCGTCACCCTTGCAAGCCCCAATCCCACCGCGGCCGGGTCGGTGAGTTATCTGGTCACATTCACGGAAAATGTGAGGGGGGTGGATGCCGGTGACTTTGCCCTTTCCGGAACGGCATCCACGGGCGCGGCAATATCATCCGTCGCCGGTGCTGACAACAGCCCCACCCGCACGGTCACCGTGGACATTTCCGCCTGTCCGGACGGCACGCTGCGCCTGGACTTCATCGACAACGGTTCCGTCTACGACGCCAATTGGAACGCCATCGGCGGTGAAGGAGCCGGAAACGGCAACCACCTCTCCGGGCCTTCCTATTTGATTGACCGGGGCGCGCCCACCGCAACGGTTTCCGCGGGTGTGCCCGAACCCACCGAGCTGACCGCCACCCCCTTCACAGTGACCTTTTCCGAGAACGTCAGCGGATTTTCCGCCTCCGATGTCGTCCTGACACTGAAAAGCGGAAACGGTTCGGCCCAGGTCTCAAACTTCTCGGGCTCCGGCGGCGCATACACTTTCACCGTGCTGGTGGAAAGAACGGAAACCATCACCGTTGAGGTGAAAATACCCGCAGGCGCGGCGGTGGATCAGGCGGGATATCCGACACCCGAGGCCAAATATCTTGACGGGGCCGACGATGCCTACCAGTTTGACTTCAATTCCGGCCCCGGCCAGCCCGGCAACCTCTATGCAAGCAACGGACTCCTCGGTGATCTAACCCTGGCCCCTGGAGCAGTTGTGACCATCAACACGGGGAACACCCCGCCGACCTTTGTTGTCGGGGCAAACCCGCCGCTCCTAGGCAAAGTGTTCGCCACCAACGGCGGTAATGTCGCCAAATTTGAGTTTGGTGAGGTGGATGTGGCCGCCGGGGTGGCGGTGAATGTCACAGGAGCCCGTCCTCTGGTGATTGCCGCATCCGGTGACATGCGTTGGAACACCTCCGTAGACGTTTCTGGAAACCTTTCCGGACGCGCCGGGGGCGGGGTCGGTGGTGCGGGCGGTGCCGGCGGGCTTTCCGCGGCAGGCGGCAATGGCGGCACGGGTGCGGGAGCCGGGGGGGCGCAGGTTTCAGGCGGTTCCGGTTCTCCCAACAAGACAACCGACCTGGGCAACGGCATTGGAAACGGCGCATCGGGAACTGGAAGGGCAAGCGGCTCCCAGGGCGCATCCGGAACCATTGGCACGCAGGGCAATGGGGGAAACTCCGGTTTCCAGGGCTTCACCGGATTCGCGTCGATGGGCACTGCGGGCACAGGCGGGAGTGGCGGTGGGCATGGCACCCCGCAAAGTGTGAACAATGGCGGTTCCGGCGCATCGGCCTCCGGCGGCGCGGGAAATGGCGGCACTTTCACCATTATTCCAATTAATGGAAGCACCGGCGGGGGCGGGGGGGCTGCCACCCAGGATGGCGTAAACGGTGGCAACGGCAGTTCCGGCGCAAACGGACTGGACGGTTCAAACGGTTCCACCGGAAATAACGCCAGCTTTACATCCGACGCATCCTCCCTGTTGATTGCGGCGGGCAACGGCGGCGGCGGCGGCGGCGGCGGCGGCTCCGGTGCGGGCGGGCAGGGCGGCGGACAGGCGGGCGGCGGCAGTAGCGGCGCGTCAGGCGGCGGCGGCGGACTCGGCTACACCACTCATATCGCACAGTGCAACACCCCGGGCGACGGCCCCGGGGGCGCGGGCGGACACGGCGGTGCGGGTGGCGTGGGAGGTGCGGGAGGCAGGGGGGGCAATTCCCCCGCAGGCGGCAATGGGGGAAGCGGCGGCAACGGGGGCGGGGCGGTGGCCCTGGCGGCGCGCGGCCTGCTCACCTTTGGTGGCACGGTGGACATATCAGCCCAAGCCCCGGCTTCCGGCGGACTTCCCTCCACCGGATTGGCGGGTAATGCGGGCACCAATCCCGGCAACAACTGGTCCGCAGGTGGGGGAGGCTCGGCGGGTTCTACGGGGGTCTATTACACCTCCTTTGCCGGGTGCTGGCCCACCTACATCACCGGCGGCGCAGGCGGCGCGGGCACGCGGGGGGGGGCCGGAGGTGTGGGCGGCACAGGCGGCAGTAGCGGTGCCTCCGGAGGCGGCGGAAACGGGGGACTGGGAACCCCCGGCATGGTGAAACTGCATGCCTCTGTCATTCAGGCTCAGTCAGGTAATGTTTTGTGCAACAACCACACGGGCGACACCTCGGACAACCTGCGCGGGCGCGCCACTTTCATCAGCAACATGGCGGCGGTGCCCCAGCCCTCCTATTCCGACAACATCACCCCGGGCTCAACAAACAACGACCTTCTCCTGAAAGCCACGGCTCCTTATTCCCCAACACTTCAAACACCGCTCATACCGCAATTGGAAAACGGCGCCGACACGGGCGGCCTGGCCCTTCCAATATTCTGGAACCAGTCCCAGGCGGCATCACCCGGTGTTGATCTGCTGGAAATGGTGCGGCTTTCCGGAGCCAACTCACCCTTTGCCGGATTCGACCAGATTTTCCTGGTGAACAACGGCGGGGCGGACGCCGAAGGCGTGGTGCTCACTGTGCAGGGCCATGCCCCCCACACCATCGGAACCATTCAGGACGGACGCATCTGGACCACAACAGTCCCAGCCGGAGTTCCTGTGTCCTTTACCGTTGCCATGGAGGTTGCCATTCCGGAAGGGGACCAAATTCTCTATTCCGGCCAACCCCTCAACCTCACGGCGGCTATCACGGGCGGGGTGGGCGAAAAAACATGCCAATGGTCCCGAAATGGCGTGGTAATACAGACGGGAGCCTCCACATCCCTTGTCATACCTGCCCTCTCCGTCACCGACACCGGGTTGTATTTAGTTTCCGTCACCGATGAAATCAGCCAGACTGTCACTTCGGAGACGGTGGATATTGCCGTGGCGGCTCCCCTGAATGTCACGGTCGCACCTCAAAACGCATCGGTGATCACCGGTGGAAACCATGTCTTTACCGTTGCGGCCTCCGGCGGGCATGGTTCACTGGTGTACGACTGGCGCAGGAACAGTGTCAGTCTGGGCGCGCCAAGCCATCCCTTCCTGACCATCTCCTCCGCGTCAGCCGCTGACGAGGGAACATATGACGTGGTTATTTCCGATGCGGTTGGCATGCCTCCAAACGGACAGGTGACCACCCCCTCCGGAGGCGCGCTGCTGACCGTCACCAACCCGCTTGTGGTTTCCGGTCCCACCCCTGTCTCGGCCTATACCGACACGGCGCAAGCCATTTTTACCGTATCCGTATCCGGGGGTGTTCCGGAATACCAGTATGAGTGGCGCAAAAACGGGGTCGCGCTACCCCCCGGGGAGCAGCCGGGCGGCCCGGCGCTCACGCTCTCCGCACCGCTTGCCGGGAAGGCGGGAGATTATGACTGTGTGGTGAGGGATTCCGGCGCTCCTGTCACATCCCTGCCCTCCAACACGGCGGCACTCACGGTGCACGGGCACCTCTCCATCCTGGCCCATCCGCAGGGTGGAACCCATCCCATCGGTGATTCCGTGACCTTGTCGGTGATAGCCACCGGCGGCATCCCGCAGGTTGATTTCCTGTGGCGCAAAAACGGAACCGCGCTGCCCGTGGAGAGACAGCCTTTCGGGCCGATGCTCCTCCTCACAAACATCCAAAACGCTGATGCGGGCGACTATGACGTCCTGCTGCGCGACGCGGGCGGCGAGGAGGCCGTCTCACAGGCGGCAACAATCGCAATAGGCGCCGTGGAGCCCCTGCAAATCACGGGACAACCGCAGGGGGGAACCGTAACGGCGGGGGATTCATTCACCTTCACCGTCCAAACCGAAGGAGGCAGCGGGACCGTCCATTACCAGTGGAAGTTTGACAACGGGCAAAAAGCCGCGGTGAACATCGGCGGCGACGGGAATGCCCTGGAACTGGTTGACGTGCAGACGGACGACTCCGGCGCCTACTGGGTGGAAATAACGGACAACATCGGCACAACCGTTTCCAATCAGGCGGTGCTGACTGTGAACGAAACCGCCATACCGGCGTCTTCGGCGGGTTTGCTTGCCCTGCTTGCGCTGGCCGTGGCCGTGGCGGGCGCGGGACGCGCCCGAAAATAAGCGTCAACCCAACTGGCAAACCATGCCATCGAAAACCTCCCGGACGGGAATGTTTTCCATGCATGCGTTGCGGGTGCATGTTGACACCCTGTTGTTGTAGGCGTTGAAGCAGGGGCTGCACGCAGTGGGCCTGTAATACACCGTGGCATTCGGTGTCAGCGGACGGAACAGAACGGGAGTCTCCGGTCCAAACAAAACATGCGCATGGCAGTCCGTCAGGGCCGCAAAATGGGCCGGGCCGCTGTCGGAACCGACAATGGCCTCCGCCATGCCGCAAAGCACCACCAGCTCCCGCAGGGAAAGCCACCCCGCCAGGTTGAACACACGTTTTTTGTCCAGGCGTTGGCAAAACGCCGCGGCGGCCTCAGCCTCGCACTTCAACCCGATTACGAGGACAAGCACGTCCCCATAACGGTCCAAAAGCATCCCCGCCAGCTCCTCATACGCCTCCACAGGCCACTTTCGGACCGGAAGTTCATCGGCAAATTTCGGGTTGAACAAAACCAGCCGCCTGTCCGCAAACGCGCCTTCCGGGAAGCCGGGCAGTCCGGCAAGCAGACATTGCACTTTATGGGTCTCCTCGGGCGGCGGCTGGAACCGCGGGGGACGCCGTGATTCCAAAACACGCTCCGCGGGGGCCTTCAGCATGGGGGGGGAACAGTCATGCTCCCAGGCGGCCCGCGCCATGGAAAGATACAATTCGGCGGTTGACAGGTAGGGGGAAAACTGGATGCGGTGGGTCATCAAGTCACCCCGGTACACCCCCTCCCCGGCGAAACGGTGAAGCCCCACCCGGATGCGCGCCCCGGTCATCACCGCAAGCAGCGCGGTGAAACGCGCGAAAAATTCCAAATCAACTGTGGTGTCTATCTGAAGACTTCGCGCCCTCCACAAAAAGCGCAGCATGTCAATGACAAACACCGCCAGCCCCGAATCCCGGATGGTCAGCACATTGCCGCTGGGAATGATCCCCAAAAGATCAACGATTTCCCGGTTTCTTTGAAACACCATCACATGCACGTTTTCAGCACCCAGCCTGGCGGCCGCCTCCTCAAAGGCGGGAACCGCCAGCACCGTGGCACCCTGTTCGGCGGGCTTCAAAAAAAGGATCTTTCTGGGCGGCTCCTTGGAGTCCCCGAAGGCGGCGACGGCGTGCGCCATGCGCAGTAGCAGGGAGACGGCAAAACAGCAGGGAACCCCGATTATCCGGTCTATCCAGCGGACAAGCGATGTGTTCATGCTACGATTCGCGCCCTGTTTCCTGTTGCTGGGGCTGGATCACAATCAATCCCCATTTCTTGTTCAGGTTTTCCACCCTGTAAACGCGGGAATCCATCTGGTCTTTTATTTTGTCAAGAGTCTTGTGCCGCACAAGAACCAGTTGTGTTCGTCCCGTGCGGGCCGTTTTCAGCACTTCCTGCGTGTCGGCAAGATGCACGGGGGCCACAATTTTTCCGTCCATGTAAAACTGTAGCCCGTAAAGCGGGTTGTCCTGCTTGAGCACATAGTAATCCGCGTCCGGGTGCTGTTTCACATGGGGCCTCAAATCCCTTTCCAGAAAGGCCATGTTGTTTTCGCTGGGCACATATGCCGCGGCCATTTTTACCGCAAGAAGAAGAACAAAGACAACCACCGCCGTGTTCCGCAGCGTCCCCGCACCGAGTGCGCCTTTTCCAACCAGGTGGGACAGTCCCGCACCAACGGCCAACGCCAGGGGGGCAAAGAGCGGAAGCATGTACAGGGGAAGCCGCGAGGCGCTCAGGCAAAAAATCACCAGGGGAATGAGGACGGCGGACACCACGTACAGCCATTCCGCAGGATGGTCCCATTGGGTGATTTTTCGCCACTTTCCGGACGGCCAAGGAATATGTTTTCGGCGCAGTAGAATAAACACCGTCCACGGCACAAGCCCGAACAAAAGCACCGGCCCGTAAACAACCAGGGGTTTGTAGAATTCGGGGTTGCGGTTGAACTCCCCGTACAGGTTCCTGCCAACAATCTCATCAAAAAACCAGTATCTGAGAAGATCCTGATGGATAAACGCTTTGGCGGCATACCAGGACAGGCCTGTGACCAAAAAAACCAGCACCCCCAACGGGTTCAGCACATGGGGGGGATGCTCGCCGCGGCGGCGCAGGTACACATGGGTAATCACGGCGGGAACCAGGGGAATGAGGGCCAGAGGGCCTTTGGTAAGAAAACCCATCCCCATGGCCACCCACATGAGCACCATCCACCATCCCCGCCCCGACCTGAGCGCCTTCCAAAAGAAGAGCATGGCCAAAACCACCCATAACTGGAGATAGGTGTCGGTGGAAAGATTTCCCGCCGCCATCTGTGTGAACGGACTCAGCCCGTAAACAAGAGTGCAATAGGGTGCGGCGGCGGCCCCCCACACCTGCAGGGAAAGGAAATACACAGCGACAACCGTCACACTAAACGCGACTGCCAGCCCGAAGCGGGCACCCCATGTGTTCACGCCCAGAATCCTGTATCCGGCGGCGGTGGCGTAGTAAACAAAGGGCGGTTTTGTCCAATGGTGGTGGCCGTTGAGCAACGGCTCATCGAGGCTTCCCTGTTCCATGCTCTGGCGGGCGCACTCCGCATAACGCCCCTCGGTGGACTCATACAGCCCCCGGCTCCCCTGAAAGGCAAAGGCCACGATAATGGCCGCCAAAACCGCCAGCAACACCATTTTTTTGCCCTGGGCAGAATTGGCCGGCGCGTCTTCCGCACACTTTGATTCGGATTTGGCTGAATCCATGCTTTATATCCAAGGCGCTTCCGCCCGGCAGGGCAAACGCAACCGATTTTTATCGTCCACATCCCCATGATTCTGGGGATGCTATTATGCATTATTTCCCCCTTTTACGGGTAATTTCCCAAATTTCCGTGCTATAATCGCCGTTGTCGCGCATCAAACCAACCAGGAACACGGTCCAATGGGTGAAGTGACGCCTTCCGCCTCGATAATCATCGCCGCATACAACCGTTTTGATGATTTGCGGGAATGCCTTGACTCACCCGAGTTGAAAAACCTGGACCCGGCTTTGGCCGAAATCATTGTTGTGGATGATGCATCCACAGACGGGACACCGGACGCACTGGGTCCCCTTTATCCAAACATCACCCTTCTTTCAACCCGGCATAATGTCGGTCCCGGACAGGCGAGGAATCTGGCCGCACAACACAGCCGGGGGAATACCTTGGTATTTCTGGATTCGGACGCCGTGCCCGAACCGGGTTGGTTGAAGGCTCTATTGGCCAACGATGATGGGAAAACACTCCTTGTCGGCAGGGTTGTGGACTATACAACCGGAGAGGTGCAATACGGCCCAAGACGGGCCACCTTCCTGGGAAAAAGTTTGCGTTGCCCCATTTCTTGGGCCAACACGGGCGGGGCGGGCAACATGGCCCTGCCCAAGTCCCTCTTTGAGGAGGTGGGCGGTTTTGACCCGGAACTCTCCAACTGCTTTGAGGACAGTTACTTGTGTATCCGTATTAAACGCAGGGGGGGGGGATTCAACTATGTGCCCTCCGCAGTGATTCGTCATAAGGGGGATGTCCATAAACACGGGCATGAGATTTATTTGCAGGAATACAACAGCACGTATGGCATGCTGAAAATCTATAAAAACGCCCCGGCAAAACGTGCTTTATTTTCTTTATTCAATGGAATATGGGTGTTTTTGCGTTTTTATAAATGGTTATTATCGAAGAGGCCAAGTGATGCATGGCAGTTGTTGAATGGCTGGCGTGACGCCTATAAGCGCTTCGAGCGGCACCGGACAACTTAAAAAGAGCCCCTTGAACGCCGCCGGGCAATCGCCTCACGAATCAACCGGAACGGTTCAAGCAGCACCGCCCATGGTTGATACACCAAGCGGATGGGAATTTCATGGGCCTGAAACCGCTCATTGATGGCGGGCAGCACGACCGGCACCCCAAACCGCCTGAATCCAAAACGGCTTTGCTTTCCCGCATTCGCGTCATGGGAGCGCCATTCCCCAAGCACCTCCGGAAGTGAATACAGAGGCCCCTGCACACAAGCCTGGAAAACGATAAAGGTGTCCGGGCAGGCGCGCATGCACACAGGCAAGGGAAAAATTCCATCAAGCACATGCTTTTCAAAAAAAAGTCCTGAAGTGGGGGAAAAAATCAGAAACAGGTCATGGCGGATGGCTGTGTTCACCGTTTTGGCCGCCTTCCATTTTGCGGCGATATCCCCAGAAACCAACAATTCAGGGGTGCGTCCCCCCGGTCCATGCCCCATGGGATGCTGGTAAACCCCGCCGTCGGGGTGGTTGGCCGCAAAAGCGGCCATCCGGGCCAGCCGTTCCGGCTTCCACACATCATCACTGTCCAAAAAAGCCACGTATTTGCCCCCCGCAAGGGCAAATCCCGCATTCATTGCGGCCGCCTGGCCGGAATTTTCCTGAAACACCGTTTTGACGGGAACAGGGGCGTCATGGACTGCGGCGGAAATGACCTCCCTGGAACGGTCGGAGGAGCCGTCATCCACGATGATCAGCTCCAAAGGCCGCCACGTTTGCTGAAAAACGCTCTTTATCGCTTCCCAGACAAAGCCCTCATAGTTGTAACTTGTGAGCACAACCGACACGAGCGGTTTGTTGTCCGTGGCTTCTTCCGTCATTACCGTCCATTCATTCCAGTGATGTTCATCCAAGTGCGCGCATGGTTATTTTACAAATGCCGCATCCAAAAAGAAACGGAATCACCAAACAATTTCTGGGGGATTGGGGAAAGCCCCGCTTATTTTGTACAATACAGCCGTTTTTCACAGATTGCGAGAATGGAATCCGTGCGAATGAGCCTCAGTGTGATAGTGACAGAGGACGACACCGTCCAGCGGGAAATCATCTGCGACATCCTCACCCAGTCGGGATACACCGTGACCGGCTGCCCCGGCGGGGAGGAGGCGCTGTCCTTCCTGAGGGAGGAAAGCGCCGACATCCTGCTCACCGACCTGAAGATGGGGGGGATGGACGGGCTTGAACTGCTCCGGCAGGCGCGCCGGATGCGGCCCGATCTCGAGGTGGTCATGATGACCGCCCATGGCACGGTCAAAACCGCCGTCACCGCCATGAAGGAGGGTGCCGCCGACTATCTGGAAAAACCCTTTGACAAGGAGGAGCTGCTGCTGGTGATGAGCCGCACCGGCGAGCGGGTGGATCTGCGCCGCCAAAACAGGCAGTTGCGCGAACTCGTCGCCGACTCGGTCTCACTTGGCAACATCATCGGCCAGTGCGAACCCATGCGGCAGGTGTTTGAGCGCACGCGCCGTGCGGTGCATGTGAACAGCACGGTGCTCATTCTCGGCGAGTCAGGAACCGGCAAGGAGCTCATCGCCCGGCACATCCATTTTGCGGGACCGCGCCGCGGCAAGCCCTTTGTGGTGGTGAACTGCGCTGCAATCCCGGACTCCCTGGTGGAATCCGAGCTTTTCGGCCATGAAAAGGGGGCCTTCACCGGCGCCGATGTGAGCCGCGCCGGCAAGTTCGAACTCGCCCACGGCGGCACCCTGTTTTTGGACGAGATCGGCGACATGCGCATCGAAAGCCAGGCAAAACTGCTGCGCGTGCTCCAGGACGGGGTCATCGAACGGGTGGGCTCCGCCAAACCGCGCCAGGTGGATGTGCGGGTGATAGTGGCCACAAACCGAAACCTGAAACAGCGTGTGGAGGACGGCGAATTCCGCGCCGACCTGTATTACCGGCTGGAGGTGCTCTCCATTGAGCTGCCCCCCCTACGGGACCGCATGCAGGACCTGCCGCTGCTGGCCGCCCATTTCCGGGAAAGCCTCGGCAGGAAACTGGGGATGACCGCCCCGGTCATCAGCCCGGAAGTGATGGACGCCTTCCGGCGCTACCGCTGGCCGGGCAACGTGCGGGAACTGGAACACACCCTCGAACAGGCCTTTGTGCTGTGCGCCGGGGAACGGCTCACCATGGCGGACATGCCCGAAAAACTGCACGCACCCATCCCGCAAACCGGCGACTTCGCGCTTCCGCCGGGGGGCATCGTCCTGGAGGAGCTGGAGGAGGACCTTATCCGGCAGGCGCTGGAGAGGTCGGGCGGACGCATCAAGGAGGCGGCGGAACTGCTGGGCCTCACCTACAAAACCCTGCAATACCGGCTCAAAAAACACGAGATTGACCGGCATTCCCCCCAGTGCGAGGAGTAACCCCTCAGGAGGCCGTGTTTCGCCTGACAAGCGCCACCTGTGCGGCCACGGCGGCAAGCAAAAAGAGCGGCGACCATTGAAAGGGGAAGTTCATCCCGTACCGCAGCGCAAGCCAACCGAAAAGAATGCCGCCGACAAAGCCCCCAAGTCCCACCATTCCCTCGTTCACCGCGGCGCGGCGGTGTTTCAGCGCGGGGTTGGCTATGCTGTAGTAGACACTGGAGAAGAAGGCGATGCCCAGCGTTGAACCGATAAGCATGAAGGCCGCCGCCATCACCACCAGGCTTCTGGTGAACCCCAGCACCCAGAAACCGGCCCCGCCGGCCAGCTGCAACCCCACCAACCAGGACAACTTGTGCCGCCAAATGGTGGTGCGCCCGAAAACAAAAAAAAGCAACGCCGTGGTGAAGGCGCTCAAAAATGCCAGCCACGAAAATTTGGTGGCCGCCGCCACGGTGAGGTAATCGGCGGGAACCGCCTCAAACAGGAGGCGAAGCTGCCCCTCCGCCACCAAATCGTTAATCCGCTTGGGAAACACCGTCCTGGTGACACCCACCATCATGTTCGCCACCAGCGTGGCCAGCCACGCGGCATGAAGGAAATGCTCGCTGACATGGTCTACATTGAGCCCCTCCGCATGCTCCTCCACCCGGCCGGTGCCGAAGAAATCCCTCTCGCGGGGCAGCGACCAGAGGAGCAGGAAGGTAGCCGCCGTAATGACAAAGGTGAAGACGAAGGGCAGGCGGTGGTCATAATCATAGAGCGGCCCGGCCAGCAGCGGCCCAAAAGCAAAGCCGGAACTCCACGCCAGGTTAAACCAGCCCAGGCTGTTCTGCCGGCGTTCCGGCTCGGGATCCGCACCCACCCAGGAATAAAAGGCGGGCCAGCATATGGCCAGTGCGCCGAACCCCACCACGCCCATCACCCCGCAGATCCACGGGTCGCGGAAAAACATCATGCCCGGCACAAACACGGCGAAGATGAGCATCCCGGTGTACGCCCATACCAGCCCGTTGCCGGTCTTGTGCACAAAACGGGAACTGGCAAGGGAAAGAAGGGCGTAAACCACCGCCTGAATTCCCCCGTAAACCCCGGACATGGCCGCGCTGCCGCCAATCTGGTTGTACACATAGAAGGGCTGGGCGGTGATGGCCGTGATGATCGCAAAATCAAACAAAAATCCGACCATATACATGCGCACACGTGGGGTAAACATGGGGTGGGGGACACTTTCCGCCGGTTAAAAGGGAAACATAAAACCACCGGGGCCGGAGGGGAAACCTCCGACCCCGTCTGAGTCCGTATTATTCCATGTCCACCGCGTCAATTCAAAACAACGCGGGAATTCCCTCATGTATCCCCAGTTTGGTTTAAGTGGGTAGAGAGACGAGTTGCCTTAGCG